>Ga0065721_10001283_pt1 | contig 13792 bp, 15 predicted proteins | sample Mesricmetagenome_FD_59108 | JGI IMG/M metagenome (GOLD analysis project Ga0065721, IMG submission 59108) | Mesophilic microbial community from rice straw/compost enrichment Sample: eDNA_1 v2 (version 2) | ecosystem: Engineered > Solid waste > Grass > Composting > Bioreactor | place: USA: Davis... | reverse complement strand
CCAGCTTCCCGAGCTCGGGCTCGACGCGAACGGATTCGGCGGCTTCTCGGTCATTCCGCCGGAAACGGTCCGGCGCTTCGCCGAAGCGCTCGAAGCTCTTCCGGACGACGAACTGATGCGACGGTTCAATACCGACGCGTGGGCGAATGCCGATCTCTATTTCGGCGATGTTCTGGCCGAGGATGCACAGAAGAACGGGCCGGAGGTCCGAGCCTTCGTGTTCCAGCGAGTCCCAGCACTGCGTCGCCTCGTGACGAAGTGCGCGGCCAATGGCGATGCGCTCATTCGCGTGCTTCGATAGTTTCCCAACGCGCCAANGCTCGCGCCGTATCTGGGGAAAACCGAGTTAGGATCACCTGCCACAGATTTCCGGTTGACTTGTAGGATTTCGTTCTATCTTTGTTCTGACGCTTCGAAGGAGAGCGGCCGTGCGAACAAGGACCCGTCTCAAGGAGAGGAAATCTGCCGAGGCCCGTGCCTTCGCATCTCATCTCCGAACCGGAAGGTACCTCGTCCAAGAGGCTCCGNCGGAGCGCAAGTTCAATCCCTATCACGATCCGCGCAATGGCCAGTTCACCTTCGCTCCTGGCGGGCCGAAATCCGTTTCGAACCCGATCTTTTCGGACCGACGCGGTTTTTAGAAGCGCAACGCCGACTCGCGGGAACGAGCGTCACACTCTGCCAGTCCCGAGGCAGCGCAGATCCAGCCCTCCCCCCTGTCATCCGACACACCGGCCGTGTTCACGCCGGCCAATCTNCGCCCCAATCCTCGCGCCCGGCTCGGGGGAATCCGGGGCCCGTCTCTCAACGATCCGCTTGTTCTCGAGCAAGTCTTCCCGACGTTGCGCGAAGCGCCGGCGGGCGCAATCATCGGCGTTGCCGACAATACTTCTCGACCTTTCGGGACCCGCCCGGGCCGCGACCGACGCGATTCACCAGGCNAGGGTGCGACAATTGATAAGCCAGATACGGGCCATCGACCCGGACTATACCTTCGAAGTTGCCGCCTGGGCCGAGACGATCGAGGGGCGAGCGAACGAAATCAGGGCCTTGCGGTTGGATCGGGCTCTGGCGTTCTATCGCATCAAAGGCGAGATGAGGCCGCTCCAAGTCGAAGTAGCGCGCATCATGCAGGAGCGCGCCGACGCGGCGTACGAGGAGGCGGTCAGACTTTACGAGGCGGGCCGGCTCACACCTCGGCTTTCACGCAACGAAGCNATCGGTAATCACATCGACGCAGCAGTGAGAGCCGACCTACGCGCGGTATTCAACGTCAACGGCGTGGACATCTCGCGGGGGCAACCGGTTCGCGTCGTTGGCAGAGAATACAACACATCCGGTACAGACCTGACGTACCGTATTCCCGACGCGCGAGTCGGGAATGTGGCGTTCGATGTGACAATGACGAGAAAGACCCTAGGTACGGCGCAAGTCCGCGGCTTCTTCGACGCCGACTTCAGCCCCGCCACGGTCGTGATCATTCGTCCTCACCAACTCGGGAAAGGCAATACCTATGCAATCAAGAGACCGGACTGACACCGCCAATTCCGTAAGAGTACATTACATCCCGCAAGGCATCGGCGAAATATCGGATCATCTTTCAATGATGATGCTGTCGGCCCCAAGATTTGAGGACAAGACCGGCCTCCTGCCCGGAAGGAGCATCGACACCGTCTTCACAGAACTCAACGAAGCGCTACGCGCCATTCGAAGTGAAATCGGTGAGGACAACTACCTGACTCTTTTGGCCTTATCTGCTAAGATGCGTGCGCATTTCGAAGCTGATCCCGAAGATAACTCAGACGACGGTATTAAGGGACGCGACTGCATCATCGAGATGAAGAACATCCTCCGATCCGCCCGCCGTCCGAAGCGCCGAAGCTAAGCCAACAAGCGCACCTCATTAGCGAAGAGCCTATACCCGACCCTAAGTGCGCCTATTTCTTGCGCGCTGGCCCAAAGCTGGCAGTGCGATTCCCACCTAAACTGGGCATTCATTCGATCCCAACGACGCGTACATGAGATGGCTTAGACCGCTTCGCCGCCCGAAGGCTCAGGCCGCCTGCGGTGCCGCCTTGCGCACGCCCTCGTCGACGTGGGCCTCGAACTGGGCGAAGTTGTCGACGAACAACTGCACCAGCCTGGCGGCGGTGCGGTCGTAGTCGTCCTTGTCGGCCCAGGTCGCGCGCGGGTCGAGGATCGCGCTGTCGACGCCCGGCACGGCCACCGGCACGTCAAACCCGAAGTTCGGGTCCTTGCGGAACTCGACGTCGTTCAGGCTGCCGTCGAGCGCGGCGTTGAGCAGCGCGCGGGTGGCCTTGATCGGCATCCGCTGGCCGACGCCGTACTTGCCGCCGGTCCACCCGGTGTTGAGCAGCCAGCACTGCACCCCGCCCTTCGCAATCCGCTCCTTGAGCAGGTTGCCGTAGACGCTCGGGTGGCGCGGCATGAACGGGGCGCCGAAGCAGGTGCTGAAGGTCGCCTCGGGCTCGGTCACGCCGATCTCGGTCCCCGCCACCTTGGCGGTGTAGCCCGAGAGGAAGTGATACATCGCCTGCTCGGGGGTCAGTCGCGCGACCGGCGGCAGCACGCCGTAGGCGTCGGCCGTCAGCATGACGATGTTCTTCGGCACCGGGCCCATGTTGGCGGCCGTGGCGTTGGGGATGAAGTCGATCGGGTAGGCGCCGCGGCTGTTCTCGGCCAGCGAGGCGTCGTCGAGGTCGAGCTCGCGGGTCTCGGGATCCATCACCACGTTCTCGAGCACGGTGCCGAAGCGGCGGGTGGTGGCGTAGATCTCGGGCTCGGCCTCGGGCGAGAGGCGGATCATCTTGGCGTAGCAGCCGCCCTCGAAGTTGAACACCGCGGTGTCGGACCAGCCGTGCTCGTCGTCGCCGATCAGCTCGCGGCTGGCGTCGGCGCTGAGCGTGGTCTTGCCGGTGCCGGAAAGGCCGAAGAACACCGCCGTGCCCTCGGGCCCGATGTTGGCCGAGCAGTGCATCGGCATCACGCCCTTGGGCGGCAGCAGGTAATTGAGCAGGCCGAACACGCCCTTCTTCATCTCGCCGGCGTAGGCGGTGCCGCCGATCAGGATCATCTTCTCGGTGTAGTTGACCGCGATCACCGTCTCGCTGCGGCAGCCGTGCTTCGCCGGGTCGGCGCGGAAGCTCGGCAGGTCGATGATCGTGTACTCGGGGGCGAAGGCCTGCAGCTCGTGCGCGGTCGGGCGGACCAGCATCGTGCGGATGAACAGGTTGTGCCAGGCGAGCTCGTTGATGACCCGCACGTTGACCCGGTACTCGGGCTGCGAACCGCCGAACAGGTCGGCCACGTAGAGCCGGTCCTTCTCCGCCAGCGCGGCGAGGAAATCGGCCTTGAGCGCGGCGAAGTGCTCGGGGCTCATCGGCGCGTTGGTCTTGCCCCACCACACGGTGTTCTCGGTCTCGGCGTCACGGACGATGAACTTGTCCCTGGCGCTGCGGCCGGTGTGCTTGCCGGTCTCGACCACCAGCGGGCCGTGCTGCGCGAGGCGGCCCTCGCCGCGAGCGATAGCGTGCTCGACCAGCTGGGCGGTGCCGAGGTTGGCGAAGATTTCCGCGGGCGTGGCGATGCCCTGGTCGGCGAGCGAGACGGCGAGCGAGCGGGTCAACGTAGTGGTCTCCCAGGAAGTCATCTGGCTAAAAAGACGGCCCCGTCTTTGCGTTCCGGGCCTTGGCGCGGCGCATAGTCGGCCCGCCTGCCGCCGTCAAATTCGCCCTAGAATCAACGTAAATGTCTGAGTTTTTCGGAACCGGCGGCGAGACGGCCGGGCGAGCGCGGCCCCGTCCAATTGTCTCCGCGAAGTTAACGCGTTAGGTCGGTCCCGATGGTCGAGGAAGACGCCCCCGCCCCCGGTACGCCGCAGCGCTCGATCGCGCTGGTCGACGACGACCGCAACATCCTCACCACGCTGTCGATCGCGCTCCAGGCCGAGGGCTATGCGACGCGAGTCTATTCCGACGGCGAGGCGGCGCTGAAGGCGCTGACCGAGAACCCGCCGGACCTCGCGGTGTTCGACATCAAGATGCCGCGGATGGACGGGATGGAGCTGCTGCGCCGGTTGCGCGAGACGTCCGAGCTGCCGGTGATCTTCCTCACCAGCAAGGACGAGGAGCAGGACGAGGAAGCCGGCCTCGCGATGGGCGCGGACGACTATATCGCCAAGCCGTTCAGCCAGCGGCTGCTGCTCGCCCGCATCCGCGCGATCCTGCGCCGCGCCGCGCCGGTGCGCGAGCCCGCGCCGGGCGAGGAGCAGGACGAGCCGCGCGACGGCACGCTGCTGGTTCGCGGNCGGCTGACGATGGACCCGGCGCGCCACCGCGTGACCTGGGACGGCAGGCCGGTCTCGCTGACGGTGACCGAGTTCCTGATCCTCGAGGCGCTCGCCCAGCGGCCGGGNGTGATCAAGAGCCGCAACCAGCTGATGGACGCCGCCTATCCCGACGACGTGTTCGTCGACGACCGCACGGTCGACAGCCACATCAAGCGCCTGCGCCGCAAGTTCCGCGCGGTCGACCCCGAGTTCGGCGCGATCGAGACGCTCTACGGCGCCGGCTACAGCTTCTCCGATGGCTGAGGACCCGGCGGCGGCCCGCCCGCGACCCGGGCGGCACGGGTTCTCCACGTCGCTCACCACCCGCATTCTCGCGGTCAACCTGATCCCGCTGATCCTGCTCGCGGGCAGCCTCTTCTTCCTCGACCAGTACCGCGTGCAGCTGCTCAACGAGCGGTTCAACCTCGCTCGCATCGAGGCGCAGATCACGGCCGAGGCGCTCGCCGGGGCCAGCCGCCAGCGGCAGGAGGCGCTGCTGATCCAGATCGGCAAGGAACAGCGCATGCGCCTGCGGATGTACAATCCCGACGGCACGCTGATGGCCGACAGCTTCGCGCTCGCGCCGCCGTCATTCCAGTTCGGCGACCCGGTCGCGGCGCCCTGGCCGCAGGACTTCGCCCGCGGGATGGACCGCGTGGTCGACTTCCTCGTCGGCGCCGAGGCCCCGCCCGACTACGTCGAGCCCGCCGAGCAGCATGCGAACGCCTGGCCCGAGCTGGTCCGCGCCCGCGAGCAGGGCCGCACGCAGATCGAGCTGCGCCGCGCGCCCGATCGCACGCCGGTGATCACCGCCGCGGCGCCGGTCGGGCTCAACGGCGTCACGCTGCTGACCACCCGCAACGCCAGTGACATCACCCAGGCGGTGCGCGACGCGCGCACCTCGCTGCTGCTGCTGATCGCGCTCGCGCTGCTGGTCTCGACCGTGCTCTCGCTCTACCTCGCCCGCACGATCATCGAGCCGCTGCGCCGGCTCGGCCGCGCCGCGGTGCAGGTCCGCCTCGGCCGCGCGCGCGAGGTCGAAATCCCGCGGATGCAGGAGCGCGGCGACGAGATCGGCGTGCTTGCCGGCGCCGTGTCNGACATGACCGCCGCGCTGCGCCAGCGGATCGACGCGGTCGAGGCATTCGGCGCCGACGTCGCGCACGAGATCAAGAACCCGTTCGCCAGCCTGCGCAGCGCGATCGAGTCGCTCGCCAAGGTCGAGGACCCGGCGCTGCGCGAACAGCTGATCGAGGTCGCCGGGCACGACGTGCGGCGGATCGACCGGCTGGTCACCGAGATCGCCGAGGCCAGCCGGATCGACGCCGAGCTGAGCCGCGCGACGTTCGAGCCGATCGATCTCGCCGCGCTGATCGGCAACGTCGTCCGCGCCCGCGAGGACCGCGGCCTCAACGCCGGGCGCCGGGTCGAGATCGCCTGCGAAGCGCAGGAGGTCAGAGTCCTCGGGGTGCCGATCCGGATCGAGCGCGTGATCGACAACCTGCTCGACAACGCGGTCTCGTTCTCGCCCGAGGGCGGGCGGATCGACATCGGCCTGAGCGTTTCGGACGGCCGGGTTCGGGCGAGCATCTGCGACGAGGGACCCGGCATCCCCGAGTCCGAGCGCGAGAAGGTGTTCACGCGGTTCCACTCGATCCGCCCCGAGGCCGAGGACTTCGGTGACCACAGCGGGCTCGGTCTCGCAATCGCGCGCACGATCGCCGAGGCGCACGACGGTTCGCTGACCGTCGCCGACCGGCCCGACGGCCGCTCCGGGGCGTGCCTCGTGCTCGAGCTGCCCGCGGCGTGAACCCGGTCCCGCACCAGGCAAGCTGTGTCGCGGTCGGCGGACCCGCCGGCAGCCGGGGCCTGCTGATCGAAGGGCCGCCGGGAAGCGGCAAGTCGAGCCTCGCGCTGGCGCTGATCGACCGGGGCGCGACGCTCGTGGGCGACGATGGCGTGCTGCTCGAGCGCCGCGGCGACCGGCTGTGGGCGCTGCCGCCGCCGCGAATCGCCGGGCTGCTCGAGATTCGCAACGTCGGGCTCGCGCGGCTCGGCGCGGTGTCAGCGCCGGTCGCACTGATCCTGCGGCTCGATCCCGACGCGCCGCGCCACGTCGAGGCGGCGGAGCGCAGCGAGCTTCTCGGTGTCGCGGTGCCGACGATCAGGCTGTGGCCGGACACGCCGGTACTGGCTCTGCGCGCAGAGTGGGCGCTGGCTCTCCACGGCACAGGTTGAACGGACCCCCTTCACTTTTGCCGCGCCGGGGGCCAGAGCGCTGGCGATGTCCCGCGAGTCTCCCGACGACCGCCAACGCATCCTGCTCGTCACCGGCATGCTCGGCGCCGGCAAGACCACTGCGCTGCGCGCGCTCGAGGACCTGGGCTGGGAAGCGGTCGACAACTTCCCGATCCGGCTGTTCAAGCGCCTCGTCGGGGACGTGCCGAACCAGTCGCTGGCCATCGGCTTCGACTGCCGCACGCGCGACTTCGACCCGGCGGACGTGATCGAGCGGGTCAGACGCCTCGAAGACCGCGACGACGTCGTCGTCACCACGCTGTTTCTCGATTGCGCCGGACACGAGCTCGAACGCCGCTTCAACGAGACCCGCCGCCGGCATTTCCTCGCGCAGGACCGCCCCGTCGGGATCGGCATCGCCGCCGAGCGCGAGCTGATGGGCCCGCTGCGGCGATGGGCAGAAGTGCTGATCGACACGACTCACTACACCAGCAACGACCTGCAGATGCGCATCCGCGAGCTGTTCGCGGATTCCGCGCCGCAGGAGATGACCGTTACCGTCTCGAGCTTCGCCTTCGCCCGCGGCATGCCGCCGGTCGCCGATCTCGTGTTCGACATGCGCTTCCTCGACAACCCGCACTGGGAGCCGGGCCTGAAGGATCTCACCGGTCTCGACGCAGCGGTCGGCGAGCACATCGAGCGCGACCCCGCCTTCGCCTCGAGCTTCGCGCGCATCCGCGATCTGCTGCTCGAACTGCTTCCCCGCTACGCCGTCCAGGGCAAGAGCTACGTTAATATCGCGTTCGGCTGCACCGGCGGCAGGCATCGGTCGGTGTTTGTCGCCGAAAGGATTGCCGAGGCCTTGCGCGAAGCGGGGTTTTCGCCCACTGTGTTGCACCGCAACCTGGGGTCGCGCGCTGCCGAAATGATCGAAGGGCCGCACCAGCCGTGACCTGTTCGCCAACCGACCGGACGCCCACTCGCGTCCTTCGTGCGGGCCCATCTGACGTGAGATCTTTCTCGGCATGATCGGAATGATCCTGGTGACCCACGGCCGGTTGGCCGAGGAATTCGTCCATGCAATGGAGCATGTCGTCGGGACGCAAAGCGACGTCGCCACTGTGTGCATCGGCCCGCAGGACGACATGGAGCTCAAGCGCAAGGAAATCGCCCAGGCGATCAAGCGTGTGGACTCGGGTCAGGGCGCGGTGATCCTGACCGACCTGTTCGGCGGCACGCCGTCGAACCTCGCGATCTCGCTGCTCCAGGCCGGCAAGACCGAGGTGATCGCCGGGATCAACCTGCCGATGCTGATCCGGTTGGCCGGGGCGCGCAAGGACATGGACCTCGCCGCCGCGACGGCGGCGGCGCGCGACGCGGGACGCAATTACATAACGATCGCATCCGAGTTTCTCGGCCAGGTCGCATAAGACAGGGGAGAGGCGGCTTTGGGAGAGGCCAGCCGTGAAGTCACTATCGTCAACAAGCGCGGCCTGCACGCGCGCGCCAGCGCGAAGTTCGTCGCCGCGGTCGCGGCCATGGACGGATGCGAGGTGCGCGTCGCCAAGGACGGGCACAGCGCCTCCGGCGGCTCGATCCTCGGCCTGATGATGCTCGGAGCGGCCAAGGGCGACGCGGTCGAAGTGACCGTCAAGGGCGCGGATGCAGAGGACCGGCTCGACGAGCTTGTCGCCATGATCGAAGACGGCTTCGGCGAAGACTAGCGGCGCGGGCGAAGACCCCACACCGTCGTCATGCCGGCGAAAGCCGGGACCTTGTGGCTCAGGCGCTGCGCCAGCGTCGCGCTGCAACGAGGTCGGGAGCAGCTCACGAGGTCCCTTGCCGGGATGACGGCTTCGTGTGTGCGGTGCACGGCCCCGGCTTTCGCCGGGGTTACGGGTCGGCTAACGCAGCCGCCATGCGCCGCACGATCACCGGATTCTCCAACCCGACGGTCAAGTGGCTCCGCTCGCTGCGCGACAAGAAGCACCGGCGGCGCGAGCGCAGGTTCNTCGCCGAGGGCCTGCGCCTGCTCACCGATGCGCGCGAGTGCGGCCGGCTGCCCGAGATGCTGGTCATGGCACAGGGCCGCGATCCGCACCCGCTGCTCGACGCTCTCGAGACCGAGGTCGAACGCGCCGGCGGCGAGGTGATCGAGACCAGCGCCGAGATTCTCGCCAAGATCACGGGCAAGGAGAATCCCCAGGCGGTTGCGGGCGTCTTCGCCGAGTTCGATACCTCGCTCGCGACGATCGACCGCAACGCGTCGCCGATCTGGCTCGTCGCGCAGGCGCTGCGCGACCCGGGCAACCTCGGCACGATGCTGCGCACGGGCGATGCCGTCGGCGCCGGAGGGCTGATCCTGCTCGACGACAGTGCCGATCCGTTCTCGGTCGAAGCGGTGCGCGCGAGCATGGGCGCGATCTTCACCCAGCGGCTGGCCGTCGCGCGGTGGAACGAGTTCCTGCCGTGGCTGCGCTCGGGGCCGGGCCAGCTGGTCGCTGCGAGCCTGCGCGACGCCCTGCCCTATCGCGAGACCCCCTATGCCGCGCCGTGCTTCATCCTCGTCGGCAACGAGTCGCGCGGCCTGCCCGAGGCCTACGAGGCGCAGTGCGATCTGCGCGTGACCCTGCCGATGAAGGGCCGTGCCGACAGCCTCAACGCCGCGGTGGCGGGTGCGGTGCTGGCTTACGAAGTGCTGGCGAAGCTCGGCGGCTAGTCGCCGGCAACGAAGCTGGTGATGCGCCAGCGGCCGTTGCGGCTGGAGCCGATCAGGCGGTAGTCGACCGCGCTGCGCAGCTTGTCGAGCGGGATGTAGCCGGTGGTTCCGTCGGCCAGTTCGGCTTTCTGCCGCTCGGCCTCGGGATCGATCGTCTCCACCTCGACCATGTCCCACGAGATCGTGCCGAGCTGGCGGCTGTCGGCTTCCGGCCCGGCATAGACCGGGACGTTCTCGCCCGCGACGAGCCAGGTCGTGAACGGATCGGCGGTACCGAGATCCTGATCGAAGTACCACGGCAGCGTGATCCCGCCCTGCCCGTTGGCCGCGCAGCCTAGCGCGAGGATCTCGTCGAGTTCGCTCCACAGGTCGCGGGCCGGATCCTCGAGCCGGCGGCGCAGCTCGGCCTTGCCCGCCCCGCCCCCGAAATCGAGGCGGATGTCGTCGGCCGCGATGGCGACGAGCACGTCAACGTCGCGCGCCTTGACCGCGGCGGAGAGGATCTGGCGGAAGTTCGCGGCACCCGCAACGTCGCCGCATTCGTCCCGCGGCGCCCAGTCGCCGGCCGCCAGGGAGGTCGGCTCACTGGCAGGCGAGACCAGCTCCTCGGCGGCCTCGGACACCTGCTCGACCGGCGCGGCCTCCCGGTCGCAGGCCGCAACCGCGAGCGCCAGACCGACCAGGAGCATCCGTCTCACGAAGCGCTTCGTGCCTTGCCATCGGTGGACGTGTCAACCAGACGCGGCCCCTGCGGCTCGTCGGCGGCGCCGTAGCGCGGTGTGCTTTCCACCAGCGGGACCTCGTCGATCTCTGCCTTGCCGATCTCGATGTGCTTCTCGCTGAGGCGGCGGCCCGAGGAGAGTACGTTGCGCTCGAAGCTGCCGACGAAGTCGTTGTACTTGCGCACCGCGCGGTCGAGCCCCGCGCCGACACCCTTCAAGTGGTCGGCGGCGATGCGGAGGCGGTCGTAGAGCTCGGCGCCCATGCGGCCGATCTCGCGCGCCTCGCGAGCGAGCCCGTCCTGCCGCCAGACCTGCGCGACAGTCCGGCAGATCGCCACCAGGTTCGTAGGTGTCGCCAGCAAGACCTTGTTGCGGAATGCGAAATCCCACAGCTCGGGATCCTGCTCGAGCGCTGCGGCGACGAAGTGCTCGCCGGGCACGAACATGACCACGTAGTCGGGCGCATCCTCGAGCTGGGCCTGGTAGGCCTTGGCGCCGAGCGTCTGGACGTGACCGCGCATGGCCTTGGCGTGCAGGTCGAGATGGCGCGCACGCTCGGCCTCGTCGTTGGCTTCGAACGCGGCCTGGTAGGCGTTGAGCGAGACCTTGGCGTCGATCACCAGCTGGCGGTTGCCGGGGATGCGCACGATCGCGTCGGGCCGCAGCCGCCCCTCCTCGGTCTCGATCGAGTGCTCGGTGATCGAAGTCGGTATGCTCGGAGAGGCCGCACTGCTCGAGCACGTTCTGCAGCGCGCGCTCGCCCCAGCGGCCGCGCGCCTTGGGAGCGTTGGTCAGCGAGTTGCCGAGCCGCTGTGCCTCGCGGCGAATTTCCTCCTGCCCGGCGCGCATCGCCTCGATCAGGCCGGTGAGCTGGCCGAAGGCGTTGACCCGCTGCTCCTCGAGCGTGCGGACCTGCTCCTCGTAGCTCTTGAGGCGCCGGTCGACGGGTTCGAGCAGGGCCTTGAGCTTTTCCTCGGACGCCTTTTCCGAGTGCCCGAGCCGCTCCTCGGCGCGCTTGAGGAACTCCTCCTGCGCTTTCGACAGCACTTCGCCGCCGGCGGCCTTGAACTGCGCGATCAGATCCTCGCGCGCCTGGTTGAGCTGGGCGATCTGCTTGTCGAAGTTCTCGGCGTTGGCGGCCAGCGTGGCGATCTCGATCCGCGCCTGGCCGAGCTCGGCGACGGCCTGCTTGAACTGCGCCTCGTGCTCCTTCGCCGCCGCGTCTCGCTCGGCATGGCGCGCCTTCCAGTCGGCGACCGGGCGCGAGCCGAGGAACCAGCCGAGCGCCAGCCCGACAGCGAGAGCGACGATCAGCAGCACGGCGGAAAGCGGGTCCACGAGACCTCCGGAATATTGGAACGAAGCGCGAACCTACTCCGTGCGGACTCGCGGCACAAGGCGCGCCGATCTGGATACCCCCAACGGCCGGTTAACGCGGGTTCCAGAATGGGCTTGAGCATCGCCCCCGCTAGATTGTATGGGCTGNNTACAAATTCGTGATTGCGAAATTTTCGTGATTGACCGAAAAAGCCGAGCAGACAGACCGGAACGAGGAACGCCCCCATGGCCACCGATATCGAGATCGCCCGCCAAGCCAAGATGAAGCCGATCGGCGAGATTGCCGCACGGCTCGGTATCCCTGACGAGGCGCTCGAGCCCTATGGCCGGACCAAGGCCAAGGTGGCGATGGACTGGATCAACCAGCAGCAGGACCGGCCCGACGGCAAGCTGATCCTCGTCACCGCGATCAACCCGACTCCGGCGGGCGAAGGCAAGACCACCACCTCGGTCGGGCTGACCGACGGCCTCAACCGGATCGGCAAGAACGCCGCGGTGTGCCTGCGCGAGCCTTCTCTCGGGCCCTCGTTCGGCATGAAGGGCGGTGCCGCGGGCGGTGGCTATGCCCAGGTCGTGCCGATGGAGGACATCAACCTCCACTTCACCGGCGACTTCCACGCGATCACCAGCGCGCACAACCTGCTCAGCGCGATGATCGACAACCACATCTACTGGGGCAACGCGCTCGAGATCGACACGCGCCGGGTGACCTGGCGCCGCGTGCTCGACATGAACGACCGCGCGCTGCGCCAGATCGTCACCTCGCTCGGGGGTGTCGCCAACGGCTTCCCGCGCGAGGCCGGGTTCGACATCACCGTCGCCTCCGAGATCATGGCGACTCCTGTGCCTCGCGACTTCGCTCGAGGACCTCGAGGAATCTATCGGCAACATCATCGTCGGATACCGCCGCGACAAGACCGCGGTGCGCGCACGCGACCTCAACGCACACGGCGCGATGACCGTGCTGCTCAAGCAGGCGATCCAGCCGAACCTCGTGCAGACGCTCGAGAACAACCCGGCGTTCATCCACGGCGGCCCGTTCGCCAACATCGCCCACGGCTGCAACTCGGTCACCGCGACCAGGACTGCGCTCAAGCTGGCTGACTACGTCGTCACCGAGGCGGGCTTCGGCGCCGATCTCGGCGCGGAGAAGTTCTTCGACATCAAGTGCCGCAAGGCCGGGCTCAAGCCGGCGGCCTGCGTAATCGTCGCCACCGTGCGCGCGCTGAAGATGAACGGCGGCGTGGCCAAGGCCGACCTTGGCACCGAGAACGTCGACGCGGTCAAGAAGGGCGTGGTCAACCTGCTGCGCCACATCGAGAACGTGCGCCAGTTCGGCGTCCCGGCGGTGGTCGCGATCAACCACTTCGTGACCGACACCGACGCCGAAATCGCCACGATCAAGGACGCGGTCGCCGCGGCCGGCTCGCAGGCGATCGTCTGCACCCACTGGGCCAACGGCGGCGCGGGCACCGAGGAGCTGGCCCACAAGGTGGTCGAGATCTGCGAGAGCGACGCGAGCCAGTTCGCCCCGCTCTACCCGGCCGAGATGCCGCTGTGGGAAAAGATCAATACGATCGCCACGCGCATCTACCGCGCCGACGAGGCCATCGCCGACGCCTCGGTACGCAACCAGCTGCACCAGTGGGAGAAGGACGGCTTCGGCAACCTGCCGATCTGCATGGCCAANACCCAGTACAGCTTCACCACCGATCCGACCCAGCTCGGCGCCCCCACGCACCATACGGTGCCGGTGCGCGAGGTGCGGCTCGCGGCGGGCGCCGGGTTCGTGGTCGCGATCTGCGGCGACATCATGACCATGCCCGGCCTGCCCAAGGTGCCGAGCGCCGAGCACATCCGGCTGGTCGACGGTCAGATCGAAGGACTGTTCTGACAGCTTTTCCCTGGACGGGAGAACGAAGGGCCGCTCCTGCTGGAGCGGCCCTTTTTCGTTTCGATCGCGCATTTTCCTCCCCCGTGAGGATAGCCGGCGCAGTCGGAATGGNGGCGGGTTCGCGGGGAACCAGCTTCGCCCGCATGCGCTCCTGTGATGAGCAGGAGGCCGGCCATGTCGATCGAACGGATGATCCAGGANCACCCCGACGTCGCCNCGAGCGGCGCCTACAACGAGGCGCTCGGCCTCGCGGTGCGGCACGCGATGCATTGCGCGGCGATCTGCAATTCGTGCGCCGACGCATGCTCGGCCGAAGAGATGGACATGCGGCAGTGCATCCGCACCTGCCTCGACTGCTCGGACGTGTGCGAAGCGACCTACCGCGTCGCGACGCGGCGAACCGGGCGCAACGTCGAACTGATCCGCGCGATGCTAGAGACGTGCATCCGCGCTTGCGAGATCTGTGAGGCCGAGTGCGCCAAACACGACAACCCGCACTGCCGCCGCTGCGCGCAGATGTGCCGCGAGTGCGC
>Ga0065721_10006667_pt1 | contig 13796 bp, 8 predicted proteins | sample Mesricmetagenome_FD_59108 | JGI IMG/M metagenome (GOLD analysis project Ga0065721, IMG submission 59108) | Mesophilic microbial community from rice straw/compost enrichment Sample: eDNA_1 v2 (version 2) | ecosystem: Engineered > Solid waste > Grass > Composting > Bioreactor | place: USA: Davis... | reverse complement strand
TCGGAAGAAAGATGAGTAACGAAATCCTCAACCCGGCCGAAACCGGCACCGTGCAGCTCCAGGTCGAAGGGCTGAGCAAGCGTTTCACCGTGAAGCATCAGGGCCGCAAGGCAACGCTCAATGCGGTGAACGATGTGTCGTTCCAGATCCGCAAGGGCGAGACCTTCAGTATCGTAGGTGAGTCCGGATGCGGAAAGTCGACGCTGGGCCGCTGTATTGCCCGCCTGATCGAACCCACCGAAGGTCGCGTCCTGCTCGAAGACGAAGACATTGGCGCGCTGGCCGGCGAGCCGCTGCGCCAGCTGCGCAAGCGCATCCAGTTCATCTTCCAGGATCCCTATTCGTCGATGAACCCCCGCATGAAGGTTCGCGCCATCTTGTCGGAGCCTCTTCGCAACTTCGGCGTGCCCGAGTCCGACATCACAGGACGCCTGAACGAATTGCTGCGCCTGGTCAGCCTGAACCCGGATGCACTCGAAAAATTCCCCCATCAGTTCTCGGGCGGCCAGCGCCAGCGGTTGGTGATTGCACGCGCCTTGGCCTTGCAACCCGGTTTCATCGTGTGCGACGAACCCGTGTCCGCGCTGGATGTGTCGGTACAGGCGCAAGTGATCAACCTTCTGGTCGATCTGCAACGCGCCCTGGGTCTCACGTATTTGTTCATTTCGCATGACTTGAGCGTGGTGCGGCATATCAGCCATCGGGTTGCCGTGATGTATCTCGGCCGCATCGTGGAGACCGGTACGCGGGACGAGGTCTTCAATCAGCCCAAGCACCCCTACACGCAAGCGCTCATGGCCGCCGTCCCCCGGTTCTCGGCTGCGGAACAGGCGCAGGAACGCCCTGAACGCCTGTCGGGTGAAATCCCCAGCCCGTTGAACCCGCCTTCAGGCTGTGCGTTCCGTACACGCTGCCCGCGAGCGCAGGCCATTTGTGCCGAGTCGCTCCCGCCCGTGAAAGTCTTCAGTACCGACCATAGTGCTGCCTGCCATCTGTTGTAGCGCGCAATCGGTGCCCGACGATCAAGCCCGTGGAGCTACTGTCCTGCAGTGGCCCGGGTATTTCAATCTACATCTGCCCCTCTCGAATACGCAGGAGTCGCGTTATGTCTGAATCCCCCATCGAATACAACCTGTTGCTAGAAGGCGGTACCGTCATCGACGGCACCAATACCGAGGCCTACCGCGCCGATGTCGCCATCAGTGGTGACCGCATTGTGGCGATTGGCGATCTTGCCGGTGCGCAGGCGAAACAGCGTCGGGACGTGACGGGGCTCGTCGTGGCGCCCGGCTTCATTGACTCGCATACACATGACGACAATGCGCTGCTGCGTACGCCCGACATGACGCCGAAGATTTCGCAGGGCGTGACGACGGTGGTCACGGGCAACTGCGGTATCAGCCTCGCGCCGTTGAAGACCGATGCACCACCGCCTCCCCTCGACTTGCTGGGTACCGAGAAAAGCTACCGTTTCGGATCATTCCGCGAATACCTGGACGCAGTACGCGCGACTTCGCCCGCGTTGAACTGCGCCTGCATGGTCGGACACTCCACGCTGCGCGTGGCGGGCATGGGCGAGGTGACACGCGACGCGACCCCGGAAGAAATTTCACGCATGCAGGCCATGGTGGCGGAAGCTTTGGATGCAGGCGCGATTGGCGTGTCGACCGGCACCTTCTATCCGCCGGCCGCAGCGGCCAGCACGGAAGAAATCATCGAAGTGTGCCGCCCTCTGTCCGAAAAAGGCGGAGTGTACGCCACCCACATGCGTGACGAGGGGGATGAGATCGTCGCGGCGATGAACGAGACTTTCACCATCGGCAAGACTTTGGGCGTGCCGGTGATCATTTCCCATCACAAGCTCATGGGCAAGCAGAACTTCGGCCGCTCGACCGAGACCCTGGCCATGATCGGCGCCGCCATGAAGACCCAGGAAGTCTCGCTGGACGCCTACCCCTACATCGCCGGCTCGACCATGCTAAAGAAGGATCGGGCTTTGCTATCTGCGCGCACCATCATTACCTGGTGCACCCCCTTCCCGGAATACACCGGTCGCGATCTGGACGAAATCGCCAAGGAGCGCGGCAAGTCGCGGTGGGACGTGGTGGATGAGCTCATGCCTGCTGGCGCGATCTACTTCATGATGGACGAGGAAGATGTGCAGCGCATCATGGCTTTCCCCGAGACCATGATCGGCTCGGATGGACTGCCGCACGACACACATCCGCACCCGCGCCTGTGGGGCACCTTCCCCCGCGTCCTGGGTCATTACAGCCGCGATCTCGGGCTGTTTCCCCTGCACACGGCCGTATGGAAGATGACCGGCCTGACGGCAAGCCGCTTCGGCATCGCCAACCGCGGTGTGCTGGCGGAAGGTAACTTCGCAGACGTCGTGGTGTTCGATCCCGCGACAGTGTGCGATGTGGCGACCTTCGAGGCACCCATGGCCCGTGCGCGAGGCATCCACGAAGTCTATGTAAACGGCCAACAGGTCTGGAGCGCGAACGGCGAGCACACAGGGGCACGCCCCGGCCGCGTGCTCGAACGCGTGGCGACTGCAAGCTGAACCCCCGACGATCAAAGGATTGAATATGAAACGCACGCTGCACCTGGCCGTCGCCCAGATGGGCCCCATCCAGAAGAACCATACGCGCACCGAAGTGGTGGCACGCCTTTCCGAGCTGATGCGTGATGCTGCGGCCCGTGGTGCTCGCTGGATCACTTTCCCCGAACTGACGCTGACCACCTTCTTTCCCCGCTGGGCCATGGAGGATCCCGCCGAAGTGCATGCCTACTTCGAGCGTGAAATGCCCGGGAAGGAGACCCGGCCCTTGTTCGACCTGTCTCGCGAGCTGGGGGTGGGCTTCTACCTCGGCTATGCGGAGCTGGACGGCGACCGTCAATTCAATACCAGCATCCTGGTGGATCGCGGCGAGATCATCGGCAAATACCGGAAGATCCATATTCCTGGGGATGCCGAACCGCAAGAGGGCTACCCTATCCAACACCTTGAAAAGAAGTACTTCCAGGTGGGCGATTTGGGCTTCCCCGTGTATGAGGCGCCCGAGGCCCGCATTGGGATGTGCATCTGCAACGACCGGCGCTGGCCGGAGACCTATCGCGTGATGGGGCTGCAATCGGTTGACGTAGTGATGGTCGGATACAATACGCCCATCGCCTATGGGCGTAAGGGCGAGCCGGCTCATCTGCCATTCCTGCATAACCATTTGTCCTTGCAGGCGTCTGCCTACCAGAACACCTGCTGGGTCGCTGCGGCTGCCAAGGCCGGCGTCGAAGAAGGCATACCGATGATTGGTGGGTCGTGCATCGTGGCGCCAACAGGCGAAATTGCCGTTCAGGCCCTGTCGGAAGACGACGAAGTCATCAACTACGTGTGTGATCTCGACATGGCCAATGGCTATCGTGGCAATATCTTCAACTTTGCACGCCATCGGCGCCCTGAGCATTACAAGGCGATCGTCGAGCGTGTCGGAGCGGAACCTACTCCCCTCTGATGCCGGCGGGCATACCGAGGTCCAGGAGCATGAGTCCCACCCCACCCCGAACGTTGGCACCGGCGGCCGTACCCAAGGAAGTCGTCGGCGCCCAACTCAGGGCGCTGCGCAAGCGCAAAGGCTTTACGCTGAAAGGCCTCTCCGAGGTCTCCGGCGTGCCTTTGTCCACCCTTTCCAAGATCGAGCTCGGCCAGGCGGCGCTCAGCTACGACAAGTTCGTGGCGGTCGCCCGAGGGCTGGGCGTGGACATGGCGGAATTGCTGCAGCCGGGCGGGCAGGGGGAGCAGATCGAATTCGCTGGGCAGCTGCTCAAGACCCGCGTCAATGAGCAGGAAGGCTACCACTCGGACAACTATCATCTCGAGTTCCTGTTCAGGGATGTGCACGGAAAGGTCATGACGCCCCTGGTGGCCACCGTGCACTCGCGCGAAGTGCATGATTTCAGCGAATTCATCAAGCACCCCGGGCAGGAGTTCGCCTATGTGCTGTCAGGCGCCGTAACCATCCAGTTCGAGAACGGCAAGAGCATCAAGCTGAAGCGCAATGAGGCCGCTTATTTCGACAGCAGCATCGGTCATGTCTACCTGACGGCGAGCCGCACGCCCGCGCGTGTGTTGGCCGTCTGCAGCGACCGCTGACCGAGCCACAATAGAAAAAGGGCTGCACGTGAATGCAGCCCTTTGTTCTAATGCAGTGACGCTTACAGCAAGACGCGTTCGATCCCGCCGTTATTGGCGAGCGACACGTAGTTCTGCAGCCAATCCTCACCGAGGATATGACGCGCCATCTCGATCACGATGTAGTCCGCCTTCATGCCCGTGTCTTCCTCATAGCGGGACATACCCTGCAGGCATGAGGGGCAGGAGGTCAACAACTTCACTTCGCCCCCGTAGCCGTCCGCACGGATCTGCTTTTCATTCTTGGCGAGCTCTTCCTGCTTGCGGAAGCGGATCTGCGTGGAAATGTCCGGGCGGGTGACCGCCAGGGTGCCTGATTCCCCGCAGCAACGATCCGTCTTGATGGCGGTGTCGCCCACCAAGGCCTTGACGGTCTTCATGGGGTCCTGCAGCTTCATGGGGGTGTGGCAGGGGTCGTGATAGACATAACGCACGCCCTGGACACCCTGGATATCGATGCCTTTTTCGAGCAGGTATTCGTGGATGTCGATCAGTCGGCATCCCGGGAAGATCTTTTCGAATTCATAGCCGGCCAACTGGTCATAGCAGGTGCCGCAGCTGACGACGACCGTCTTGATGTCCAGGTAGTTCAAGGTGGTCGAGAGGCGATGGAACAGCACGCGATTGTCGGTGATGATCTTCTCGGCCTTGTCGTCCATGCCGTTGCCCCGTTGCGGATAGCCGCAGCACAGGTAGCCCGGGGGCAGCACGGTCTGCACACCGGCATGCCAGAGCATGGCCTGCGTTGCCAAGCCTACTTGCGAGAACAGGCGCTCCGACCCGCAGCCGGGGAAGTAGAAGACGGACTCAGTCTCGGCCGTGGTGGTCTTCGGGTTCCGGATGATGGGGATGTAGCGCTGGTCCTCGATGTCCAGGAGCTTGCGGGCCGTCTGGGTGGGCAGGCCGCCCGGCATGCGTTTGTTCACGAAGTGGACGACCTGTTCGCGCACGGGTGCCTTGCCCACCGTGGCGGGGGGTGCACTGACTTGCTTGCGTGCTGCCGGAGCGAGCAGGTCGTGAGCCAGGCGCTGGGCCTTGTAGCCCAGGTCGATCATGCCCTTGCGGGTCGCCTTGATCACACGGGGGTCGCGTGCGTTCAGGAAGAACATGGCGGCCGTCGTGCCCGGGTTGAACGATTTCTTGCCCATGTTGCGCAACAGGGAGCGCATGGACATCGACACATCGCCGAAGTCGATGTCGACGGGGCACGGGTTGTAGCACTTATGGCAGACCGTGCAGTGATCGGCCACGTCTTCGAATTCCGACCAATGCTTGATGCTGACGCCGCGTCGCGTCTGCTCTTCATACAGGAAGGCCTCGATCAGCAGCGACGTTGCAAGAATCTTGTTGCGGGGCGAATACAGCAGGTTGGCACGCGGTACATGGGTGGCACAAACGGGTTTGCATTTACCGCAACGCAGGCAATCCTTGATCGCGTGCGAGATGTCGCCGATTTCGCTGCGCTGCATGATCAGGGATTCGTGGCCCAACAGGTTGAAGCTGGGCGTCCAGGCATTGCGCAGGTCGGCGCCCGGCATCAGCTTGCCGGCATTGAAGCGGCCTTGGGGGTCGATGCGGCGCTTGTAGTCCTGGAAGGGCTGAAGCTCTTCTTCGGTCAGGAATTCGTATTTCGTGAGCCCGATACCGTGTTCGCCCGAGATCACGCCATCCAGGTTACGCGCGATGTGCATGATGCGCGCCACCGTCTCGTTGGCCTCTTGCAGCATCCCGTAATCGTCGGAGTTCACCGGGATATTGGTGTGGACGTTACCGTCGCCGGCGTGCATGTGCAAGGCGACGAACACGCGGCTCTTCAGGACACGATCGTGGATATCCTGGATGGCGGCCAGGACAGCGGCACAATCTGCGCCCGCAAAGAGGCGTTCCATGAGGGCACGCACCTCGGTCTTCCACGACACGCGGATCGTGTGATCCTGCACCACATTGAAGACAGTTGCGTCGGGCTGCTGTATCAGGCGCGCCTTCAGGGTGTCGAGCGTCGATTCCAGGCCGAGGCGGCCAAGTGTGTCCAGGGATTGCGACAGCGGGGCATCCAGGTTGTCGAGCAGCCAGCGCCAGCGCTCACGCACTCCGCGTATCGTGCCGAGGGCATCTTGCGTGCGCTGGGCCAGGATCTGTTCGCGCGTGTGTTCCGCGTCGTCGAGATCCTCGATCTTGCCCACGGGCAGTTCACCCTGCAGAAAGGCTTCGATCTCATCCAGCAGGCGCAGCTTGTTTCGTGTGGACAGTTCGATGTTGATGCGCTCGATGGCGTCGGTGTATTCGCCCATGCGTTCCAGGGGAATTACGACGTCTTCGTTGATCTTGAAGGCGTTGGTGTGGCGGGCGATGGCCGCAGTGCGGGCACGATCCAGCCAGAACTTCTTGCGCGCATCGGGCGTCACCGCCACGAAGCCTTCACCATGGCGGGTGTTGGCCATGCGTACGACTTCGCTGGTGGCGATGGCGACGGCGTTTTCATCATCGCCCACGATGTCGCCAATCAGCACCATCTTGGGCAGCGTCCCGCGCTTGCTCTTCGTTGCGTAGCCGACGGCACGCAAATAACGTTCGTCCAGGTGCTCCAGGCCCGCAAGCAGCGCACCGCGCTCCTTGCCCGGGCCATCGAGATACTGCTTGATTTCTACGATCGAGGGCACGGCATCACGCGCCTGGCCGAAAAACTCCAGGCAGACCGTGCGCGTGTGGGCCGGCATGCGGTGCACGACCCAGCGGGCAGAGGTGATCAGGCCGTCACAACCTTCCTTCTGTACACCGGGAAGGCCGGCAAGGAATTTGTCGGTTACGTCTTTGCCCAGGCCCACCTTGCGGAAGCGCTTGCCTTCGATGACCAGCGTTTCAGTGCGCAGGGGAATGGCGCCCGGAGCCGCCTTGCCGTCGGACCAGGCCAGTTCGAAGCGGGCTTCGTCCACCTCGTGGATCTTGCCCAGGTCGTGGCCGATACGGGTGACTTCCAGCCAATTCCCTTCGGGGTCGACCATGCGCCACCACGCCAGGTTGTCGAGCGCCGTGCCCCAGAGCACCGCCTTCTTGCCCCCGGCGTTCATGGCGATATTGCCGCCGGCACAGGAGGCGTCGGCCGACGTGGGATCGACGGCGAAGACATAGCCGCCGGCTTCTGCGGCTTCGGCAATGCGGCGGGTGACCACGCCCGCACCAGTTCGAATGGTGGGTACAGGTTCTTCCACGCCAGGCAGCTTCACCAGTTCAACGGCGCTCAGTGCGTCCAGTTTTTCGGTGTTGATGACGGCGGAGCGCCACGTAAGCGGAATGGCGCCCCCGGTGTAGCCGGTGCCGCCCCCACGCGGGATAATGGTGAGTTCCAAGCTGATACAGGCCTGAACCAGCGCCGCGATTTCGTTTTCCGTGTCGGGAGTGAGCACGACAAAGGGATATTCCACGCGCCAGTCAGTGGCGTCGGTCACATGCGAGACGCGCGAGAGGCCGTCGAACTTGATGTTGTCTTTGGCGGTGATGCGAGACAGGGCACGCACGACTTGCTTGCGCAGCTCCTGCGTGATCGTGAAGTCGTTGTCGAAGTCCCTGACTGCCAGGCGGGCGGCAGCCAACAAGCCCGCCACCTTGCTGTCGCGCTCAGGCTGGTGTGAATCGCGACGGCGGTCAATCTCGTTGAGACGATGGTTCAAGGCGTCGATCAACTGCTGACGACGTTTGGGATTATCGAGCAGGTCGTCCTGCAGATAGGGGTTGCGCCGCACGACCCAGATGTCGCCCAGTACCTCGAACAGCATGCGGGCCGAGCGGCCCGTCACACGTTCGTCGCGCAATTCCGACAACAATTGCCAGGATTCTTCCCCCAGCAGCCGCAGCACGATCTCACGGTCGGAGTACGACGTGTAGTTGTACGGGATTTCGCGCAGGCGGGGGGAACTGTGTTGAGGCGCTTGCGCGGCAAGCATCTGACTGGCAATGGGTGCGTTCATGTGCGAGGGAAACCCGATTCGGGTGATGAGGCAGCGTAAACGTAGGCAGTTTAATCCAACCGGCCGAAAGTCTCAGTGAGCACCGGGGAAAAACCATAGAAGGGCTGAGGTCATGGTCACATACCGGAGGAACTTTCCGATGGCCATGTAGATGATGCTGGGCAGGAGGGGCATTTTCAACCAACCCGCTACGGCGCACAGCGGATCGCCGACGAGCGGTAGCCAGGAGAACAACAGCGCGGGCGGACCGAGCCGGTGCAGCCAGTAGCTCACGTAATCATGCCATCGCCCACCTGCGGGGGTGTGCGGGCGATAAGGGTACTTTTCACGGTATCGCTCCACGGCTTTCTCGGCGCCGTAGCCCATGCCATAGCTGATCGTGCCGCCCACCGTATTACCCAGCGTGGCGACGAGTACGGCCGGCCAGAACATGTCTTGAGCGATCTGTAGATAGCCGAANACCGCCGGCTCCGAACCNAGGGGCAGCAGTGTGGCGGANACCAAGGAAACGACGAAAATGGCACTCAACCCNACGCTTGGCAGCGCCAGAGTGTCAAGCAACCAGTGGATCGATGAATACAGCCAGGCTTCCATGTGTGCGGGGCTTGGGCCCGAGTAGGTAGGGTCCGTCGGTATAGACCAGGTACCGAGCGAAGCCCGCCGCGAGCTTGCCGACATGGCCATGCGGTAAGATCGCGCGAGGGTGCTAGTGTATAGCGGAATGCTTGGAAACGGGCGGCCCGGCTGGGCGGTGTGGTATTCTTTTCGGCTTGTATCTGCCGTCCCCGTGCACACTTCCCACTATGTCTACCGATTATCTGAAGCGCATCCTGACCGCCAGGGTGTATGACGTCGCCATCGAATCCGATCTCGATCCGGCTCCGCAGGTATCGGCACGAATAGGGAATACTGTCCTGCTCAAGCGTGAAGACACACAGCCCGTCTTCAGTTTCAAGCTGCGGGGCGCTTACAACAAGATGGCCGCGTTGTCCCCCGCTGAACGCAAGCGCGGGGTCATCGCCGCCTCGGCAGGGAATCACGCGCAAGGCGTGGCGCTGGCCGCGACCCGGATGGGGTGCCGCGCCGTCATCGTCATGCCGGAAACCTCACCCCAAGTGAAGATCGACGCCGTGCGTGCGTTGGGGGGTGAAGTCGTCCTGGCGGGTGACAGCTACACAGACGCCTTCGATCATGCGATGGAGATGCAGCAGCGCGAAAAGCTGACTTTCGTGCACCCGTTCGATGATCCGGATGTCATTGCCGGCCAGGGCACGATCGCCATGGAGATTCTGCGCCAGCACCCCGGTCCGATCGAGGCCATTTTCGTTCCGGTGGGCGGAGGTGGCCTGATCGCTGGTGTGGCTGCCTACGTGAAGCAGTTGCGCCCCGAGATCAAGGTCATCGGGGTCCAGAGCGAAGACTCCTGTGCGATGGCCCGAAGCATCAAGGCCGGGCGTCGCGTGCGCTTAAACGATGTAGGGCTGTTCGCCGACGGGACGGCCGTGAAGTATGTGGGCGCGGAAACCTTCCGNCTCACCAACAAGTATGTAGACGAATTCGTCCTGGTCGANACCGACGCCATCTGTGCAGCCATCAAGGANGTCTTCCAGGATACGCGCAGCGTGCTGGANCCGTCAGGTGCCTTGGCCCTGGCCGGTGCCAAGCGGTATGCGGCGCAGAATAAGCTGAAGGGCAAGACCCTGGTGGCCATCACCAGCGGCGCGAACATGAATTTCGACCGTCTGCGCCTGGTTGCCGAGCGCGCGGATGTGGGCGAGGCGCGCGAGGCCGTCTTTGCCCTGACCATTCCAGAGCAGCGGGGCAGTTTCCGTCGCCTGTGCGAAGCCGTGGGTCGACGCAACGTGACCGAGTTCAATTATCGGATTTCCGATCCAGAGAAGGCGCACGTTTTTGTCGGCTTGCAGATCCGATCCGAGGCCGAGATCGAGAAGCTCGCCGCCGGCTTCCAACGCAAGGGTTTCGACACGCTGGACCTGACCGGCAACGAGATGGCGAAGACGCACTTGCGCTACATGGTGGGAGGCAAGTCGTCGTTGGCCGAACATGAGCTCCTATTGCGCTTCGAGTTTCCCGAGCGTCCCGGAGCGCTGATGACATTCCTGGGCGCAATGAGCCCTGAATGGAACATCAGCCTTTTCCACTATCGCAATCAAGGCGATGATTACGGGCGTATCCTGGTCGGCATTCAAGTGCCGCCTTCCGACAAGAAGACCTTCAAGGCCTTCCTGGATGGCCTAGGCTACCCTTATTGGAATGAAACGGAGAACCCGGCCTACTCCCTCTTCCTTTGATCCAGCTGTCGGGCTGGAATTGGAAATGGTCGTGGCGCATGCCACGACCGGCCGCAGCCTACCCGTCCAGAAGTATTTCGATGCGCTGAAGCGCACGCTCGAGGGGCGGGACAGCAAGAATGCGCGCCCGTCTCGCGGCACCCTTGACTCGCTCCACGCTATTGACCTCGAGGGGCGTTGCGTTGCCCTGCATACGACCGAAGCGGAATACGGGCTGGACAATGGCTTCAATCTGCTTGAGACCTCCACACGACCCTTCCGTCGCAGCGAGGGCGGTTTGCTGGCCTTGGCCGCAATGGTGGAAACGAGCGGTCACTACGTGCTACACGCTCTCCAGGCAGACGACGCCTGCGTGTTGAATGCATCGCAACACCCGGATTGTCCGCGCGATCCGGACTGGTATGAGCGCGTTCGTGTGCCGCGCCCCATCTATCGTGAGCTGGTCGGGTATCGGGGCTGGAAGCACTGGGAAGGTATCGATGCCAAGGCACAGAACGGGGTGAACATCCAGGTGCCCGTCCATGACGCCGTGCGTGCGTTGAATGTCATGTTGGGGACGGCCCCCGCACATATCGCGCTCTTCGCCAACAGCCCCTTGGAATCCGGGCGCGAGACGGGGCTCAAGGAGAATCGGCTGACCGTGTGGCCACGCGTGTTCCATCAGTCAACCTTCGCCGGCGACGAGATGCTGGCGCGGATGCCGCCTCGGCCTTTCATGAATCTCGGTGACTACTTCCGGTGGCTGTTTCGACCCGGTACCGTCAGCCGGAGTCTGCCGATGGGGCGGCGACACGACTACAAGTCTGCGCCGACCGTCCTGCTTGACGGTGATCCAAGCCTGATGGCCTTCATGGCGGCACGCCGTTGGCCCGGGCGTCGTACAGATACGGGCGAGCGCGTTGAGCTCGTTCCCGACACGGCACACTTCGAACATTCCCAGATCGGCCAGTTCATGGACGCCCGCCTGCGCTATCGGCTCCATGATTTGCCGCCCTTCGAGCGGTTGACGGCCGCTTGGCGGCGTCAGGATGGTCTCGAAGATCTGTTTGAAGAAGTCGGTGTGGAGATGTATATCGAAGGCCGCTGCCCGGGCGCGGGTTTCCCCGATCAAGCGCTGCGCGAGGAAGCGGGCGACGCCATCGCGAGATCATTCGTGATGAGCCCCGCAGCACTGCAGTGGGGGTTGTTCCAGTGCTTGGACGATGCCGAGGCGCTCCTCAGGCAGTACTCATGGCCGGAATTAGCCCGGATGCGTGAGCGAGCCATTCGTCATGGGATGGATGACAAGAGCGTGGCGCAGCTGTGCCGGGAGGTCCTGGACATTGCACTTCAGGGCCTGGAAGAGACAGAACGGCCCTTGCTCGACTATGCACTATACGTAGCGCGGACAGGGCGCTGCGCGGCAGATCGTTTACTCGAGACGTGGCGGGCTACCGCCGGTTTGTCGTCCCGCGATCGCTTGGCGCGTATCGTGGAGCGGCATCGAGCGCATATATAGGCGCCGGCGGTCATGGCAGATCCCGCGAAGCGGCGACCCACCGCCGCGCTATTCGTAGACTTCATCTGCTGCCAACAGGATATCCACGGGGGGGTCGAACCCGATACGGCGTGCCGTTGTAAGGTTGAGTGCAATCTTGGGTGGGTCCACCCAGAGCTGGCTCAGTTCGCGAGGGCTGGCTCCGTTGAAGATGCGGGCGATGGTTTCCGCATGGAAAAGGCCGACATGCGAGATATCGGCCTGCGCGATGCTCATCAGCAGGCCTTCTTTCACTTCGCGTGAGCCTGCCATCGAGAAACTCGGAATGCGCGCTTCGTCCAGGATACCGGCGATGTCCTTCACCGACTTTGCCGTGACGCCCCGATGGATTGTTACGTACACGGCATCGACGTGGCGTGCTGCCAGCTGGGCATAGCAATCCACTGCATTGGCTTCTGCCTGTTCCAGCGGGATGCTGGCCGATTGGGCGTGGCAGTGCTCCAGGCGGAAGCCTAGTTCTTTGGCCACCTGGTTGGCTGCATTAAGGGCGGCATAGCTGCGACCGGCTTCGGAGTCCTCATAGACGATGCCGAGCGAATCGAAACCGACGATTTCATGGAAGAGGCGCAGCTGTCGCTGGTAGCGTTCCGGTTCGACCCGGGCGTGGAGATTGTTGCGGCCGCTATCCTGGGCGCTGTCTGAGATTTTGGAGGCGACGGCGTCACTCACTGAGCCGACGACGGTGGGCACGGGTGGACCGAGTTCCCGCATGTCCTGCCCGGCCCAGGTTCCCATCGCGATGACCAAGTCGATATCGCGGCCATCGTTCAAGCGTTTTGAAATGGCACTGCGCATGGGGGCGCGTTGGTCGGCATCGAAGTTGCCGGGGCGCCAATACGCATCGTCCACGAATTCCAGCCAGTCACTTTCGGTATTCCGGGCGAGCCAGGTCCAGAGCTCTCTTCCTCCCAGTCCCTCCGGGCGAGGCGACTTATAACTGAGCCATCCCAGGAGTTCCAGCCCATCTGCGATCTCGGCGAGCGTAAGGGGATAGTCGACATAGTCCCCACTTTCGACATAAGCAACGCGCCAGCGGCGGCCGTCTTCGGCCGTGACAGGTGTAGTGGGATAGGGTGCGGCCAATGCCAGGGTGCTCAACAGGGAGGCGAGGAGGGCGACCGCAAGTACGTAAACGGTACGGAAAATCATGTCGTCGGCCTTCTGATGGCGATCAAAGTAATGTCGTCGGATTGGGGGGTGTTCTGTACAAACCGCCTTACCCGTTCCAGCACGTCCTTGAGGACGGTGGGGGCATTCGCCCCAGCAAGCTCGCTCAAGGCGGCGTACAGGCGATGTTCCCCGAACTGTTCGTCAGCGGGGCCGACGGCTTCCGTCACACCGTCGGTATAGCCCACCAGCACTTCTCCTGTGCCCAGGACCCCTGCGTATCGCTTGTAGTTCAAGCCTTCCTGGACGCCGCATGCAGGGCCGGAACGCCCCTCCAGCACGCGCAATTCTCCAGTGGACGTCAACACGCACAACGGCGAATGGCCTGCGTTCGCCCATTCGAGTGCACCGGTTTCCAGGTCAAGAACCCCGACGATCAGCGTGACGAACATCAGGTTGGGGTTGTTATAGGACAGCACATTGTTGATGCGCGTCATGATGACGGCCGGATCCGCAGTGGTTTCGGCCGATGCCCGGATGAGGGTACAGGTTGCCGCCATGAACAAGGCGGCCGGCATGCCCTTATCTGAGACGTCGCCAATGGCAAACAGGAGGCGGCCATCCGGTAGCAGGAAATGGTTGTACAGGTCGCCGCCGACTTCCTTGGCGGGCACCATGGTGCC
>Ga0065721_10007041_pt1 | contig 13806 bp, 14 predicted proteins | sample Mesricmetagenome_FD_59108 | JGI IMG/M metagenome (GOLD analysis project Ga0065721, IMG submission 59108) | Mesophilic microbial community from rice straw/compost enrichment Sample: eDNA_1 v2 (version 2) | ecosystem: Engineered > Solid waste > Grass > Composting > Bioreactor | place: USA: Davis... | reverse complement strand
GAAATAGGCGGGCAGGCCAAGCCATGCGCCCAGGATGATGGCCACCGGGACAAGGCCCATCAGCACCGACGCGAAGGGCAGGGCCATCGCGATCCGCGTCAGGTCGGGCCGTTCATGCGGCGCGTCCCCGGTGGGCAGTCGCGAAAAGAACCGCAGCGCCATGACGAGGTCGTCCTTGAGGCCCAGCTTGTGTCGGGGCGGAACTGCGCCTCGCGCGTCTGCGGGATCGCCCGCGACATGGTCTTCCGCGCTGCTACCGGGCGCTCCGTCCGTCAATTGCTTTTCGCTCCGTTATGGGCAACAAGTCCCCGCCTTCCTACCACACTGCGCCGGACCTGCCATGCCACTCAATCCCGCCTTTGCCGACATCGTCGAATTGCTTGTGGCCGTCCCGGACGGGGACGAAAAGGCCGTCGCCGCCGTGCGCGAGCGCGATGCGCAACTGACCAAGCCGGCAGGCTCGCTGGGGCGGCTGGAGGAGCTGGTCGAGTTCCTGGCGCGTTGGCAGCATCGGGCACGGCCGCGTCTCGACAATCCCATGGTCACCATCTTTGCCGGCAATCACGGCGTTACCGATCAGGGTGTGTCGAGCTACCCGCGTGAAGTGACTGCGCAGATGGTTGCCAACTTCACCAATGGCGGCGCGGCCATCTCGCAGATTTGCGGCCTGCACGAGATCAATCTGCGCGTGTTCGAACTGGCCCTGGAATTGCCCACCGGCGACATCACCGTCGAGCCGGCCCTGGATGACCAGATGTGCGCCGCCACCATCGCCTACGGCATGGAAGCGGTGGCCGGCAAGCCCGACCTCATCTGCCTGGGCGAAATGGGCATCGGTAACACCACCGTAGCCGCCGCCATCAATGCCGCCCTCTATGGCGGCACCGGTGCGGACTGGGTCGGACGCGGCACCGGGGTGGACGACGCGGGTCTCAAGCGCAAGGCCGAGGTGGTCGACCGCGCACTGGCGCTCCATGCCGACGGGCTCGACCACCCGCTCAATATCCTAGCCCGGCTCGGCGGTCGCGAAATCTGCGCCATGCTCGGTGCGCTGGTTGCCGCCCGCCACCAGAAGGTGCCGGTCATCATCGATGGCTATGTCGCCACGACCGCCGCTGCCATTGCCCACGCCGTCAATCCGGCGGCCATCAACCACTGCCTTTTCGCGCATGTCTCCGCCGAAAGCGCGCATGCCGAGGCATTGGCCAGGATGGGGCAGACGGGGCTTCTCGATCTGGGCATGCGCCTGGGCGAGGGCACGGGCGCCGCGCTGGCCGCCGTCATGGTCAAGACCGCACTTCACCTGCACAACAACATGGCCACGTTCGAAAGCGCGGCAGTCAGCGGCAAACTCGACTGACTTGGCTACTGGCGCCCTGGAACTGCCGCAAATCCGTCGGGGCCCGGCGCGAGCTTGAGCAGGTCCAGGTTGAACTTCTGCCGGAAGCGCACGGCTGCGGCGGTGCCAATGCGCGTCAGCAGGTCAACATCGCGCGCCTGCAGTGCCGTGGTGATGCTGTATTGCTCCACCAGAAAATCCAGGATGTAGCCCTCAGCGACCTCCTGGCGCTGCATGTCGCCCATCGTGAGGAAACCCGGGTCATTGGCAAAAGCCGCGCGGAGCTGGCGTCGGATCGGCTCATGGTCGATCTTGGCGTCATAGGCACCGTTGGCAGCCACCCAGTTGAGCACCCAATAGGCCGTCAGCGCGTCGGCGACATTGTTGGGCTCAAGCCCATCCTTGGCGACCAGGCCGAGCCAGATATCCACGGGTGCCTTTTCGTCAAACGCCTTTGCCAGATTGTCCCGCGCCTCGACGCCAACCGACCACCGCACGCGGTTGAGAAACTCGCGCTGCATCCGTACCGACACGGTCGGTGACGGCCGGTAGCTGGTGTCGAACTCGGCCTGTGCTTCGTTGTGGGGAGCGATCAGGCTTGGCCCTGTCGCTGTGCCCGCGTCTTGGCCCTGCGCGGGCAGGGCGCTCGCCAGGGCCATTACGGCGGCAAGCAGCAAGCTCTTGGTCATTGGCCCTCCAGACTTCGATCGTGATCGAGAAAGCGGCCAAATTTCGGCACGTTGGCAGGGGTAGCTCAGCCGGCTTCCGAGTAGATCTCAAGCTTGTTGCGCTTCTCGATCACCGGCGCAAGGGCGTCCATTACACGGGCGCGTGGGAAGGTGGCAATCACTTCGGTGCCGAACCGCAGCTTGGAGAACAGATCGAAACGGCCCTGATGCAGGTCCATGATCTTCTGTACGATCGGCAGGCCGAGCCCGGCGCCCTGTTCAGCCGTCTTCTGGGCCAGCGAGCCCTGGCCGAAGGACGACAGCACGGTCTGGATCTCGCTCTCGGGAATGCCGGGGCCGTTGTCCTTGACCGAAATCATCTGGCCGCCATCGCCGCTGCGCTGGACCACCAGCACCACCTTGCCCTGTTGCGGGGTGAACTTGATGGCATTGCTCAGAAGGTTCAGCACGACCTGGCGGATGGCGCGCTCGTCGCCCCAAAGCTTGGGCAGGTTTTCCCCGTAGCTGAAGACCAGTTCGATGCCCTTGGACTTGGCACGCAGTTCCATCATTCGCCGGCAATCGGCGGCGATGTCCACCAGCGACACCACTTCCTCGTTCAGATCATACTTGCCCGCCTCGATACGGCTGAGGTCCAGTAGCTCGTTGATCAGGTTCAATAGATGCTGGCCGCTGGCATGGATGTCCCCGGCATATTCCTTGTACTGCGGTACATGATGGGGGCCGAGCAGTTCCGATTTCAGCACTTCGGAAAAGCCGATAATGGCATTGAGCGGGGTGCGCAGTTCATGGCTCATGGTCGCCAGGAACTGGCTTTTGGCGATATTGGCCTGTTCGGCATGCCGGCGCGCCTCGTCCGACATGTTCCGCGCTTCCTCCAGCTCGTAGATCAGCGTGTCCTTCTCGGCCTGGTGCTTGATTGTCTCGAGTTCGGAGCCGTGCAACTGGCGGGCCAGGAACAGGAAGAACACTTCGCCACATATCGCAACGGCGGCCAGCGTGTAATTGAGCGTGCCACCCAGCGCGATCAGCGCGATGGACACGGTAATGGTCATCGGCAGGGTGCTCATCAGCGTTGCCGGCGGCAGCGTATGCGTGGCCACGGCATTGGATGCGATGCTGACGAGGACCATGGCAAACATCACCGGTGCCAGCGCCTCGGGGTCGCTGACCAGGGTGAAGAGGGCAAGCAAAGACAGTGCCAGGCCGCCCACGCTTTCGGCGGCGACGAAGCTGGTGGTCCAGCGCGCGGCATTGAATTTGGTGGGTTCGGACGCCTTGAAGCGCCGCGCTGTCAGCACCACGAGCAGCAGGCTGACAATCACCAGCCCCGCCCAGATCGCGGTAAAGGTCACGGGCACCCAGAAACTGGCGACAATGGCAAGAATGCACACGATCGCCGCCATGGGCAGTGCTGCGCCGATGCGGGCATCGGCATAATCGTGCATCAGCTCGAAATCGAATTCGGCACGGGTGCCTGAGCTGGAGGTGAGCCTCTGGCGGGCCTCCAGCACCGTCTTCTGTGCTGCTCGCTTGCCGTCACGCCCGGAACGGGCAGGGCTATCGGCATCGGGGACCGGCATGGAACTCTTACTCGTTACACAGTGAGGCGGACCAGGAACGCGGTCGCCACGCACACACGGGCAAACCTTAGGGGGCCGTGGTTAACAGTGGGTGAAACCGGGCCGCGAAACGCCTGTCCATCGGCGCGAGGGGGCTGGCGCAAGCTGCGGCAACATGGTTAAGTCTTCCTTGCGGGAGCTCTGACATTGCAATGAGCAATTTTATTGCGTCTGCATGAGTGATATGGCACTCATGCGAACGCAAGAGCTGCGAAATTGCGTCTCAGGTAAAATCTGATTTCATGGGAGCCGGGATGGCGTTGGACAAGATCGACCGTAAGATTCTCACGCTGCTTCAGAAGGATGCGACCATGCCGGTGGCTGAAATCGGTCGCAAGGTGGGTCTCAGCACCACTCCGTGCTGGCGGCGCATCCAGAAGATGGAAGAGGATGGCGTCATTCAGCGGCGCGTGGCCGTGCTGGATCCTGCAAAGGTCAATGTCGGCGTCACCGTTTTCGTCTCGGTCAAGACCAACGAACACAACGACGCCTGGATGCGCAAGTTTGCGGCTGTGGTGGACGAGTTCCCCGAAGTCGTCGAGTTCTACCGCATGAGCGGTGACGTCGACTATCTCATGCGCGTCGTGGTGCCCGACATCGGAGCCTATGACGCCTTCTACAAGCGGCTGATCGGCAAGATCAATCTCACCGATGTCAGCTCGGCTTTCGCCATGGGGCAGATCAAGTACACAACCGCTCTGCCCCTCGATTTCGCCATCGTGGTGGACGACGACAAGTAGGGGGTGGGGCCATGCTGATCGGTTTCGAACATGTCGGAATGACGGTCAGCGACATGGATCGGGCGATCGGCTTTTATTGCGGCCTGCTTGGTCTGCGCCTGGCCATGCGCCGCACCTCAGCCGGTGGCGAGTTGGCCTTTCTCGACGCAGGCGGCGGTATGCTCGAAGTGTCCGCCCCGGCCCATGCCGTGGAACGCTTCCGCGACGTGCCCAACACCGAGGCTGGCCTGCGCCACCTGACCCTGGCCTTTGATGATGTCGACCTCATGATCGAGACGCTTGAAGCGGCCGGGGTGGAGATCGTCGAGCGTCCCCGACGCGCCTATAATAGCGAAATGCTCAGCAAGGTCGCTTTTGTCCGCGACCCCGATGGAATTCTGGTCGAGCTCGTCGAGCGCGCGCCGGGCAGATGACGGTCAGCGAAAGCGCGATTGGCCCCCCGTCCGCCAGGCTATGTGCCCTCCCGGATGCCTTCGTCATTCTGGCGTGGGGCCTCGATAGGGGCGGCGACTAGCCGCCCGTCACGCTCATGTGCCGCGCTACCGCCGGCTCGGGCCGGGTCCGGTCGAGCACGAAGTCATGTCCCTTGGGCTTGATCAGCATGGCGTGGTCAAGCGCTGCGTCCAGACCTTCCGCGCCGCCTTGGCGCAATGCATCGCGCAGGTTTACCTGGTCGTCCTGGCCCAGGCACAGGAACAGCTGGCCGGTCGCGGTCAGGCGCACACGATTACAGCTCTCACAAAAATTGTGGCTCATCGGAGTAATGAAGCCGAGCGTGCCGCCGGTTTCGGCCACATGCACATAGCGGGCAGGGCCGCCGGTGCGCTTGTCAAGCTTGGTGAAGGTATAGCGCTGTGCCAGGCGCGCATGCAGTTCGCGCAGGGGCAGGTACGTGTCGACCCGGTCAATTCCCACTTCGCCAAGTGGCATGCCTTCGATCAGCGTCAGCCCCATGCCTTGCGCATGCGCCCATTCCATCATGGGCTCTATCTCGCCCTCGTTGACCCCACGCATCGCGACCATGTTTATCTTGATCGCCAGGCCTGCGGCCTGCGCAGCGGCAATTCCTGCCAGCACATCCTCGATCCGCCCTCGCCGGGTGATCTGGCGGAAGCGTTCCGCCTCGAGTGTATCGAGCGACACATTGATCCGTCGCACGCCGGCATCGAACAGGTTTCCGGCATGCCGCGCCAGCTGGCTGCCATTGGTGGTGATCGTCAGTTCATCGAGCCCATTGCCGATGCGGCTTCCCAGGCTGCGCACCAGCGAAACGATGTCGCGCCGCACCAGTGGCTCGCCACCCGTGAGGCGGATTTTGGTCGTGCCCCGCGCAATGAAGGCGCTGGCAATCGCCTCCACCTCTTCAAAGCTCAGGACATCCTTCTTGGGTAGGAACGTCATGTCCTCGGCCATGCAGTAGACACAGCGGAAATCGCAGCGATCCGTTACCGAAATGCGCAGATAGGACACGCGTCGGCCAAACGTGTCGACAAGCGGCCTGGCAGGGGGGACGTGAGCGTTCATGTGCTCAGCCTATAGAATACGGTCCACCATTTCAAAGTCTGCGCAAACAAAAAGGGCCGCCCGTCTGGCGACCCTGACTTGCATCGGCAAGATACCGATGAGGCTGGCCTAGTGGTTGACGATGATCCGGGCACCCACCTCGACGCGATCGTAGAGGTCCATGACATCCTCATTGGTCATGCGGATGCAGCCAGAGGACACGGCCTGGCCGATGGTCCAGGGCTCGGACGTGCCATGCACGCGGTAGAGCGTCGAGCCAATATAAAGGGCGCGAGCACCAAGTGGGTTGTCAGGACCGCCAGGCATGTAGGCCGGCAGGTCGGGAACGCGCTTGCGCATGGCCGGCGGCGGTGTCCAGCCGGGCCATTCGGCCTTGCGGGTGATGCGGTTGGTGCCAGACCATGTGAAGCCTTCACGCCCCACGCCAATGCCATACTTCATGGCCTTGCCGCCCTCGAGCACCAGATAGAGGCGGCGCTCACTGGTCTCGATGATGATCGTACCGGGGCGCTGGTTGGTTTCGTAGTCCACGATCTGCTTGCGGATCGGGCTGCCCCCGCGGCTGCCAGCGGTTGCATTGCGTTCTTCGAACTGGTTGGTATCGGGATTGTACCACAGCGCGGCATTTGCCGGCGCAGCTAGACATGCTGCCAGCATGATCGACATTACGATCGCTAATGCAGTTCTGATGATGTTCATGCTTCCACTTGGCCTCTGAATGCGCTGGCTTGATTCGTGCCCGCGACGACTTGCGCTCTTTACGTCTATTGCGGAAAGCCCGGAAGAGTCGTGCCACTTTTTCGCCGCATATACGACATTATCGCCTCAATTGTGTTGCCAGCCGGTTACACACTACGCTCACCAATCCGTGATCGCAGGCGGCCCATGTGCTTGACACAGGTTGTTTGCGCCTGCCAAACCCCACGCAAACGAGTAGGAGACCGCTATGAGTGAAGCGCTCAAGCGCGAGGCGGCTGCCCGGGCCGTGGCGGAGATCACGTCGGGCATGAAGGTGGGTCTGGGCACCGGCTCGACAGCCCGGCACTTTGTCGATCTGCTGGGAGAGCGCGTGCGCAACGGGCTCGATATTGTTGGCGTGCCGACCTCCGAGGCCACGGCGCGCCAGGCGCGGGAATGCGGTATATCCCTGTCCGATCTGGAGACGCTCGCCCGCCTTGATCTTACGGTGGATGGTGCCGACGAAATCGACGGCGACCTCAACCTCATCAAGGGCGCAGGTGGTGCGCTGCTGCGCGAAAAGATTGTCGCGGCCGCGTCCGACGCAATGATCGTCATTGCCGACGACAGCAAGGTGGTCGAGGCTCTTGGCGGCCGCTTCCCGCTTCCGGTCGAGGTCAACCGGTTTGGCCTTGGTGCCACCCGCGCCCTCGTCCAGCAGCTGGTCGATCGGCATGGCGCCGATGGCTGGGTAAAACTGCGGGGAGAAGAGGCCGGTTCGCCCTTTGTGACCGATGGTGGACATCTCATTCTGGATGCTTTTTTTGGCCGCATTTCGCAGCCAGAAGCGCTCTCCATGGAGCTTTTGGACATTCCCGGCGTGGTCCAGCACGGGCTGTTCCTCAAAATGTGCCGCAAGGCTTATGTGGCAACGCCGAATGGCGTAGAAACACTTCTCAAGGGCAACTGACCAGGGATGGTACGGGACAAGATGGCTTTCTGGAATTTTGATAACTGGGTCCGCAGCGTTCGCACCATGGCGCTGGCCGCATTGGTGGCGGGAGTCGTGACGGCACCTGTCATGGCGCAGGAAGTGGCGCCCGAGCAGCTCGCGCTGGCGCGCAAGTATATTGACCTGACCGATCGGGGCGCGGTCTTCGAGACCACCGTGGTCGAGATCGGCATCAACACCATGCGCCAGATCGTCACCCAGAACCCGGAAATTCAGCAGCAGACCGATACTGCTATCGGTGAGGTCATCAAGGAATATAACGGGCGCAAGGGCGAACTGCTCGACCAGTTCGCACGCGTCTATGCCATCTACTTCACGCTCGAAGAGCTGACCGAGATCGTTGCCTTCTATGAGTCGCCGACAGGCCAGAAGCTGGCCCAGGCCAATGCCGACCTCAATGCCGACGTGCGGCGCGTGCTNCAGGTCTACACCAACAATCTGCGCACCGAATTCTTCGCCAAGGTGCGGGCGGAACTGCGCAAGCAGGGCATCGAGCTCTGATTGACATCGCTTCGGCAAGCCGGCCCCGCCTTGTGCGGGGTCTTTTTTTGTGTCACTCGGACACTATATTCATCGGTAAGAAACGATGGATGAAATGCGGCCGGCAGGCAGCAGGGGGCTGAAATGGATTTCGACTACGACCTGATCGTCATCGGCGCCGGCTCGGGCGGCGTTCGTGCTGCCCGCATGGCGGCCACCTATGGTGCAAAGGTTGCCATTGTCGAGGAGTTCCGCGTCGGCGGCACCTGCGTCATCCGCGGCTGCGTGCCCAAGAAGCTCTATGTCTATGCCGCCCGCTTCCGTGACCAGTTCGACATTGCCGAAAGCTTTGGCTGGCAGGTTGATGCCAGCTTTGACTGGCCGACCCTTGTTGCCGCCAAGGAAAAGGAAATCACCCGGCTCGAACATGCCTATGCGAGCAATCTCGAAAAGCCGGGCGTCGAGATCATCCGCGACCGCGCCGTTGTCACCGGCCCCCATGGTGTGCGCCTCGTGCGTGAAGGGCGCGAGCTGACCGCGCGTTACCTGCTGGTCGCCACAGGCGCGCGCCCCTTTGTTCCTGATATACCCGGCGCCGAGTTGGGCATCACCTCCAACGAAGCCTTCGATCTGCCCAGTCTCCCCCACTCGATCCTGATTGAGGGAGGCGGCTATGTGGCGGTGGAATTTGCCACCATCTTCGCAGGTCTGGGCGTCAACACGACGATTATCTATCGCGGCGACTGCCTGCTGCGCGGCTTTGACGAGGACATGCGGCGCGGGCTGGAAGCTGGCCTGACCGAACGCGGCATCCGCATCATCTACCAGACGACCATCACCGCGCTTGCCAGGTCGGGCAACGACATCACCGCGACCTTCAGCGATGGCGTCTCTGCTCCCTTCGGGGCGGTCATGTTCGCCACCGGGCGCCGTCCCAATGTCGAAGGCCTGGGGCTTGAGGCCGCCGGTGTCGCGCTCAACGACTTCGGCGCCATTGCCGTGGATGCCTATTCGCAGACCTCCACGCCCTCGATCTACGCCGTTGGCGATGTGACCGGCCGGGCGCAGCTGACCCCGGTGGCGATCCGCGAGGGCTGGTACTTCGCCGAGACCGTCTTCAATAACAATCCGCTCAAGGTCGATCACTCGCTTATTCCCACCGCAGTCTTCTCCGAGCCCGAGATTGGCGTGGTCGGCCTGACGGAAGCGGAAGCTGCCACCCATGGCGATATCGATGTCTACGTCGCCCGCTTCCGCCCCATGCAGAACACCCTGTCAACGCGCACCGAACGCATGGTGCTCAAGCTCATCACCGAGAGGGATCAGGGCAAGGTTCTGGGCGTTCACATCCTCGGGCCCGGCGCTGCCGAAATGATCCAGCTGGTCGGCATTGCCGTGGGCATGGGGGCGACCAAGGCCGACTTCGACCGCACCATCGCGCTCCATCCCTCGGCCGCCGAGGAGCTCGTGACCTTCAAGGCTCCGACCTATGTCTACCGTGATGGCAGCCGGGTTTAGACCTTTCGCCCTTGGCATGACCCTCAGGGCTTGGTAGATCGCCCGCACCTTAACTGCCCGGCCAAGCGAGACCGATTATGACCACCTGGACCCCCAGCTCCTGGCGCGACAAGCCGATCCGGCAGGTGCCGGCCTATCCTGATCCCGCCGCACTTGCTGAAGCCGAACGGCAGCTGGGAAGCTTTCCTCCCCTGGTGTTCGCTGGCGAGGCACGCGAGTTGAAGACGCGCCTGGCCGCCGTGTCGCGCGGCGAAGCCTTCCTCCTGCAGGGTGGCGACTGCGCCGAGAGTTTTGCCGAACACGGTGCCGACCACATCCGCGACTTCTTCCGGGTCTTCCTGCAGATGGCGGTGGTGCTCACCCACGGCGCGTCCAAACCCGTGGTCAAGGTCGGCCGGGTTGCCGGCCAATTCGCCAAGCCCCGTTCGGCCGATACCGAGGTGATCGACGGCGTCGAGCTGCCTTCCTATCGCGGCGACATCATCAACGACATTGCGTTCACCGCCGAGGCCCGCACGCCCGATCCCGACCGCCTGCTTCAGGCCTATCGGCAGTCTGCCGCTACGCTCAACCTGCTGCGCGCCTTCTCCATGGGTGGCTATGCGGAACTGACCCGTATCCACGAATGGACCATGGGCTTCATGAAGGGGTCGAGCTGGGACGCACGTTTCGAGGAAGTGGCGCGCCGCATCGACGATGCCATCACCTTCATGGGGGCTTTGGGCCTCAACCCCGACAATACCCCCGCCCTCAAGCAGACCAGTTTCTACACCAGCCACGAAGCGCTGCTGCTCGGCTACGAAGAAGCGCTGACGCGCAAGGACTCGATCACCCAGAACTGGTACGCGACTTCCGGCCACATGCTCTGGATAGGCGATCGCACCCGCAACCCCGATGAAGCCCATGTCGAATACTTTGCCGGTATCCACAATCCCATCGGTATCAAGTGTGGCCCCAGCCTTTCCAACGACGATCTGCTGCGCCTTCTGGACCGGCTCAACCCCACCGACGAAGCCGGCCGCATTACGCTGATCTCCCGTTTTGGCGTCGACAAGGTGCACGAGCATCTGCCGCGTCTGATCGAGACCGTGCAGAGGGCGGGCCGCACCGTCGTCTGGTGCTGCGACCCGATGCATGGCAACACCGTCAAGGCCTCGACCGGCTTCAAGACCCGCCCGTTCGACCGTGTGCTGGGCGAAGTGAAGAACTTCTTCGAAGTCCACCGCGAAATGGGCACCTATGCCGGCGGCGTGCATATCGAGATGACCGGCGACGACGTCACTGAATGCGTCGGCGGCGTCTCGGCTGTCACCGAAGCGACCCTGTCGGACCGCTACAACACCTATTGCGACCCCCGCCTCAATGCCAGCCAGGCCCTTGAGCTGGCTTTCCTCGTGGCCGAGGAAATGCACGGACAAAAACCTGCCCGTCAGCGGGCTGTGGCAGGGGAATAACTAGGGAAATCTCCCAATCAGTGGCGCATTGCATCAGCTTGCGGCACTGATATTGTCTACTCTGGGCCTGGGGCGCAAAACCCAGGCGTAGAGTATCGGGCATGCCTAATACACTGTTTCCAAATGCGTCTCCCCAAGTGCGCGAGCGGCTGGAACAGGACGCGACGATCAGGCTCTTCAATACCTACGACTGGTCATCAAGTCCCCTCAGGGACATATGCCAGTGGCCCGAAAGCCTCCGAGGGGCTGTTCGCACCATGCTGGGCGCATCCACGCCCATGGGCATGCTGGTGGGGCCGCAGGGGATCCTTCTCTACAACCACGCCTATGCCCGCTTCATCGGCCGGCGGCATCCGCAGGTCTTCGGCCAGCCGGTCGTAGAGGCCTGGCCCGAGACGGCAGAATTCTCGCGAAATCTCCTCGAAAAGGGCCGCAGGGGCGAATCCTGGGTCCTTCAGGGCGAGGAATTCCATCTTGATACCGGGCCAGAGGCAGCACCGGTCTGGGTGGATATGTATTGCAGCCCCATCGTCGACGACGACGGCTCCTCGCTGGGAACGCTGTGCCTCATCCACGACGCGACAGCGCGGGTGCAGGGCGCACGGGCTCTGGCCAGGAGTGAAGAGCGCATGTCGCTTGCCCTCTCCAGCTCCTCCCTCATCGGCACGTGGGACTGGAATGCCGGTAGTGGCATCGTGACGGTAGACGATCGCTGCGCAGCCATGTTCGGCATCGACGTCGCTCTGGCCGCCCGCGGCCTGCCCTTCGGCCACTACCTTGCCGCCATTCATCCCGACGATGCGGGTGATGTGCGCCATGGGCTGCGTCTGTCCAACGCGAACCTGACCGAGTTCAGGGGAGAATTTCGCGTTCTCACTCCCAGCGGGGAGCCGCGCTGGCTGGTATGCGTGGGTCGGCCCTATGCCGATCTCGACGGGCAGATCCAGCGGTTCACCGGGGTGGTTGTCGACGTGACGATACAGCACGATGCGGCCGAGGCCCTGTCCGAAAGCGAAGCCCGCTTCCGCACGCTTGCCGACTCCATGCCGCAGATGGTCTGGTCCACCACGCCGGATGGCCGCTGCGACTATTCCAATGCCCGCTGGGAAGAGGTGACCGGGCTCACGCCGGTGTCTATGGACTTCAAATCCTGGGCCGACATCTATCATCCCGAAGATCGGCCCCGCGTGCTCAATGCCTGGGCCGAGGCACTCGGGACCGGGAAACCCTTCGAGATCGAATACCGCGTTGCCCAAAGGAAAGGCGGGTATCGCTGGGCGCTGGGGCGAAGCATTCCTGTTCGCGATGACAATGGCCGCATCTTTCGCTGGATAGCCACCTCCACCGACATCCACGAAAGCCGCAAGGCCGCGCAGGAGCGCGAACTGGTGGCCCAGGAACTGAGCCACCGCATCAAGAACATCTTCGCCGTACTCACAGGCATAATTGGCCTCTCAGCTCGAAACCGGCCCGAGGCAAAGGAATTTGCCGCGCAACTGCGCGAGCGCATTTACGCCCTGGGCGAGGCGCATGACTTCGTCCGGCCGCGCAGCCACATTTCTGCGGCGCAATCGGGAGAAGGGCGGCTGTCGGATTTCCTTTTCCGCCTGATGCGACCCTATGACGAGGTCGATGATGGCTCTTCGCGGGTCAGCTTTGGCGGCGACGACATAACCATAGACGATGCCGCCGCGACCCCTCTGGCACTGTTGTTTCACGAACTGGCCACCAATGCCGCCAAATACGGAGCGCTCTCGCGGTCTGACGGCCGTGTCGAGGTTGTGGGGGAAATCATTGGCGATCACTACCAGCTGATCTGGCGCGAAATCGGTGGTCCCCACGTTGCCGAGCCCACATCGCTTTCCGGCTTTGGCAGCCGCCTCGTCGGTCTTTCCGTTGAAGGGCAGATGCGCGGTACCTTGCGCCGGCAGTGGAGGCCCGAGGGGCTGGAGATCGTGGTTGTCGTGCCGCAGGACGCCCTGTCCCGTTCCACCAGCCTGCGGGGCGCAGACGAGTCCGGCAGTTAAGTGGCGTAGCGCGCCTCTTCGCCTTGGCTGAACAGTGTCATGCGGCGTGGGGCAGGNGCCNTGGCGGCCAGCCGATTGGCNATGGCATANTCGATGGCCTCGCGGATGTCGCGCTCTGCCGCCGGCTTGGGCAGCACGCCGATCGTTCCAGGCACGCCATCGCCGAGCTGGGCCGGATTGGCGGTGATGAACACCACGGTGATGCCATGGGTCTGGGCCAGGATGGTGCCGATATTGGGCCCGGTCGGTCCGTCGCGCAGATTGAGGTCGACCAGCGCGATGTCGGCCTGGCTCGCCAGTGTTAGGGCCGAGCGCTGGTCACCCGCGATGCCCACCGGCTTGTGCCCCATCTCCGCCACCACGTCTTCGATCTCGGTAGCGATGATGTACTCGTCTTCTACAATGAGTATGCGATAGGTCATGAGCCCGGTTGCCTGATTGCGCTTGCCAATGGAACTCTGCCGCCTCTGACAGGTTGCGGTTCAATTCAACGATGTGATCGAAACCTGATGCTTTTGTTGGAAGCAAACGCACGTGTCCGGTCCGGCAACCTATCCCGCTCCCGCTTGCCCTTGACCGGGTGAGAGGCTAAGTCTGCCGCGCAGCCCGCCCCGTTCAGGCGACGAGATCTCACCTCAATTCAGGCCAGCTTCAGTGACCGACCAGCTTCGCATCGCGCTTGCCCAGCTTAATCCAAAGGTCGGCGACCTTGCCGGCAACCTG
>Ga0065721_10051706_pt1 | contig 13809 bp, 9 predicted proteins | sample Mesricmetagenome_FD_59108 | JGI IMG/M metagenome (GOLD analysis project Ga0065721, IMG submission 59108) | Mesophilic microbial community from rice straw/compost enrichment Sample: eDNA_1 v2 (version 2) | ecosystem: Engineered > Solid waste > Grass > Composting > Bioreactor | place: USA: Davis... | reverse complement strand
CCCCATTAATGGGGGGAGGGGTCGCGCGCAGCGCGGGGGAGGGGGGCACTTCCCACCTACCCCGAATAGATAACCCGCAGCGACTCCTCCAGAGTCGTCACGCCCAGAAGGATCTTCTCCATCGCGTCCTCCTTCAGCGTCTTCATTCCCGCCTCAATCGCTGCCTCCCGGATCGCATAGCTCGATGCGTGCGCCAGAATCAGCTCCCGGACCTTATCCGTCACCGGCATCAGCTCATAACAGCCCGTACGTCCCTTGTAGCCGCTGTTCTTGCACGCCTCGCAGCCCCGGCCCCGGTAGAACGTCACCCGGCTCTTATCGATCTCCTCCAGGTTCATCCCCAAACGCTTGATCGCGTCCCGCGGCGGCTCATACGGCTGCTTGCACTTCTCGCACACCTTCCGCAGAAGGCGCTGTGCCAGCACGCCCACCGTCGCCGAAGCGATCAGGAACGGCTCCACGCCCATGTCCATCAAACGCGCCACCGCGCCCGGCGCGTCGTTGGTGTGCAGGGTCGAGAACACGAGGTGCCCGGTAAGCGCCGCCTCGATGGCGATCATCGCCGTCTCCTGGTCGCGCATCTCACCGACCATGATGATGTCCGGGTCCTGGCGCAGCATCGACCGCAGCCCCGCCGCGAACGTCATCCCCGCCTTGTTGTTCACGCCCACCTGCGTGATGCCCGAAAGCTCGTACTCCACCGGGTCCTCGATAGTGAGAATATTCTTCTCCCCCGAGTTCACCTTTGAGAGACACGAGTACAGCGTCGTGGACTTACCCGAACCCGTCGGCCCCGTCACCAGGATAATGCCGTACGTCCGCATGATCATCGACTCGAACATCTCGAACGTGTGCGGCAGCAGACCCAGCTTATGCAGCCCCACCGAGATGTTGCTCTTGTCGAGGACGCGCATAACCACCTTCTCACCGAAGATGGCCGGCAGCGTCGAAACGCGGAAGTCATAGGGGCGGTTGTCGATCACCAGAGAGATGCGCCCGTCCTGCGGCGCCCGCTTCTCGGCGATGTCCATGTCCGCCATAATCTTGATGCGGCTAATCAGGGCCGGTTGCAGCTTCTTCGGCACGTTCAGACCGTCAACAAGAATGCCGTCGATCCGGTAACGCACCTTCACGCAGTCGCGCGCCGGCTCCAGGTGGATGTCCGAGGCCCCCTCCGCGATGCCCTTGGCGATAACCCCGTTCGTGAGGCGGATGACCGGGGCCGTGTTCGCCTCGTCCATCTCCTCGTCGATCGTCAGGAATTCGTCGGGCTTCTTCTGGTCGAGGGCGACCTCCTCCTCCTCGAAGTCCTTGATCGCCTTCTCCGCCTCAATACCGCCGGTGCGGTAGTTGGCGTTGATCGCCGCGAGGATGTCCTCCTCGGTCGCGATCAGAGGCTCGATCTCCTTGCCTGTGATCAGCCGAATCTCATCCGTGGCAAAGATATCCAGCGGATTCTTCATCGCCAGCCGGAGCTTGCCGTTCTCCAGCGCCAGGGGGATGACCTTGTAGCGGCGGGCCAGGTCCTGCGAGACCATGTGGACCACGCTCGGGTCGATTACGTCCTCCTCGTTCAGGTCGACGTAGCCGAAGCCCCAGTGCTGGCCCAGCATCCGGACACGGTCCCGCTCCGTCACCAGCCCCATCGAGACCAGAAGGTCGCCGATCTGCTTGTAGCCGCCCAGCTGCTTCTGCTTCTCGAGCGCCGTGGTGAGCTGATCGTTGCTGATCAGCCCTTCCTTCACGAACAGTTCCCCGATTCGTTCCACTTGCTGCATGGTATAAATGTCGGCGATCTTGAGATTAAAACGAAGAGTAAATCGATCCCGCCCCGCCTAGAGTATAACAGAACGACCCGCGTCAGGGGACCAAAAAGGCCGGGAGCGCGCTCACCAGCGGTCGGAATCCCGACCACCAGCGCCACAACTTCCCGGCCCGGGTTCTTCCCGTTCTTCGCGCCGGGGCGGAGGGCTAGCCTTCGCCCCGGCGCGCTCTGCCCGTCCTCAGTCCTTCACGATCCGCGCCGTGATGAACACCACCACCTCCGAGCGCCGCTTCGTCACATCCGACCGGCGGAAGAGCTGGCCGAAGAACGGCAGGTCGCCCAGGAACGGCACCTTCTGGAGGTTCTTGATGTCGTCCTCCTTGATCAGACCGCCAATCGCGATCGTCTCGCCGTCCTTCACGCGCACCGTGGAGTCCACGAAGCGCGTGGCGATCTGCGGCAGCGACACCCCGTTCGGAAGGCTCAGGAACGACGAGATCGTCGAGACCTCCGGGTGGACATAGAGCGTGATCGCCCCGTCCGGGCTCGCCTTACCCGTCACCTTGAGCGTGATGCCCACGGTCGCGGTCTCGGTCTGCACCGTCTGGCCCTGCGGCGTCTGCTGAATCGCCACCACGTACTTGATCTGGTCGCCGATGAACGCCGTGGCCGACTCACCATCCAGCGCCGAAAGGTTCGGGTTGGACAGCACCTTGCCCCGGTTGTTGTTCGCGAGCGCATCCAGGGTCAGACCCACCGTGTACGGGCTCCGGTAGATCGCCCCGAAGTTCGGCGTCCGGCCCGGGAACTCGCTCGCCAGGTTCGGCTGGCCGACCGCTCCCCGGTTCGCATCGGCATTGCTCTCGCCGATGTTCACCTGCCGCCCGAAGTCGTAGCGCAGGCCCAGGCGCTGCAGGTCTTCCCGGTTTACGTCCATAACGCGCGCCTCGAAGACGATCTGCGGCACCTTGATGTCGATCTGGTTCAGCACCTCGCGGGCCCGGGCGATATCTGCCGGAGCGCCCGTCAGCAGCAGCACCCGCGGGCCCTTATTGCCCGCCGTGTTGCCACCCGTCGCCGCCGGCCCACCCGAAGGTGCGTTCCCGCCGCCGCCCGCACCCGCGGCGCCACCGGCCGCGCCGCCCGCTGCGGGCAGCCCCGCCGGGGCCACCGTCTCGCTACTGAACGTCGCCGACGCCCCCGACGCATTCGACACGAACCCGGGCGTCGGTCCCGGCTGCGCCGACACCGTCGGCACCAGCCGCGCCAGGATGCCTACCAGATCCGTTACGTTGGCGTACTTGACTTCATAAATTTCCGTCGCGGCCCCGACACTCGGGAGGGAGACCGCCTGCTCCATCTGCTCTACGAACGCCTTCACGGCGTCCACCCGCTCTTTGGTGTCCGTCAGCACCAGCAGCTTCGGGGCCGCGGGCGAAGCAAGGGCGTCCTTATCCGGCTCCGGGAGGTTGATGCCCGGGAACTTGTCGGACAGCGCCTTGTGCAGGTTCGCCGGCGACGTGTAGCGGTAGCGGATGAACTCCGTCACCGGAGCCCCTGCGCGGCTGCCGCCGCTGATGATCGCGTTCACGGACGCCGGGGTGCCCACCACGTAGGCCGAGCCAAACCGCGCGTACTGGAAGCCCGAAAGGCGCGCGATCATGTCCAGCGCTTCGGTCATCGACACCCGCTTCAGCGACACCGTCACGTTCCCCTTGACGTCCGCGCCGGTTACGATGTTGATGCCCGACTGCAAGGAAAGCGCCTTCAGAACGTCGTTGATATCCGCCGCCACGAAGTCCAGCGACACCCGGCGCTCTTCCAACTGCTCCAACGTTGCCGTTGCGCCGCTGATTGCCGCCGTCGCCGTCGCGCTCTGCGCCGCGCTCACGGCCGTGGCCGCGGAAGCTGCCGCCGAAGTCGCCGCTGCCGCCGCTGCGGAGGAGCTCACCTGCTGCTTCGAAGCCGCCGCAGGCTTTGCCGCTGCGGGCTTCGCCGCCGTTGCCTCTGCCGCGGGCTTTGCCACCGAAGCGACGGTGGTCGTCGCGGGCGCCGTGGAGGCCTTGCTGAGCGGCTTTACCACGTAGCGGGGCGCCGGGGCGGACGGCTTAGCCGCCGCCTTCGCTGCCGCCGCCGCCGCGATCGTCGCCGCTGAACCCGGCTTCGCCAGCAGCGACGGATACACGCCGCTGTTGCCGCCGTCCACGCGCGGGGTCACCGTCATCGCGCCCGTGGTCGTTGCCGCCGCCGTTGCCCGGGGGGAGGGGGCGCTGTTGCCAGCTACCGCTGTTGTCGCGCTCACTACCGGGGCCGGAGCCTCGGAAGCGAACGTCGCCACGGATGCCACCGTCGCGCCCGTCAACGCGAACGGGTCCGGCTTCGCGGCTGCCGCAGGCGCGCTCTTCTTCGCCGGCGCCACGGGGGCCGGCGCCGCCGCCTTCTCCACCGTCACGACCTTCGGCGCTGCGGCCGGAGCCACCGCCGCCGCGATCGAGCGGGTCACGCTCACGGTGGGCTTCGCTTCGGTCGGCTTCGCCTGGGCCGGCTTGGCCGCCGCCACCACGACAGGCTTCGCCGCCGCGGGCTTCGCCTTCGCCGCCGCTAACACCTCAGCCGGTTTCACGCGGGGGGCAGCAGGGGCCGGCTTGGCCGCCGCTACCGTTCGCGCGCCGACCGCCGCCGCCTGCGCCAGAGTAGCCTGTGCCAGGGTAACCCGGGCCGCGCCGCGCGCTGCCGCTGCTGCAACCGACGTCGCCGGACGTGCCGCGCTGAGCGCGCCCGAACTGATGGCGTTCGCGCCGGTCGCCGCCGCCCGCGCCAGCGAAGTGATGGAGGTCACCGCCGCCGTCGCGTTCTGGTTCTGGTTCTGGCGCGGAGCCGCGGACGCCACGCTCGCTGCCATTGCCGATCCGCCCGGCCGGAGCACGACGATCTCCCAGCGCTTGCCGTCCGGCGAACTCTCCATCACATGGTCAAGCGCCTGGCGGGTGTTCGCCACCACCTGCACCGTGCCGCCGGTCTGCGCGGCGTAGCGGACGTTCCACACGCCATTCTGGCGCACGCTCTTATAGCCCACGCCCTCGCGCAGCGTCCCGGGAACGGTGATCACCGTCGCGTTCGCGCCGCCGCTCAGCGTCCGCACCTGGGGGACGAAGGGCTTGGTGCCTTCGATCACGATCCGCGTTCCCTCCTCGAAGGGAACCACTCCCACCTCCGTGACCACGTTCCCCCGGCTGGCCGCCGCGTTGATCGCCTGCGACACGCCCGAAACGTTGCCCACACGGTAGTGGTGGGCCCGGCGCGCCACGCGTCGCGTCACCACCCGGCGCGCACCGGAGTTGCCGCGAAGGACCGCCTTTTTGCGCACGACCTTCTTGCCCGACACGCCGGCGGGCGCTGCCTGCGGGCTCTGCTGCGGCTGTACGGGCTCCGCCGCGGCGGCGCCCGCACCGGAAACGAGGCCCAGCGCGGCGAGCGCCAGGGCATACATCTGCTGCTTTTGCTGATTAGTTCGCACGGGAGCTCTCCGTATTCCCCAGATTGATGGTCACGACGCGCTCGGTGGTACGGTTGGAATCCCGAATCTCGATGCCGTTCGCGTTGATTGCTGAGACGACGAACCCGTTCCCCACCGGGTCTCCGACCATGACAAAGCGGCGCTCACTGTCCGCCCCGCGCAGGATGGCCACGCTGCGCGTTCCGCCCTCACCCAGCACCACGCCCGTGACCTGGAAGTCCGGCGCCGGCGGGTCGGGCGGGGTGATAGCCTCCACACTGCCGCCGCTCGGCGCGGGCGGCACGTCCGAGATGGGCCCGTTGTTCCCCTGAAGCTGCGCCAGAATTCCGCCCAGCTTCTCCTTGGTCGGCTTCGCGACCGGTCCCGGCAGCGGCGTCACGGACGGCGCCGGGGTCGGCGTCGGGGCTGCCACCGCCAGAGTGCTCGCCGCCTGCCCATTCGGCACGAAGGGGTCGCGCCCGCTGGACACAAACGGTACTGCGGTGGGGTCATAGGCATCCGACAGCGGCGCCGATTCCGCGGAACCCGCTGTCGCCTGTCCTGCGGCCGGCGTCCCTGCCGCCGGCGACGCCCCCGCCGCTGGCGGAGGACTCGATACGGCATCCCCCGGGAACATCAATCCTTTAAGCACGAAGCCGAATACACCCACCGCCACGATGATGAGGGCGACAAGCTTCGGCATGTCTTTTTTGTCTATCGGTTTCATCTCACATCTCCTCGGGCCAGCGGCGGCGGTCCCGGCTCGCTTTCCTGGATCTGGACGGCTCTAGCTGTAGGGGAAGGCGTCGCCGCGGCGTCAGGAGGTTCCTTGGTCATTGTGTGCGCTCGCGCCAGGGGCATCGGAGCCGGCAGTGGCGGCGTTCGCCGACTGCTGCGGCTTCGCCCTATCGGACGCGGCCTCGTCTGCCTTGAAGATGAAGCCCGTCAGGTTCAGGTTCACCGTCAGCGAGGGCGAGCCGCCAGGCGGCACGTTCGCGGGGGGTTGAAGCTGGATGCTCTCTACGGACAGGATTTTGGGGAACTCGGTCAGGCGGTACATGAACCGGGCCACGTTCCAGTAGCTGCCGTGGATCTGCATGTCAACGTGCAGCTTGTCGTAGGGCCACGGCTTGAAGTTCTTGCGCGCCTCCTTGTCGGTCGGGGGCTCCGGAGCAGGTTCCAGGTTCGGGCGCACGGAGTCCACACGCAGGTTCACCGACTTCGCCAGAGCCTCGGTCTGCTTCAGCAGGGTGGGGACGTACTCTTTGGCGGAAACGGACGACTCCAGGTAGCGGATCTTCTCCCGCGTGGCCTCGTTCTGGAGCTTGACCTCTTCCAGACGCCGGGCGATCTGGGCGCCGTTGTTCACGTCGGCGCGCTTCTGGTCTACCTGGGCCTGAAGCTGGTTGATCTGTCCGGTCTGCCACACGTACAGGCCGCCGCTCCCCACCAGGAAGCCGCCCAGAATCACGCCCAGGGCCATGCAGGTCTGCTTGGAAGGCTTGAGTGTGAAGGGCGGGCGGGACGGCTTGGAAGGTTTCGCCGCCGCGTCGCCCCCGGCCGCCGAATCGGCATTACGCATCGACATGGCTGCTCACCTGCTCCTTCGTGCTCATCGTTTCGCCGCCGGGGGTCACGCGCGCCGAGGGCGCGCCAATCGCGGCGCCTCCGGCCGCGTTGGCCGGGCTGTTCTCAATACTGCGGCCTTCCCCGCTCGTGGGGACCGTTTCGGCCTCGGCCGGCTTTGCCGAGCGGCGTACCGGGACGAGGTGGGCCTTGATCTCGAACTGGACGCGCTGAACGGCTTCATCCGCATTGGCGTTGGTGGTGTTCGAGAACGTCAGGTCCGTGCGGTCGAAGATCGGGTGCGACTGCATCTGCGACATCGTCTGGCCGACCAGGGTCTGGCTGCTGGTCATGCCGGTGAGGTTGATGTACGTGTCCTCAGCATCACCACTCGACGACAGGTTGGAGAGCCAGGTGCCCGACGGCAGCGTGCGCGAGATCGCCTGGAACAGGGCAGGCCAGCGCAGCGTCGACAGGCGGGCGCCCTCCAGGGTGTCCACCTTGGGCGCGAGCGCGGCGGTCTCGCGCTCCTTTTCGGCGATGCTGTCCAGGGTCGGCTGGAGGCGCTGCATCTCCGCGTCCAGGCGGGCTAGCTCGCTCCCGAGCGCCAGACGGCGCCCGCCGAGGTACAGGCCGAGGAGGACGAAGACGGATACGGAGGCGGCGACGCCCAGGAAGAGCTGGCGGGTGAGCGTCTCCAGGCGTTTCTTTTCTTCGCGGCGCGCCGCTATCAGGTTAATATTCGGCATGGTTGGTCCCTTGTCGTTGGCCCCTTGCAGTATCTTGCGTCGGACAGTGCCTTTTCTTCAGGCTCGAATTCTGCGGCGTCCGACTACTTGACGGAAGCGACCATGAACTCCTTCACCGCGAGGCCAAGGCCGATGCCCAGGCGCGGCGCCTGCTCCTGCAGCCACGCCTGGGCCTCCGGGGCAGCGTCGATCGCGGGGTTCTCGAACGGGTCTCCGACGCGGACCTCGGTGCCGAGGCGCGCGGTCATGTACGGCGCCATTCCCACCATCTGAGCCGAGCCGCCCGCCAGGACGATCTCGGACAGGGGCTGCGCCTGCGCACCCTCGGGCAACTGCGACTGGTAGTAGTTGATAGAGCGGCGGATCTCGCGCAGCAACTCGTCCAGGATGTTCTGGAGGGCGCGCGGGGCCTCGTAGGCGGCGGGGTCGTCGCTGCCCTGGATCAGGACGGTCAGGTCCAGTTCCGCCTTGCGCCGCTCGGCCTCCACGGCATCGACGCGCAGCTGGTTCTTCAGGGCATCGGTGAAGGTGTCCCCGGCGATGGGCAGGGAGCGGGTCAGCTGGAACTGGGTGCCGACCACAATGGTGACCTCAGTGTGGGACGCGCCGATGTCCACCAGGGCGCGCATGGTGCCGTCGTTGTAGCGGCTCCAGTTGCACTCCACCAGGGAGCGCACGAGGGCGAACGACTCCAGGTCGATGGAGACCGCCTCAAGGCCAGCGCGCTCCACCGTCTCCACGCGCGAGTCCACCATCTCGCGGGGCGCGGCGACCAGCATGACGTTCATCTGGCCCGGGTCGTCCTCGACCGGCCCCTGGATCTCGAAGGCCAGCGCCGAGTCGTCAACATTGGAGGAGATGAAGCGCCCGGCCTCGAAGCGGATGGACTTCTTCAGGACCGCTTCGGCCATGGTGGGCATCTGGACCTGGCGCACGATCACGGTGGGACCGGCGACGGACATCACGGCGCCCGTGGCGGAGATGTTGGCGGCCCGGAGCATCTGGCGCACAGCGTCCGCAACGCCCTGGCGGTCAGTGATGATGCCGTCCCGGATCGCGCCGGGCGGGGTTTTCTGCTGCGCGGCGCGCACCACCCGGAAGCCATCCCGGTGCGCGTCCACCTGAACTGCCTTCAGGTTCGCGCTGCCGATGTCAAGGCCGACGAGTGTTTCTTTACCGAACAGCGAAGCGAGGACGGACACGAGAGTACCTCCCTGGGTGACGCGGCGCGCGCTCTGCGAGTGTTGCTGCATTCGCAACTGCCTGCGTCGGGCCGACTATCTGCCTCAAGAACGAATTGTGAATTGTTAAAATGAACGAAACGACACCTGGGGCACGGCCGTTATCACGGTACCGTTAGCAGGGTTCGTGCCGGCGACACATAGAAGCCGAAATCTATTTACTGGTAGGCCTGCGACGGGACATTCCAGACCGCGGATAGCGGCAAAGCACGGTTGAAAAATCGAGAATGAACCTGCCAGGCGGGAATCTGCCTGCCTGCTCTCCATTTCCGCCCGAAACCATTATTGGGAGTGGCCCGGCTAAACTGGAGACGGCTGTGATAACAGACGCCCGTAAACCGGAAAGATGCGGGGGGCAGCCGATGGAGCTGGTGGGGGACAAGTGGGTGAGCGGGCCGGTAAGTCGTTGAAAAACTCCCTCGCGGTACGCAAGTATCTGGCACGGAACTGGCTATCAACCCCGTGAGATTACGATTTTTTCTTTCTCCCGAACGGAACAGACCTGCCCACCGCGTTCGTCCTACACGGTGGGAGTGAGGGCTGCCCGGCCGGGGCTGCCGCGGAGGGACCGCCGGACACGGCCTCTCCGGTAGAACCTGGGTAGGGGGATTATTTCGGCACAGTGTTTAATTAATGAAAGCCTCCGGGAGCGGGGGCAATGGCGTGTGGATCGTGTCCCGCTTCAGGAGTCTTCCGTCGACAGGCGGCAGGGCTCCGCGTAGCAATATCAGGTCAAACCAGGGCGCTTGGGAACCATAATTAAGGGACAGTCGGGTTGAACCCCTTTCGTGTCCGCCGCCGGGTGCCTGCCAGGAAGCCGAGTGCGCCATGTCGCCGTCGAGCGAGATCATAGAAAAAAACAGCGAAGCGTTTTTGGCTCTTTCCGCTGCCGATGCTGAGGACACCACAGGGGCGTCCGCCGCTGCTGCTGAGGATGAGGAGGGGGAAGACGACCTCCTGAGTCTAGTGGAGGCGGAAGCCACACGGCCGGACGCCGCCGGCGAGGGGGACGACGCCGGGAAGAACTCCGATGCCGGCCTCGCCACGCGCGACCGGATGGATGTCCTGGCCTCCTTCATCGGGGACGAACACGCCGACATCGCCTACCGCTTTCCGAGCAGCCGCGCGGCGCTCGAAATCGTTCCCGACATCGCCAACACCTTTGGTGTCCGTCTGGCCTGGCACCGGGGTAAGACCATCCTCTCCTTGTTTGAGTCCACCGCACTGCGCCCCGTCGCCGAGGTGCTGCGGGCGGGCCAGAAGTACCCCATCTTTCTCTCCCAGCATGCGCGAAAGCGCCGGGACCGTGTGGTTCTGGGGGGGCGGCGCAAGGCCGCGCGCTCCTGGCGCTGTGCTCTGCGCTGTGCCTGCGTCGTGCAGGGGCGCGCCGACCGCTTCTCCTGGCTGTGGCGTGTGACCGCGACGGCGCCCGCCATGGCGCTGCCGGAGACGCCCGGACCCGATGGCGTGGTGCCGGAGGACGCGGTAACTCTGGCGCTTCCCCTGTCGCCCGGTAAGCACCGCATCCTGACCCTGCCGGGGCTGGAGGGGCGCGCGCTGGCGGTCTGGATGAACGACATCGCTATCAGCGTGGTGGCAGGACTGGCGGAGGCTTCCGCTCCGGTGGAGGAGCTGGCGGCGGCAACGGCGGATGGCAATGCTCCCGAGGGTGTGGTGTCGGCCGAGGTCGCGCGGCGCTCCGCCCCGCTCGGCGTTCCGGTGCTCTCGGCAGACGTCCGGGGTGTTTACCTGCACCTGCGCGGCGCTCAACTTGGCGGCGGCGGCACGGTGCTGCGCTGGGAAAGCTGGCTGAACCCTGCCCGCACCGAGGCGGACGCGCTCGCCGCGCTCCTGAAGCATGTGGCAGATGCCGCGGATCGGGCGCAGATTCCGACGGCGGATCTGGACGAGGCACGCACGGCCTTCGCGCCGTTCCTGAACGAGCTCGCGGATGCCAGTGCCGAAGACCTGATGCGGGACGACCGTGTGGACAAGCGGGGGGTGGATAAGCAGATGTTCCGCGCGACCCCTGGCGTCAAGGCGGACCGGCATCTCTATGGCGAGGGGGCGGACGCCGCGCTGGCCGCGGCGACCATACTATCCCGCTACCACATGACCGGCAACGACGCCCTTCGCCGTCGTGCCCGCCTGCTCGCGAACGGTGTCTGCGAAGCTCAGATCAACATTGAGGACAGCCCACACTGGGGCGCAGTCTGGGACGCCCTGCACAAGAAGAAGGTGTGGGCGGACGTGCGCGGCGAGAAACTGCTCTCGGTCGCTACCACCGCCCGTGCTGCCAAGGGACTCCACCTGCTGCACGCGCACTTCGAGGTGGACCTGTACCAGCGCACCGCGCTGCACGCGGCCCAGTGGCTTCTGCTCAAGATGGACCCCTATGGCCTGATGGCCGGGGAGCGCTTTGAGGAGGCGGGGCCGCCCCTGCCGGACCCCTCACCCTGGACGATGGTCGAGGCCCTGACGCCCCTGGCGGAGACGTTCCGGGTCACCGGGAACGAGGTCTACCTTAAGGCGGCGCTACGCGTGGTCAAGGCGCTGAAGGAGGGGCTGGCGGCCACCACCCTGCCGCTCTCCGTCGCGACCACAGAACACCTGGCGTCCGCCATCGAAGGCGTTCTGCTGGTCTCCCGCGAGTACGAGAGCGGCGAGATGATTGCGCTGGCGCAGCAGATCGGGCTGGGCCTGCGGGCCCGCCGCCTCCCGGACGGCTCGGTGGGCGACCCGACCGATGCCAACGGGGCGGAGCCGCTCTGCCCCGCGCAGCCGAACATCGGCCCCACGCTCGCCTCCGCCCGCGCGGCTATCGCCCTGTCGCGGGTGGACCCCGACCCGCGCTGGCCGATCTTCGCCCTGCGCGCCCTGCGCGCCGCTCGCCGGATGGTGCAGAGCGTTTCGGAACCGTTGCCGGTCGCGCTGCTGTCGGCGCTGACGGCGCTGCCCACCAGTCTGCTCCTGGCGGTGGCGCAGCGCATCAAGGACGGACAGGCGGACCTGGACCGGGTGAGCGTGACGCGTGGCTGGCAGACCTTCTCCCCCGACCCCGCCACAAACGAGTACATTCGGGTGAGCGCGCCGGGCACCGGCGAGCGGGTGGACCATCTGGCGCTGGTCTGCCCGGTGACGCAGCAGGTTCTGATTGCGGTGCTGGTCCCGCCGGATATGGAGGAGGTAGAGATCGTGAAGAACAGCCGGCGCCCGTTTGTGCGCAGCCTGCTCACCGGCGATTACGATGTGAAGACCCTCACCGTGCCTCTTGGCGATGGCGAGGAGGCCCGCATCGGCGTGTACCTGGCGGATACGTAGTAGTCGGGCCAATGACGACTCCCCCGGCAGCCCCCGTGCCGCCGGGGCACACGGGGGGTTCACCATGCCTCACCTGCTGGAGGGAGCGAGGGCGCTGGTCAGCGGCGCGGGACGCGGCATCGGCGTGGACATCGCGCGCCTTCTGGCGGCCGAAGGGGCGGCGGTGACTCTGGCCTACCGCTCTTCCCACGAGGGGGCGGACGAAGCGGCCCGGGCCATCCACCAGGCCGGCGGCACGGCGCTGCTGCGCGCCGCCGACCTTACTGATCCCACGCAGGCTGAGAGCCTTGTGAAGGCGACCGTCACGGCGTTCGGCGGGCTGGACATTCTGGTCAACAACGCCTCCGGGTTTGGCCCGCAGCAACTCCTGGCGGATGCTGCCTGGGAGGATATCGACCGCGAATGGCGCGATGTCGTGTCTCCGGTCGTGAACCTCACGCGCGCCGCCCTGCCGCACCTGATCGCGGGGAAGCGCGGACGCGTGGTCAACCTGTGCGCCACACTGGTGCGGCGGCCCGCCTCCGGGTTCGGCGCCCACGCCATGGCCAAGGCGGCCGTACTCGCTTACACGCGCAACCTCGCCAGGGAGGTGGGCCCCCAGGGTGTCACCGTGAATGCCGTCTCCCCCGGCATGACGCTTACGGACTTTACGCTCTCGCTGCCTGAAGCCCACAGGGAGAGTGTGCGGGCGAAGACGCCCCTGCGCCGACTCGCCACCCCGGAGGACGTCGCGCGCGCCGTGGTCTTCTTCTGCTCCCCCTGGGCGGAGTTCGTCACTGGTGCCGAACTGGCCCCGGATGGCGGTCTGGCAATGTAGCGCCTGCCGCTGCCATCGCCGGGATATCGGGATATTTCGTGAACTTTGCGCACCGGGCAGTGTCTCTAAAGTAGGGAAGCCTTTCAACGGACAGGAGAAACACACGACGATGGTGTCAAATTCGACCCTCAAGAACCGTAGCGGCCGCTGGGGAAGACCGAGCGGTTGGGCGGACGCCACCGGGGGAACAAAAAGTAAAACAGAAGCCGTACTACGGGGAGTAGGAGGGCGCAATGGGTGACGTGAGGGGGATGGGCGTTGCTGCCGCCGTACAGGCGATGGCGCGACCCCGGCGCGAATTTGACGGCCTGGTTCAGCGGTATCACAAGCAGGCGTACAACATCGCCTACCGGCTGACCGGCAACCATACGGATGCGGAAGATTTGACACAGGAGGCGTTTGTGCGCGCCTTCCGGTTTTTCGACAACTACCGGCGCGATCTGCCGTTCGAGAACTGGTTGTATCGGATTATGAGCAACCTGTTCGTTGACGAACTTCGGCGGCGCCCCAAGGCGCGGGTCCAGTCTCTGGACGCGCCGGTCGGCAACGATGCCACCAGCGAGAGCAACGCCTTCCTGGAGATCCCGGACACCCGCGAGAATCCGGAGCGCGTGGTACTGCACGAGGAGCTGGATGAGCGCATTCAGAAGGCCCTGGCCGCCCTCCCACCCGATTTCCGCACCACTGTCATCCTGGCCGACATCGAGGGGATGTCCTACGAAGAGATCAGTGAGCGCATGAAGTGCTCGCTGGGGACGGTGCGCTCCCGTCTGCACCGTGGGCGCAAACTGCTGCGGAGCAAGCTGGCGGGGTTCACCATTAAGTAACCGAGGCGCGGCTTTCGAGCCGCGGGG
>Ga0065721_10008178_pt1 | contig 13809 bp, 15 predicted proteins | sample Mesricmetagenome_FD_59108 | JGI IMG/M metagenome (GOLD analysis project Ga0065721, IMG submission 59108) | Mesophilic microbial community from rice straw/compost enrichment Sample: eDNA_1 v2 (version 2) | ecosystem: Engineered > Solid waste > Grass > Composting > Bioreactor | place: USA: Davis... | reverse complement strand
GGCGCCTTGAAGGTGACGAGTTCTTCGGCAGCCGAGGGATGCAAGGCGATGGCGCGGTCGAAATCAGCCTTGCTGGCACCCATGCCCAGGGGAATGGCGACGAGTTGAATCATTTCAGCAGCGCCTGGACCCAGGATGTGGCAACCAAGAACCTTGCCGCCGTCCCTTTCGGTGATGAGTTTCAAAATCATCCGCTCGGTGCGCGTGGAGAGCGTGTTCATCATCGGGCGGAAGCGGGCGACATAGATGTCGATATCGCCATGGGTGGCCGCCTCCGGCTCGGTGAGGCCGATAACGCCGATTTCGGGCTCGGCAAAGACCGCGGTGGGGATCTGGCTGTGATCGACCGCCATAGGATTGTTGTTGAATACGGTCTCGGCGAAATACCAGCCCTCGCGGATGGCGACGGGGGTCAACGCGGCACGGCCGGTCACGTCACCCACGGCATAGATCGAGGGCGCGGAAGACTGCGAATAAGCGTCAACAGCAACGGCGCCCATGGGCGTGAGCTTGACGCCGGCCTTGTCGAGGCCCAGGCCGTGGACATTGGGCTTGCGGCCGGTGGCGAACATGACGGCGCCATAGGGGGCGGTAACGCCATCGCTGAAAGTGGCGGCAATGTCCTTGCCATGCCTGGCCAGCGACTTGATGGTGGTCTGGTAGATCAGCTTGATGCCGCGATCAGTCAGGCCGGCTTCGAGACCGCGCCGCATATCGTCGTCGAAGCCGCGCAGGATGCAATCGCCGCGATAGATGATCGTGGTGTCGACACCGAGACCGGCAAAGATGGTTGCGAACTCCACCGCGATATAGCCACCACCCTCGATGAGGATGGAATGGGGCAATTCGGGCAGGTCAAAGGCCTCATTGGAGGTAATGCCCAGCTCGGCGCCCGGAATAGGGGGAATGTAGGGATGCGCGCCCGTGGCGACGAGAATGTATTTCGCCGTCAGATCACGGTCCTGCCCGACCAGGTGGATGCCATTGGGACCGGTGACCACGCCGCGATCCTTGATGATCTCGACGCCCGGCTTTTCTAGATTGGCCGTATAGGCGGCCTCGAGCCGGGTGATTTCCTTTTCCTTGTTGGCGACCAGGGTCGGCCAATCGAAGGATGCATCGACCTGCCAGCCGAAGCTGGACGCGACGTCGAACATGTCGTGGAAGCGCGAGGCATAGACATAGAGCTTCTTGGGGACGCAACCACGGATGACGCAGGTGCCGCCGACACGGAATTCCTCGATGATGGCGACCTTGGCACCATAGGTGGCTGCCATGCGGGCGGCGCGGACACCACCGGAGCCGGCACCAATCACGACGAGATCATAGCTATCGGCCATCAGCCCACCTCTCAGCAATCATCGGCATATGACGATGAATATCGGCTGGCACTTCGCATAAAAAAAGACCCCGCACAAGGCGGGGCCGGTATGCGTGGAGTGCCTGACCCCGGGATCAGACTTCAAAGCCCTGGGCGCGCAGCTCGGCGCGGACCTTGGCGAAGAACTCAGAGCGCGTGTTGTTGGTGAAGACCTGCAGCACGGCCTGCAGATCGTTGTTCACCTCGGAATTGGCCTGGGCCAGCTTCTGACCGGTGGGCGATTCATAGAAGGTGACGATTTCCTGCAGTTCCTCGGTGCTGAAGCGCACGGCATAGACGCGCGCGAACTGGTCGAGCAGCTCGCCCTTGCGATCCTTGTATTCCTCGAGAACCTTGCCGACGGCCAGATCGGTTTCCTCGGCCAGTTCGGGGTTCTGAGTCGTGAGCTCGCGAAGGGTACCGAGGCCGATCTCGACCAAGGTGACCTCGTAGATGGCGGCACGGTCGGTGAGGTCGACATATTTGCGGGCCAGCGCCAGTTGCTCGGGCGGAACCTCCTGAGCCATTGCGGGGGTGGCAACCGCGAGAAGGATGGCGCCAAGCGCCACAGCCACCAGCGCCTTGGCGCGCGTCATAACACCGGTCATTATCGAAATACCCATCTTGTCCCGATCCATCAGTTTGTGCCGCCCGTCAGCGTTCTTACGCCATCCGGTGTCGCCACATAAGCCGTCTTGCACATTTTAAGGAAAAGCCCGTGCTGGACCACCCCGGCGATGTCGAGCAAGTCGCGCGACAGCGCTTCTGGCTGCGAAATGCGGCCAAAAAAAGCATCGAGAATGAGGTGTCCACCATCGGTTACGAAAGGCGTGCCGGGCGCGGTTTCGCGCAGGCGCAGGTTACCGCCGGTGCCATGGCGGGTGATCAGCTCAGCCACCGAACGCCGGGTGGCTCCCAGGCCAAAGCGGTTGACCTCGACCGGCAGCGGAAAGCGGCCGCCAAGCGCCGGCACCAGCTTGGACGCATCGGCAATGACCACCATGGCATCGGACGAGGCGGCCACGATCTTCTCGCGCAACAGGGCACCACCGGCGCCCTTGATGAGGTTGAGATCGGGATCGATCTCGTCGGCGCCATCGACGGTGAGGTCGAGCCGATCGAGCGTTTCGAGATCGGAGAGAGGAATGCCCAGGGATTCGGCCTGGCGGGCGGTCGCTTCGGACGTGGGCACGCAGATGCAATCGAAGCCGGCGGCAACCTTTTCACCCAGCAGGTCGACAAAGTGCCAGGCGGTGGACCCGGTTCCGAGGCCGAGCCGCATGCCGGGCCGCACATCGGCCAGGGCCATGGCGGCCGCCTGACGTTTCAGATCTTCGCTCATGATCGCCTCGCGGTGAATGTGCTGGGGGCCATTGCAGGGGCGAGCGCATCTGTCAATGCCACCAAAAGGCGGGGATCACGGATTGGTGAATGACAACTGTAACTTGCTGGCAACACAAATTTGCGAAGGTGGCGCGAGTGTGGCGATTCCGGGGCGAGCGCCTCTTTTCGCTATTTCGCAAAGAGCGTAAGCAACCGCAATTATTGGAGCGGGCGAATCCGTTCTATTCAGAGGCCAAGTCGTCAGATGTTCAATATCAAGTCTGCGGTAGCAATCGGGCTATCGGTTATCTTGTCGGCGAGCAGCGTTATGCCGGCCACGGCGGCGCTCGTATATGACCGTACCACCGGCAATTGGGTCGAGGAATCGGTACTTGCGCCGAGCCCGCGCGGCGGCAGCCCGATCCGCAAGCAGATCGTGGACTACCAAACCAACCACAAGCCCGGCACGATCGTCATCGAGACCGATGAACGGCGCCTCTATCTCGTGCTCGAAGACGGCAAGGCCATGAAATACGGCATCGGCGTGGGCCGGGACGGTTTCACCTGGTCGGGCACCCATCGCATCACCCGTAAGGCCGAGTGGCCCGGCTGGACTCCGCCGCCTGCCATGCGCAAGCGCGTTCCGGACCTGCCGGCCTATATGGAAGGCGGCCCCAACAATCCGCTCGGCGCCCGCGCGCTCTATATCGGCTCGACTCTTTATCGCGTCCACGGCACGTCGGAGCCCTGGTCCATCGGTCAGGCCGTATCCTCGGGCTGCATCCGCCTGACCAACGAAGACGTGACCGACCTTTATGAGCGCGTTCAAGTCGGCGCCCTCATCGTTGTGAACCACTAAAGCTTCGCATAGCGTAATTTCGAGGGCTGCCGGTTTCGGCGGCCCTTTTTGTTTGCGCGGTCTTTGAAAAGACATCGCGCAGGCTGTAGGTTCAGCACATGAACGTTCATGCCCCCCCTGCCCGGCCGCTTGTCGATACATTCGGGCGGCACATTTCCTACCTGCGCATTTCGGTGACGGATCGCTGCGATTTCCGCTGCGTCTACTGCATGGCCGAAGACATGACCTTCCTGCCCAAGAAGGACGTGCTGAGCTTCGAGGAAATCGAAGCCATCGCCGGGGCCTTCATCGCGCGGGGGGTAAACAAGATCAGGCTGACCGGTGGCGAGCCGCTGGTGCGGCGCGACATCATGGATCTGGTCACGACGCTGGGACAGAAGATCAGCCATGGCTTGGAAGAACTGACGCTGACCACCAATGGCAGCCAGTTGCGCAAGCATGCGCAGGGGCTGGCTGATGCCGGGGTGCGGCGGCTCAACGTGTCGCTCGATACGTTGGATGCCGAGCGCTTCCGCGCCATCACGCGGCGCGGGCGGATGGCGGATGTGCTGGAGGGAATTGACGCGGCGCAGGCCGCCGGTCTCGCCATCAAGATCAACATGGTGGCGATGCGCGGCGTCAATGACGACGAAATCGAGCCCATGATGGAATGGGCGCATGGGCGCGGCATGGGGCTGACGCTGATCGAGGGCATGCCGCTGGGTGAGGTGGGCCTCGACCGGGTGGACAGCTACCTGCCGCTGCGCGAACTGCGCGACCGGCTGGCACGGCGCTATACGCTTACAAAGCTCGACAAGCGCACCGGCGGGCCGGCCCGCTATGTGCATGTGGCCGAGACCGATGGCGTGCTGGGCTTCATCACGCCGATGAGCCACAATTTCTGCGAGAGCTGCAATCGCGTGCGGCTGACCGCGACCGGGCAGCTCTATCTCTGCCTGGGACAGGACGACCAGGTGAATCTGCGTGACGCGCTGCGCAATGGCGGCCCGGAGGCGCTCGATGCGGCGCTGGACCATGCCATGCGCATCAAGCCGAAGGGGCATGACTTCGTCATCGACAGGACGCGACCCGAGCCGGCGCTGGGCCGGCATATGAATGTAACGGGAGGCTAGCTTGGGCGAGCGGATCAAACTGACGGCCAGCGACGGCTTTACCCTCAACGCCTATCGCGCTGCGCCCGAAGGCCAGCCGCGTGGCGGCGTGGTGGTTATCCAGGAGGTCTGGGGCCTCAACCACTGGGTGCGCAGCGTGGTGGACCGGTTTGCCCGGCATGGCTATCTCGCCGTGGCGCCAGCGATGTTCGACCGGGTGGAGTTCGGCTACGAGAGTGACAGCTATACGCCGGAGCAGTTCGAGATCATCGGCGGGCTGCTGAAGAAATTCGACCACCAGACGGCACTGCTCGATGTGGCGGCAGCGATCGAGGCGGCCAGGGCCGGCGGCAAGGTAGGCATTACCGGCTATTGCTTCGGGGGCGCGGTGAGCTGGCGTGCGGCCCATCACGGCATGGGGCTGAGCGCGGCGTCGGGCTACTACGGCGGGGGCGTGCCCAACTATATCGACCTTGCCCCGACCATTCCGCTGGAAATGCACTACGGAGACCAGGACAAGGGCATCCCGCTAGAGCAGATCGAGGCGCTGAAGGCCCGCCATCCCGGGGTTGGCATCCATGTTTATGCGGCTGGGCATGGCTTCTGCAACAGCGACCGGCCGGGCAATTTCAACGAGGCGGCCTGCACGAAGGCTTCGGCGCGCACGCTCGATTTCTTCCGCAAGCATCTTGGATAGCCTGCGCCAGCATCGGGGCTATCTGGAGGCGGAATGGCGGGCCTTGCGGGCCGCGCCACTGTCACGGCGCAAGGCCATGCTGGTGGCAGCGCTGGTGGATGCGTATGTGGACCGGCTGTTTGCAGAGGATCCGGATATCGACGACATTCTTGTCCATCGGGCGGAGATCGCGGCGCGGTCATCCGCGCTTGGCCAGGTCATGGCGCTTTGCACCGGGCATGCGGGCTTTGCCGTGGTGACTGAGGCTGTCGCGGTACCGCTGGCGGACTATGGCACCCTGGAAGTCGAGGACTTCATGGTAAGCCTCTATAACGACCACAGCGTGCAGCGCCTGCTGCTGGCACTGCCAGATGGCGGGCGACGAGACATGCTGGAAGTACTGGACGAGGCGATTGCGGCGCTGGAAGCGTCCTAGCCCCTGCCCTCGGCGCGTTCGACCAGTTCGACAATGATGCCGTCTGGGTCGCGGACGAAGGCGACGCGCTTGATCATTTCGACGAAGTAGGCCGGGCGCGGCGGCTCGATGATATCGACACCGGCAGCTTCCAGGCGGGCGAAGGTGTCNTCAACNCTTTCGAAGGCGAAGGTGAGATGGCGCGTNCCGGCTTCGTGCGGGGGAACGTCACGCGCGCGGGAGATNTCAGCGGCGGGACAGGCGATTTCGAGCATGCCGCTGCCGGTATCGAGGAAGGCCATTTCGCCGCGCTCGTTCTTCTTGCGCAAGGCCAGGGTGAGACCCAGCAGATCGCAATAGAAGGCGATGGTGCGGTCGAGATCGCCGCATGTCATGCCGACATGTTCGAAACCGACGAGGCCGCTCATTTGTCGTCGTCGACAACGATGGCGAAATCGAGCGGCAGGGCCGTCGTATACTTGATCTGGCCCATGGCAAAGGCCGAGCTAACATCGGTCAGGTTGATCTTGCTGATGAGCTTTTTATAGAAGGCGTCGTAAGCGCCGATATCGGGCACCACGACGCGCATCAGGTAGTCGACATCGCCGCTCATGCGATAGAATTCGACCACTTCGGGGAATTCGTCGATGACGCCGGAGAATTTGCGCATCCAGGCGTCATTGTGCTCGTTGGTCTTGACCGAGACGAAAACGGTGACGCCGACATTGACCTTGGCGGGATCGAGCACGGCGACACGGCGCTGGATGACGCCATCCTCCTCCATCTTCTGGATACGACGCCAGCAGGGCGTGGTGCTGAGGCCAACCTTGCGACCGATTTCGGCGACCGGCATGGTCGCATCCTTTTGCAGGAGCGTCAGAATTTTCCGGTCGATCTTGTCCAGTGCCATAATGCCCCCGCGAAATCTGATTTCCAATTCCGGTTCAATTCAATCCGAAATTGGCGCATTACCTGCCACGTCCGGGCAGGATTAGCAATAATCTTGCGCGAATTGAAGTGATGCGGGCGCGGAAGGGATTCGTTAACTCAGTTACAGGCCGAGGCCGGAGAGCCAGCCGCCGATACCCCGCGGGCGGGGATGGTCGTCGCGCCATGTTCGGGGCGCATCGAAATCGCCAGACCATATGCCGAGGCGAGCCTTGCGGGCGGCAGCTTCCTCGGTCCAGTAGCGGTCGGCCGAGACGGCAAGGCCCTCGGCGACCATGACGGCGCCGAGGTCGCTGCCATCAATGCTGCAAGTGGCGAGGAGCCGGCCATATTGGTCGATATCCTCGGGGCGACAATCCGCAGGGCCGGCCGCGAGGAGCTGGGCCATGCGGTCGCGCGCAGCACGGCCACAAGGCCAGGTTTCACCATCATCTGCAGTGCAATCCTGCGCAAGTTCGGGGGCGTCGAGGCCGAGGAGGCGAATGCGGTCTTCGCCCAGGCGGAAGCTGTCGCCATCGCTGGCGCGGGCAAGGCCGGAAACCGGCGGCGGCGGGCGATCCAGGGCGGCAGCGACCAGCGCCAGAACGGCCAGCACCGCTATGGCCAGGATAGCCCCACCGGGGCCCCGAAAGATGGCATTGCGCCGGCTTCGTCGCTGCAGGATTTCACCACCCGTTAACTACGCGCTCGCTAGTGTTGGCGCGAGCGTAGCGAATACGTGTTCTGTTCGCATCATTTAGTAACGAGTACGAGTTCCATGGCGTCGCAGCCGGCTGTGATCGATGACGTCCGTTCTCAAATGGGGCGGGACAGCAAGCGCGCAGCGCAGAAGACAGTGCTGGATGCGCGGCAGCGCCTGACCTCAAGCTCAGGCACGCGGGCCGATTTCGACTTCGAGTTGATGCATGATTATGCGCAGTCCCGCATCAATGCGGCGCTGCCCATGGCGGCCATCGTGGTCATCCTCTCCATCGTGGCGAGCCTGTGGGTACCGGTGGTCTTTACCTCGCTCTGGGGCGGGCTGGTGATCCTGAGCCTGCTGATCGTCGTGTTGATGGCGCGGCGGTTCAAGACGAGCGACCCGACCAAATTCAATGCCAGCCAGTGGACCACGACCTTCGTGGCCGGCGAGACAGTTTATGGCCTCGCCTGGTCGACGCTGGCGCTGTTCACGCTGGTGGCCGAGCCGACGACGCTGACGCCGGTCATGTTCGCCATGGTGCTGGTGAGCGTGGCCGCCAATGCGGTGGCGACCCATACCCTGCCCCCGGCCACGCTGATGAGCACGCTGCCGGTGACCGCGACGGTTTCGGCCAATCTCATCGCGCTGGGCGGCACGCTCAACTACACGCTGGGCGCCGTGGCCATTTGCGGCGAAATCTTCTTTGTCTATCTCGCCCGCCAGTTGCACGGCACCGAGCTCGAAACCATTTCGCACCAGGCGGAAAAGGACGCNCTGATNGGCGAGCTGGAAGAAGCCCGNCANATGTCGGACGAGGCGCGGCGCCATGCCGAGCAGGCCAANATCGCCAAATCGCAGTTCCTGGCCACGATGAGCCATGAGCTGCGCACGCCACTCAACGCCATTATCGGCTTTTCCGAAGTGCTGAAATCGGAACTGCTGGGGCCGCACCAGGTGCCGCAATACAAGGAGTATGCCGGGGATATCCATGGCAGCGGGCAGCATCTGCTGAACCTCATCAACGAGTTGCTGGACCTGAGCCGTATCGAGGCGGGCAAGTATGAGCTGAACGAGGAAGTGGTGTCGCTGGTGGATATTGCCGAGGACTGCCGCCGCATGATGGAATTGCGGGCCAAGTCCAAGGGCATCGAGCTGGTCTATAATGTGGGCAATAACCTGCCCCGGCTATGGGGCGACGAACGCGCCATCCGCCAGGTGGTACTGAACCTGCTCAGCAACGCCATCAAGTTCACGCCGCAGCATGGCCGGATCGTGCTGGTGGTACAGCGCAGCGCCGATGGCGGGCAGTTCATCTCGGTCAAGGACAATGGGCCGGGCATTCCCGAGGACGAAATCGAGACCGTGCTGTCGTCCTTCGGGCAGGGTTCGCTGGCGCAGAAGACGGCGGAACAGGGCGCCGGGCTGGGCCTACCCATCGTGCAGAAGATCATGGAGCTGCATCAGGGACGGTTCGATCTGTTCAGCAAGCTGCGCTTCGGCACCGAAGTGATCGCCACCTTCCCCCGCGCCCGCGTGATGGATGCGCTGGCGCCGGTGGTGGAGCGGAAGAGCAAGCTCGAGATTTATTCGCAGGCAGGTTAGGCCTTCAGCCTTCCCTGCCGCTGACCGATGCGCTTTCGAACGTCGCCATATTGTTGTGGAGATGCAAGGCCGTCTTGGCCAGCACTGCGGCCAGCGCCGCGCCGCTGCCTTCGCCCAGGCGCATGCCGAGGTCGAGCAGGCCCTTCTGGCCCATGGCTTGGAGCGCGCGGGCATGGCCGGATTCAGCCGAGACATGGGCGAAGAGGCAGTGGTCAATGGCGGCTGGATTGACGGCGTGAGCGATGGCGGCAGCCGAGGTGGCAACGAAGCCATCGACGATGACGGGAACCTTCTGGTGGCGGGCGGCGATGAGGGCACCGAGCATGGCAGCGATCTCGCGACCGCCGAGGCGGGCGAGGATGGCGAGCGGATGGGTCAGCTCAGCCGCATGGTGCGCCAGGGCGCGATCCACCGCATCGGCCTTTCTGACAAGGCCGGCATCGTCGACGCCGGTGCCGCGGCCGACCCAGTCGGCGCCAGTACCGCCATAGAGGGCGGCATAGATGGCGGCAGCGACGGTGGTGTTGCCGATGCCCATTTCGCCCAGGCAGATGAGGTCAGGCTTACCGGCAATGGCTTCCATGCCATAGGCGATGGTGGCGGCGCACATCTTGTCGTCGAGGGCCGGCTCCTGCGTGATATCGCCGGTGGGCATTTCCAGCGCCAGCTCGAAGACGCGCAGGTTGATTTCGTGCAGAGCGCAAATCTGGGAAATGGCGGCGCCGCCATTGGTGAAGTTGGCGACCATCTGCGCGGTCACTTCGCGCGGGAAGGCGGAGACGCCCTGATCGGTCACGCCGTGATTGGCAGCGAAGATGGTGACCATGGGATTGTCGAGCCGGGGCTGCGCCCTGCCCTGCCAGCGCGCCAGGAACTCCACCAGGCCTTCCAGCGCGCCAAGCGAACCGGCCGGCTTGGTGAGTTGCGCGTCGCGGGCGCGGACGGCGGCCACAGCGGCTTCGTCGCCATCGGGCGGCAGGGTCAGGAGCTCGATAACATCGGTATAGGCGGAACTGAGCGGAGGCATGGCGAGTCGGCCTGGTTCGGGTTAGGAAGGTGCGGACTTGTTGCCGATTGCAGGACGAAAAGCAAATTGAACCCGGATGATCCTTCCGTCGAGCCGGATGAACCCAGCGGCCCGCGCGCGCCGGCTGGCGGGCTTGGCCTGCAGGCGGATTTCATCATGGCCTTGCGGTTCTTTTCGCGGCTGCCGACAGGGGATTCGCCGCATCAGACACCCGATCTCGGACGCATCGCCATGGCCCTGCCGCTGGCGAGCGTGGCGATTGGGATCGGGCCGGCCCTGCTGCTGATCGGGGGCGTGCTGATCGGGCTGCCGAGCTATTTTGCCGCGGCTTTGGCAGTGGGTGCCATGGTGTTGGCCAGCGGGGCCATGGCCGAGGATGCGCTAGCCGATGCCGCCGACGGGTTGTTTGGCGGGCAGACGATCGAACGGCGGCTGGAGATCATGAAGGACAGCCGGCACGGCACTTATGGCGTGGCGGCTCTGTGCCTGTTGCTGCTGCTGCGCGTGACGGCACTCGGGGCCGTCGCAACCGTCAATCCGCTGGCCGCAGGCGCGATCTGGTTGGCGGCGAGCATTGTAGCGCGCTCGGGGGCGCTGTGGTTGGCCGTCGCGCTTCCGCCGGCGCGGGCGGACGGCGCTTCGGCCACGGCCGGGCAAGTGCCGGTGCGGAGCTTTGTAGTGGGCGCAGTGTTTGCCGTCGTACTATTGTTCCTGCTGGCCGGGCCGGCGACGAGCCTGGTGGGCCTGGGTGCGGCGCTAGTCCTGGCGGTGACGGTGATCGCCGGATGGGTGGCGTGGTGCCGACGGATGGTGGGCGGGCAGACGGGCGACCTGATCGGGGCGCTGGTGGCGCTGGTGGAAATCGCGGTGCTGACGGCACTGCTGCCGTTTGCCTGAGAGCGGAACCTTCGGCCTTGAAATTGGCGCAAGCGCTGCCTTTATCGTATTGATGGACAACACGAACCGGACGGAGGCGCTGGCATGATCTTTATCGGCATTGCGCTGGTCGTCGCGGTAGGGCTGGCACTGCTCATCAGCGCTGATGCGGGCAGTCTGGTGGGGCTGACGCAGGCGCAGACGGCGCAACTGATCCCGCTGCTGGTGATCCTTGTCGTCTTTGCCGGCGGACTGTTCACGCGGCGGCGCAAGGCGACCGAGCTGGTGACCAGCGTATTGCTCTGGGCCGGCATTTTCGGTGTTGCGGCAGTAACTTACGCCTATCGGGACGAATTGACCGGCGTGGTGGCGCGCGTGGCGGGCGAGTTCCAGCCCGGCGTCGCCGTGGTGGATGCCGAGGCCGGCAGCGCCACGTTCCGGCGTGGCATGGGCGGGCATTTCGAAATCAATGCCACGGTCAATGGGCATACGACGCCGATGATCTTCGATACCGGGGCGAGCGCGGTGGTGCTGACCATTGCCGATGCCGAGGCGGCGGGGATCGATACAGATGGGCTGGCCTTCACTATCCCGGTCTCGACCGCCAATGGCACCGGGCGGGCGGCGCGGGTGCGGCTGGATCGGGTCGAGGTGGGCGGTATCGTACGCGAGCGCGTGGTGGCCTTCATCGCCGAACAGGGGGCGCTGGAAACGAGCCTGCTGGGCATGACATTCCTGGAAACGCTGAGCCGGTACAGCGTGACGCAGAATTCGCTGGAGCTGCTGGACTAGCGTTAGCAACCCCTCCCTAATGCTAGCGGACTGTTAGCATTGACGCGTTGGCGCGCTAGCTCGCTTCGGCCAGGCGCGGGCGGGTGACGGCATCCAGCGCGCGGAAGATCACCGAAGAATCCGCGCCTGGCTTGCAGGCGTCGACGCTGAGGATCTGGCGGAACTGGCGGGCGCCCGGCAGGCCATTGGCAAGGCCGAGCATGTGACGGGTGATGTTGTTGACGCGCGTGCCCTCGGTTGCCTCGCGATCGGCGTAGTCGGCCATGGCCTGCATGACGGCCTCGAGGGTTACCGGTTCGGTGGTCGCGCCGAAGAAGCGGCGATCGACTTCGGCCAGCAGCATTGGCGTATGATAGGCGGCGCGGCCGAGCATGACGCCATCCATATGGACCATTTCGGCCTCGGCGGCTTCGAGCGTTTCCAGGCCACCATTGATCATGACAGGCAAGGGCGCCAGCCGCGCGCGCAGGCGATGAACGCGATCATAGTCGAGCGGCGGAATGGTGCGGTTTTCCTTGGGGGACAGGCCCTTGAGCCAGGCCTTGCGGGCATGGACATAGAGCGCATCGACGCCAGCGGCGACCATGGCGTCGGCGAAGCGGTCGAGGCTCTCTTCGGTGTCCTGATCGTCGATGCCGATGCGGCACTTGACGGTGACGGCCCGGTCAGTGGCGTCGCGCATGGCGCGGACGCAGTCGGCCACCAGGTCGGGCTCGGCCATGAGGCAGGCGCCAAAGCGGCCAGACTGGACCCGGTCGGAGGGGCAGCCGACATTGAGGTTGATTTCGGCATAGGCGTAGTCTTCGGCGAGACGGATGGCCTTGGCCAGTTCGGCTGGATCGGAGCCGCCCAGTTGCAAAGCAACGGGCGCTTCTTCGGCATTGAGGCGCAGGTGGCGGTGCGCATCGCCATGTACGATGGCCGCGGCCGTGATCATTTCGGTGAACAGCAGGGCTTCGCGCGTGAGCAGACGATGCAGATAGCGGCAATGCCGATCCGTCCAATCGATCATCGGCGCCACGCTGAAGCGGCGGGCGCGGGTCAGATCAAAACTTTCGGCGGGGGCTAGGCTTTGCACGGATTGAGAGGCGCTCCTGATCGGGGCGCCTCTATACTATACGACGACGGCGCGACCAAGGCCTCCACTGGATAACAGGGTTGCGATGACGCGGTCGGCCATGTTGTCGCAACGGGCTCCGTCGAAGGGAAAGACGTCGGCGAAGGAGCCAGCGATGCGCTGTTCGATGGTGGCGCGCAGCAATTGTCGGGCCCGGTGCAGTCGGGTCTTGACCGTTTCGGGCTTGATGGCGAGCTGGCTGGCGGCTTCGGCGGCCGACAGGCCTTCGATATCGCGGAGGATGAAGACGAGCCGGAAGGCTTCGGGCAGCTCGTCAATGGCGTGTTCGAGCAGTTTGCGCATTTCGGTTCGGTCAGCCTCGCTATCGGCGGGAAGGGGCACAAGGGAGATCGGAAACAAGGCGGCAAGGCCGGTATCGGCCTCAGCGGCGGTATCGAGCGCCGTGAGGTCCGTGGTGGTGCGGCGCTTGCGCATACGGCCCAGCGCGTCGTTGAGGGCGATGCGGGTAAGCCAGGTGGAAAAGCGCGCCTCTTCGCGGAAGGTATCGAGATGGGTGAAGGCCTTCACATAGGTGGCCTGNACCACATCCTCGGCCTCGGCATCGTTGCGCAGCACGCCNCGCGCCACGCGGAACAGGCGCTGGTTATTGGCCTTGANGAGCCGGCGGATNGCAGCNTCATTGCCCTGCCGCGCTTGCGCGACAAGGACGGCTTCGCTTTCGGCCGTGGCCTGCTCGGTACCGATCATCTCCATGACGCCCATACCTCATTCGTGCCGTATCGTGCCTGCCGCCAGGATATCGGCAATGGCGGGCAAACTGGCCAGGGCAACATCCGGCAACGCGGTGAGTGCCGTGTTGGCCACGGTGGCGGGATAGTCGGCGGCAGGAGTGTCGCCCACCACGATGCGGCCGACCATGCCGGCATGTTCATGCGGCACGCAATAATAGTCATAGACCCCCGGCACGGTCAGCGTCACCGAAAAGGACTCGCCGGGCAGCAGATAGTCCGAATCCCAGGGTTCGGCGCCCTCGGGAATGCGTTGCGGGCGATCGAAGATCGTCGGGTGATAGGCGGTTAC
>Ga0065721_10005915_pt1 | contig 13811 bp, 14 predicted proteins | sample Mesricmetagenome_FD_59108 | JGI IMG/M metagenome (GOLD analysis project Ga0065721, IMG submission 59108) | Mesophilic microbial community from rice straw/compost enrichment Sample: eDNA_1 v2 (version 2) | ecosystem: Engineered > Solid waste > Grass > Composting > Bioreactor | place: USA: Davis... | reverse complement strand
TGTGGTCGTCGAGGCCCTCCGCATCGGCGGCGAGCCGGTCGGCCCAATCGGTGGTCAGCAGGTAGGCCTGCTTGATGAAATCGAAGAGCGGGTTCTCCTTCCACTCGGGGTCGGCGAAGCGCCGGTCCTTCGGATCGGGCGTGATGACGGGCTCGGCCTCTTCGCCCTGCATGCGCTTGAGGGTGGAGGCCCACAGGTCAAGGAAGCGCGAGGTGAGGGCGGACTGGGCCTCGATCGCCTTCTGCGGATCGGACATCCACTTCTCGGCCACGTTGCCGAGCGTCTTGACGATGTCGCTCACCTCGTCGGCGGCTCCGCCCTTCGCGCGGCCCTCCTCGAACGGCTTGAGATAGGCTGCCGCCACCCGGCCGGCTTCCTCCACGAACTGGGCCATGTTGCGCGACAGGGCCTCGAAATCCGGCATCGGCGTGCCGGGTCGCTGGTCGCCCTTATCAGTCATGCGCCCTCCGCCTCTTTCGTCGACGGCATGTCTCGATCCGTTCCCTTTTCCCTCATATTAACCGACAATCTGTGACATGGGCATCATCGACGGCATCATCCCCGACCTGGGCATCGTCGCACGCGAATGCGAGATTTGTCGCAGATGGTCCTTTCACAAGAGTTCATACCGATGAAACGTTCATTGCGAGGCCTTTTGCAGTCTGCGCCCGCCAGCCGTGCCTGCCGGGCGGTGCCTCTGCTGCTGCCGCTCATCCTCGCCGCCTGCACGAGCGGCGGCGAGGCGGTGCGGGACATCGCCGTCGCCACCGGGCTTCGCGCCGAGGCGCCCCAGTCGGCCGAGTTCGTGGCGCAGTCGCGGCCCGAGGACCTGCGCTACATGCCCATCGGCGTGCAGCCGCCGGCGCGGGCGGCACGGCCACGGACAGCCGATGAGACGGAGCGGCTGAAGCAGGAGCTGGAGGCGCGGCGGCGGGCGAACGAGGCTGCCGCCGCCGAAGCCAGGGCGCTGTCGGCGACGCCGGCGCCGGGAGGGCGATAGAATAGCGCTGCGCTCATGCCGCAGGCGCGAAAAAACATTCTGCCTTTGGCCGGCCGGGTGCTAAATCAAAGCGGCCGCGCCGGAAGGACTGTGATGCGCGGCCCGATCCAGGGACTCGAGTAGCCATGACCGATTTTCACCGCATCAAGCGTCTGCCGCCTTATGTTTTCGAGCAGGTGAACCGGATCAAGGCCGCTGCCCGAGCTAACGGGGCCGACATCATCGACCTCGGCATGGGCAATCCCGATCTGCCGGCGCCGCGCCACGTCATCGAGAAGCTGGTCGAGACGGCCGGCAAGCCGCGTACCGACCGCTATTCCGCCTCCAAGGGCATCGGCGGCCTGCGCCGGGCGCAGGCGGGCTATTACGAGCGCCGCTTCGGCGTGAAGCTCAATCCGGAGACCCAGGTCGTCGCCACGCTGGGCTCGAAGGAGGGCTTCGCCAACATGGCGCAGGCCATCACCGGGCCCGGCGACGTCGTGCTCGTGCCCAATCCGAGCTATCCCATCCACGCCTTCGGCTTCCTGATGGCCGGCGGCGTCATCCGCTCCGTGCCGGCCGAGCCGACGCCGGCCTTCTTCCCCGCGCTGGAGCGGGCGGTGGTGCATTCGATCCCCAAGCCCATCGCGGTCGTCGTCTGCTATCCGTCCAACCCCACGGCCTATGTGGCCTCGCTCGACTTCTACAGGGACCTCGTCGCCTTCGCGAAGAAGCACGAGCTCATCGTCCTGTCCGACCTCGCCTATGCCGAAGTCTATTTCGACGGTGAGCCGCCGCCGTCGGTGCTGCAGGTGCCGGGCGCCATGGACGTCACGGTCGAGTTCACCTCGATGTCGAAGACCTATTCGATGGCCGGCTGGCGCATGGGCTTTGCGGTGGGCAACGAGCGACTGCTCGCGGCGCTCGCCCGCGTGAAGTCCTACCTCGACTACGGCGCCTACACGCCCGTGCAGGTGGCGGCGACGGCCGCCCTCAACGGGCCGGACGACTGCATCGTCGAGATGCGGGACATCTATCGCCGGCGCCGCGACGCGCTGGTCGATTCCTTCGGCCGCGCCGGCTGGCAGATCCCGGCCCCGACCGCCTCGATGTTCGCCTGGGTGCCGATTCCGGAGCCCTTCCGCGGCCTCGGCAGCCTCGAGTTCTCCAAGTTGCTCGTCGAGAAGGCCGATGTCGCCGTCGCGCCTGGCATCGGCTTCGGCGAGCACGGCGACGAATACGTGCGCATCGCCATTGTGGAGAACGAGCAGCGCATCCGCCAGGCCGCCCGCAATATCCGCCGCTTCCTTGAAACGGCCGACAAAACGTTGCACAACGTGGTCCCGCTCGCGGCCCGGCGCTGAGGCGCCGGCCGCGCCGGATCTCGTTGCCTTTCGTTCCCGCGAGTCTGGTTCACCATGTCGCATGATTTCAGGGTCGGCATCGCCGGCCTCGGCACGGTCGGCGCTTCCGCCGTGCGCATGCTTGCCCGTCAGGACGAGCAGCTTACCGCCCGTCTCGGACGCCGGGTGAGGGTGACCGCCGTGACCGCGCGCGACCGCACGCGCGAGCGCGGCTTCGATCTCGCGACGCTCACGTGGTTCGATGATCCGGTCGCGCTCGCCCGCAGCGGCGACATCGACTGTTTCGTCGAGCTCATCGGTGGCGAGGACGGCCCGGCGCTCGAGGCCGTCACCGCGGCCCTGGAAACCGGCAAGCATGTCGTCACCGCCAACAAGGCGCTGCTCGCCCGGCACGGCGTGAAGCTCGCCGCGCTCGCCGAGGCGAAGGGCGTGTCGCTCGCCTTCGAGGCTTCGGTCGCCGGCGGCATTCCCGTCATCAAGACGCTCCGCGAGGCGCTCGGCGGCAACAGCGTCAGCCGCGTCTACGGCATCCTCAACGGCACCTGCAACTACATCCTTTCGCGCATGGAGGCCGAGGGCCTGTCCTTCGACGAATGCCTCAAGGACGCACAGCGGCTGGGCTATGCCGAGGCCGATCCGACCTTCGACGTCGGCGGCTTCGACACGGCCCACAAGCTGTCGATCCTCACGAGCCTCGCCTTCGGCACCGAGATCGACGCCGAGGCGATCTACGTCGAGGGCATTTCCTCGATCAGTCCCATCGACATCCGCATGGCCAACGAGCTCGGCTATCGCATCAAGCTGCTCGGCGTCGCCGAGCGGACGAAGACGGGCATCGAGCAGCGCGTCCATCCAACGATGGTGCCGAAATCCTCCGCCATCGCGCAGGTGATGGGCGTGACCAATGCCGTGACCATCGATGCCGATGCGGTGCGCGAGGTCACGCTCGTCGGCCCGGGGGCGGGGGGCGACGCGACCGCCTCGGCCGTCGTCGCCGACATCTGCGACCTCGCTGCGGGGGGCGCCGGTCCGGCCTTCGGCGTGCCGGTTAGCGCGCTGCGCAGGCCCGAGCGCGCGGCGATGCGCATGCATACCGGTGGCTATTACGTGCGCCTCGCGGCCTACGACAGGCCCGGTGCCGCGGCCTCCATCGTCACCCGCATGGCGGAGGCGGACATCTCGCTCGAGAGCATCGTGCAGCACCGGTCGGAAGATGCGGCCCAGCGGGATCCTGCCGGGCGTTCCGGCGCGCCGGTGCCGGTGGTGCTCATCACCTATGCGACGACGGAGGCGGCCATCCGCAAGGCGGTGGACAAGGTGATCGGGGACGGGCATGTCGCCGAGGCGCCACAAGTGATCCGTATTGAACGGGAGTGAGCGGCGCCTGATCGTGCCGCGCCTGCGACTATGCTCGCACTTTGACATATCCAGACGGCTGTTCCGATCCTGCTGATCCGACGGCCTTTAGGGAGATCCGACCGCGATGAGCGAGATTACCGTCAAGCCGAACCAGCTGATCGAACGCATTCTCACGCTGGAGCTCGTGCGCGTGACCGAGCGCGCGGCCGTCGCCGCGGCGCGGCTGCGCGGGCGCGGCAACGAGAAGGCGGCCGACCAGGCTGCGGTCGATGCCATGCGCCGCGAGCTCAATCGCCTGCCGATCGACGGCACCGTCGTCATCGGCGAGGGCGAGCGTGACGAGGCGCCGATGCTGTTCATCGGCGAGAAGGTCGGCAACACCAAGGGGCCGAAGGTCGACATCGCGGTCGATCCGCTCGAGGGCACGACGCTCTGCGCCAAGGACATGCCGGGCGCCATCACCGTCATGGCCATGGCCGAGGCGGGCACGCTCCTCGGTGCGCCCGACGTCTACATGCAGAAGATCGCCGTCGGTCCCGGCTATCCGGACGGGGTGATCGACCTCGACGCCTCGCCGGTGGACAACATCAACGCGCTCGCCAAGGCCAAGGGCGTCAAGCCGAGCGAGATCAACGTGCTGATGCTCGACCGGCCGCGTCACGCCGACATGATCGCGGCCGTGCGCAAGACGGGCGCCGGCATCCGCCTCATCACCGACGGCGACGTCGCCGGCGTCATCTTCACGGCGAACCCGGAAGAGACCGGCATCGACATGTACCTGGGCATCGGCGCCGCCCCGGAGGGCGTGCTGGCGGCCGGGGCGCTGCGCTGCGTCGGCGGCCAGATGCAGGCCCGCCTCATCCTCGACACGGCCGAGAAGCTCGACCGTGCGGCCAAGATGGGCGTCACCGATCCCAACAGGAAGTACCACCTGCTCGATCTCGCCTCGGGCGACGTCATCGTCGCCGCCACCGGCGTGACCAACGGGGCCCTTCTCTCGGGCGTACGCTTCCGCAAGGACGTGATCGAGACGGAGACGGTGGTCTATCGCTCCGCCACCGGCACCGTGCGCCGGATCAAGGCCGAGCACCGGGAACTCGCCAAGTTCCATCTGGACTGAGTTTCTCCGGAACGGGCCCGAACGACCGTCGCCGAAGGGGAGGCGTGATGTCGGAGGATGGCATTGTCGTGCGGCCGCTCGCGGCCGCGGACCGGGCGGCATGGGAGCCGCTGTGGCAGGGCTACCAAGCCTTCTATCGCATTTCCCTGCCGCCGGCGGTGACGGACGGCACCTTCGCGCGCATGCTCGATCCGGCCGAGCCGATCCATGGTCTCGGCGCCTTCGTCGACGGCGAGCTCGCGGCAATCGCGCATTACGTCTTCCACGCCACGACGTGGAGCCTCGCCCCGCGCTGCTACCTCAACGACCTCTTCACGGCCGAGGCCCAGCGGGGGCGCGGCCTCGGGCGGCGGCTCATCGAGGCCATCTACGATGCGGCGCGTGCCGCCGGGGCGGAGCGCGTCTACTGGTTGACCCATAAGGACAATGCAGCAGGCCGGGCGCTCTATGACCGCGTGGCGGAAGACGCCGGCTTCATCCAGTATCGCAAGTTGCTTCCCTGAGGCGCTCGTCCCCGGTGCTTCTACCCTGAAGCGGTTGGCCCGGCCGCAGCGGCGTGAATAATCGGGCCATGAGCGAATCATCCCTCGCGCGGTCCTTCATCGATTCCATCGACGGTCCCTCGGCTGTGTCCCACGCCGCGCCGCGCCCCTTCCTCGGCGTTGCGCGCTCGGCCCTCGGCCGCATGTGGCGCGACCGGTGCGACGAGACGCAGGCGCTGCAGGCCCTTGCCATGGTGCAGCAGCACGGCCTGCCGGACATGGTGGCGCGCGTGCTCGCCGCGCGCGGCGTTGCCTCGGGGGATGCCTTGCCCTTCCTCGAGCCGCGCCTGCGCGATCTTCTGCCGGATCCCACCGTGCTGCGCGACATGGACGCGGCCGTCGCGCGGCTCGTCGCTGCGGTGGAGCGGGGCGAGCAGGTCGCGATCTTTGGCGACTATGATGTCGACGGTGCTTGTTCGGCAGCCCTCATCGGCGGCTTCCTCGGCCGCTGCGGGGTTCCCTACGTCATCCACATCCCGGACAGGCTGACGGAGGGCTACGGGCCCAATACGGCGGCCGTCACCGCGCTGCGCGAGGCGGGCGCGCGCCTTCTCGTCACCGTCGACTGCGGCACCGCGAGCCATGCGGTCTTCGCCCATGCGCGCGAGCTCGGCATGGACGTGGTGGTCATCGACCACCACCAGGCGCCGGCCGACCTGCCGCGTGTCGAGGCCCTGGTCAACCCCAACCGGCAGGACGACCTCTCCGGCCTTGGCCACCTCTCGGCCGCAGGGGTCGTCTTCCTCGTGCTGGTCGCGCTCAACCGTGCGCTGCGGGAGGCCGGCTTCTGGCGGGCGGACCGGCCGCAGCCCGATCTTCTCGCCGAGCTCGATCTCGTGGCGCTGGCCACCGTGGCCGACGTCGTGCCGCTCAGGGGCCTCAACCGTGCCTTCGTGCGCCAGGGCCTCGCCGTCATGCGCCGGCGCGGCCGGGCGGGGCTGACGGCGCTGATGGACACGGCCGCCCTCTCGGGGCCGCCCGAGGCCTGGCACCTCGGCTTCCTGCTCGGGCCGCGCATCAATGCGGGTGGACGTATCGGCGATGCCGCGCTCGGCGCCCGGCTGCTCCTGACGCTCGACGATGCGGTGGCGCGGACGACCGCGGCGGAGCTCGACCGGCTCAACAAGGAGCGCCAGGCCATCGAGCTCGTCGCCGTCGAGGAGGCGATGGCGCAGGCGGACATGGCGCTCACCGCCGATCCCGACCGGGCCGTGCTCGTGGTGCATGCGCCGGACTGGCATCCGGGCGTCGTCGGCCTGGTCGCCGCGCGGGTGAAGGAGCGCTTCCAGAAGCCCGCCTTCGCCTTTGCCGCCAACGGCGACGGGGGCCTCACCGGCTCCGGCCGCTCGATCCCGGGCGTCGATCTCGGGTCGGCGGTGCGCCGGCTGGTCGAGGCAGGGCAGGTGGCGAAGGGCGGCGGCCATGCCATGGCGGCCGGCGTGACGCTCGCGGGGGACAACCTGCCGGCCTTCACCGAGGCCATCGACGCCCTGCTGCGCGACAGCGTCGCGGTGGCGGGCGCCGACACGGCCCTGCTGGTCGACGGGGCGATGACGGCCGCCTCGGCCACGGCTGAGCTGATGGCACGGCTCAATGGGGCAGGGCCCTTCGGCTCCGGCCACCCGGAGCCCGTCTTCGCCTTCCCGCATCACATTCTCACCGAGGCGGCCGTCGTCGGTAACGGCCATGTGCGCCTGAAGCTGCGTGCCGGTGACGGCAGCCATGTCGGCGGCATCGCCTTCCGCGCCGCCGACCAGCCGCTCGGCCGCGCCCTCCTTGCAGCGCGCGGCGAGCGCGTTCATGCCGCCGGCAGCCTCGCCATCGACCGCTGGGGCGGGGCGGAGCGCGTCGACCTGCGTCTCGCGGATGTCGCGCCCGCGACGCCCGGCAAGGCTGTGGATGGGGGCTGATCCGCCGTCTTTCGCCGGTGGTTATGCTTGCCCAGACCGGCGAACCGCTCTATATGTCGCGCCGCTGCTTCGCCTCGGCGAGGCCCCGCGCCCATCGTCTAGCGGTCTAGGACGTCGCCCTTTCACGGCGAAAACAGGGGTTCGAGTCCCCTTGGGCGCGCCACATCAAGCCCTTGCTTCGCAAGGGCTTTTTTGTTGCTCGGGCATGCAGGCACTTGGCGCCGGCAGCCGTCGATACGCTCCGCGCGACGTGTATCGTCGCCGGCATCGGCTTTCCCGAAGACGGTTCCAGCACGTGTGCGCGGGAGGGGAGCTGCTCGCTTGTGCGGCGCGCGACGCCTCGGGGCGCCTGCGCACCCCGATGACGCCGCTTCCGCCGGGCGAATCGCGTCGGTCGCGTCAGGCGTCGTCTTCCTCGTCGTCGATCGGGACGAGGAAGAGCACGTCGAGACCTTCCTCTTCGCCGTCGAGGGTGTCGTCCTCGTCGAAGGCTTCCGCGTCCTCCTCCATCATGAGGTCGAAGGTCTCGGATTCTTCCTCGCTCGCCGGGCGCAAGTTGAGCGGCGTGACGCCGTCCCACAGCGGCTCGCCGTCGCTCGTCATCTGCCGGAGGTCGTTCCTGAAGGCCTCCTGATCGAAGACGGCGCGGGCCTGTTCCTCGTCGGCATCGATCACAGCGACGGCCTTGCGGCCGATTTCCAGTGTATACATGTGAGGTCCTTCATCTCGGGAAGCGACGCGAAAGCCTCTGCGCCACTCCGGCTGCGGCTGTAGCGCGTCCGGGCCGGCGGCACCAGCGTCATCTCAGCGAATTTCTGTGTCGGATGCGTGGCGGATACAGCGCCGGGGGCAGCGCGCCCGGTCATTGCCAAACGCGGCGGCAACGCTTTGAATGGCGCCGCGGCGTTTCCGCCGATTCTGGTGCCCGGCGATTCGAGGAGGCAACAGGCCGGCGCTTCCCTTTCTGATCTTTGCAGCTCGTGTTGCGTACTTCCATCCAGCAACCCAAGCCCGGAGAGGCCGATGTCGGAACAACTCGCCGATGTTCAGAAATATGCGAAGAAGCCGGTCAACGAAGCCGCGTTGGCAGGTCTCGCCAAGACGTATCAGCTGGTGCTCGGCAAGGCCGACAGCCGCTATGTCTCATGCTCCGATCCGGAAGAATGCGCCCGCATCCGCGAGAACTTCCTGAAGAAGAAGCTGGGGCTGACGAGTGGCGATCTCGACGGCGCCATCAAGACGGTCTGCCAGACTATGAAGGAAGACCGCACGAAGTCCCGTCTGACCTTCTATTATCTGCTGGCCGAGCACTTCGGGAAGCTGGACGCCTTCGCCTGAGCGCGGAAGGCGCGTCGGGAACATTTCCCCAAAAAAGAAGGCCGGCGGATATCCGCCGGCCTTCTCGAGTCCGGGACGCTATCAGCAGTCGCGATAGCGGCGGCCGCGGTAGTAATAGGTCTGGCACTGGGGCGCCGTCGCGGCGCCGACCATGGCGCCGCCAGCTGCGCCGATGGCGCCGCCGACGAGCGCGCCGCCGGCCGTTCCGGTGGCGAGGCCGCCGACGAGGGCGCCGGCACCGCCGCCGATGAGGGCGCCGCCGACCGCACGGTCGCCGGGGTTGTTGGTGTTGCAGGCGGCGAGACCGAAGGCCAGTGCGCCCAGAAGAACGATCTTTTTCATGAACGGGCCCCTCGAAAGGAACAACGAGAATCCGGGCGCGTGCCCGGCACCCTCCCTCATACGTGGCTGAAGCCGGAAAGCAAATGGCCTTTACGCAGGATGACGACGCCGCCACCGCCGCGTGAGGCCGACCGGGCGCTTGAAGTGTTGGCGACCCCTGCAGGGCTCGAACCTGCGACCTAGTGCTTAGAAGGCACTTGCTCTATCCAGCTGAGCTAAGGGGCCGTCGCGCGGCTCGCCGGTGGCGTCAGTGCGTCCAGGGCGTCACGCGATTGAACTTGAAATTGTCCGAATAGGAGATGATGCGGCGCTTCGGGGCAAGCGGCTGCTCGACCCGGTAGGGAATGCCGTTGCGGCGCGCGTAGGCCTCGGCCTCCTCGCGGCTGTCGAAGGACAGCCTGAGCTGCTGGCGCATGTCCGAGGAGCTCGTCCAGCCCATCAGCGGCTCGACCTCGCGCGGCTTCTCCGGCTCGTATTCGAGCAGCCAGCGCTTCGTCTTGGCGGTGCCGGATTGCATGGCCGTCTTCGTCGGCCTGTAGATGCGTGCGATCATTGCTCGTCGCGGCTTCCTGTGGGAACGGGCTCCAACCACGCCGGAGAGACGCCCGAAGGACGCCCTGCCGGAGCAGCGTCGAACATGATGGTCGGGGCAGCAGGATTTGAACCTGCGACCCTCTGCTCCCAAAGCAGATGCGCTACCAGACTGCGCTATGCCCCGGACCTGTCATGTCCAAGGTTTTCCTAGTGTTTCCGACGGGGGAAGGCAAGGGCATCGCGCGCACAAACGGAACGAAAGGGAGCCGACATGCACAGTTCGGGACACAGCTTCCCGAAAAGCCCCGAAGCGTGTTTGCGCCCGTTCACGGTGTCTCGCTCGCCCCTGACACGCCCTCGGTCAACGGCATCCTGGTGTACGAAACCGGCCTGATTCATACATCCAGCAGCTGAAGACGTTCGCGGGGCGGGCGGCGCTTCTCCACGAACGACTACAACTCGGGCCGAGACCCGCCCCGAAATTGCGCCTTTTCCTGGCCGGATCAGTCGTCACGCTCGATGATGTTGAGGTCTCGATCCAGTCTCAGATCCCAACTGCGGCCGTTGGCATCGATGGCGTCGTCAACTTCCCAATGGCCGTCCTCGTCCCACTCGATCTCCTCCCAACGCGAGAAGCCGTCCGCCCGGAGGACCTTCTCAATTGCTTCGCGCTCGGTAGCGTTCGGGGCGCGGTCTGCAAGGGCGTTGCTCACCAAAGCAATCGTAAACGCGAGGGCGAGAACGAGCTTATTGTTCATCGGTTCCACTCCTTTGCGGATCGAGGTTCTCCGGCCATCCGTTTGATAGCCACGCCCCCGCAGATGTGCGCCCATTCCGGCCGGTCAGGTTCAAGCAATGGCGGGCGGCAATGTGCAAGGCGCCGCCGGTGAGGGGCGGCAGTCCTTGGCGGCGGTGATGTCGCAGCGACCGGTCATGTCCAAGGTTATGCTGGTGTTTCCTGCCGGCGATGGCAAGGGCATCCGGTGCCGATGCGGATCGGGGGTGGACCCGTGGCGATGCCTCACTGGAGCCCACGGGACCCGGCACGGATTCCCGCGGGTTCCGGATACCGCCGGACCATCCGTGGGCCTCGCGTGCGCAATCCACCGACGCGTTGCGTAGATTTCATTGCGGCGGCGGCGCGAATCGTGGCAAATTCTTGGCGGAGAAGAGTTGGAACGGCGGCGTGGAAAGCAGACACGCGGGTTGCGGAGACAGTGGTTAATAACACGCACCGGAGTGGGTGTGTCTCTCATGGAGCACAGCGCGCCACTAGAGCGAAGAGCGAAGCAACCGGACCACTAACCCTCATCTAGCAGGATGTTCGCCGGAGTTGCGCCCGGCCCGTATCGACCGAACTGAAGCCTTGACCGCTCCAAACCAGGGCGGTTTTTTTATGCCTTCGGGCGAGGCTGGACGGTATTTCGTGCAAGGCGCGATAGCGCCATCGTGCCTGGCGTCCGGCTTCAGGGCCCGATCAGGCGACACGATTCGTTCGCCGATCGTCGCCGGCGTCCCTTGCCGGGCTCGTATCGCGCGAGGCTTGCGCCTGCCGGTGGGCCCGGCGGCGGTCCGGGAAGGCCCCGGTATCTCATCGATGTCGTGCTGCGTCGGCGTCCGATCGCCCGGATCGGGCCTGCACGCGGGCTCACGCTGGTGTGCGCGGGCCGGAGGGGAGGGCGCTTGCGCCCTCCCGGAAGCAGGCCTCAGGCGGCCTGGAGGTTGCCGGCCGACGTCTTGCCGGTGCGGCGGTCCGTCTCGAGCTCGTAAGAGATCTTCTGGCCTTCGTTCAGGCTGCGCAGGCCGGCGCGCTCGACGGCGCTGATGTGGACGAACACGTCCTTGCCGCCGTCGTCAGGCTGAATGAAGCCATAACCCTTCTGCTCGTTGAACCACTTCACGGTGCCGGTGCTCATTGTCGTATCCTTCGTCTTCAGGTTGCACGCGGGCGCACGCACGCCGAGCGGGCGAGCGCCATTGTCGTCGCAGATTTTGGGGAAGAAGTAGGTAGGTGCGCCTGACTACGAGGCGTGACAGACCAATATTCCGGCCAAATCCCGATAAGGTGACGATAGGACCCAATTGTGGTCGATGCAAGGCGCTTGGCCGGCCGGGCGGCAAGAGCGGCTGTCGGGGCGGCGAGCCCGGCCATTGCCGGCTGCGCATGCCGCCGCTAAAACGGCGCTCGTTCGACATGCGGGGGCGTCGAGGGCGAATACAGGGCACGGGCGCCGGATTGCGGCGCCGGGCGGGATTTCCGGAACGGGCGAGAGAATGGCCTTGATCGGTGAAAGCACGGCGCCAGCCGGTGTGCAGAAAGAAGGCGCCGTGCGGGGCGGTGACTGGGCCGAGCGGCTCGTCGCGTCCCTGAGCGCGAGCCATGTCCGGGCGCTCGTCGTCCTCTTCCTCCTGTCCTGCGCGGCCTTCGCGCCGGGTTTCGCTTCCCTTCAGCCGATGGACCGGGACGAGCCACGCTTCGCCCAGGCGAGCAAGCAGATGCTCGAGACCGGCGATTTCGTCGACATCCGCTTCCAGGACGAGGCGCGCCACAAGAAGCCCGTCGGCATCTACTGGCTGCAGAGCGCGGTCGTCGCCGGAGCGGAGGCGCTCGGCGTCGACAACGCGCGCGCCACCATCGCCTATTATCGCATCCCCTCCTTCCTCGGCGCGCTGGCGACGGTGCTTCTCACCTACTGGGCGGCGCTCGCCTTCGTGTCGCCGGGCGGAGCGCTGCTCGCCGGCGCCTTCATGGCCGCTTCCATCCTCCTCGGCGTCGAGGCACGTCTCGCCAAGACGGATGCGGTGCTGACGGCCACGACCGTCGTGATGTTCGGCGGCCTGGCGCGGCTCTACCTCTGGCGCGACAGGATCATTCCGACGGGCACGATCGCCGCCTTCTGGGCCGCCTTCGCCCTGTCCATCCTCGTCAAGGGGCCGATCGGCCCCATGGTGGTCGGCCTTGCCGGGGCCGCCCTGTCCGTCCGCGCCCGCACCGTCGGCTGGCTGAAGGGCCTCAGGCCCGGCTGGGGGCTGCTGCTCACGGCGCTCATCGTCGCACCGTGGTTCATCGCCATCGCCATGAAGACGGGCGGTGCCTTCTTCGACGAATCGGTCGGCAAGGACATGCTGGCCAAGGTCGGCTCGGGCCAGGAGAATCACTGGGCTCCGCCCGGCTTCTATCTGCTCGCCTTCTTCGGCACGTTCTGGCCGGCGGCCGTGCTCGTGGCGATCGCGCTGCCGCTCGCCTGGCGCTGGCGGGCGGAGCCTTGGGTCGCCGTCTGCCTCGCCTGGGTGCTGCCGTCCTGGATCATCTTCGAGGCCGTGCCGACCAAGCTGCCGCATTACGTGCTGCCGCTCTATCCGGCCCTGGCCATCTTCACGGTCAAGGTCATGGAACTCGGCGAGGTCGGGCCGCATCGCCCGGCGGCGGTGCCGGCGGCCCTGCTCATTCCCTTCATTCCCCTCGGCCTCACCGTCGGCCTCGGCATCGCCGGCTATCAGCTCGACGGGGTGCCGCCCTATGCGGGCATCCCGGGGATGCTCGTCGCCACCCTCGTCGCCTTCTGGGCCTGGCTCGCCTTCCGGCGCGGCGCGATCATCAAGACGGCCGTGCTCGCCGTCGCCGCATCGCTCGTGCTGTCGGTCTCCGTGTGGGGGCTCACCCAGCCGCTGCTGCGCGCGCTGAAGCTGTCGCCGCGCCTGGCGGAGGCGGTCGAGGCCATCGGCTGCCCGTCGCCGCAGGTCGTGACCGTCGGCTATCGCGAGCCGAGCCTCGTCTTCCTCGTCGGCACCGATCTGGCGATGGCTTCGGACGGGAAGGGCGCGGCCGCCTTCCTCGACGGTCCGGGGTGCCGCATCGCGCTCATCGAGGCGCGTGCGGAAGAGGAATTCCTTGCGTCGTCTGGTGAGATGGGAAAAACACCACGTCTCGTCACACGGGTGCCGGGATTCAATATCAACGGAGGGCGCAAGCTCGACATCGGCGTCTACGCCACGGGCGACTGAGCGAAAGCCACCCGTGAGCCACGCCGGACGTCCGGCCGCCTGCAAGGTTTGAGATGAACGATCAGTCGCAGATCGATGCCCCGGCACCGCATGTGAGCATCGTCGTGCCGGTCAAGAACGAGGCCGGCAACATCGCGCCGCTGGTGGCCGAGATCGAGCGCGCCTGCGCCGGGCTTGCTCCATACGAAGTCATCTATGTCGACGACGGCTCGAGCGACGGCACGGGCGCGGAGCTGGAGCGGCTCGCGGCGGAGCGGCCGTGGCTGAGGCGCCTCAGGCGCGAGCGCTCCGCCGGGCAGAGCGCCGCCGTGCGGGCCG
>Ga0065721_10051704_pt1 | contig 13812 bp, 9 predicted proteins | sample Mesricmetagenome_FD_59108 | JGI IMG/M metagenome (GOLD analysis project Ga0065721, IMG submission 59108) | Mesophilic microbial community from rice straw/compost enrichment Sample: eDNA_1 v2 (version 2) | ecosystem: Engineered > Solid waste > Grass > Composting > Bioreactor | place: USA: Davis... | reverse complement strand
GGTGAGCCGCGAAGAATGGCGCTCACCTTGAAATACGCCTTCTGATGTCATCATCGATGACGCCGAGTTGCTGCGTCACCGGTCGTGAGCGCTTTCGTGCGCGCGGTGACAGTCGATGAAGGAGAGCTTCCGGCAGTGCATGGCCTGGTTGCATACGTGGACAGGGCTGATCGCGGGCTGGGTCATGTTCTTCGTCTTCGTGACTGGCACGGCCGGCTATTTTCAGGTGGAGATCGGCCGCTGGATGCGGCCCGAAGTCCCGATGCGGGTGGCACAGGTTTTTGCGGACAAGGGGCCACTCGTGGAGGTCGCGCTGAATCGGCTAGAGCAAGTGGCTCCGCTAGCCGCGAGTTGGAGCATCACGCTGCCGCATTACTCGATCGTGAGCCGTGATTGGCAGGGCCTCTCGATTCGCTGGGAAGAGATGCCTCCAGCCCACAGCAAGCGCGGTGCGAGCGGCTCAGAGCAACTGGATCCCATTACCGGCGCAGTGATCACGCCGGCGCGACCACGTGCCACCGCCGGCGGCTTCGGGTTGTATCTCATGCATTACCAACTGCGCTATCTGCACACGGACGTCGCTATTCGTATCGTGGGTGTGTGCGCCATGCTGATGTTGCTTGCGATCGTGACGGGCGTGATTACGCACAAAAAAATCTTCAAAGAGTTTTTCACGCTGCGGTTCGGCAAGGGAGCACGCAGCTGGCTGGATGCGCACACAGTCATTGCCGTCCTGGGGCTGCCATTTTTCCTGGTCATCACTTATACAGGCCTCAGCTCCTCGTTTCTCGATCTCATGCCGGCGGCCGTGAATGTCTCGTATGGAGCAGGCGAGCCCGGCCGCCAGGCGTTCCTCGATGAGTACCTTCCGCGGGACATGCATCGCCTCGCGATCGCTCGACCGACCTTGCCGCTAGTCCCACTGATCCAGCAGGCAGAGTTGGAATGGGGCGGGGGCCGGGTGCGTATGCTCTCCATCGAACACCTGGAAGAGGAACGGCCGCAGGTGATTCTGCATCGAGTTCAGGGCGGGAATGTCGACCACGACGATGCGCCGCACATGCGCTTCGACGCCTCGACCGGGGAGAGGTTGGCATCGAGTCCACCCGATCATCTCACGCGCAAGACAGAGCGTGTGTTGATGGCATTGCACGAAGGACGCTTTGCGGACACGTGGACGCGCTGGCTGTATTTCGTCAGCGGGGTGCTCGGGTGCGGGCTGATCGGGACGGGGCTGGTGCTATGGATCGTGAAGCGTCGCAGACAACACCTTGCCACATCGAATGCACGCGTTTGGGAGAGCGTTGGGCTTCGCCTGGTCGAGCGATTGAACGTTGGGACAATCGCGGGTCTGCCATTGGCCATCGCGGCTTATTTCTGGGCGAATCGGCTGCTGTCGGTCGAACTGGCGAATCGCGCGAGTCGCGAGTTTGACGCGCTGTTTGCGGTGTGGCTGCTCGCGTTCTGCTATGCGTTCCTTCGGCCATTGCATCGGGCGTGGATCGAACTACTTTGGGCAGTCTGCGTTGCATTCGCCTTGCTTCCGGTGATCAACGCGCTGACCACCAGTCGTCACCTTGCTGGGTCGTTAGCTCAAGGCGATTGGGTCATGGCGGGCGTGGATATCACGCTCTGGGCGCTCGCTTTGGCCTTCGGTCTGATCGCGCTCAAGGTGCAGCGCAGGCTGACGCCGGGTAAGGCAGCCGCGTCTGGCTCTAGGGTGTCCGCCGATGTCGAGCGCAACGGAGCATGATGACTGGCGTGAGCTATCGTTGGAGCGTCGCATCGCGAGTCGCCGCAGCTGTGTTCGGCGGTTACGGCCTGACGTCTGCCGCGACGGTACTGCTGTCGTTGATCCTCCCGCTCTCGAAGGCCAATGCGGTTGCGACGGCGAGCATGCTCAGCTTCGCGCTCTACACATTGGTGATCATCTGGGCCTTTTCGGCACGCTCGGCGACTCGCGCCTGGGTCTGGATCGTTGGCACCACGGCAATGCTCGGCGCGCTCTGTTACGTGATCGAGCGAGGTGCGACGTGAGCATACTCGGCCCGTTGCTGCTGTTGATCTGCGTCGCGGGGTTCGCCTCACTCGCGCTTGGAATGGAGAAACATTGGAAGCAGGTTTGGAACAGCGAGCTGGGCGCACGGCGTCGAAGGGCATTGCGCTTCAGTGGTTGGGTTCTGCTGGCTGCAGCGCTGGCAGTGGCGGTGATCGGATGGGGAGTGAGCATTGGCATCGTCGTGTGGGTAGGTTCCCTCACTGGGGCGGGGCTGGCAGTGGTGCTCGCCCTTGCGAAGGTTGAACAACGATTGGGAGCGCGTGCCACACCAGGTTCGAAGAACGGTAACTGAGATCTGCTAATCGATTAACCCGTCGTGTATCGCTGAGTTGTCCTCAGCCACCGAGAGCCCGTGAGTTAGCTCGCCAATGGTCCCCTCGTCGGCTTCCGGCCACGCGTTCGAGCTCTACCCTCAGTCGCGAGCGCGCCGAACGAGCGCTGGGCGACAGACCTGTGCCGGGTATGGAGCGGCCGCGATGGCTTGGCCGTGCTCGCGCTCGTTGTTGACTGCTGCACGCGAGAGCTGCTGGGATGGCAGCGGTCGATCACGGACCGCCGAGGCGGCGCTCGAGCAAGCGTTGATCGCGCGGTTCGGCACGCTAGGGAGTGCGCCGGCGCCGTTCCTGCTTCGTCCGGATAACGGCCTGGTCTTCACCAGCCGCAGCTACACGGCGCTCGTGCGAAGTTATGCACTCCGACAGGAGTTCATCACGCCGCACTCGCCGGAGCAGAATGGCATGGTCGAGCGCGTGATCCGCACGCTGAAGGACCAATGCGTGCACCGCCACCGTTTCGAAACGCTACAGCACGCAAGTCGCGTGATCAGCGACTGGATCGGCTTCTACAACAACGGCAGGCCTCATCAGTCGCTCGGGATGAGAACGCCCGCTGAGGCTTTCAAATTAGCAGCTGACCTGAGCAGGAATCCCTGGGTCATTACATCAGCTGCAGTGCAGACGCGATGTCGGAGGTGTCGACTGCAGGACGTGACGAGCTATTGCTGATAATCGCAGTCGCGCCACAAACCTCGTCTCAGTTTAGCAGAAGAAGGATCCCCCGCGTGAAGGAGCAACTCCAGAGAGTTCCTAATGTTCCATGTCTAGTTGAACGCGGGTTTCTTTCCCGCCAACGCCAGCTTTATCATGTGATCAAGCTCCTCAGCGCTAGGGGGGCGGCTGAATTTCCACCCGTTGATGATCAGTGTGGGAGTGCCTCGGACGCCAAGTTGCTCACCCAGTCGTTTTCCTTCCTTTATGCGGTGTCGTGGCTGATCAGTGTCAATGCAGGATACGAAAAGCTGAAGATCTCGGACCCCAGCTTGCTGAGCAAAGTCTCGCCATGCTCCAGATCCGAGTGCCCGTTGCTTGTCAAAAAGCACAGAGTGCATTGATTCAAAGAAGCCCTGCTCGCCAGCGCACTCCGCGGCGCGCGCGGCTGGTTCGGCATAATCATGTCCAGGAAGCGGATAGTGGACGAAAGATATTGCAGTTTGCTGCGGATATATTCTTCGCAGATTCTCCAGCGTCACGTGGAAGGTTGCACAGTGGGGGCATTCGTAGTCAAAGAATTCGATCAATTGCACTGGGGCATCCGGCGAGCCTACTCTTTGTCCCTTCTCCAGATGTGCTCGCCAATCCTTAATGAAGACTGGTCTATCGGAAATGCCTATGTCTCTAGAGGCAAAGAACTCTTTATGAAGAAGAACGGCGGTAGTCGTTAGAGCGCAAGCGACGAGAATGGCGGTTAGTGCGCCGTCCCAGCTCATTTTCATGAGATCACCAATGATTTTTCAGCCCAGGAACATATCGAGGTGTCTACGGAGCGGTCACTCCGTAACGCACCCGAGATGGAGTTGCGCTCCTTCTGTCCGTGTCGGCGTTTTTGCGCACTAACGACCTCAGGGCGTGCGGAGTGACCAACGTCATCAGCTGTAGATGCACACATCAGCCTGCAAAGCGGGGCGGCATGGCGGTATATTCCATAGGCACATCTTGGACACTGTGCATCCAGAAACAGGTGCGCATTGGATGGAGGCGGAGCAGCCGCATCCGGCAATGTAGTTATTATCTGAACATGCATCCGCGAGCGCGGGTATGGGTGAGATCGCGCCTAAAGCGAGTAGTCCGTTTGCAACTACTGCGGCGGCAGACAACTGTATCTTTCGATGAATATTCATACAGATTTCCTCGAAGATTATAAGGTCAAGGAAGAAACGACAGCTTCGCAATGCTTTAAGGATTTAAAACCTACGGTTCGCATTGTTTTAGAGCGCTTCAGGAGCATCTCAGAAATGTTCTCCTGTCGCATAGTGACGCAGATCACCTTGCTGGAGGTGGTGGCTGAGCTACAGGTTCGATAAATACCAGATTTCCGCTACAATTATCAGGTAATCAACCGATAGAGAGTTGCATTGAGTTGCATTGAGTTGCATCAAGTACCCTCACGAGTGCCAATGGTTTAGTTCACGATGGTTGGACGGCGGAAGAATCGATTTAGTGGTCGATAACAACGTAGCGATCGATAACAACGCACGTTAGTCTCTGAAAAAGATAAGAGCGTGGCCTATTACGGCCTTATGAACCCAAGCTACTGCATATTCGGGGGCGCGTCGACATTCGTTCGCAGCTCGGTGCCAGGCTTTTTGTCTGCCTCAAGTACGACATCTTGGAGGAAAAGTATCATCGCTTCCTCCAGGCGAATGATGTTTTCTTGCTTCTGGAAACCGTGGCCTTCGTCCTTAGCTATCATTAGCCAGGGCTTTTCGCCATTCGCCTTCAGTGCTGAGAATAGTTGCTCCGCTTCCGTAACCGGCACGCGTGGATCGTTTGTGCCATGAACGATAAACATCGGTGCAGTTATCCGCTGTGCTTGGTCAAGCGGAGAGATACGCTTGAAGAAGGCGGCCATGTTAGGATCGCGCTCGTCCCCATATTCGGCCCGGCGCAAATCGCGTCTGTAAGGGGCGGTGTTCCTGAGGAAGTTGTCTAAGTCCGAAATGGCAACAATTGAAACAGCTGCCTTCAGGCGGTCTGTGAAATGAATCATGCAGGCATTCACCATATACCCACCGTACGAACCGCCGTGAACTACGACGCGATCCTTGTCGAGAAAGGGCTGTTTTGAGATCCAGTCGAGCAGTGCGCCGATATCCTTGACCGCATCCTCGCGCCTGATCCCGTTGTCGAGTGCAGTAAACGATTTTCCGTAGCCGGTCGACCCGCGCACATTGGGGGCGATCACGGCAAAGCCGAGCTGGAGTCCGGAAATCACAGGACCAAAGGGACTGAAAGCAGGGCGGAACTGAGCCTCCGGACCGCCGTGAATGTGGATAATGACGGGAAGTTTCCCTTCACGCTTGGGGCGGTAAAGGAAGGCGGAAAGTGTACGTTTGTCGAAGGAAGGAAAGTGAACGAGCTCGGGCTCAGTGAGGACTGCGGGATCAATGGCGCTCATTTCGCTCTCGCTCCACCGAGCGAGTGCATGGCTGTCCATGCTCCATACGTAAACATCGGCGGGCCCGGAGGCGCTGAAGAGGGTGAAGGCGAAGCGTTGTCCTTGAGGGTCAAAACCACGATTTCCGACGATGCCAAGGGGTAATAGCGGTCCATCCAGAACTGCGCCGCTCAAAGTGTCCAGCGCATGAAGCTTCGAAAACCCTTCTTGATTGACGGAGTAAACCAGCGTGTGACCATTTGGTGAAAGATCAAAGCCTTCCACATCCCAAGCCGGGTCCTTTGCGATGACTGTCCGTTTGCCAGTTGGAAGATCGATTCGTATGAGACGAGCGAACTGAGAATCCTGATCGGAGATAACATAAACGGATTTACCATCGGCAGAGAATCGTCCACCGCGCGGAGGGCCGCCCGTGAGCCCTCCTAGAAGTTGCGGGTATTGGCCCCCGTTATAAGCGATCCTTGGTGCATTGGCGGGCTGTGGATTGATCTCGCGCAGTTGTCCATTCTCCACCGAGAGGGTGTATATGTAACTCTCCGTCATAGAGACATATCGGTTCATGAGCAATGTCTTCCCATCTGCAGACCAATCTTCAATGGACCAGGCGCCCTCACGATCGAGAATGATCTTGGCGTCGGTGATCGAGGGCATTTGCATGAGATGTACTTGGGAGCGGTTCGTGCCTTCGGGGCTGTGCAGATAAGCGAGTTGTTTGCCGTCCTTTGACCATATCGCGCCTAGATTGCGGCTGTTCTTTCCATCGGTGAGGCGCACTGCCTCACCTGTTGTCATGCTGTGGAAGTAGAGCTGATAATACTCATTGCCTCCCTCGTCCTTAGGATAGACAAAGCCATCGCCGCCGGGCCGTGCCACCGCGGAATTCAATGGTTCGGCGGAAAAGGTGAGTTGATAGCGCGCACCTAATGGAGCTGCGACCCTGTGAATCTGCGTAGTGGTACCGAAGCGCGTTGCTATCAGTATCGCCGTGCCGTCGCCAATCCAGTCGAGAAACTCGGCCGAGCGAAACCCCTGCCGGCGTCGGACAGCCTCGGAGACGGCGGCGGGAATGTCCGGTACATTCTCGAGGATGAGGTTGCCGAGCTCGATGCGGTTGTCTTCTCCTGCGAAGGAGATAGTGGAACAAGTAAGAATCAGAAAGAAAAATAAGAAAGTAGCTGTCAGGCGCTTCATGATGACCCCATTCCAACCGCGATTTCTGGGCGCGATGATATGCCCACCAAGGTGGTCTCTTGCGGCTGCCTTAGTGCATTGAGGGCAGATCCGGCTTCCTATGGGGTGCTCTAGTTGCACGCCGGTGGCGGTGTCGGTCAGGGGAAACTGGCAAGTTCGTGGACCGAGCTACATGCAAGAGGTGGATCTGCGGGGAGGGCGGGCGAACGATTCACTGACCGCGCGGCACTTGGCATAACCAGCCGATGGATGGTTACCGGCTAGAAGTTGATTCGCGCCGATCGTGGTTTACTGGAAGGGAGTGAGCAGCTGGAGAATGGCACAATCCTGTCGCGTGATGGGCTAATGCGCGACATCTGTCCCGTTCGGCCCGGGGCTGAGGGCCAGGTGCTGGAGCTGCGATCTGTCAAACGAGCGCGAGTCAACCGCGCGTCGCGCACAAACTGCGCAAGCGCATGTTTATTGCATGATCAGAGACCCCGTTTCGCTCAGCCGATCAAGCGGATGATCGAAGAGGGCCCGTCCTTCGGCTACTGCATGGTCGCGTATCTACCGAAGTTCAACAAGAACGCCATCCAGCGTATTTCCGGCTGATGCACTGGCAGGTCCGCAAGCGACCCGTTGGCTTCCGCCCGCGGGTTCATGCGTTGCTATCGGTGGCGAGCGTGCCGAACGAGCGCTGGCCAACGGACTTGTGTCGTGTATGGGTGGGCGTAACGGCCGGGTCGTGTTGGTCCTTGTGATCGACCTCTGCTGCCATCTCTCCCGTAGCGGCTGCTCTAGACCGCAGAGGCAGCGCTGGAACAGGCGCTGATCGCGCGGTTTGGCACATGGGGCGCGTCCCGGCGCCGTTCCTGATCCGCCCGGACAAAGGTTGTCTTCACAAGCCGCAGCTACACGGCGCTGGTACGTAGGTACGGCTTCGCCAGGAGTTCATCACGCCGCCATCGCTTCGAGACCTTGCAGCACGCCAGTCGTGTAATCGGCGACTGGATCAGCTTCTAAACAGGAGACCGCCACTCACTGGGAATGAAAACGCCTGCTGAGGCTTTCAAATTAGCCGCATGACCTGAGCAGGAAGCGCTGGGTCACTACATCGGCACGCCGTAAAAAACTCTGTAACCGAATTTCCGATCTGCTCGCCGATGCGCCGGTAGCGATGTGCCTGCGAGGGCTGGAAGCAATCGGAGACGCGCCATTCGTCACCGCGCAACTTTGCGGGCTCGTGACCGTTCCCGAGACGTCATTACTCGACAATCCTCGAGCACGCAGACGACGCCATTGCCTTCTGCTGACGGGTGTGATCACGGCGGCGGCGATCGCGTGCATGGCTTCTCTTCACGGTCGGAGCCTGCGGTGGAGAAGAAGCTCGGCATGTCGGGCAAAGTCCACCATGAATGAGCGCTGGCGATCAAGGCGCCCGAGATAAAAGGCCATCAAAAATGCTGGGAGTGGCGCATGTGGGCCGCTGCTGTGATGCAGAGCGTGCAACCGACGATGTCGCTGAGAGTCCGGGCGCCATCAACGTAGCGCGGGCATGGCCATCAGAGCTGTGTGCAACGGCCTTTCTTTTTCCCGGATGAGCAATGCGGTTCTGCCCGTACTGGGGCCCATGGCTGTAATCCGCCCGGTCTCTCGAACGTCAGTAGCCGCACTTTATTGCGAGCATTAAGCGGATAAACAGCAGAGGCCCATATGAATAATTCTAGGCATAGACTGCTTGTGTTCGCGGCAGCCTGCTTCGCAGCGCCCGCTTTCTCACAGACCTCAGGTCGGGAGTATGATGATATTGAACGACAACCGATCGCGGATGCTCTAGCTGATCTCTCCCAACAAACGGGTCTGAGGGTCACGCGCTTTGCGGAACAGCTGCAGAGAAACTCACTCGTTGCGCCTCTTGGCGGGCGCTACACCGCAGAAGCAGCTGTTGCCCAATTGCTTTTGGGAAGCGGATTCTCGTTTGAACAAGTCGACGAGCGCACGATTTCAATAACCGGCCAAGAGTCGACGAGAGTTCAGCGCGCTCTTCCTGCGACCGAACAGAGTGCTCCTTCGCCACAATCGTTCGTGCATCAAGTGAATTTGCGTTTGGCTGAGAGCACGCCGAGTGACGATAGCAATAAAGTCGGCGGGGCCAGCGCGAATGCTATTACGTCCGATGTTCAGAGAGTCCGCACTCTTGAAACGGTCACTGTCACGGCGCAGAAGAGAGTGGAGAAGTTGCAGGACGTTCCGATTTCGATGACGGTGTTTAACGGGGGCGATCTCGACAAATCCACTGTCATTGACGTAACCGAAACGCTGCGCCGCGTGCCAGGCGTTTCGCTTTATGAAGGTGCGTATGGTGGCGTTACACAGGTGCCGGTACGTGGTGTGGCCAGCGCGGGCTCGATCGATGGCGGGCCAAGCGCAACTGCCTACTACCTCGACGCGGTGCCCTTTGGCTTCGTGAGGAGCGCATTCGCGCCCACGCCCGATGCATATGATTTGGATCGGGTCGAAGTATTGCGAGGGCCGCAGGGTACGCTTTATGGCGCCAACGCCTTGAACGGCGTGGTACGGGTGCTGACGAAGGATGCCAATCCAGATAAGCTCGAGTTCAAAGCACGCGGTTTGACTTCAAGCACCGAGGGGGGCGGCGGGAACTACCGCGGCGATATGGCTCTTAACGTGCCGGTCATTGCGGGAAAACTTGCGGCGCGCGCGGTGCTGGGATATCAGAATTGGAGCGGCTGGATCGACAGGCCCAACGAGAAGGACGCCAACGACGCAGAGCGCCGCAATATGCGTCTGAAGATCAACGCGCAGCCGACGGAGGCGCTGTCGATCGGGTTGTCGGCGTGGGTTTCAAGATCCGACGTCGGCGCCCCCTCGAGCGGAGATGATAATGGCCGAAATTCCTCGCTCTTCGATGAGCCTATTTCTACAGACTACGACGCGTACGGTCTTACCATCGGTTATGAAGATGCGCGGTTCTCTCTCACCAGCTTGACCAGCTATCTCGATTTTTCAAACAATCTCGATCTTGACATTGGTGAGCGGGGGGTTCCCGAGGCACCGCATACCAATATCGTCGAGACCTTTGCTGCCGAAACATTCACTCAGGAAGTCGCGATCAATTCCGTCGCTGCGAAATCGTGGCGCTGGTCTGCCGGAGCGATGTACCGTGATAGCAAGGACCTGGACGACGCGGATCTCCTGGCGCTCTTCCCGACGCCGGCCATAACCCATCAGTATTCAAAGTCTCACGCAATCTTTGGCGAGTTGACGCGACTTTTTCTGGACGGGCAATGGGAACTGACCGCCGGGTTGCGATACTTCGAAGATGAGGTAACGCAGCGTCGAGCATCGAACTGGACGCCGCCTGCGCCAGGCCAGCCGACTACTGTCGCGGACACATTTAGTGCCACCACTCCGCGCTTCGTTCTGACATGGCACCCGAGTGGGCAGCTGACAGCGTATGCCTCCTATAGCGAGGGCTTCCGCAGTGGCTATCATCAATTCCCCTATCTTACGACGAGCTTTCCTCCGGTTAAGCCGGACCATTTAACCAACTATGAACTGGGCAGCAAGGGTAGCGTCTTCGCTGGTCGTTTGGCTTTCGACACAGCGGTCTATTTCATCGACTGGAAGGACATACAGCAGTCTCTCCAGGTGCCGGTTAATGACGAAGTGTGCTGTGTAAGCGCAGGAGTAAATGGTACGTCCGCAAGCGGTGTCGGAGTGGACTTCGGCGTCACGGTGGCACCTACGGACGCGCTGGAGTTAGGGCTCAATTTCAGTTGGAACGATTTGGCCTCGGATGACAAGGTATTTACGCGCGATACTGCAGGAAACCCCGTTTTGTTGTTTGACAAGGGGGATCGTATCAACTTCTCGACGGAATATACCGCCGGCGCGTCTGCAACTTATTCCGCGCCTGTTGGCAGAAATGGCTTTGAATGGCGAGCTTCAATCGCCGCCGATTACACTTCGGAACAGCCGGAGCGGATTCTACAGGGCGACGAGGTGGTGACTACGGCAGGCGGTCCCTTGCTGATTGGCAGGGCAAGCGTGTCAGTTGAGGCCCCGAGTGGCTGGACTGCCAGCTTCTTTGTCGACAACTTCAACAATGAGAGCAACCCATCCTCTCGGCCCACAACTGGCCCGGACTTTTGGATGCGCGTGCGTCCAAGAACCATCGGCGCACAGATTGAGTACCGACTCTGAAGGCCACAGAAGAGTAGCCGCATAACTCGGCTTCTCGCATTTCGTGTCGCAGACGAACACCTGTGTGTGCGACTAGTCCAACGAGAGCGCCCAGAGTGACGACTACAAGAACAGCATTCTATGTAGCCGCTGTCATCAGCATCGTGGCCGAGAACATCATCCTCTTCGGCTTGACTCGCCATGCGTATTTTGACCGTCGCGTGTCCGGTGGCGCTGGAGGAACGAATTTCTGGGGGGGGGTCTTGGATGCCATCCATTCTACGGCCGCTCTGTGGGGTGTTCGCGCTGTAGTTCAATTCAGGCGTCGTGTTGTTTATCGATCGCCTAGAAGCTCGGGTAGTAGGAGGCAGTGGCTGTGCACTAAATCTTAGTAAAGGCTCGAAAACGTCTCGAATGAGGCGAGTGCGAGTCAGAAGATTCTTCTGAGCACGGCGCTTCGAGGGTTTCACATTATCTGACAGGCTCAGTACTGGAGCATCATGAGATCTCACTTTAAGTTTTGGAGTCCATCGGCACTTGTATTCTGCGCCATACTGATGAATTGGACCTCTCTGCATGCCCAGACGCTCGGAGCGTGCCATCCACACGGGGCCGTCAAGGTTCGCGTGGATCAAGGCCACCCATGGCGGCCACCGTTCGGTCTGGAACGCGTTGGTGCGAGGCCGGTGGCGCACGTCGAACTGGATGCGCAGAATGAGCCGCAGGGTTCGTATTACATGACGGCCTATCAGAATGGCCACGCAGAAAGGCGCTATCCACTGGCCTTTCAGCGCAATCGTTCGCTTTATGAAGGGAAAGGATTTGCCCCAACCGTGCAGTCCCCGTTCTATGCTCGTGTCGAACTCACTTCGATTCCCTCGGCACTCGTTGTCGAAGTGGAGTGTGAGGGAACTCGGCAGGAAGTGGCGCGCCAGACAATCCGCTGGCCGCAAGTTGAGGCCGATGCTGTCGCGGGTCCCGATCGGACCACTAACCCGGTGGATTTGGGAGCGATTCTTCCTCCGCATGATTGGCTTCTGCTCACCCCGGGACAGACTGCCGTCATTCGGGTGGCTGCCTTGTCCCGAGCCCGGGATGTGCCGCAAGCGAAGCTACGGGCCTGGTTCGAGGGTAGTGAACCGATCGAGGCCGCGCTGCCACTCGTATCTCAGCAGCGTGCAACTAAGGAACTCCGGATACAGTTACGCGCAACTAGTGAGCGCTCGACTTTACATGTGGTTCTGAGTGACGGTCATCGCGAACTCTGGCAGAAACGTATCCCCACCATGAATGTTTCGAGCACACCGCAGTGGCCGAGCTTTGGCGTGGTCGAGACGAAGCTGCGCTATGACGCGCCGATTCTGGCCACGGATCCGGCAACGGGGGAGCATCTGCCCTCAGTCGACTACCAAACCGCCTGGGATCCCAAATTCAAGGACGTGGTGGTGTTCCTGCCCAACGGTTCGCGGTTCGTGTTCTGGCGCGGCTCGAATTACATTCCGTTCTGGGCGGGGCGATACAACACCGGGGTGTTGTACCAATGGGCTGAGAACTGCAGTGACCAGAAGAGGGTTGCGCATCCCGACGGAAGTTTTGACTGTCCGGAGCCGCTATTCGATAGCCAACTGCGATACAGCCGCGTGCGCATCGTGGAATCGACAGCCAGCCGCATCCACGTACGGTGGGATTACCGACTGACCGATGTGGAATACAAGGCCTTCGGCGGTACGGCGGTCGAGGATTTCTATTTCTACCCGGACGGATTCGGCACGCGCGTTGTAACGGTACCTAGTGTGCCCGAAGACAGCTACCAGCTCTCCGAGTTCATCATCATGACACCTCAAGGGGCTTATCCGTTTGAGGTGCTGCCGACTCAAATGATCGAGGCCTTGGGCCTCGAAGGCGGCAAGGAGCGCGTGACGTTTCCCCACGAGCCGACGATGAGAAGCACGACGATGGTTCGGCCCAACATGCTCACGCCGCGGGAGAGACCGATGGTCTACCGGCTCTTCTCGCACAAGGACGATCCGGCCGCAGCCATTTACTTTCATCCCAGCAGCCCCGCTGTCCCGTGGGCCTTCCAGGCCTTCTTCGATCAGGGTGAGATAGTAACTCCCGTGTACTGGGGCAATCACTGGCCGCTCAATCGGGGTAAGTGGACTGGCTGGGGGATCAACGATCAGCTCCCCTTTGCGCCCTCACACAACAGTGTGGGGGGATGGACGCCACCGCGCGACCCGGACACGGGCAAGTGGTTGGGAGCAAGCTGGGAAGTGGCCCCGTTAACCAGCGGTGCAGTGACGATGCCGGATGGGCATGGGCAGGTCTCTACGATGAACCTGTCAAGCTTTGTCTGGATGATCGCTCACACGGACTTGCAGGACGAGCCGCTTCGCAACTGGGGCCGCAGCTTCGCGAGGCCGCCGACAATCGAAGTAGCTGGAGCGCGCCTCGATGTTCCCTCGTACAGCGCGGAGCGACGGGCGCTTCGGCTGGTGGCCGAGTCGAACGCAATCGAGATCCAGCTAAAACCTTCCGAGTGCACCGTAAATCCGGTATTTGAGATCGATGAGGCGCCTCAGAAACTCATCGGCGTGAGGCTGAATGGCCACTCGCTCGCGGCTGACGCCTATACTTGGGATGGTGCAATCTTATGGATTAAGGCGATGATCGGCGCGGAAGGCGGTACGCTGCTCGTGCAATTTGATAATGCTGCCGTGCGATCGAGTGCGTCCGATTGATGCATGAACGGTTGAACGAGTGAAGCGGGCACGATGACATAAAACGTTAAAACGTTCGGGTTCGCCGTTTATGATCTCTCGGCGGGGGGGCTTACTGTACAGCTGTTGGCGCGCTGACGGCAGGCTTTGCAGGACGTATCAGATTTTCTGTGTTCGAGGCGGGTTGCATTAACTCGCGTG
>Ga0065721_10051703_pt1 | contig 13815 bp, 16 predicted proteins | sample Mesricmetagenome_FD_59108 | JGI IMG/M metagenome (GOLD analysis project Ga0065721, IMG submission 59108) | Mesophilic microbial community from rice straw/compost enrichment Sample: eDNA_1 v2 (version 2) | ecosystem: Engineered > Solid waste > Grass > Composting > Bioreactor | place: USA: Davis... | reverse complement strand
CTCGGCCTGTGGGCCCGCCCCGACGGCCTCGACCGCAACGAGGCGACGCCGCCCCCAAGACCCGAAGCCGAGGCTGACGCCGGCGGCCGTATCCTGCAGATCGTCGTCGACGAGACGCCGTCGCCCCTCGGCGAGCCGCTCGAGGTCATGCCCGCGGAGCTCATGGCCCTCGTCCCGCCCTATGTGCCGCCCCCAGAAGCGACCCGCTCGCCGTTCGCGCTCACCAAGGTGGGCCTGCCCAGGGGCGTCCTGCCGGTGACGGTTCTCACGCCGCCGGCGCCGCCGAAGGACGCCTCGCCGCCACGGGACGTAAAGGCCCCGCCCAAAGCCAGGCCTGAGGCTCTGGCCAGGTCCGCCGCCAAGGCTCCTCCAAAGGCGGCGTCGAAAGCGGCGCCGAAAGCAACGTCTGCGCCGACCTCCCGGCCGACGAAGGCCGCAAGGCCCGACCACTCCACCCGCCTCGCCAAGGCCGAGCCCAGACCCAAGGCCGGGGAGGGCGGCAAGTCCGGAACCGAGCCGGTGAAGCTCGCCACGCTCACCAAGGCGGTGAAGGCGGCGCCGGCCACGCTCAAGGAGAAGGCCGGCCGGATCGCCGCGCCGGTGCGGGCGGCCCGCAACGACGCCTGCGCCCTGCCGGATCCGGCCGAGGCCCTGGTCTGCGCCAACCCCCGCCTGAACCTGCGGGACCGGCAGCTCCAGCGGGCGTTCCGGGACGCCGAGGCGGCCGGCGTCCCCGCCTCGGCCCTGGAGCGGCAGCGGGATCGCTGGCGCCAGGCCCGAACCGCCGCCGCCCGCGACGGAGTCTGGGCGGTCGAGGATGTTTACGAAGCCCGCATCGCCGCCCTGCACGACCTCGCCCGCGACGCCCGGGACGACTGACAACCGCCTGCGCCTTTGCAACGCGGGGCCCGGCTCACGCGCTTTGCCCGCTGAGGGACGCCGCCACCTGAGACTGCGATGACCGACCCGCTGGGCGACACCGACAGAGACATTTCCGATCACCCCGCCGGGCGGCCGCCGGACGACGACGGCCTGCGCCTGGACGGCCGCCGGCCTGAGACGGCGCCTCGCCGGGGCGTCTCCCGGGCCATGCTGCTGACCGGCGTCGCCGGGGCGGCGGCGCTGGGCCTCCTGTTCGGGGTCTTCGCCCGGCCGGAACTGGCCAAGGCGCCGTCTCGCGAGCCGATGCGGCCGGTGACGGCCTCCGCCGAGGCCGACGTCACGCCGGTCCCGGTGGAGGTGGCCGCCGTCACCCCGGCCCCGGCCCCGCCGCCGACGGGCAAGCTGGAAGTCCTGCCGCCCGACCTCGCCCAGGCGGCCGAGGCCCGAGCCCCGGTCCAGTCCCCGGCCCAGCCCCCGGTCCAGCCCCCGACCCGGGACATCCGACCGCCTGCCGCCCGCCGCGAACCCGGACCCGTGCGCGAGATCGCCCCGCCGCCCATGGCCCGGGGGCCGACGCCCAGCTTCGACTGCGGCCGCGCCGGCAGTCGGGCCGAGCGGATGGTCTGCGAAGACGCGGTCCTCGCCCGTCTCGACCGCCGGCTTGACCGGGCCTTCCGGCGGGCGGTGGCGGCCGGCGTCCCCTATGGCGAACTGCGCGCCGAGCAGGACGACTGGCTGGCCGTCCGCGAAGACGCCGCCCGGCGCTCGCCGGACGCGGTGGAGAGCATCTATCGGCAGCGCATCGCCGAACTCGACGACCTCGGCCGCTGATCCCCGCGCCCAAAGGAAAGGGCCCCGCGGCGACGCCGGGGGCCCTTCTGGTCTGGTCTTGGGAGCCTGGACCTTAGCCCAGCATCTCCTTCACCGTGTCGCGCTCGCTGATGAGCTCGTCGTTGGTGATCTTGATCTTCGCCTTGGCGAAGTCGTCCATCTCGTAGCTCGTGACGACCTCGTAGGCGCCCGGGGCGACGGTCTTCACCGGCATGCCCGCCCACACGCCTTCGGCGAAGCCGTAGCGGCCTTCCGAATTGACCGCCACCGAGTGGATGGCGCCCGGCGTGACCAGGTCGCGCACGTGGTCGATCAGGGCGTTGGCCGCCGAGGCCGCCGAGCTCTGGCCGCGGGCCTCGATGATCGCCGCGCCGCGCTTGCCGACGGCGGGCAGGTACTCGTTCTCGAGCCAGGCGCGGTCATTGATGACCTCGGCCGCCGGCTTGCCGCCGATCTTGGCGTGGGTGAAGTCGGCGAACATCGTCGGGCTGTGGTTGCCGTAGATGAACAGCTCGGAGACCTCGTTGATCGACACGCCGGCCTTCTTGGCCAGCTGGGCGCGGCCGCGGTTCTCGTCCAGGCGCACCATGGCGGTGAAGCGGTCCGGGGTCAGGCGCTTGGCCTGGCTGGCGGCGATCATCACATTGGTGTTGCAGGGGTTGCCCACCACGGCGACGCGGGCGTCGTCGGCGGCCACCTCGTCGATCGCCCGGCCCTGGGCGATGAAGATCTTGCCGTTGTCCTTCAGCAGGTCCGCGCGCTCCATGCCGGGGCCGCGCGGCTTGGAGCCCACCAGCAGGTTCCAGCTGGCGTCCTTGAAGGCGACCTTCGGGTCGTCCGTGAGGATCATGTCCTGCAGCAGCGGGAAGGCGCAGTCCTCCAGCTCCATGGCCACGCCCTTCAGCGCCTTCTGGGCGCCTTCGGTCGGGATTTCGAGCAGCTGCAGAATGACCGGCTGGTCCTTGCCGAGCATCTCGCCCGAGGCGATGCGGAAGAGCAGGGCGTAGCCGATGTTGCCGGCGGCCCCCGTAACGGCGACGCGGATGGGCGGCTTGGAAGCCATGGGCTGCTCCTTGGAAAGCTGGGATGGCGGTGTTTTCGCGGCGTCCCTAGCCAATTGACGGGCCTGCTGCAATGCCGCAGGCGGTGCAGCCATGTTCCAGATCGATCCCGCCTTCGAAGCCACGTCCGAGCCGGTGGCCGAGCTTTCCCTCTGCCACGCCCGGCTGCAGGACGACGCCCGCTACCCCTGGATCGTGCTGATCCCCCGGATCGCGGGCGTGCGCGAACTGGAGGACCTCAGCCCGGAGGACCGCGTCCGGCTGATGGACGAGGTGGTGGCCGCCGGCGCCGCCGTGCGGGCGATGGGCGAGGCCGCGGGCCGGCCGGTGGAGAAGCTCAACGTCGGCCAGCTGGGCAATGTCACGCCGCAGCTGCATGTCCATGTGGTGGGCCGCCGGGCCGACGACCCGGCCTGGCCGGGTCCGGTGTGGGGCGCGGGCGAGGCTCGCCGCTACCGCCCGGCCGAGCTGGCCGGCGCCCTTGTGGCCGCCCAGGCGGCCTTCGCCCAGGGCGACCAGGCCTAGCGCCGCGCCAGGGTGGCCGCCTGGCCGTCCAGCGCCCCGATCCAGGTCCCGCCCGGGCCGGGCGTCAGTTCGGCGGTGCGGCCGCCGAAGCTCAGGCGCAGGGCCGCCCCGTCGCGGGCGATGACGTCGACGAAGCCCGAGGCGTCCAGGGCGCCCGGCCGCCGCAGGTCCCGCCAGGCCCCCTGCAGGGCCCCATCGTTCCGGTCCACCAGCTGCAGGTCGTAGGCCGCCCCGCCCGCCCCCTCGAGCCGCCAGCCGCCGTCCAGCGGCCCCTGGAAGCTCTGGGCCGAGATCAGCGAGGCCTTGATCCGCGAGTCATAGGCCGCCCCGGCCAGCTGCGGCGGCGGAGCCATCAGCGGGATCGCCGCGCGCGGGTCGGCCGGCGGATCGATCTGGGCGGTCCCCGGAGCAGGCTGCGCCGTTGCGGCCCAGGCGCCCAGCGCCGCCGTCATCCCCGCCAGAAGTCCCGTCACCGTCCTCATGCCGTTCATTGTCCTCTGCGACGCCAGGCTTGGCCATGGGCTCCGAACGCCGTCCGACGGCGTCCCGGAGACCTATCAACGCGCGAGTTCGGGTTTAGGATGGCGCCATGACCGTCCGTCCGCTCCGCTACGACGCCGAGGCCCGCAACGTGCTCGGGACCGAGCTCCAGCCCTGCTCCCTGGATCCGGTCACCGGCTTCTTCCGCAACGGCTGCTGCGAAACCGGCCCTCACGACATGGGGATGCACACGGTCTGCGCGGTGATGACCGCCGAGTTCCTGGCCTATTCCCGGGCCGTGGGGAACGATTTGTCGACCCCGCGTCCGGACCTCGCCTTCCCGGGCCTGAAGCCCGGCGACCGCTGGTGCCTCTGCGCCCCGCGCTGGAAGGAGGCCCTCGACGCCGGCGTCGCCCCGCCGCTGGTGCTGGAGGCCACCCACGAGGAGACCCTGGCCATCGTCCCGCTGGGGGTGCTCAAGGACTACGCCGTCCGCTGAAGCCGCCTCGGCCTCAGCCCAGCGGGTATTCCGCTTCCAGCCGGTAATGGGATCCCTCGCCGCCCAGGGTCGAGGAATAGAGGCCGAAGCGGTCCACGGCGAAGGGCGGTGACTTCAGCAGATTGTTGCCCTGGATCCAGGCGGCCACCTCGCCCGGGTCCGCCTGCTTGAGGTAGGCGAGGGTCACATGCGGCTTGTAGTTGCGCTTCTCGGGCTTCAGCCCGGCCCGTCGCGCCGCGGTCTCGCAGGCCTCGGCCAGCCGCCGCAGCAGCGGGCTTTCCTCCACCCCCGCCCAGATGGCGTGGATGTCCCGGCCCTCCCCGAACGCCCCCACGCCCTCCAGCACCAGTTCGAAGGGCGGCGCATCGATGGTGGACAGCTCCGCGTCCAGGTCCCGGGCCACGTCCTGCCGCACCTCGCCGAAGAAGCGCAGGGTGATGTGCAGGCTCTCGGGCGGACGCCAGCGGGCGAACTCCACGCCGGCCTGCCGGCGCACCAGGCCTTTGACGATTTCGGGGGGCAGGGCCAGGGCGGCGAACAGGCGGATCATGACCCGTCTTACCCCGGCAGCGCCCGGCGGGCGAATTCCTTCGCCCTGTCCGCGATCTAGCTCCAACCCGGCCTGAGCACGAAAATGGAACTCCGGCGCGCGCTAGACCTTGCCTAGGTGCGTAACCCCCACGATATTTCGATCTGCGTCCGACTGGGACGTCAACGAAAGGGCAAAGCCAATTATGAGCGACTTCAACCGCGGCTACGCGCGCTCGATCCCGGCGGATCGCGCCGACATGTCGGTGGACGCGGGACTTCGCAGCTTCATGCTCGGCGTCTACAACAAGGTTGCGCTCGGCCTGGTGGTCTCCGCCGGCCTCGCCTTCCTGACCGGTCAGTACGCCCCCGTCCGCGACCTGCTGTACGCGGTCACCCCCGACGGCCGTCTGGTCGGCATGACCATGCTCGGCACGATCGTGGCCTTCGCCCCGCTGGCGGTGATGCTGTTCGGGATGTTCGCCCTGCGCAACGCCACGCCCCGCACCTCGGGCATCTTCTACTGGACCATCGTCGCCCTGATCGGCGCGGGCCTGGGCGTGTGGACCCTGCTCTACACCGGCGCCTCGATCGCCACGACCTTCCTGATCACCGCCACCGCCTTCGGGGGCCTCAGCCTGTTCGGCTACACGACCAAGAAGGACCTGACCGGCTTCGGCAGCTTCCTGCTGGTGGGCCTGATCGGCCTGGTGATCGCCTCGGTGGTGAACATCTTCATCCAGAATTCGATGATGAACTTCCTCATCAGCGTCCTGGGCGTGTTCATCTTCGCGGGCCTGATCGCCTATGACACCCAGCGCCTGAAGATGACCTACTACGAGCTGGGCGGGAACGAGGCGGCCATGGGCGTGGCCACCAACTACGGCGCGCTCAGCCTCTACATCAACTTCATCAACCTCTTCCAATTCCTGCTGCAGTTCTTCGGCCAGCGCCGCTAGGCCTCGCAGCAGATCGAAAACGACGCGCCCCGGCGGATCCCTCCGCCGGGGCTTTTTCGTGCCCCCCGGACTTCGTGCGCCCAGACGAGGCCGCGGCCCTAGTCCACCACCTTGAAGCGGCCCTTGTCGAAGAAGCGCAGCACCTGCTCCAGCTCGTGGCCCCGGCGCAGCACATGCCCCCCCTGGCCGACGATCGCCCAGGCGCCCTGGCGGCGGGCCAGGGCCGGCCGCTTCTCGATCCGGTAGAGCGGCGCCTCGGCGGTGCGCCGGAAAACAGAGAACACCGCCGCGTCCGGCAGGCTGTCCATGCCGTAGTCGCGCCATTCGCCCTGGGCGACCATGCGCCCGTAAAGCCGCAGCAGGCGCTCAAGCTCGCGCCGCTCGAAGAAGACGCCGGCCAGCCTTGGGGCCGCGGGGCTGGGGTCGAAGGCCATCGGGCCGGAGCCTGACGCAAATCTCGCGGACGGGCCACCGGGAAATCGCCCCCATATCTCGTGGTCGAGCCGCCCCGAAATGACCTTATTTCGGTCCAGCGAAGGTCGGATGCCCCCGCGATAGTCATTTCGTCGGTTGGTCGGACCCGAGGTCCCGGATCCTGAACAGCCCCCCCAGCCCCCCTGGATCAGGGCCTGGCCAACCGACGCTTTCATCTGAAGCGTAAGCCCGCGTAGACCCTCTCCAGCTGCGCGGGCTTTCGTTTGTCCGGGGCCCGCCTTTTCCGGGGCCGCTATCTGGGTCTACTCGGCCTTCTGGGCGAGACCCAGCACCCGGCCGCCGTTGGCGCCCTGCACCACCACCACCGTCCGCAGCCCCTCCTCCGAGGCCGGCGGCATCCGGTAGGCCTGCGGGCGTCCGCGCCAGGCGCCCAACCGGACGATCTCGCGCACCACGTTCTTCTGCACCACCGTCTCGCCGCGGTTGTCGCCGGCCTTCACCGGCGTCTCCACCTCGCGCGGGTCGTAGCGGATCAGCCAGACCTCGGCGCCGCCCGACGGCGGTCGGCCCGAGCCCACGTCCACCCGGCGCGGGCCAATGAACTTCATGTCCGGCGGATTGCGCGACGCGCTGGCGGCGGCGCGCACCAGGCGCTCCACCTCGGCGGTCTTCAGCCCCGGCGCTTCCTCATGGCCGTCCACCACCACCTGCGGCGTGTAGGGCTCGCGCAGCTTCAGCCGCGTCACATAGGCCTTCTGGCGCTCGGTGAACTCGGGCTTGGCGAAGGTGTCGGTCCAGCCGAGGTAGTCCCAGTAGTCCACCGGGAAGGTCAGGGCCAGGACGCCCGGCCGCTCGGCCAGCTTGCCCACATGGGCGTTGGCCTCGAGGCACGAGGCGCAGCCCTGGGCCGTGTAGAGCTCGACCAGCACCGGCGGCTTGGCCGCGGCGGCGGGTCCGAAGGCGGCGAGCGAGGTCGCGACCAGGATCAGGCTGAGGAGCGCCGCTTTCCGCATCGCCCCCGACTTAGAAGCTGGGCCCGGAGCTGTAAATCACAACAAGCCGTGAGGGGCCGACGGCGGCGGCCATGACCCACAGAAACGCAAAACGGGGCCCCGTCGCCGGGGCCCCGTCGCGTCTTTCACCGCGCCGGCGAGCCTCAGGCTTCCGGCTTGGCCAGGCTGCGCAGCACGTAGTTCAGCACGCCGCCCTGCTTGAAGTATTCCAGCTCGGTCGGCGTATCGATGCGGCAGCGCACCGGGAAGCGGGCGATGCGGCCGTCGCTCGGACGGTACATCTCGACGATCAGCTGCTTGCGCGGCGCCAGTTCGGTGAGGCCGCGGATCGTCACGATCTCCTCGCCGGTGAGGTTCAGCTTCTGCCAGCCTTCCTGCAGGAACTGTAGCGGCAGCACGCCCATGCCCACCAGGTTCGAGCGGTGGATGCGCTCGAAGCTTTCGGCGATCACCGCCCGGACGCCCAGCAGCTTGGTGCCCTTGGCCGCCCAGTCGCGCGACGAGCCGGTGCCGTATTCCTTGCCCGCGAACACCACGAGCGGCCGGCCTTCCTGCTGGTAGCGCATGGCCGCGTCGTAGATCGACATGACCTCGCCCGAGGGGAAGTGCTTGGTCACCCCGCCCTCGATGTCGGGCGTGATGCGGTTGCGGATGCGGATGTTGGCGAAGGTGCCCCGCATCATCACCTCGTGGTTGCCGCGACGCGCGCCGTAGGAGTTGAACTCCGACTGCGGCACCTGGCGCTCACGCAGGTAGACGCCCGCGGGCGAGCTCGCCTTGATCGAACCGGCCGGCGAGATGTGGTCGGTGGTGATCGAGTCGCCGAACACGCCCAGCACCCGGGCCTCGACGATGTCGGTGACCGGCGCCGGCTCCATGGTCATGCCCTGGAAGTACGGCGGGTTCTGCACATAGGTGGAGCCCACGTCCCAGGTGTAGGTCTGGCCGCCGGCGACCTTGATGCCCTGCCAGTTCTTGTCGCCCTTGAAGACGTCGGCGTAGCGCGAGGCGAACATCTTGTTGGTGACGTGCTTGCGCTGCAGCGCCGAGATCTCGGCGCTCGTCGGCCAGATGTCCTTCAGATAGACGGGGTTGCCGTCCTTGTCCTCGCCCAGCGGATCGTTGGCCAGGTCGACGAGCATCGAGCCGGCCAGGGCGTAGGCCACCACCAGCGGCGGCGAAGCCAGGTAGTTGGCCCGCACGTCGGGGTTCACGCGGCCTTCGAAGTTGCGGTTGCCCGAGAGCACCGACACCGCCACCAGATCGTTCTTCTGGATGGTCTCCGAGATCGGCTCCGGCAGCGGGCCCGAGTTGCCGATGCAGGTGGTGCAGCCGTAGCCCACGAGGTTGAAGCCCAGGGCGTCCAGGTGCTTCGTCAGGCCGGCGGCCTTCAGATAGTCCGTGACCACCTGCGAGCCGGGGGCCAGCGAGGTCTTCACCCACGGCTTCACCTTCAGGCCCTTCTCGACGGCCTTCTTGGCCACCAGGCCGGCGGCGATCAGCACGCTGGGGTTCGAGGTGTTGGTGCACGAGGTGATGGCGGCGATCACCACGTCGCCGTTGCCCACCTCGAAGTCCTCGCCCTCGACCTTGAAGCGCTCGCCATAGCCCTCGGCCTTGCCGAAATCGTTGGCCAGGGCGGAACGGAACTCGGCCGCCGCGTCGGTCAGCAGCACGCGGTCCTGCGGACGCTTCGGACCGGCCAGCGAGGCGGCCACGGTGCTCAGGTCCAGCTCCAGGGTGTCGGTGAACACCGGCTCCGGATCGGACGGGTCGCGCCAGATGCCCTGTTCCTTGGCGTAGGCTTCGACCAGGGCCACGCGCTCCGGCTCACGGCCGGTGGCGGCCAGGTAGTCCAGGGTGGCCTGGGTGACGGGGAAGAAGCCGCAGGTGGCGCCGTATTCCGGAGCCATGTTGGCGATGGTCGCCTGGTCTTCCAGGGTCAGGTGCTGCAGGCCCGGGCCGTAGAATTCCACGAACTTGCCGACCACGCCCTTCTTGCGGAGCATCTGGGTGACGGTCAGCACGAGGTCGGTGGCGGTGGCGCCGTCCGGCAGGGCGCCGTCCAGGCGGAAGCCGATGACTTCCGGGATCAGCATCGGGATCGGCTGGCCCAGCATGGCCGCCTCGGCCTCGATGCCGCCCACGCCCCAGCCCAGGACCGACAGGCCGTTGACCATGGTGGTGTGGCTGTCGGTGCCGACCACGGTGTCCGGATAGGCGACGGTCTGGCCGTCTTCCTCGTTGGTCCAGACGGTCTGGGCCAGGTACTCCAGGTTCACCTGGTGGCAGATGCCGGTGCCCGGGGGCACCACGCGGAAGTTGTTGAAGGCCGACGAGCCCCAGCGCAGGAAGCGGTAGCGCTCCATGTTGCGCTCGTACTCGCGCTCCACGTTGGCGGCGAACGACTTGGACGTGCCGAAGTAGTCCACCATCACCGAGTGGTCGATGACGAGGTCGACCGGGTTCAGCGGGTTGATCTTCTCGGGGTTGCCGCCCAGGGCCGTCATGGCGTCGCGCATGGCCGCCAGGTCCACCACCGCCGGCACGCCGGTGAAGTCCTGCATCAGGACGCGGGCGGGACGGAAGCTGATCTCGTGCTCGACCGAGCCCTTGTTCTCAAGCCAGGCCGCGATCGCCTTGAGGTCGTCGACGGTGACCGACTGGCCGTCCTCGTTGCGCAGCAGGTTCTCGAGCAGGACCTTCATCGAGATCGGGAGGCGCGAAACCCCCGAAAGTCCGGCTTCCTCCGCCGCGCGAAGGCTGTAGTAAGCGTAGGTCTTGTCGCCCACCGTCAGTTCGCGGCGGGTTTTCAGGCTGTCGACGGACGCCATCAGGGGAGATCCTTTCTCTGTTCCCAGCCGCCCATCGACCACCCCAGGGATCGCGCGCTCTGGAGGGACGGACACACAGCGTTCGTCCCCGCGCGGCGTTGCCCCCCTGGGGCTGCGGCGGCCGGCGGCTTCATAGCCCCGACAAGGCCCCCCGTCCATGCGCCGCACATTCTGAGAATCGTTCGCAAAACCTGTTGTCAAGCCCGCCCAGGACGCAGCCTTCCGCATGATCCCCGAATTGCTGATATCCGAAGCCTCCGTACGGCGGGGCGGGCGGGTGCTCTTCGAGGGCGTGTCCCTGCGGCTCGCCCCTGGCGAAGCCTGCGCCCTCACCGGCCCCAACGGCTCGGGCAAGACCAGCCTGCTGCGCGCGGTGGCCGGCCTCGTGCGGCTGGAGGCGGGGACGGTCGGCTTCGGCCCGACCGATCCGGCCGAGGCCCGGGCCGAGGGGCTGCATTTCGTGGGCCATCATGACGGCCTCAAGCCGTCGCGCACGGTGCGGGAGGAACTGGCCTTCTGGACCCGCTGGTGCGGCGGGACCGAGGCCGCCGCTCAGGCCGCCGCCGAGGCTTTCGACCTTGGCCGCCTGCTCGACCTCGAGGTCCGCCGGCTCTCGGCAGGCCAGCGTCGACGCCTCGCCCTCTCGCGCCTCGTCGCCGCGCCGCGCCCCCTCTGGCTGCTGGACGAGCCGCTCAGTCCCCTGGACGCCGTCTGGCGCAGCCGCATGGGCGAGACCATGGCCGCCCACCTGTCCGGCGGCGGCATGATCCTGGCCGCCGTGCACGATCCCCTGCCGGTGGCCGCCAAGAGCCTGGAGCTGGCCGGATGAGCCGCGCCCTCGCCCTCCTGGTCCGCGAGACCACCCTGGCCTGGGGCCGCGGCGGCGGCCCCCTGGTGTCCGTGGGCTTCTACGCCGGGGTCGCCACCCTCATGCCCCTGGCCATCGGTCCCGAGCCCGAGCGGCTGGCGGCCATCGCCCCGGGCGCCGCCTGGGTGGCCCTGGCCCTGGCGGCCCTGCTCTCCCTCGATCGCCTGTTCGAGCGCGACTACGAGGACGGCGCCCTCGATCTTCTGTCCCTCTCGCCGGTGCCGCTGGAGATCACCTGCGCCATCAAGTGCCTGGGCCAGTGGCTGGCCACGGGCGCCCCCCTCGCCCTGGCCGCCCCCGTGGCGGCCATCGCCCTGGGCGCGGCGCCCAGCCTCGCCCCGCTGATCTTCGCCTGCGCGCTGCTCGGCGGCCTCGCCTTCGCCTTCATGGGCGGCATCGGGGCCGCGCTCAGCCTCGGCGCCCGCCGGGGCGGCCTGCTCACCGCGGTGATCGTCCTGCCGCTGTTCGTCCCGCCGGTGATCTTCGGCGGCGGGGCCCTGGACGCCTTTGCGGGCGGCCTGCCCTGGCAGGGCGGCTTCGCCCTGCTCGGCGCCTATGCGGCCGCCGCCGTGGCCCTGGGCCCCCTGGCCATGGCCGGCGCCTGCCGCAACGCCCTGTCCTAGGTCGCCTTCAGGACGCCGCGGCGGCCGCGGCCTCGGCTGCACATGAAGAAAGCTTCATGCAGACCGCCGTTTTTTCGCCGCATCGTCACGGTGGAGCTTTCACCCCGACAGTCGACGTCCTTGGGAAGACAGCGATGAAAAAGACCCCCGCCCTGCTCGTCGCCGGCGCCGCCCTCGCCCTGACGACGGGCGTCGCCGTGGCCCGCGACGCCGCCGACCAGGCCCGAGCCGAGGCCCAGCGTGACGCCGCGGCCGCCGTCGAACGGACCGGCTCGCGCCATGTCCACATCTACCGCGCCCACGCCCCCCATGAACGCCCGGCCAGGCGCGCGATGGTCTTCCGCTCGGGCGAGGACCGCGAACAGCGCCTGAAGGACGTGCTCCAGCTGCGGCCCAACCAGGAGCCGGCCCTGAAGGCCTTCCTGGACGCCACCCGGCCCGAGCCCCACGGCGACCGCATCGCCCGTCTGGAAAAGGGCGCGGCCAAGGCCTCCACCGTCGAACGCCTGGCCGAGATGGAAGCCAGGGCCGACGCCCAGCATGCGGCCATGAAGCGGCGGATCGCGGCGACGCGCGCCTTCTACGCCCAGCTCGACGAGCGCCAGAAGAAGGCCTTCGACGCCATGCCCATGGTGATGATGGCCGCTCCGGGCTTCGGCCCCATGCTGATCCCGGCCGGCCACATGCCCCCGCCGCCACCCCCGCCGGCGCCTCCACCGGCTCCTCCGGGCCCGCCCGCGCCGCCGCCGGAGCCGGGCGACATCTGAGACCCGGCCTTGCGGGGCGGGCCGCCGGGGCTTAAGCGGAACTCCCGATGATCCCGGCGCCCGCCTTCCTCGCCAATCCCGAACGTTTCATGGCGTTCTCGCGCTGGGCGGCGCCCATGTTCGGCGTGATCGCCGCCCTGCTGGCCGCCGCCGGCCTCTATCTCGGCTTCACGGCCCCCGCCGACTACCAGCAGGGCCTGACGGTCCGGATCATGTTCATCCATGTGCCGGCCGCCCAGATCGCCATGTTCGCCTATGTGGCCCTGGCGGTGGCGAGCTTCCTGTCGCTGGTCTTCCGGCACGTGCTGGCCGACGCCGCCGCCCAGGCCGCCGCGCCCCTGGGCGCCGCCTTCGCCTTCCTCACCCTGGTCACCGGCTCGCTCTGGGGCCGGCCCATGTGGGGAACCTGGTGGGTGTGGGACGCGCGCCTGACCTCGGTGCTGATCCTGTTCCTGCTCTATGTGGCCTACATGGCCCTGCGCGCCTCGCTGGACGACGAGGCCAAGGCCGCCCGGGCCGCCGCCATCCTGGCGCTGGTGGGTTCGATCAACATCCCGATCATCCATTACAGCGTCGAGTGGTGGAACTCCCTGCACCAGGGCTCCTCCATCTTCGCCGAGGGCGGCCCCGCCATGCCGCCGGTGTTCCTGATCCCCCTGCTGCTGATGAGCCTCGCCTATCTGTCGGCCTTCGGCTCCCTGTGGCTGGTCCGCATCCGCGGCGAGGTCTGGCGCCGCCGCGCCGAGGCCGCCGCCCTGCGCGCGGCGAGGGGCTGACATGCCGCCCGAACCTTCCAGCGACTACGCCGCCTTCATCTGGCCGGCCTTCATCATCACCGGCCTCGTGTTCGCCGGCCTGATCTGGACCTCCCTGGCTCACGCCCGCCGCTGGCGCCGCCGCTTCGAGGAGCGCTCGGGCCGATGAACCGCTGGCTCGCCTTCGCCCCCCTGGCCGTGCTCGCGGCGCTTGGCCTGCTGTTCGGCCTCTATGCCCTGAACCGCAATCCGCAGGTCCAGCCCCAGGCCCTGGTGGGCAAGCCGGTCCCCGCCGTCGCCCTGCCGACCCTGGCCGAGGGCCAGCCGGTCTCCCTGCACGCCATGGCGGCCGAGGGACCGATGATCGTCAACTTCTTCGCCTCCTGGTGCGCCCCCTGCGAGATCGAGCATCCGGTGCTCATGGGGCTGAAGGGCCAGCCGGTCCGCGTGGTGGGCGTCGCCTACAAGGACGCGCCGCAGAACACCGCCGCCTTCCTCACCCGCCTGGGCGATCCTTTCGCCGAGATCCTCGTCGACCGCGACGGCCGGGCGGGGGTCGAGTTCGGCGTCACCGGCGTGCCCGAGACCTATGTGGTGGGCCGCGACGGGACCATCCTCGCCAAGCACACGGGCCCCCTCACCGAAGCCGACGCCAGCCGCCTGGCGGGCCTCGCGCGTTAACCACTTCGCAAGGCGACGCCCGCCAATCCTCGGCAGGTCCTGTTAACCATAACCGGCGCCGCCACCTTGACGAC
>Ga0065721_10005419_pt1 | contig 13815 bp, 9 predicted proteins | sample Mesricmetagenome_FD_59108 | JGI IMG/M metagenome (GOLD analysis project Ga0065721, IMG submission 59108) | Mesophilic microbial community from rice straw/compost enrichment Sample: eDNA_1 v2 (version 2) | ecosystem: Engineered > Solid waste > Grass > Composting > Bioreactor | place: USA: Davis... | reverse complement strand
GGAGCTGACGGTGACGCGCAGCGAGCGTATCACGCCGGCCATGCTCCGGCTGACGCTCGCCGGCGAGGAACTTGCAGATTTTTCGAGCCGCGGCTTCGACGACCACATCAAGGTCGTCGTCGATGACGGTCAGGGCGGCACGGTCATGCGCGACTACACGCCGCGCCGCCACGATGCGGCCGCGCGCGAACTCGTCATCGACTTCGCGCTGCACGATGCCGGGCCGGCGACGCTGCATGCCGTCAATGTGAAGCCCGGCGACCGCTTCATCATTGCGGGTCCGCGAGGCTCGCAGCTGATCGGCGGGGTCCGTTCCTGGCTCCTCATCGGCGACGAGACGGGGCTGCCGGCGATCGGCCGCAAGCTCGAGGAAATGGGCGGGGAAGCGCGCGCGACGACGCTCGTCGCGGTGCCGTCGCCCGCCGACGAGCAGGCTTTCGGGAGCGCGGCTTCGGTCGAGAGCCGCTGGATCCACCGGCCCGTCTCCGCGGCGGCCGATCCCGCGCCGTTCCTCGCCGCGCTCGCGCAGATCGACATCGCTCCCGGCACCTTCGTCTGGGTCGCGGCGGAGGCCTCGGTGGCGCGCGCGGTCCGTGCCCATCTCACCGAGACGCGCGGCCATCCCCTCGCCTGGCTCAAGGCCCGCGGCTACTGGGTGCAGGGCAAGGCGGATTCGACGGCCGAATTCGACTGACCGGGGAGCCGGTCGGCCACTGTGGCGCACGCCGAATCGCATGGCGAAGCGGATGCGGTGCGTCGCGAGATCATGCCGGCAAATCTGCCGCCCAAGCCATTCGCGGCCTTGATTACGGCGGCGGCTATGGCCATTCTCTGGCTCCGTTCCGGAGCGTTTCATGACCCGCAAGATCTCGTTCATCTCCTCCAACGCGCCGGAAGCGCAGGACGCCGCGCGCCACCTCGCAGCCCTCTATGGCAACGAGCGGCGCGAGGACGCCGACGTGNTCGTGGCGCTCGGCGGCGACGGCTTCATGCTCGCGACGCTCCACGACGAGATGAATTCCGGCCGCCTCGTCTACGGCATGAANCGCGGCTCGGTNGGTTTCCTGATGAACGACTATTCCGACATGGACCTGCACGGNCGGCTCGACGCGGCGGTGGAAAACATCGTCCGCCCGCTCGAGATGCGCGCNACCGACATGGCNGGCAAGTGCCACACGGCGCTCGCCATCAACGAGGTCTCGCTGTTTCGCCAGTCCTACCAGGCGGCNAAGATCCGCATCTCNGTCGANGGCAAGGTCCGGCTCGAGGAACTCATCTGCGATGGAGTAATGGTGGCGACCCCCGCCGGCTCGACCGCCTACAATCTCTCCGCCCACGGACCGATCCTGCCACTCGACGCGCCGCTGCTCGCGCTCACCCCGGTTTCGGCCTTCCGGCCGCGACGCTGGCGCGGGGCGCTCCTGCCGCACAAGGTGACGGTGACGATGGAGGTGCTCGAGGCCGAGAAGCGGCCGGTCAACGCGGTCGCCGACCACACCGAGGTCAAGTCGGTGGCACGCGTCGACGTGACCGCTTCGCCAGCCTCCTCCGCCCGCATCCTCACCGACGCCGCCCATTCCCTCAACGACCGCATTCTCGCCGAACAATTCCAGTATTGAGGCGTTGACGGGCGACACGAGACTTTCCCGGTACAGTCCGGGTCCGAAGGAGCCGACGACATGACACCGAGCCGCCCTTTCCTCCCCCTCCGCGCCGCCCTTCTTTGCGGTGCGCTGATCTTCTCGCCAACGATCGCCGCGGCGCAGGCGACCTCCGACGGCATCGAGGCGGTTTCGCCCCGCGTCCTCTTCGTCGTCTCGGGCGGCTATTGGGAGGCCGACGCCGAGCCGGTCGCCGAGCCTGAGGCCGGGAATGGCGACGCCGCCGCAGAGACCCCGGCCGATCCGGCGTCCCCCGCATCCGTCGAGCGCGGCTTCTACCGTCTCGTCGTGCTGCGCGGACAGGACAACACCTCGCAGGTGCATTTGCAGCGCTTCGCGCTTTCGCCGGAGGGGCCGAAACTCGTCGAAAGCAGCGATCTCGAGGCGATCAGCTCGCTGCCGGCCTATGTCACCGACGCGCGCAGCGAGGATACGTCCAACGTCTCCAACCAGGCAGGCTTTGCCGCCTTCATCACTCTGAAGACCGATCCGAAGGTGGTGGAGCGCGAGACCTGGACCGTCTTCGTCGACGAGTTCGGCGAGGTCGAGGTCACCCGTGCCACCAATTGAGAACCCGCGATCCATGCTCTGGCGCCGGCTCCACGGTGCGGGCTCGGATGCCTGCCGTTGTCTCGATGCCGGCGACGGCTGGCTGATCGAGGGCGCGGCCGCCTTCGAGGAGGAGGGCGTGGTGGCGGCGCTTTCCTATCACGTCCGTACCGGCACCGACTGGGCGACTCGCACGGCGCGGATTACCGGATTTGCCGGGGCGCGCGCGATAGATATCGCCATCCACAGCCTGCCCGCAGGCGGCTTCACGGTGAACGGTGCAGTCGTGGCAGGGGTGGCGGGCCTCCTCGACGTCGATCTCGGCTTCACGCCGGCGACCAACCTCAACGCCATCCGCCGCCTCGACCTGACCGTTGGCGAGGAGACCGAGACGACGGCCGCCTGGCTGGACACGCAGGACTGGCAGGTAAAGCCGCTCAGGCAGATGTACCGGCGGATCGCCGCCGACCGCTTCGCCTATGCCTCGCTCGCCCACGACTACGAGGCCGAGCTCGAGACCGACGAGTTCGGCTTCGTCACCCGCTATCCCGGTCTCTGGCAGGCAATCGCCTGACCACCCCCTCACGCGGCGGCGAGGCGCATCGTGTCGTCGCGCGAGCGAAGATAGATCAGGCCGAGAATGGCGACGTTGAGCAAGTTCCAGGCGATGCCGTTGATGAAGGCCAGACGATAGGACCCCGACAGGTCGTAGATGAAGCCCGACATCCAGCCGCCGAGCGCCATGCCAGCGATCGTCGCCATGATGACGACGCCGACGCGGGCGCCGGCCTCGCGCGCCGGCAGGTATTCGCGCACGATCAGCGCGTAGCTTGGCACGATGCCGCCCTGCGACAGGCCGAAGACGAAGGAAACGACGTAGAGCGAGGCGAGCCCGTCGAACGGCAGGTAGAGGAGGAGCGCGATGCCCTGCAGGCCCGAACCGATGAGGATGGTTCGCACCGCGCCGAGCCGGTCGGCGATATAGCCGGAGAAGAGCCGCGAGGCGATGCCGCCGACGAGCATGAGGGACAGCATCTCGGCGCCGACAGCCGGACCGTAGCCGAGATCGGCGCAGAGCGAGACGATGTGGACCTGCGGCATGGACATGGCGACGCAGCAGGCGATGCCAGCCACCATGAGCAGGAGCTGCAGCGTGCGCGGCGAGAAGCTGGCGCGGCGGGCATTCTCCCGCGAGGCGCGCTCGGCCTGGTGAGTCGCCTCCTCCGGCACGCGGGCGCGCAGCAGGAAGGAGAGTGGCACCATGACGAGCGGCACGGCGACGGCGAGGACGAGATAGACGGCGCGCCAACCCTGGGAAACGAGAACGCCGGAGAGGACGACCGGCCAGATCGCCCCGGCGAAATAGTTGCCGCTCGCCACAATGCCGACGGCAATGCCGCGGCGCTTCGCAAACCAGTGCGAGATGTCGGCCATCAGCGGCGCGAAGCAGGCGCCGGCGCCGAAGCCGATGGGCAGATGCCACAGGGCGAAGACCATGATGTTGGGCGAGAGCACCGACGCGCCAAAGCCGAGAAGCGAGGAGAAGGCCGCGACCCAGAGCGACAGCACGACCCCGAAGCGGTCGACCGCGCGGCCGATGAGGAGCGTGCCGACGCCGTAGCCGACCATGGCCAGCGTATAGGGCAAGGAGGTGTCGGCGCGGGTGACGCCGTACTCGGCCTCGACCCCGGGCATGATCGTGACGATCGCCCACATGCCGACATTGCCGACGGCGGCAATGGCGAGGGTGACGAACAGGCGGAACCAGGAATAGCGGCTGTCGAAGATCGAGGCGGTAGACATATTGCGGCGATCTTAGCCAGCCGCGCCGGGAAAGACAGCGACTAAATTTGATGGGTGGATAAGCCGCGCGCCCGCCCTATCCTCCTTCCCCCTTGCCAAACCGGCCCCGACGGATCAAGCGACACTCCATCGGCAATGCGCCGGCGGCCGCTCGGCGCGTCACCATGACCGGCAAGAAAAAGGCCGGCTAAATCAACGATCTCGCCGGCCTTCCCGTGAAAGTGATTCAGCGACTTGAAGTTCGCCTCAATCGATGTCGGCGACTTCCTCGCCGCCGCCATAGACGCGCTGGGCGAGCGCGGCTTCCATGAAGGAGTCGAGATCGCCGTCGAGCACGTCCTGCGGGCTCGTGCTCTCGACGCCGGTGCGCAGGTCCTTGACCAGCTGGTAGGGCTGCAGAACGTAGGAGCGGATCTGGTGGCCCCAGCCGATGTCGGTCTTCGAAGCCGCCTCGGCATTGGCCGCGTCCTCGCGCTTCTTCAGCTCGGCCTCGTAGAGACGCGCGCGCAGCATGTCCCACGCCTTGGCGCGGTTCTTGTGCTGGGAGCGCTCCTGCTGGCACTGCACGACGATGCCGGTCGGGATGTGGGTGATGCGCACCGCGGAGTCGGTGGTGTTGACGTGCTGGCCGCCCGCGCCCGAGGAGCGATAGGTGTCGATGCGGCAGTCGCTCTCGTTGATCTCGATGTTGATGGAATCGTCGACGACCGGATAGACCCAGATCGAGGAGAACGAGGTGTGGCGGCGCGCCTGGCTGTCGAAGGGCGAGATGCGCACGAGCCGGTGAACGCCGGATTCGGTCTTGAGCCAACCATAGGCATTGTGGCCCTTGACGAGCAGCGTCGCCGACTTGATGCCCGCCTCTTCGCCGTCGTGAATCTCGAGCACCTCGACCTTGAAACGGCGACGTTCGGCCCAGCGGGTGTACATGCGCAGGAGCATGTTGGCCCAGTCCTGGCTCTCGGTGCCGCCCGCGCCGGAATGAACTTCGAGATAGGTGTCGTTGCCGTCGGCCTCCCCGGAGAGCAGCGATTCGATCTGGCGGCGGGCGACCTCGGTGCGCAGCTCCTTCAGCGCGGCCTCGGCCTCGCGGACGATCTCCTCGTCCCCCTCCATCTCGCCGAGTTCGATCAGCTCGATATTGTCGGAGAGCTGCTTCTCGATGGCGCGGATGCCGTTGATGCCGTCTTCGAGCTGCTGGCGCTCACGCATCAGTTTCTGGGCTTCGACGGGATCGTTCCACATCGCGGCGTCCTCGGCCTTGGCGTTGAGCCAGTCGAGTCGTTTCAGCGACGGTTCCCAGTCAAAGATGCCTCCTCAGCAGGCCGACTGCCTGCTTGATGTCGTCGACGACGACCTCTGTCTCTGCGCGCATGATTCTGGTATTCCCTGAAAAGCCGGACGGCCTCCTACGGAGGCTTCGAAAGCGGGCGGAACATAAGGTCCGCACCCGGCGATGTAAACCCGTCGAGACCCGCCGGCGACGAAATCACCTGCCCCTGGATCACGCATGCTGATTGCCAAGTCCATCCTCGACCGTGTCGCCACGGGCGACGTCTCCCTCGCCTTCCGGCGCTGGGTCCGGCCGACGGTGAAGGCCGGCGGCACGCTCCGGACCGCGATCGGCGTCCTTGCCGTCGACGCGGTCGAACCCTGCCGGATCGAGGACATATCGGAGACGGACGCGCAGGCGGCAGGCTATGCGGACCTAGCGGTGCTGGTCACGGAACTCACACGTCGCGACGGCCAGATCTTCCGCATCATGCTGCGGCTGGTCGGCGCCGATCCGCGCATTGCGCTGCGGCTTGGCGACACGCTCTCCACCGAGGAGGTTGCGGCGATCCCGGCAAAACTCGACGGTTTCGACCGGCGCTCCCCGACCGGCGCGTGGACGCGCGAAGTCCTCAGGCTGATCGCCGGGAACGAAGGCATGGCGGCGGCCAAGAGCGCCGCCCGTCTCGGCGTCGAGACGCTCCCGCTGAAAGCCAACATCCGCAAACTGAAGGAGCTGGGGCTGACCGAAAGCCTCGAGCGAGGCTACCGCCTTTCGCCGCGCGGCCGCGCCTTCCTCGATGCTATTGCCTGACGGATGGCTCCGGCTCAGCCGAGCCGACGGGTCATGATGTGAAGCGCCTCGTATCCGGCCTTGACCGGCTTTTTCGTTTGCACCATGCCGTGGAGCTCGAAGCCCCATTTCAGGTAGGCCGCCTGTGCGTGCTCGGCCGAGCCCTTCACCGCGAGCCAGACGTGGTCGAGGCCCTTGGCGCGAGCGGCGGCGAGCGCCTCGTCCATCATCCGGCGGCCGAGGCCGCTGCGCCCGGAACCTGCAAGCAGGTAGATGCGCGGGATTTCCGCCCCGTTCGGCGCCGCGTCGACAGGGTTCGGCGAATTGAGGATCATGGTGAGGAAGCCGACCGGCTCGGAGCCGATCTCGGCGATCCAGCCGCGCACGTCGGCGCGGGCGAGCAGATCGCGGAAAGCCGCGGCCGAGAAGGTCGCCAGCTGGCGCGCGAAGGCGGTGCTGTCGTCCCACATGTAGGAATAGACGGCGGCGTAGGCGGCCGGCCCGATATAGCCGAGCGCCTCGGCGTCGGCAGACGTGGCACGGCGGATCAGCGGCTCCGGCGCGGCCCCCGGAACCGTGGCCGCCGCCGGCGTGGCGGCCATCAGTAGAGACCGCCCGACCCGTTAACGACCGCCTGGTTCGCCTGCGGCGAGATGCTCATGATCTCCTCGCCGGTGGCGTAATCCTCGCCGCCGATGACCGAATAGACGTCGGACGGACCGGTACCGGGCTTGAAGGCCTCCATGATCACGTCGGATCCACCCTCGAAGGCCTGCATGCCGGTCTTGCGGTTGATTGCGATCAGCTTCATGCCTTCGGGCACGCGGAAGTCGACGGGGCGGGTGCCCTCGACCGCAGCCTGCATGAACTCGTTGAAGACCGGGGCGGACAGCGCGCCGCCGGTGGCGCCGCGGCCGAGCGGCGCGGGATTGTCGAAGCCGATGAAGACGCCGGCGACGAGGTCGGGCGTGTAGCCGACGAACCAGGCGTCCTTCTCGTCGTTGGTGGTGCCGGTCTTGCCGGCGGTCGGGCGGCCGAGCTTGATCTTGCCGGCAGCCGTGCCGCGCGTGACCACACCTTCCATCATGGAGGTGATCTGGTAGGCGGTCATCGGGTCGAGCACCTGCTCGCGCGTGTCGACCACCTCGGGTTCCTCCTGGTTGAGCCAGGCGGTGGCGACGCAGGCCTCGCAGCTGCGCTCCTCGTGCTTGAAGATGGTCTTGCCGTAACGGTCCTGGATGCGGTCGATCAGCGACGGCTTGATCTGCTTGCCGCCATTGGCCATCACCGAATAGGCCGAGACCATGCGCATCACCGTCGTCTCGCCCGAGCCCAGCGACATGGAGAGCACCGGCAGCATCTTGTCGTAGATGCCGAAGCGCTCGGCATATTCGGCGACAAGGCTCATGCCCATGTCCTTGGCGAGGCGCACCGTCATCAGGTTGCGCGAGCGCTCGATGCCGAGGCGCAGCGTCGACGGACCGGCGAACTCGCCACCATAGTTCTTCGGCCGCCAGACTTCACCACCGGACACGACCTCGATCGGCCCGTCCATGATCACCGAGGCGGGGGTGTAGCCGTTGTCGAGCGCGGCGGCGTAGACGAAGGGCTTGAAAGAGGAGCCAGGCTGGCGCAGCGCCTGGGTGGCGCGGTTGAACTCGGACTGGGCGAAGGAGAAGCCGCCGACCATGGCGAGCACGCGGCCGGTATGCGGGTCCATCGCCACGAGCGCGCCCTGCACCTTCGGCGGCTGGCGCAGGCGCCAGTGGGTGACGCCGTCGTCGCCCGTTTGCGGCTCGAAATAGACGACGTCGCCGGGAACGAGAACCTCGTCAGGAGTCTTCGCGGTCTTCTTCTGGCCCTCACGATCGATGCGGAAGGCCCACTTCATGTCCTCGGGGCGGACGGAGACGACCTTGCGCTCGGCGCCGACGGCGCCGGACACTTCCGGATCCGGGCGAATGCCGACCTCGAGCCCCTCGGCCGAGGCGGCGAGCACGACGCCGAGCTTCCATTCCGGCACGTCGCGCAGCGGCTCGACCTTGGCGATCGCGGGTCCCCAGTCGCCGGAAATGTCGATCTGGGCGACGGGACCGCGGAAACCGCGGCGTTCGTCGTAGCTGACGAGGCCCTTCTGCAGCGCCTTGCGGGCATATTGCTGCAGGCGCGGGTCGAGCGTGGTGCGTACCGAGAGGCCCCCCTCGTAGAGGGCCTGCTCGCCGTAGCGGGCGATCAGCTCGCGGCGAACCTCCTCGGCGAAGAATTCGGAGGCGAAGAGATAGGAGCCGCCACGGCGCGGCTTGACGCCAAGCGGTTGCTTCTTGGCTTCCTCGCCGTCGCTGCGCGAGACGTAGCCGTTCTCGACCATGCGATCGATCACCCAGTTGCGGCGCTCGATGGCGCGCTCGGCCTGGCGGAAGGGATGGTAGTTCGACGGCGCCTTCGGCAGGGCGGCGAGATAGGCGACCTCGGCGATGGTCAGCTCGTTGACCGACTTGTCGAAATAGGTCAGCGCCGCGCCGGCGATGCCGTAGGCGTTCAGGCCGAAGAAGATCTCGTTGAGATAGAGTTCGAGGATGCGGTCCTTGGTGTAGGCCTGCTCGATGCGGAAGGAGAGGATCGCTTCCTTGACCTTGCGATCGATGGTCTGGTCGGCGGAGAGCAGGAAGTTCTTGGCGACCTGCTGGGTGATGGTCGAGGCGCCGACCGGGCGGCGGCCGGAGCCCATGTTCTGGATGTTGGTGACGACGGCGCGGGCAAGGCCGTAGATGTCGATGCCCGGATGCGAATAGAAATTCTTGTCCTCGGCCGAGATGAAGGCGGCCTTGACCCGGTCCGGGATCGCCTGGATCGGCAGGTAGAGGCGGCGCTCGTGCGCGTATTCGGCCATCAGCTCGCCGTCGGCGGCATGGACGCGCGTCGTCACCGGCGGCTCGTAGGAATTGAGCACCTCGTAATCGGGCAGGTCGCTGGAAATGGTGCCGACATATCCGGCGACGGCGGCCGCCACGATCAGGAACGCAATCGTGCCGATGCCGAAGAAATAGCCGATCAATCGAATCATCTGTCTTCCACCATCCAGGGTCTGCGGAACCGGGCGCGGGCCCGGGGCGCGCTCATCCGTTCCGCCGGCCTTTCCCGCACGATCCGCTTAGACCGGACATTGTGCACAAAATAGGGCCGCGCGACGGCATCGCGGCGGCGGGAGCACGCGGGCAGGCCCGACTGTTGCGGTCCCGACACAGGGCTCAATACCACGAATCGCTCATCTATCGCACCTGCTAATCCCTGGCGGGACGCCGAAATCGCGATGCTGGGAGCCGGGCGAGTCATTGCGTCGGCGCGAGGATCGAGCTGCGATAGGCGTCGATCGAACGCGCGAGCAGACCCGCGGTGCGAGCGCGCCAGTCTGGGTCGGTCAAAAGCTTCTCGTCCTCCGGGTTCGACAGATAGCCAAGTTCGACCAGCGCGGCGGGCACGTCGGGTGCCTGCAGCACGCGAAAGCCCGCCTTGCGGTGCGGGTTGTTGATGAGCTGAACCTGACCCGCGAATGAGGCGACGATCTTCTCGGCGAGCCCGCTCGAGAAGATGCGCGTCTCCTTGCGGGCGAGATCGATCAGGATTCCGGCAATCGCCTCCGGCGCGTTCTCGAGAGTGTGGCCGATCATCCCCTCCTCGCGGTTCTCCTGGTCGACGAGCGACTGGGCGACGGCGTCGGAGGCCTTGTCGGACAAGGTGTAGACGGTCGCCCCGCGCAGGCGGCGCACCGCGATCGAATCGGCGTGGAGCGAAACGAACAGGTCGGCGGACGCCTCGTGGGCGATGCGCAGCCGTCCGGTCAGGGAGATGAAGGTGTCGTCGCTGCGGGTCAGGACGACCTTGACGTCGTCGAGATCCTCGAGCGCGTCCTTGAGCGCGGTGGCGAAGGCGAGCGTGACCTCCTTCTCCATCGATCCCTTGACGCCGCGCGCGCCGGAATCGATGCCGCCATGCCCGGCGTCGATCACCACGGTGAAGGGCTTGTCCTTCGGCCGCGCATGGGCGGCGCCGGCGCGGTCGCCCTTGGCGGCGCCCTCCCAGTCGCTGCCGGCGACGAGCGTGGCAAACTCGGCTTCGTCGGTGGCGGCGGCGTCGATGACGAGGCGCACGCCATTGCTGCCCTCCTCCGCCTGGACCTCCGCAAGCTCGACCCTTGCCGGCCCGGCAAGGCCGAAGACGACGCGCGAGCGGCCCTTGCCCCCCTTGCCGTAGCGCACGTCGCGCACGAGGCCGCGGCGGTCGAAGGCGTCCGGCGAAAAGCCGAAGGCAGTCTCGTCCATGTCAAGGACGAGGCGCGGGGGCGAGGCGAGATAGCGAAGCCGGTAGTCGGGCGCCGTCTCGAAGCCGATGACGATGCGCGTGCGCGTCTCGTCGCCGGCGAGCCGCGCCGTATAGGCGACATTGACCGGGGCGGGCTTGGCCCCCTCCTCCGCCGCCGACGCCGGAAAGGCCAGGCAAAGTCCGAAGAAGAGGGCGGCGAGCGCCGTCCTGATCCCGTTTGCCCCTTTGCCGGAATGGCTGTGCAAGGATGCGTCTCCCTTCTTCTGCCGCGCGGCCGGGTGTGTCCCGACTGGCACGATTCACGTTGCGCGAAGCCTGCGGCACAGGCCGCTAAGCCTAGGCCGCACTGGTTAACCGGCCGTTTACCATGCCGCTTCCGTGGGTTGGCCCCGCGTCAACCCCCGCGCGACGTTCCGACGGACTTTCGTGTTTTCATCTTGCCAGATCGCCCCGCAAACCATAAAAGCATTCAAAGGGAAAGAGCATTGACGGGCCAGGCCCGCGCAATCCCGGCCGCCGCCCCGCGGGGTACGAAAGCGCCAGATGTGCGGACCAGCCGTCGTCCAGCCGCTCGTCATCTCCCTGAACCGCGAGACGCGCCGGACCCGTCCGGCAGACCTCAACGTGATCGAACATGGGTCCCGCATGCGGCAGCATCCCGCCGCCGCACAAGGGACGGAAGATTGTTTAACCCGGCGGACTGACACTCTGCCGAAACAACGCGGCGAGAGGCCGCATCGCCCTTTTCAGGGCTTCATCGGTCCCAAAAGGACTTTACGAAAAGCATTTCCGGCCGGCCTTTCTTGATGGTGAAGCAGCGGAATTCGTCAGTGGTGAAGAAGCTCCGGGCCGCACGGTCCGATGAGCCGCCGCACTTCCCGCACGGCCCTGTCCCGGAATTTCAATCATCCGCCGCACCTCGTGACCTCTCATACCGGCACCGCTCCTGCGGTCCGGCGACGGGCCGCGTGCCGTTGCGGCGAGGAGCACATCATACATGGCAGAGAAAATGCTCATCGACGCCTCCCATCCTGAGGAGACTCGCGTCGTCGTCGTTCGTGGTAACCGGATAGAGGAATTCGACTTCGAATCGCAGCACAAGAAGCAGCTGCGCGGCAATATCTACCTGGCGAAAGTGACGCGTGTGGAGCCCTCGCTCCAGGCTGCGTTCGTCGATTACGGCGGGAACCGCCACGGCTTCCTCGCCTTCTCGGAAATTCATCCCGACTATTACCAGATCCCGCTCGCGGACCGGCAGGCGCTGCTCCAGGCCGAGGCCGAGGAGGCGCGCAACGACCCGGATTTCGAGAGCGCGGACGAGGACGAAAAGCCCGCCCGCAAGACGGAGAAGCGCGACGCCGACAAGAACGGCCGTCGCGCCGCCGAGGCCGAAAAGCCTGAAGAGGCCAAAGCCGAGGAAGGCAAGGCCGAGACCGGCAAGCGCCCGCGTCGCAGCCGCCGCAAGCGCAAGGACGAGGTCGAAGCCGCTGCGGCCGAGGACGCCGAGACCCAGCAGGATGCCGACGCCGCGGACGCAAACGAGGCGCCGGAGGCCGCGGAGGCCGGCAACGAAGAGGCTGCGAGCGATGCAGACGGCGAGGACGGCGAGGACACGCCGACCACCATGGCCGCCGAGATCGAGGCCGACGAGATTTCCGAGCCGGTCGCCCGGGCGAAGAAGGGCCAGAAGCGCGACGAGGACGGCGGTGAAGGCCCCTCCGAGGTCGCCTCTGACGAGAACGTCGAGTCCGTCGGCGCCGAGGACGCGCTCGAGGAGCTTCCGACCCGCAGCACCTTCAAGCCGCGCCGGCAGTACCGCATCCAGGAAGTCATCAAGCGCCGCCAGATCCTGCTCGTGCAGGTCGTCAAGGAAGAGCGCGGCAACAAGGGCGCGGCGCTGACCACCTACCTGTCGCTCGCCGGCCGCTACTCGGTGCTGATGCCGAATACGGCGCGCGGCGGCGGCATCTCGCGCAAGATCACCAACCTCGCCGACCGCAAGCGGCTGAAGGAGATCGCCCGCGAGCTGGAAGTGCCGCAGGGCATGGGCGTCATCCTCAGGACCGCTGGCGCCAATCGGACCAAGGTCGAGATCAAGCGCGACTTCGAATACCTGATGCGGCTGTGGGACAACGTCCGCACGCTGACCCTGAAGTCCACGGCCCCTGCCCTCGTCTACGAGGAAGGCTCGCTGATCAAGCGCTCGATCCGCGACCTCTACAACAAGGACATTTCGGAGATCATCGTCTCGGGCGAGGAAGGCTATCGTGAAGCGAAAGACTTCATGAAGATGCTGATGCCGAGCCACGCCAAGGTGGTTCAGCCCTACCGCGACCTGATGCCGATCTTCGCGCGCTCGGGCATCGACGCCCAGCTCGACCGCATGCTGCAGCCGCAGGTAACGTTGAAGTCCGGCGGCTACATCATCATCAACCAGACCGAGGCGCTCGTCGCCATCGACGTCAACTCCGGACGCTCGACGCGCGAGCATTCGATCGAGGACACGGCGCTGCAGACGAACCTCGAGGCGGCCGAGGAAGTCGCCCGGCAGCTGCGCCTGCGCGACCTCGCCGGCCTGATCGTGATCGACTTCATCGACATGGAGGAGAATCGCAACAACCGGGCGGTCGAGAAGCGCATCAAGGAATGCCTCAAGCATGACCGCGCGCGCATCCAGGTCGGGCGCATCTCGCATTTCGGCCTTCTCGAAATGTCGCGCCAGCGCATCCGCGCCTCGGTGCTCGAATCGACGATGCAGGTCTGCCCGCATTGCGGCGGCGCCGGACACGTGCGCTCGCAGTCCTCGGTGGCGCTGCACGTGCTGCGCGGGATCGAGGAATATCTCCTCAAGAACACGACGCACCACATCACGGTGAAGACCACGGCCGACACCGCGCTCTACATGCTCAACCACAAGCGCGACACGATCGTCGACCTCGAGAAGCGCTTCGGCCTGTCGATCACCTTCTCGGCCGACGCCTCGATCGGCACCCAGCATTTCGCCATCGAGCGCGGGGCGGCCGTCGAAAACCCGGTTACCCTCGCACACATCACCGCTTCCGGCCCGAACTATGCCGAGGACGAGGATGACGACGTGCCGGTGATCGAGGAGGACGAGGAAGAAGCGCCCGTCGCCGCCCGCGAGGGCAACGGCGAAGGCGAGGAGCGCGAGGACGGCCGCGGAGGCCGCAAGCGCCGCCGCCGCCGCCGTCGCGGACGCCGCCAGGATGGTGACGGCGAGGCCCGCCAGGCCGAATCCGGATCGCAGTCCGGCGACGAGGATGCCGACGATGACGGCGACGAGGACGAGGGTGATGCCGGCGACGGAGCCGAAGCCTCGGCCAGCGCCACCGCAGAGGGCGGCGAACAGCGCAACGGCAAGCGCCGCCGGCGCGGCAAGCGCGGCGGCCGTCGCAA
>Ga0065721_10006917_pt1 | contig 13816 bp, 14 predicted proteins | sample Mesricmetagenome_FD_59108 | JGI IMG/M metagenome (GOLD analysis project Ga0065721, IMG submission 59108) | Mesophilic microbial community from rice straw/compost enrichment Sample: eDNA_1 v2 (version 2) | ecosystem: Engineered > Solid waste > Grass > Composting > Bioreactor | place: USA: Davis... | reverse complement strand
TCCGCCCTTGGCGGAAAACCGCCTGCCGTGATTTATTGGCAGCGCATTGACCAAAACCCAAGCGATCAGCAGGTGCAACGAGTAGCTTAATTTACGCCGAAATCTGTCTAGCGATTGGGGAGTAGTTCAAACTTGTAGCAGCCATCTATCCCTCCAATGCCGCAACAATGACCAAAAACGGTGGGTTCGCCAAGTGGGTCTGACCGACGGATGTTGACCTCTGGGCTGGTCTTGCAATCCTTCGATGCTGTCTGGGGCAGAGGACCTTCCAGTCGCACAACGGCGGACCATCGCTGTTGATGGTCGGTCCGCCCGGCGCGGGCAAGTCCATGCTCGCGGCGCGGCTTCCATCCATCCTGCCGCCGCTCTCGGCGCGGGAACTGCTCGACATATCCATGATCCAGTCCATCGCCGGCGAACTGGCCGGCGGGGTTCTGTCCGATCGTCGCCCTTTTCGGGCGCCGCATCATTCCGCTTCCATGGCGGCGCTGGTGGGCGGGGGCCTCCGGGTGCGGCCCGGCGAGGCCAGCCTTGCGCATAATGGCGTGCTGTTTCTCGACGAGCTTCCCGAGTTTGCGCCAAATGTGCTTGATAGCCTGCGCCAGCCGCTCGAAAGCGGCGAGACAGTCATCGCCCGCGCCAATGCTCGGGTCTCCTATCCCAGCCGCTTTCAGCTGGTGGCAGCAATGAACCCGTGCAAGTGCGGCATGGCCGGCACGCCCGGCCATGTGTGCAAGCGCGGTGCTGCCTGTGCCAGCGATTATCAGGCGCGGGTTTCCGGCCCATTCCTCGACCGCATCGATATCCGAATCGATGTTCCCGCGGTATCGGCTGCCGACATGATCGGCGCCGGCGCATCGGCGGAGACCTCGGCCGATGTCGCGCGCCGTGTCGCGGCGGCCCGCGAACGGCAGGCAAGGCGATATGTCGATGCGGGCCAGCCGCAGATCCTCACCAATGCCGCCGCGCCTTCGTCGCTTATCGAGAAACTTGTCGAGCCAGACCGTGAAAGCCAGACACTGTTGCTGCAGGCGGCCGAGCGCTTCAATCTCTCAGCCCGCGCCTATCACCGCGTCCTCAAGGTGGCCCGCACACTTGCCGATCTGGCCGGTTCCGATAAGGTCGGCCGACCGCATATTGCCGAGGCATTGAGTTATCGTCTCAATTTCGGCGCCGCCTGACGGACGAAGACGATGAAGCATCGCATTTCTGCCGGGGTACTGGCCCTGCGTGGCGACCAGATCCTCCTGGTCCGGCATTTGCGGCCCGGACACCATGATTTCTGGGCCGGTCCGGGCGGCGGGGTGGAGGGCAGCGAAGAGCTTGCGGCGGCCGCCGAGCGCGAGGCCTTTGAAGAGGCCGGCATCCGGGTACGGACCAGTGCCATGGCCTATATCGACGAGCTGGTCGACGACTGGGGACGGATCGTGAAGTTCTGGTTTCTGGCCCATTACGTGTCGGGCGAGATAGACGTTTCCTCCAATCCGGCCGAGGGAGAGTCGATCAGCGAGGCGGGCTGGTTTTCGCGCCATACCCTGCCCTCTGGGCATGTCTTCCCCGAAATTCTGCGCGGCAGGTTCTGGGATGACATCAAGGCCGGCTTCCCGGCCCCCATCAAACTGCCCTTGCGCCAATCGGTCTTCTGACATGGCCCAGCAGCGTGGACGTCTGGTGCAGTGGAACGACGAGCGCGGCTTCGGCTTCATCGAAAGCCCGGATGGCCGGCGCCACTTTGCCCATATTTCGGCCTTCGAGCGCAGCGCCACGCGGCCGCTGGCCGGAGATCCAGTCAGCTTTGCGCCGGTGATCGGTGCCGATGGCCGGGCCCAGGCTTCCGCCATACGGATCCTGAAGGTAAATGCGCCGCCGCGCCCGATCCCGAAGCAGGCCGAACCGATCCCGGGCGAGAGCCTCGACTGGAGGCTGCCCATGATACTGGTTCTGACGGGCGTGCTCGGAGCCGGTTTGCTGCTCGGCAGCATCCCCTGGCAACTGGGTCTCGCCTATCTTGCGATGGGCGCGGTTTCCCTCCTCGCCTATGGCTCGGACAAGCTTTTTGCACGGACTGGCCAGTGGCGGACCAGCGAGGCGACGCTACTCGGCCTTGATTTCTGTTTCGGCATCATTGGCGGATTGCTTGGACAATCGCTCTTCCGGCACAAGACGCGCAAGGCCGGCTTTGTCTCGCGCGCTCTTGTCATCGCGATTGTTCACCTGCTTTGGCTGACCGCACTCACGCTCGGGCTGATCGAGGTGGGCGGCTTGTTGAATGCCGTGGGATAATTTTGGGGATAAGTGTTTCACGTGAATCGGCGGAGCGGCCTGGCCGCCCCGCCGCCACCGCCCTAGTGGAACTGTGCCGCTTCGGTGGATTCGGCCATGGCCGTCGTCGCGCTTTGCCCTTCCGAGACCGTCATCGAGACTGCATCGAAGTAGCTGGTGCCCACTTCGCGCTGGTGCCGCACGGCCGAGAAGCCGTGCGCCTCGGCTGCGAATTCGGCCTGCTGCAGCTGGGAATAGCCTGCCATGCCACGCTCCTTGTAGTTGCGCGCCAGCTCGAAGGTGGTGAGGCTGAGATTGTGAAAACCCGCCAAGGTGATGAACTGATACTTGTAACCCATGGCGCCCAGCTCGCGCTGGAACCTTGCCATGTCGTCCTCGCCCATATGCCGCGCCCAGTTGAAGCTGGGTGAGCAATTATAGGCCAGCATCTGCTCGGGATATTCCTTGTGGATGGCTTCTGCGAACCTGCGAGCCTCATGGAGATCGGGCGTCGAGGTCTCGCACCAGATGAGGTCGGCATAGGGCGCATAGGCCAGCCCGCGGGCAATAGCGCAGTCAAGGCCACCCTTGAGACGGTAGAAACCTTCTGCCGTCCGCTCCCCGGTCACGAAGGGCTTGTCATAGTCGTCAATGTCCGAGGTGATGAGCCGGGCCGCCTCGGCATCGGTGCGCGCCATGATCAGGGTGGGCACGCCCATCACATCGGCGGCAAGGCGCGCCGCATTGAGCGTGCGCACGAACTGGCTGGTTGGCACCAGAACCTTGCCGCCCAGATGACCGCACTTCTTTTCCGAAGCCAGCTGATCCTCGAAGTGCACGGCCGCGGCGCCAGCCTCGATCATGGCCTTCATCAGCTCGAATACATTGAGCGCGCCACCAAATCCGGCCTCCGCGTCAGCGATGATGGGCACGAAGAAATCCAGATCGGTAGTCGGCGATACCGTCGGCCTTTTCCATGGTCTGGATCTGGTCCGCCCGCTGCAGCGCCTTGTTGATGCGCCGAACCACCGACGGGACGCTGTCGACCGGGTAGAGCGACTGGTCGGGATACATGTTGCCCGAGGAATTGGCATCGGCCGCCACCTGCCAGCCGGAAAGATAGATGGCCTTGAGACCTGCCTTGACCTGTTGCACCGCCTGGTTGCCGGTAAAGGTCCCGAGGGTTGGCACGAAGTCCTCCTTATGCAGCAATTCCCAGAGCTTCCTTGCGCCATTTTCCGCCAGCGAATGGCGAATGGGCAGCGAGCCCGCGAGCCGCCGCACATCGGCTGGCGTATATGTGCGGGCAATGTTGCGCCAGCGGTCCGGGGCATAATCGGGCGCCGGGAAGGTTTCGGTTCGGGCTGGTTTGTCGAGCATGTCGGTCTCCTCCTTGGACATGGCGGTGCCGTTCCCGCCCCAAGGCAGGTGGCAAAAATGATTCACGTGGAACTTCAGAGCGTGGGCCTGCCGCAAAATTGGTCCGGCGGACCAATTTCCGATGACGGCCTGAGAGCTAAGTTCGAAGGCGACAGGCGGGCGGCTAGCCTGAGCTGGCCTCTGCGACCCAGCGTAGCGCAGACACTGCGCTGGGCCTGAGTGTGGCGGCGCGGTGTTGCGGGTTAGACCGCGACCTTCCGGCAGAAGGTAGCAGCAATCATACCTGCGCCGGAGAACAGCTCCTGCGCGTCCTCGCCACCCACCAGCGTGAACTGGTGCCGACCGATACGGCCTGCAATCGCGTAGCCCTGGTCCGACAGGCCCCGGGCTTTGAACTGCGCCATGGCCTCATTGGCCGTGGACGCGATGATGGTGATGTGCTCGTCGCGTTGCTCTGTCGTGGGACACATGGAAATTCTCCTCGCTGGGGGTGTTGTAAACATTTGACAACAACGCATGAGTTGCAAGAAATAATCGGCAGACGGCCAGTAAAGCTGTAAATGCTGGTGAAGATTACCTTCGGGATTGTAAATCTTGTAAAGCGGAGGAGATGATGGACGCAGCCGAAAGCCAGGTCGGCGGCCGCATAAAGCGGCTCCGGCGCCAGCGTCACCTCAGTCAGGCGGATCTGGCGCAGGCGCTGGGTATTTCCGCCAGCTATCTCAATCTCATCGAGCACAACCGCCGCAAGGTCACGGTACCCCTGCTGTTCGCTATCGCGGGATATTTCGGTGTCGAGCCGGGGGAGCTGGTGGATGGTGACGAGGGGCGACTGGCCGGTGACCTCATGGAGGCATTTGGTGACGAACTGTTTGCCGACAGCGATATCACCAACCTCGAGATCAGGGACCTCGCACAGACCAATCCGGCGGCTGCCCGAGCTGTGCTCAAGCTCTACGACCGCTACCGTGCGCTCGCCTCAGGCGAGGCCAGGGTGCGGACGGTGGGCGAGCCCGAGCCATTCCACCTCGCCACTGACGCGATTTCCGATTTCCTGCAGAACAACGCCAACCACTTCCCGGCGCTGGAGGATACCGCCGAGCGGGTGCGCACCGACATCGACAATTCCGGCGACAGTTTCGACGCCGGCATCCGCACCTATCTTTTCAACGTCTTCGGCCTTGAGGTGCGTCTCGCTTCCCTGCCCCATGGCATAGCCCGCCAGTTGGACGCCAGCCGCCGCCAACTCCTTGTCTCCGATCTCCTGCCGGCCGAGAGCGCGAACTTTCTTCTGGCCCAGCAGATCGGGCAAATGGCCGCCGAGACGGAAATCAACGCTATTATTGCGCAATCCGACTTGCCCGAAGGGGACGCCCCTGCCCTTGCCCGCAACGTGCTATCGGCTTATTTCGCGGCAGCCCTTATCATGCCCTATGCGCCTTTTCTGCGGGCCTGCCGGGACTATCGCTACGACATAGAGCGGCTGGGGCGGCGCTTTGGCGCTTCTTTCGAGCAGGTCTGCCATCGCATGACCACGCTGCAGCGCAAGGGCGCCTCGGGCATCCCGCTTCATCTGGTGCGCACCGATATTGCCGGCAACATATCCAAGCGCTTCTCGCTGTCCGGCATCCATATCCCCCGCCACTCCGGCGCCTGCCCGCGCTGGAACATCTATGCGGCATTCCTCGCGCCAGAGCGGATCAATGTGCAAGTCAGCCAGATGCCGGACGGCCAGAAATTCTTCTGCATCGCCAGAACGATAACCAAAGGCGATTACCGCTATAATGCGCCGCGGCGCTACCTCTCGGTGGGCTTGGGCTGCGCCATCCACCACGCCCGAGAGATGATCTACTCCGACGGCATCGACCTTGCGAGCGACCATCAGACCGTGCCGATCGGCGTGGGCTGCCGCATTTGTCCGCGCCTCGAATGCGGACAGCGCGCCCATCCTCCGGCCGATCACCGCTTCCGCATCGACGACTCTATCCGGCCCGAAAGTCTTTACGCACGAATGCGTTAAGGTTCTTCGTCGTTCGCTTGGGCGGCCTTGTAATGCGGGTCGTCGCTCCAGGTCTCACGCCAGGCCTTTTCCAGGGCCGAGCGGCGTTTGCCGTATCGTTCCTCGGTAATGGTGAGGCTCACGATGCGATCGGTGCGGAAGTTCCGGAAGTCGTTACGCAGCAGGCACCAGGCTGCAATTGTCTGTTTTCCCTCATAAAAAGCCAGACCCACCGGCCAGATTGTGCGGCTCGTCGGGCGGCCCTGCTCGTCTTCGTAGTCGATCGCAACGGCCTTTTCATGCCGCATCGCCAGACGAATGTCGGCCAGGACCGGAATGGGCTTGCGCTGGCTCCACATGGCAACCGGCCAGAGCGCGGTATCGCTGATGCGGTCGCGCAAATCCTCGGGGGAGGCGGTGGCGATCTTGGCCAGCGCGTTGCGGGCCGCCGCGCCCAATCCATCGTCGGGCTGCGTCTCAACCCAGCGCGCGCCGAGCACAAGCGCTTCCAGCTCTTCTGGGCTAAACATAAGCGGCGGAAGAAAAAATCCGGGCCTCAGCATATAGCCCACCCCGGCCTCGCCATCGATCGGGGCACCAAGGCCAATCAGCGTCTGGATGTCACGATAGAGAGTGCGGACCGAGACATTCTGCTCTTCGGCAAGCGCTGCGGCCGTGATTGGCCGACGGTGCCGGCGCAGCGCATCCATGATGGAAAACAGCCTTTCTGTCTTGTCCATGACATGCCCTCCAACGCCTCAGATCACACGGGCGTGAACATCACCCCCTGCCATGACGGATGATGTCAGCAGCCATGGCGAGGGCCAATTTGCTGTCAGACTGTTAACGCCAGGGCGCTCACGCGATCTCGAATTCGCACCAGTGGCTATAGGGCCGCTCGGGCGAATGAATGACATTGGGGAAATGCGGATGATTGACCGCATCCGCCAGGGCCTGGTCCTCGAGACAGAACCCGGAATGCTTGCCGTAGCGCTTGCCGCCCAGCCCCGTCACGGGGACATCGGTCCAGACGCCATTATAGACCTGAACGCCGGGGCGGTCGCTCCAGAGCTTCAGCGTGAGGTCGCGCTCGGGCGACACCACCGTGGCGATCGGGTCGGATGTCTTGCGACCGGCATCGAGCACCATGCCGATATCGTAATCGACCGGGGCGCCATTGGCATCGCGCATGGTGCGCGGGGTCCTCAGGTCATAGATCGTGCCTTTCGAGGGCAGGATGGCCCCGGTCGGCGCCAGGTCGGGGCCAACCTCGGTATAGGCCGAGGAATTCACCTGGATCTGGTGGTCCAGCACCGTGTCGCCGAGCCCGAGGTTGAAATACTGGTGCTGCACCAGGCTGACCGGCGTCGGCCGGTCGGTCGTGGCGCTGAGCTCAAGCCGCAGCCGGTTGCCGGTCAGCGTATAGGTGGCGGCAAAATTGACATTGCCCGGATAACCCATGGCGCCATCGGGCGAGAACAGGGTGAAGCGCACCGAATTGTTGGCGCTGTCGGCCTGTCCCTGCCAGACTTGGCGACCCAGCCCTTCCGCGCCCCCGTGGAGCTGCAGCGATCCCTCATTGGGCGGCAGGGAATAGGTGACCCCATCCAGCGCGAAGCTGGCATTGCTGATGCGGTTGGCCACGCGCCCGGCCAGCGAGCCGAAATGCGGGCTGTGCAGCGGATAGGCCTCGAACTGCTCAAAGCCGAGCACAACCGAGCGCTCGCCGCCTGCCACCGGCACGCGCCAGTCGCGCACCACCACGCCATAGCCGATGATGTCGACGCTCACTCCGGTATCGCTGGTCAGCCGGAACTGGTCCACCCGCTGGCCGTGGTATTCCCCGAAGGTCGAAACTGCGATCGTCATGACTTTGCTCCCCCTTAGTCCCGGGCGGAGCAGTATCGCTATTCGCCACTTCGGTGCAACGCCGCACTTGACCTTTGGCTGGCGGGTGGGAAGTGTGGACAGTCCGGGTCGGCTGAAATCGGCCCGGATGGGATAGTGCCAGGCCTGTTCACGCGGGCTGGTCATGCCGGAGGACGAGCTTGACGGAAGAGACGATGCGGCGGCGCGCAACAGTCCATGACGTGGCCCGGGCAGCGGGCGTGTCCCTGGCCACGGTCGACCGGGTGCTCAATGGCCGCCCCGGTGTGAAAGCCACCACGGCCGAAAAGGTCGAGCAGGCGATTGCCGAACTGGGTTTCTCGCGCGACCTCAACGCCTCGCTGATGGCGCGGGCCCGCGACCTTTCGGTCGTGTTCTTCATTCCCGATGGTTCCAACGAATTCATGGACAGCCTCGCCGAAGCGGTGCATCGCCGCTCCCCCCTGGCGCTGGCCGACCGTATTCACCTCGACATGCGCCGGGTGCGCGCGCTCNACGCTGCGGGNCTGGCCGCCGGGCTCAACGCGCTGGACCCGCGCAAATGCGACTGCGCCGTCATCGTCTCNGGCGATGAGCCGCCCGTGCTGCAGGCCATCGAGGCNGCGCACCGGCGCGGCATCGCAGTGATGACTCTGGTCTCTGACCTGCCGCAGTCGGCGCGGCGCAACTTCATTGGCATCGACAATGTCGCGGCCGGGCGCACCGCAGCTTCGCTCATGGGCCGTTTCCTGCCCCAGGGCGGAAAGGTCGGAGTGATTGCCGGCTCGCTGCATCTGCGCGACCACGCCGACCGCCTCGACGGCTTCCGTGCGGCTTTGGGGGCCGAATTTGCCGCAATCGACATTATCGGGCCGCTCGAGGGCCACGACGAGCGCGCCGAGACCGCCGAAATCACCACAAGGCTGCTCTCCGACCACGCCGACCTGGCGGGCCTTTACAATCTGGGTGCCGGCAATGCGGGTCTGGTGGCGGCGCTGGAGGCGTCCGGCCGGGCGGGCACGCTGCGCGTCATCGCCCATGAACTGACCGCGCCGACCCGGGCGGGTCTGGAAAGCGGCGCCATCGACGTGGTGCTCGACCAGAACCCGGATGGTGAAATCCGCGAAGCGATTGCTGCGGCGCGGGCATTGGCACTGGATACGACGCGGGTGACGGCCACCGACCCTATCGAGATCGGGATCTTTCTGCGCGACAATGTGCGGTGAGGGCAGGCGCTCGAAGGGGAGCGCCTGCCCGGACCATGGCACCACGCCGCGCGCGGGCTCACCGCCCGGCCCCCATTGAAATTCGCATTGGCCTCGGCCACAATCTGGGGTAAGAAACGCGCCAATCCAGAAATCGGCGTGGCCCAAAAATGGGTGGGAGGACGTTCGGATGTTGAGTTGGTCTGTTCATGAGGTACGTGCCTCATGACTTTTCTGGGCATTGATATCGGCACTTCCGGCGTCAAGGCGCTGCTGGTCGATGAGCAGGGCAAGGCGCTGGGCGAGGCCTCGGCACCTGCCGTCGAGCCCGTGCGTCCGCAGCCCGGCTGGTCCGAGCAAAACCCGGCCGACTGGTGGACTGCAACGCTGGGGGCCATCGACAAGCTCAAGCAGAGCCACTCGGCTGCGCTGGCCGCCGTCAAGGGCATCGGGCTTTCGGGTCACATGCATGGCGCGACGCTGCTGGGCGACAATGATGAAGTGCTACGCCCCTGCATCCTCTGGAATGACGGGCGGTCGGCTGCCGAATGCGGCGAGATGGAAGACGCGCTTCCCAGCCTGCGCGAACTGGCCGGCAATATCGCCATGCCCGGCTTTACCGCGCCCAAGATTGCCTGGGTGCGCAAGCACGAGCCCGACATTTACGCCCGCATCCGCAAGGTGTTGCTGCCCAAGGCCTATGTGCGTCTTTTGCTGACGGGCGAGCATGTCGAGGATATGTCCGATGCCGCCGGTACGCTCTGGCTGGACGTCCAGAAGCGCGACTGGTCCGACAAACTGTTGGGCGTGACCGGCCTCACCCGCGACCACATGCCCCGGCTGGTGGAAGGGTCTGCCGTATCGGCGCAGCTCAAGCCCGAATATGTCGCGCGTTGGGGCATGACCGGCCCGGTGGTCGTGGCCGGCGGTGCCGGTGACAATGCCGCTGCCGCCTGCGGCATCGGTGCGATCCGGCCGGGCGAGGGATTTGTTTCGCTCGGCACCTCGGGCGTGCTGTTTGTCTCCAACAAGGCCTTCAGCCCCAATACCGAAGGCGCGGTCCATGCTTTCTGCCATGCCGTGCCCGATACCTGGCACCAGATGGGCGTGATCCTGTCGGCCACCGACTCGCTGAACTGGCTCAGCCGGATTACCGGCCAGAAGCAGGCCGAACTCTCGGGTGCCGCCGAAGCCCAGTTCAAAGGGCCGGGCGAGGCCATCTTCCTGCCCTATCTCTCGGGCGAGCGCACGCCGCACAACAATGCCGGCGCGCGCGGTTCCTTCACGGGCCTCAGCCAATCCACCGACGCGGCCCAGCTGGCGCAGGCGGTGATGGAGGGCGTGGCTTTTGCCATGCGCGACTGCCAGCGGGTGCTGGCCGATGCGGGCACCGGCATCAACCGCCTGCTGGCCGTGGGCGGGGGTTCGAAGTCGGCGCTGTGGCTCAAGATGCTGGCCACCAATCTCGACATGGAAATCGCCCTGCCCGAGGACGGCGATTTCGGCGGCGCGCTTGGCGCGGCCCGGCTCGGCCTCTGCGCCGCAACAGGGGCACGGCCCCAGGATGTCATGTCCCTGCCGCCGATCAAGACCACCATTGCGCCCGACCTGAACCTGTCGGCCGCCTATACCGACCAATATGCGCGCTACCGCGCCCTTTATCCCGCCATCGAGGAGGCACGTTCGTGAGTGATTTTTTCTCTGGTCTGAGCCAGATCAAGTATGAAGGGCCGCAGAGCCGCAACCCGCTGGCCTATCGCCATTACAACAAGGACGAGATCGTCGCTGGCAAGCGGATGGAGGACCATATCCGTCCGGCGATAGCCTATTGGCACACCTTCGCCCAAGAAGGCGGTGACCCGTTCGGTGGCCGCACCTTTGATCGTCCCTGGTTCGACAAGGGTCTCGAAGGCGCCAAGCTCAAGGCCGAAGTGGCCTTCGAGTTCTTCAACCTGATCGACGTGCCCTACTATTGCTTCCACGACGTCGACGTGGCCCCCGAGGGCGCGACGCTGGCCGAGAGCAACAGGAACCTGCGCATCATCGGCGATATCCTCGCCCAGAAGATGCAGGAAACCGGCAAGAAGCTGCTCTGGGGCACGGCCAACCTGTTCTCCAACCGCCGCTACATGGCTGGCGCCGCCACCAATCCCGATCCGGAAGTGTTCGCCTATGCCGCCGGCCAGGTGAAGGCCGTGCTCGAGCTGACCAATGAACTGGGCGGCGAAAACTATGTGCTCTGGGGCGGCCGCGAGGGCTACGAAACCCTGCTCAACACCAAGATTGCCCAGGAGCAGGACCAGATGGCCCGCTTCCTGACGCTGGTGATCGAGCATGCCGAAAAGATCGGCTTCAAGGGCCAGATCCTGATCGAACCCAAGCCGCAGGAACCCTCCAAGCACCAGTACGACTTCGACGTCGCCACGGTCTACGGCTTCCTGCAGAAATACGGCCTCGAAAAGAAGGTGAAGTGCAATATCGAGGTGGGCCACGCCTTCCTTGCCGGCCACTCCTTCGAGCACGAACTGGCCGTGGCCTCCTCGCTGGGCATGCTCGGCTCGGTCGACGCCAACCGCAACGACCTGCAGTCTGGCTGGGATACGGACCACTTCCCCAACAATGCGGGCGAAATGGCGCTGGCCTTCTACTACATCCTCAAGCAGGGGGGGCTCGGCAAGGGCGGCTTCAACTTCGACGCCAAGGTGCGCCGCCAGTCGCTCGACCCGGCAGACCTGCTGCATGGCCACATCCTGGGTCTCGATACTCTGGCCCGCGGCCTCAAGGGCGCTGCCGCACTGATCGAGGACGGTGAATTCGACAAGCTGCTCGACGAGCGCTATGCCGGCTGGAACACCGGCATCGGCAAGGACATCCTCGATGGAAAGCTGAGCCTGGCCGACATCGCCGCCAGGGTGGATGCCGATGGCATCAACCCGCAGCCCAGGTCCGGCCGCCAGGAATATCTCGAAAACCTGGTCAACCGGTTCGTTTAGGCCTCATACGCTGAGCCATTCCTCTCCCCATCGGGGAGAGGGTGGATCGCCCGAAGGGCGAGACGGGTGAGGGGGTGCGATACCGCCTCCCATGCCCGTGCAGAACATCCCCCTCATCCGGCGCTGCGCGCCACCTTCTCCCCGAGGGGGAGAAGAAAAGAAGGCTCACACCCCATGCCGCAAATCACCAATCCCATTCTTCCCGGCTTCAATCCGGACCCGTCCATCCTGCGCGTCGGCGATGACTATTACATCGCGACCTCGACCTTCGAATGGTATCCGGGCGTGCAGATCCACCATTCCAAAGACCTGGCCAATTGGGAACTGGTGACCCGTCCGCTCAATCGCAAGAGCCAGCTCGACATGCGCGGCGATCCCGATAGCTGCGGCGTCTGGGCCCCGTGCCTGACCCACGACGGCGAGCGCTTCTGGCTGGTCTATACCGACGTCAAGCGCAAGGACGGCTCGTTCAAGGACGCGCATAACTACATCGTCTGGGCCGACAACATTGAAGGCCCCTGGTCGGACCCGATCTATGCCAATTCCTCGGGCTTTGACCCTTCGCTCTTCCATGACGACGATGGCCGGAAATGGTTCGTCAACATGGCGTGGGACCATCGCGTGCGCCCGCTGCTCTTTGCCGGCATCATGCTGCAGGAGTTTGACCCCAAGCAGGGNAAGCTNGTTGGCCCGATCACCAATATCTACCAGGGTACCGACCTCAAGCTGGTNGAAGGCCCGCATCTCTACAAGCGCAACGGCTGGTANTANCTGCTGACCGCAGAGGGCGGCACGGCCTATGACCATGCCTGTACCTTTGCCCGCTCGCGCACCATCGACGGCCAGTACGAGACCCATCCCGACAAGCACATCCTGACTTCCAAGGACGCNCCGCTCGCCGCCATCCAGCGCGCCGGCCANGGCGATCTGGTCGANACNCCCGATGGCAAGACCTATCTCGTCCATCTCGGCGGTCGTCCGACNACGCAGGAGCGTCGCTGCGTACTGGGCCGCGAGACCTCGATCCAGGAATGTTACTGGGGCGAGGATGACTGGCTCTATGTCAAGAACGGTCCGGTGCCCTCGCTGCATGTCGAAGTGCCCGGCACCCGCGACGAGACCGCCTATTGGGCCGAGCAGCGCTATACATTCGAGAACGGTCTGCACAAGGATTTCCAGTGGCTGCGCACGCCTGAAACCGACCGCATCTTCAAAACGGAGAATGGCAAGCTGACCCTTTTCGGGCGCGAGGCTCCCGGCTCCTGGTTCGAACAGGCGCTGGTCGCCCGCCGGCAGACACATTTCTCCTATGACGCGGAAACCGTCCTCGACTTCAAGCCGACCGACGAGCGCACTTTTGCCGGCCTCACGGCCTATTACAGCCGCTACAACTTCTTCTATCTTACCGTCGGAGCCCATTCCGACGGGCAGCGGGAACTGCTGATCATGGCCTCGGAAATGAGCTGGCCCGATGGCAAGCTCAATTTCCCCGCCGAGCCGGTCAAGATCCCCAATGAGGGCAAGGTGAAGCTGGCCCTGACCATTCGCGGCCGCAAGCTGCAGTTCTTCTACGCCATGGAAGGCGAGGAGCTGCAGCCCATCGGTCCGGTGCTCGATGCCTCGCTGCTCTCGGACGAATGCGGCGGCCACCAGGCCCATGGCAGCTTCACCGGCGCCTTTGTCGGCATGGCCGCCAGCGACCTCAACGGCACGGCCAGCCCCGCCCATTTCGACTACTTTGTCTATCGCCCGCAGCGCGATCCCTCCGACCGCTACGAGATCGACAGCCTGCAGTAGTCTGGGTCTGTCCGGGCGCCAGACCGGAAGAACCTTCCAACAAAAAGGCGCGGGAGAGGACGTTCTGCCTCTCCCGCGCCTTGTCTTTTCTCTTTTGACAAAGGAGCTTAAGGGCAAAGCGAGATAATTGCGGAGCCTCCCATGAAACTTGAATCCATTGCCCTCCACCACGGCTACACGTCCGAGGCCACCACCAAGTCGGCTGCCGTTCCGATCTACCAGACCACGTCCTACACCTTCGACAATACCCAGCACGGCGCTGACCTGTTCGATCTCAAGGTGCCGGGCAATATCTATACCCGCATCATGAACCC
>Ga0065721_10051702_pt1 | contig 13819 bp, 12 predicted proteins | sample Mesricmetagenome_FD_59108 | JGI IMG/M metagenome (GOLD analysis project Ga0065721, IMG submission 59108) | Mesophilic microbial community from rice straw/compost enrichment Sample: eDNA_1 v2 (version 2) | ecosystem: Engineered > Solid waste > Grass > Composting > Bioreactor | place: USA: Davis... | reverse complement strand
CAGGCCGCGGCGGGCGCGACCGGCACGACGACGGCGGCGAGCGCGAGCGCGGCGACCGCGGCGAGTCGGCGCGCGGAACGGAGGGAGGCTCGGGTCACCCCGCCAGCATGGCATCCGCCGTGCGCCGTGCCCAGAGTTCCGCGTCGAGCACGCCCTCAAGGGTCAGCTCGCCGGGTTCGTGGGCGTCGACGACGCGTGCGACGGTGTCGACGATGTCGAGGTAGCCGATCCGGCCGGCGTGGAAGGCCGCGACGGCCTGCTCGTTCGCGGCGTTGAACACCGCGGGGTAGGTCGCGCCCGCCGCGCCGACGCGCTTCGCGAGCGCGACGGCGGGGAACGCGTCGTCGTCGAGCGGCTCGAAGGTCCACGACTGGGCACGCGACCAGTCCAGCGGCACGCCGACGCCGGGTACCCGGTCGGGCCAGCCGAGGCCGAGCGCGATCGGCAGTCGCATGTCGGGCGGGGAGGCCTGCGCGAGCGTCGAGCCGTCGGTGAACTCCACCATCGAGTGCACGATCGACTGCGGGTGCACGACGACGTCGATCCGCTCGTACGGCACCCCGAACAGCAGGTGGGCCTCGATGACCTCGAGCCCCTTGTTGACGAGCGTGGCCGAGTTGGTCGTGACCATGACGCCCATGTCCCAGGTGGGATGCGCGAGCGCCTCGCCGGGGGTCACGCCCGCGAGCTCGGCGCGGCTGCGGCCGCGGAACGGACCGCCGGATGCCGTCAGCACGAGGCGGCGCACCTCGCCCGCCGAACCCGCGCGCAGGGCCTGCGCGATCGCGGAGTGCTCGGAGTCGACGGGCACGATCTGCCCGGGCGCCGCAGCGGCGGTCACGAGGTCGCCGCCGACGATGAGGCTCTCCTTGTTGGCGAGCGCGAGCGTCGCCCCCGTCTCGAGCGCCGCGAGCGTCGGCCCGAGCCCGACCGATCCCGTGATGCCGTTGAGCACGACATCCGCGGGGGTGTCGCGCACGAGCTGCACGGTCTCGTCGGCCCCGAGCGCCGTGCGCGTGACGCCCGTCGCCGCCGCCTGCGCCGCGAGCCCCTCGCGGTCGGAGCCGGCCGCGAGCCCGACGACCTCGAAGAGGTGCGGATTCGCCTGGATGACGTCGAGCGCCTGCGTGCCGATCGACCCGGTCGAGCCGAGCACGAGGACGCGACGCGGGGCGGTCATGCTCAGCCGGCCGACGCGGTGTCGACGATGTCGATGAGGAAGACGAGCGTCGAGTTCTGCAGCGCGTGGCCCTGCGAGGCGCCGTAGCCGAGCGACGGCGGCATCGTCACGACGACGCGCGAGCCGACCTTCTGCCCGATGAGCGCCTCCTTGAACCCCTGGACGACGCCCTGCACCGAGAACGTCGCGGGGCTGCCGCGCTCGAAGCTCGAGTCGAACACCTCGCCCGTCTCCCACGCCGTGCCGAGGTAGTTGACCGTGACCGAGTCGTAGGGGCCGACGACGGGGCCGTCGCCCTCCTCGAGCGTCGCGATGCGCAGGTCGGCGATCGGCGCCGTCGGGGCGAGCGTCACGGTCGGGTCCTCCGCGGTGCCGCCGATCTCGGGGAGGTCCTCGGTCCACACGGTGTCGTCGAGCACGTCGACGACGAAGACGAGCACGTCGTCCTCGCCGAGACCGACCTCGGCGCCCGAGGCGCCGAAGCCCTCCGCGGCGGGGATGACGCCGACGACGCGGCTGCCCGCACCCAGGCAGCCGAGCGTCTGGGCGAAGCCGGGACCGAGGTTGGAGTAGTCGCCGCGGAAGAACGTGAGCTCCTCGGGGCCACCCCAGCCATAGGTCTCGAGCTCCTCGCCCGTCGTGCCGTTGTAGAGCGCGTAGGCGGCGATCACGAGAGCGCCCTCGGGGGCGTCGTCGCCCTGCTGGAGCACGGTGCGCTGGGTCGCGTCGACCTGGAGCGGGGCGGAGAACTCGACCGTCGGCGCGCTGCCGAACTCGCCTCCCACCTCGACCGACTCGACGGCGTCTCCCGCCGGGGCCTCGCACACGGGGATCTGGGCGGCGGGCTCGTCGGTGGCGTCGGGCTCGGGGTCGCCCGCGCAGCCCGCGAGGACGAGCGCGGAGGCGAGGACGAACGGAAGGGCGATGAGGGAGCGGCGCACGGGAATCCTTCGGGAGCGCCGGGTCACGCCGGCGCGGGCGTCGTGGCGAGGATGTCGACCACGTAGACCACCGTATCCGTCCCCGCCACCCCGGAACTGGGAGAGCCCGAAGAGCCGAACCCGTCGGCGGGCGGCACGACGACGACGATCCGCGAGCCGACCGTGCGGCCCAGGAGCGACGCGTCGACGCCCGGGAGGATCGTGAGGAGCGAGCGCGGCGCGTCGCCCCAGGTCTCGTCGAACACCTCCCCCGTCGTCCAGTTGACCGCCTGGAACTGCACGAGGACCTCGTCGCCGTCGGCGACCCTGGCGCCCGTGCCCTCGATCAGCACCGCGGCCCGCAACTCGGTGGGCGGCTCGGCCTCGGGGATGCGCACCGTCGGCCTGCCGTCGGGCGCGACGTCGATTCCGAGCCCCGGGAAGTCCTCGGGGAGGTCGAGGGGCTCCCCCGACGCCTGCAGCGGCACGAGGGCGAGCACGTCGACGACGAACACGATGTCGTCGCCCGGTCCGATCGCGAGCTCGGGCTGCCCCGCGGTGCCGTACGCGGACTCCGACGGCACGACGCCGACGACGCGGCTGCCGACGGGCGTGCAGCGGATCGTCGCGAGGAGCCCGGGGAGCGCCGCGCCGTCCGCCACGAGCACGCGCGCGTGGGCCGTGCCGGGGGCCTGGTCGCCCGTCGTCGCGTTGACCATCGTGATCGCGACCTCGACGTAGTCCCCGTCGTCGACGGGTTCCCCGTCACCCTCGAGCAGCACCGTGCGCTCCACGCGCGACACCTCGAACGGACCGTCGGCCGAGATGACGGGCGACGCGCCGAGCGCCCCGCTCACGGCGACGGCATCCGACGCCGTCCCGGGCGCGGCGCACGCGTCCTCCACGGCGGTCGGCATCGGGAGCGGCTCGAGCGAGGGCGGGGTGACGGCGCACCCGCCGAGCGCGAAGACGGCCGGGACGGCGAGCAGGGCGAGGCGGCGGGGCACGATGATCCATCCTCGCGGACGCGCGCCCCGGGTCGCCGTAGGCTGCCGGTATGGAATTCAGCGTGCCGCAGGAGCGCAAACTCGTCACCGAACTGCCGGGACCGAGGTCGATCGCGCTCCAGGAGCGCCGCGTCAAGAGCGTGAGCCGCGGGGCGGGCACGCTCGCCAACATCTACATGGACCACGGCGCGGGCGCGATCCTCGTCGACGTCGACGGCAACCAGCTCATCGACCTCGGCTGCGGCATCGGCGTCACGACGATCGGGCACGCGCATCCGGAGGTCGCGGAGGCGGCCGCCGAGCAGGCCCGCAAGCTCACCCACACGCTCTTCACCGTCACCCCCTACGAGAACTACGTGCGGGTCGCCGAGAAGCTCGCCGAGATCACCCCGGGCGACTTCGAGAAGCACTCGATCCTCGTCAACTCGGGCGCCGAGGCGGTCGAGAACGCCGTCAAGATCGCCCGGAAGTTCACCGGCCGCCGCGCGATCGTGAGCCTCGACCACGCCTTCCACGGCCGCACCAACCTCACGATGGCGATGACCTACCGCCCGTGGCCGGAGCGCGCCGGGATGGGCCCGTTCCCGGGCGAGCTGTACTCGGTGCCGATCTCGTATCCGTTCCGCGACGGGCTCTCGGGCGAGGAGGCCGCGGCGAAGACGATCGACTACATCGTCACCCACATCGGCGCGACCGAGGTCGCGGCGTTCTTCGCCGAGCCGATCCAGGGCGACGGCGGCATCGTCATCCCGGCTCCCGGCTACTTCGCCGCGATCAAGCGGTTCTGCGAGGAGAACGGCATCGTCTTCGTCGCCGACGAGATCCAGGCCGGCATCGCCCGCACGGGCGCGTGGTACTCGATCGAGCACCACGGCGTCGTGCCCGACCTCGTGACGAGCGCGAAGGGCATCGCGGGCGGCTTCCCGCTCGCGGCCGTCACCGGCAAGGCCGAGATCATGGATGCCGTGCAGCCCGGCGGCATCGGCGGCACCTTCGGCGGCAACCCGGTCTCGACCGCGGCGGCGCTCAAGGTCTTCGAGATCATCGAGCGGGACGACCTCATCGGCGAGGCGCAGCGCGTCGAGCGTGCGCTTCTGGCGCGCATCGGCGACTGGCCGGAGCGCTTCGAGACGGTCGGCGAGGTGCGCGGCAAGGGCGCGATGTTCGGCGTCGAGCTCGTGAAGCCCGGCACGAAGGACCCCAACCCCGAGCTCCTCACGGCGGTGCTGCGGCACGCGACGCGCAACGGCGTCATCCCGCTCGACGCGGGCTCGTGGGACTCGGTGCTGCGGTTCCTGCCGAGCGTCGTCATCAGCGAGGCCCTCATCGACGATGCCGCGGGGGTGCTCGAAGAGGCCCTCGCCGCCGCCTCTTGAGTCGCATGAGGCTCTGGCCGATCCCGGTCGCCGTCTCGGCGGTCGCGAGCGCGGCGCTCACGGCCGCCCTCGTGCTCACCTGGACGCCGGCCGACACGCAGCTCGTGCACGACGCGACGGTCGCCTGGAGCGACCCGCTATCCGACGACCTCGCCGCGATCGCCCGCGCGACGGGCATGAGCGCCGAGGGCGAGCTGATCTACCGCGCGTCTCGGCCGGCCGTCGAGGACGACGACGCGTTCAACGAGCACTGCTCGCTCGAGGGCGGGGCCGTGCTCGGCTGCTACGCCGCGGGCACGATCTACGTCTACGCCGTGACCGACTCCCGCCTTGCCGGCACCGTCGAGGTCACCGCGGCGCACGAGATGCTGCACGCCGCGTACGAGCGCCTCTCGCCCGAGGAGCGCGAGGCCGTCGACGCCCTCGTCGCGGCGCGCGTCGCCGAAATCCCCGCCGACGACCCGGTGCACGAGGACCTGAGCCTCTACCGGCCCGAGCAGCTCGCCGACGAGTGGCACTCGCGCGTCGGCACCGAGTACGCCGACCTCGCCCCCGAGCTCGAGGCGCACTACGGACGCTACTTCGACGACCGCGCGCTCGTCGTCGAGCTCAACGAGAGCGCGACGGCGCTCTTCCGCGAGCTCCAGGAGCGCATCGACGCCCTCGTCGCCGAGATCGACGTGCTCGGGCCCGCGCTCGACACGCGCATCGCCGCCTACGAGGCCGCCGTCGCCGCGTTCAACGCCGAAGTCGAGTCGTTCAACGCGCGCGCCGCGAACGGGTCCTTCACGAGCCAGGCGCAGTTCGACCGCGAACGCGCCGCCCTCGTCGCCCGCAGCCAGGCGCTCGACGCGGAGTTCGCGGCGCTCGACGCCGAGATCGCGCGCCACAACGCCCTCGTCGCAGAGCTCACGGCGCTCGACGCCGACTTCGCCGAGCTCTACAGCGCCCTCGACTCGACCGACGACACGACCGACGTCTCGCCGTAACCGGTCAGGATGCCGGGTCGTCGGCGAGCACGATCGTCGGCTCGTGACGCACCGGGAAGTTGACGCTCGAGGCGATGAAGCACAGCCGGTGGGCGTCCTCGTGGAGCCGGAGCGCGACAGCGGGATCCCCGGCCGAGATCGTCACGACGGGGCGCAGCACGACCTCGGTGAACCGCCCGCCCCCGTCGGGCGTCGTCGTGAGCGTGCCCTCGGCGGCGTCCTCGTAGGCCTCGACGACGACGCCGTTCGCGACGGCGACGTAGAGGTAGCTCAGGAGGTGGCAGCCGGCGAGCGCGCCGATGAGCTGCTCCTCGGGATTCCACCGGTCGGCGTCGCCGTGGAAGACCCGCGCGGCGGAGGCGAGGAGGTCCGGTTTGCCGGGCACCGAGAGCACGTGATCGCGGCCGTAGGCGCGGAATCCCGACGTGCCCGAGCCGCGGTTGCCGGTCCAGGCGAGGGAAGCCACGAAGCGGTGATCGGCATCCATCGGCGTCCTCCTGACGACAGGGTCGGCCGGGGCGCGGCTCTAGAATCGCCACATGACCGACACGCTCGTCCCCACCGTAGTTCCGACGGAGCGCCGGGTGGTGACGGCGATCCCCGGCCCGAAGTCGGTCGCGCTGCAGGAGCGTCGCCGCGCGGTCGTCTCCGACGGCGTCGCGTCCGCCCTGCCGGTCTACATCGAGCGCGCGCACGGCGCGATCCTCGTGGATGTCGACGGCAACGCCTTCCTCGACCTCGGCGCCGGCATCGGCGTCACGACGATCGGCCACACCGACGGCGCCGTCGTGGCGGCCGCGCGCGAGCAGCTCGGCGACGTCATCCACACGCTCTTCACGATCACGCCGTACGAGGAGTACGTGCGCGTCGCGGAGCTCCTCGCCGCCCACACGCCCGGATCGCACGCGAAGAAGACCGTGCTCGTCAACTCGGGCGCCGAGGCCGTCGAGAACGGCGTCAAGATCGCCCGCAAGTACACCGGCCGCCGCGGCGTCGCGGTGCTCGAGCACGCCTACCACGGCCGCACCAACCTCACGATGGCGATGAACTTCAAGGCGTCGCCCTACGCGACGGGCTTCGGGCCGTTCGCGGGCGACGTCTACCGTGCCCCGAACTCCTATCCGCTGCACGACGGGCTCTCGGGCGCCGAGGCGGCGGCGCGCACGATCGGCTACCTCGAGAAGACCGCCGGCGCGGCCGACCTGGCGTGCCTCGTCGTCGAGCCGATCCAGGGCGAGGGCGGCTTCGTGGTGCCCGCCGACGGCTACCTCCCGGCGCTCCAGGAGTGGTGCACGGCGAACGGCATCGTGCTCATCGCCGACGAGATCCAGTCGGGTATGGCGCGCACGGGCGCGTACTTCGCGTCCGAGCACTTCGGGCTCGTGCCCGACCTCGTGTTGTCGGCGAAGGGCATCGCGGGCGGGCTGCCACTCGCGGGCGTCACCGGGCGCGCCGACATCATGGATGCCGCCCAGCCCGGCGGACTCGGCGGCACGTTCGGCGGCAACCCGGTCGCGTGCGCGGCGGCCGTCGCGGTGTTCGACCGCATCGAGCAGGACGGGCTCCTCGCCGAGGCGACGCGCATCGAGGGCGTGCTCAAGCCCGGTCTCGAGGCGCTGAAGGCGAAGTACCCCGTGATCGCCGAGGTGCGCGGCCTCGGCGCGATGATCGCGATCGAGCTCCTCGACCCGGCGACGCACGCCTCGCGCGCCGACGTCGTCTCGGCCGTCGCGGCCGCGGCCGCCCAGCAGGGACTCCTCGTGCTCACGGCCGGCACCTACGGCAACGTGCTGCGCTTCCTGCCGAGCCTCGCGATCACCGACGCGCAGCTCGCCGACGCCCTCTCGGTGCTCGACGCGTGCTTCGCGGAGCTGCCCGCCTGACGTTGCTTACGTCGTAAGCCCGACGCGGTTCACGGCTCGAGCACGACCTTGCCCCCGGCGTGCCCGGTGACGAGGTGCTCGTAGGCGGCACGCGCCTCCTCGAGCGGATAGGCACGCGCCACGTCGACGCCGATCGCCCCCGCGGCGAACAGCTGCGCGAGTTCGAGTCGCGCGGCATCCCGCAGTTCCGACCCCGGGTCGGCGCCCGCTCCCCCGCCGATCGCCTTCCCGCCCGCCGCGGTGACGGCGTCGAACTGCGCGTTCGCGATCGTCACGAGCCGCTCCGGGTGCGCGAGCAGCGCGAGCGACACCGCGACGGCCTCGTCGGTGCCGACGGTGTCGATCGCGGCATCCACCCCCTCCGGGGCGAGCGCGCGGACGCGCTCGAGCAACCCGTCGCCGTAGACCACGGGCTCGACGCCGAGCTCGCGCAGCGCGTCGTGGTTGCGCTCCGACGCCGTGCCGATCACCCGGGCGCCACGCAGCCGGGCGAGCTGCGCCACGAGCCATCCGACGGCCCCGCTCGCGCTGTGCAGCAGCACGACATCGCCCTCCCCGACCCCGACCGCCTCGAGGGCGTGCACCGCCGTCGTGCCGTTGGCGAGCAGTCCCGCCGCCTCCACGAACGACCGCTGCGGGGGCTTGCGCACGAGGAGCCCGGCCTTCACCGTGAGCTCCGACGCCTGCGCGCCCCGCAGCTTGTGCCCGTACACCTCGTCGCCCACGGCGAGGGTCTCGCCCTCGAGACTCACGGCATCCGCACCCACGGCCGTCACGACGCCCGCCGCCTCGCTGCCGAGCCGCATCGGGAGCTTCGCCGGGTCGGTGCCCGCCGCGCCGGCCGCCTGCTTCGCGTCCCAGCGGTTGAGGGCGGCGGCGCGCACCGCGATCGTCACCTCGCCCGGCCCCGGCTCCCGCGACTCCACGTCGACGACCTCGATGACCTCCGGACCGCCGTAGGCGGCCGCGACGACTGCACGCACCATCCCCCCATTCAAGCGCGCGAGGCCGGAGTCAGGCGAAGAGGCTCGCGACGGCCTCGCGGAAGGCGATGGTGTGCCGGGCGACGTCGTCCGAGGTCGTCGCGGGGCTCATGAGCGCCATGTTGTGGAACGGGGTGATGAGGATGCCGCGGTTGAGCGCGTGCAGGTGCAGGTACTGCTGCAGCTCGAAGTCGTCGGCCTCGGCGGCCTCGCGCCCGTCGCGCGGGGGCGTGGGGCGGAACGAGTACTCCGCACGACAGCCGAGCTGCGTGACCTGCCACGGGGCGCCGAACTCGTCGATCGCCGCTTGAACGCCCGCCGTCCACTCCGTCGCGCGGTCGATCATCCCGGGATAGACCTCGGGTGTGAGCACCTCGCCGAGGGTCGCGCGGATGCCCGCCATCGATACGGCGTTGCCCGCGAGCGTGCCCCCGACGCCGCCGACGTCGATGTCCTCCAGACCCTCGCCGTCAGCGTCCAGAGCCCGCCGCACACGCTCGGCCAGGTCGGCCGTCATGCCCCACGCGCCCGCCGGCACGCCGCCCGCGATCGTCTTGCCGAGCACGACGACGTCGGGGCGCAGGCCGTCGCGCGCCGTCATGCCGCCGGGGCCCGCGCACAGCGTGTGGGTCTCGTCGATGATGAGGAGCGAGCCCGCCTCCCGGCACGCGGCCGCGACCTCCTCGTGCCAGTCCGGATCGGGCAGCACGATGCCGATGTTCGTCATCGCCGGCTCGACGAGCACCGCCGCGACCTCGCCGGTCGCGAGCGCGGCGCGCATCGCCGGCACGTCGTTGAATGGCACGACGAGCGTCGTGAGCGCGGGGTCGACGGGCGGTCCGATGTTGCCGCGACGCGGCACGACGCGGCCCTCGGCGTCGAGCGTCGCGTAGGCCTCGTCGACGGTGCCGTGGTAGCTGTAGTCGATCACGGCGACCTTCGGCCGACCCGTCACGAGGCGGGCGTAGCGCAGCGCGTGCCGGTTGGCGTCCGTCGCGGTGAGCGTGAACTGCCACTGCGGCAGGCCGAAGCGGCTCGCGAGCAGGTGCGCCGCGGCGGCGGCATCCTCGGTCGGGAGCATGAACGTCGCTCCCTGGGCGAGCCGAGCCGCGATCGCCCGCACGCTCGGCTCCGGCGCGTGGCCGACCATGGCGCCGGTGTCGCCGAGGCACAGGTCGACGTGGTCGATGCCGTCGACGCACGTGAAGTGCGCGCCCCGCGCCGTCGCGACGTGCACGGGCCACGGGCCCGGCCACTTCTCCATCCAGAGCATCGGGACGCCGCCGGGCATGACCTCCCGAGCCGCGCGGGTCAGGCGCTCCGACTCCGGCCGCGCGGCCCGGAACCGTTCCACCTCGGCGGCGTGCAGCGCCGCGAGGCGCTCCCGATCGGCATACACGTCAGGCCTTCGCGAGTCGCTTCTCGCGCGACGCCGCGAACAGGCGCGAGGCGATGACGATGACGATCGCGAGCACGAAGACCGCCGTCGCGATGACGTTGGCCTCCGCCGGGAGCCCCCGCGCCGCGGCCGTGTAGACGTAGACCGGGAAGGTCACCGCGGGGCCGCGGTTGAAGCTCGTGATGATGTAGTCGTCGAACGAGAGCGCGAACGACAGGAGCGCCGCGGCGACGATGCCGGGCAGCAGGAGCGGGAACGTGATGCGCCACCACACCTGACCGGGACTCGCGTAGAGGTCGCGCCCCGCCTCCTCGATCGCCGGGTCGAGGCTCGCCACGCGGGCCCGCACCGTCACGACGACGAAGCTGATGCAGAACAGCACGTGGGCGAGGATGACGGTGCCGAGGCCCTTCGCGACGCCCGCCGCGAGGAACTGGGCCGCGAGCCCCGCACCCATGACGACCTCGGGGGTCGCCATGGGCAGGAAGATGAGCAGCGACGTCGCGCCACGGAAGCGGAAGCGGTAGCGCACGAGCGCGATCGCGACGGCCGTGCCGAGCACCGTCGCGCCGAGCGTCGCCGCACCGCCGACGAGGAGGCTCGAGCCGAACGCCTGACACACGGCGCCGTTCTCGACGACGCACACCGTCGCCCACTTCTCGAGCGTGAACCCGCGCCAGACGATGTTGGTCTTGATCGAGTCGTTGAACGAGAACGCGATCGTGTACGCGATCGGGGTGAGGATGAGCACGAACGCGAGCACCGCGTAGATCGCCAGCCCCCACGTGCCGACGCCGAACCGGATGCCGCGCATCAGACGAGGTCCTTCGTTCCGGTGCGGCGCACGTAGAGTCCCACGAGCAGCAGGATCGTCGCCATGAGCAGGATCGACAGCGACGCGGCCACCGGGTAGTTCTGCACGCGCAGGAAGTTCGCCTCGATGACGTTGCCGATCATCGCCGTGTCCGGCCCGCCGAGGAAGTCGGCGCTCGCGTTGATGTAGTCGCCCGCCGCGGGGATGAACGTCAGGAGCGTGCCGGAGATGACGCCCGGCATCGACAGCGGGAGCGTCACCCGGAAGAACGTCGACGCGGGGCTCGCGTAGAGATCGCCGCCGGCTTCGACGTAGCGCAGGTCGAGACGCTCGAGCGACGTGTAGATCGGCAGCGTCATGAACGGGATGAAGTTGTAGGCGATGCCGAAGATGACGGCGAACGGGGTTCCCGTGATGCGCGCGTCGTCGGGGAGGATCGTGAGCGACTGGAGCACCGCGACGACCGGGCCGTTGTCGGAGAGGATCTGCTTCCAGGCGAACGTGCGCAGCAGGAACGAGATGAAGAACGGCGCGATGACGAGCACGAGCAGGAGCGCCTGCAGCATCTTGAAGCGCCGCAACTTCACGCCGATGAAGTACGCCAGCGGATAGCCGATGAGGAGCGCGATGGCGGTCGCCGCGAGGGCGTAGCCGAACGAGCGCAGGAAGTGCGGCCAGTAGGTCGTGACGACCTCGACGTAGTTCTCCCAGCGGAACGCGTTGACGTAGCGCCCCGGCTCGCCGAACCCGAGCGGGTCGGGCATCTGGAGGCTCGTGATGATGAGCGAGACGAACGGTACGACGAAGAACAGGGCGAGGTAGGCCAGGCCCGGCAGCAGCAGGAGCAGTGCGACGGGGCTGCGTCGCTGCGGGGCCGCGTCGACCTCGACCGCCCCGGGGGCGGCACCGAACGCGCCGAAGGCCATCAGGCCTCCTCGAGCTCGGCCTCGATGCGCTTGCGTTGCGCGATCGCGATCGCCTGGGTGTCGTCGTCGGGGTCGAACCGCGGCTCCGCGCTCGGCTCGTCGGCGAGGCCGAACCCGAAGTCGACGTTCCAGGTGACCCAGACCTCGGCGCCGTCGGCGACGACCGGGCCGGAGACCATGTTCTGCGCGAACACCGAGACGGTGCCGACGCCGGGGACGGCGACGAGGTACTGCGTGCTCACCCCGCTGAACGACACGTCGTGCACGCGGCCCGGGCCGAGCACGTTGACGCCCGCCGACGCGCCGGGGTCGCTCGTGTGCAGGAGGAGCTTCTCGGGGCGCACGCCGATCGTGACGTCGCCCGCGTGCCGCTGGGCGCGCGCCGTGGGGACGGCGATCTTGCGCCCCGCGACGTCGACGACGATCGTGTCGCCCTTCGAGGACACGACGGGACCGGTGAACAGGTTCGACTGACCGAGGAAGTTCGCGACGAACGCCGTGCGCGGCAACTCGTAGAGCTCCGCGGGGGCGCCGAGCTGCTCGATGCGGCCCTTGTTCATCACGGCGATCGTGTCGGCCATCGTCATGGCCTCCTCCTGGTCGTGCGTGACGTGGAGGAAGGTGATGCCGACATCCGTCTGGATGTCCTTCAGCTCGACCTGCATCTGCCGCCGCAGCTTGAGGTCGAGCGCGCCGAGCGGCTCGTCGAGCAGCAGCAGGGCGGGACGGTTGACGACCGCGCGGGCGAGAGCGACGCGCTGCTGCTGTCCGCCCGAGAGCTGTGCCGGCTTGCGCGCCGCGACGTGGTCGAGCTCCACCATCTGCAGCGCCTGGTGCGCCCGCGAGTAGGCGTCCTTCGCGCCCGTGCGCTTCAGCCCGAACGCCACGTTCTCGAGGATCGTCATGTGCGGGAACAACGCGTAGCTCTGGAACACCGTGTTGACCGGGCGGCGGTGCGGCGGCGTCGCCGTGACGTCGTCGGAGCCGATGAGCACGCGCCCGCTCGTCGGCGACTCGAGACCCGCGACGATGCGCAGCGTCGTCGTCTTGCCGCAGCCGGACGGTCCGAGGAGCGCGAAGAACGAGCCCGCGGGGATCGTCAGGCTGAGCTCCTGGAGCGCCGTGAAGCCCGGGAAGCGCTTCGTGACGGCATCCAGTTCGAGGTCGGCCCCCGTGGACGAGAGCCCGGACACAGGGGCCTCAGGCACCGACGAGGACGTTCTGGAACGCCGTGCTGAACGACTGCTCCTCCGCCCCCGTGAGCGGGCGGAAGGTCTTCACCTGCGACAGCGTCTCCTCGTTGGGGAAGATCAGCTGGTTCTCCGCCGCCTCGGGGTCGATCGCGACCGCCGCCTCCTTGGCGCCGACGACCGGGGTGATGTAGTTCACCCAGAGCGCCACCTCGGCCGCGACCTCGGGCTCGTAGTAGTAGTTGATGAGCGTCTCGGCGTTCTTCTTGTGCGGCGAACCGATCGGGATCATCAGGTTGTCGTTCCAGAGCGTGCCGCCCGACTCCGGGATGGCGAACTCGAAGACGTCGCTGCCGAGCTCGGTGTTGACCATCGTCACGTCGCCCGACCAGACGATGCCGGCGACGGCATCCCCGTTGATGAGGTCCTGCGTGTAGGAGTTGCCGCGCACGGCGCCGATCTGTCCGCTCGTGACCTTCTCGCGGAACACCTCGAGCGCGGCGTCGAACTCGTCCTCGCCGAAGTCGCCCGAGATGTCGACGCCCTGGCTGAGCAGGATGAGGCCCATCGTGTCGCGCATCTCGCTCAGCACGCAGATGCGGCCGGCGAGCTCCGGGGCCCACAGGTCGTCGAGGGTGCGCAGGCCGTTCGGCAACAGCTCCTTGTTCCAGCAGAGTCCGGCGAAGCCGCCCTGCCACGGAAGCGAGAACTTCCGGCCCGGGTCGAAGCCGACGTCCTCGAGGTCGGGCACGAGGTTGGCCCGGTTCGGGATGTTGGCGTCGTTCAGCTCCTGGACGTAGCCGAGGTTGATGAGCCGGCCCGCCATCCAGTCGGTGAGCGTGATGACGTCGGCGCCGATGTCCTGGCCGAGCGCGAGCTGGTCGCGCACCGTCGCGTAGTACTCGTTGTTGTCGTTGATGTCGACGCGGTAGTCGACGGCGATGCCGGTCTGCTCCGTGAAGCCCATGAGGGTCGGGTAGTTGCCCTGGTCGTCCTCGTCCATGTACGCCGGCCAGTTCGCCCAGGTCACGTTCTTGTCCGAGTCGGACCGGTCGGTCGCGGGGCTCAGCGCGCCGGAGCCGCCGGGCGCGCAGGCGGCGAGCGTCAGGGCGGCGGCGCCGCCGAGACCGCCCGCCAGGACCGAGCGGCGGG
>Ga0065721_10051701_pt1 | contig 13821 bp, 15 predicted proteins | sample Mesricmetagenome_FD_59108 | JGI IMG/M metagenome (GOLD analysis project Ga0065721, IMG submission 59108) | Mesophilic microbial community from rice straw/compost enrichment Sample: eDNA_1 v2 (version 2) | ecosystem: Engineered > Solid waste > Grass > Composting > Bioreactor | place: USA: Davis... | reverse complement strand
GCCCGGCGATCAGATCGTCATCGACGCCGATCCCGGCCGGATCAGTCCGCGGGCACCTGTGCCCGTCACGATCCGCCGTGCCTCCGGCGTGAGCGAGACCTTCATCGCGTCCGCTGCCATCGAGACCGGCCTCGAGGTCGAAATTCTACGCTATGGCCGACTGCCCGATCCGACACTCGAATCTTACCTTAGGGAAAGGTATGGGCTGGCGAAGGCCCAACTGAATGCGGTCCTGAGTCGGATTGCCCAGGAGGGCTGGGCTGAGCGCCGCCCCGGCTATGGCTGGTCGTTCTCGCCCATGCTGACGACTCCGAAGAGTCTGGAGCAGACCTATCGCGTATGTCTCGCCCTCGAACCCGCAGTCCTGCTGGAACCGACATACCACCTCGATCCCGAGACAGCGGCACGCTGCCGCGAGGCGGAGCTCCGGCTCCTGGGCGGCGTCATCAAAACGGACAGCGCCGACGCGCTTCATGAGCGCGGTGTGCGATTCCACGAGGCGATCATCGGCGCCTCTGGAAACCCCTTCTTTCTGGAAGCGGTCAGGCGCATCAACCGCGTGCGCCGCCTGCTCTCGTATCGGCCAATGATCGACCGCAAGCGCTACCAGTAGCAATGCGAGGAGCACCTCCGGATCCTCGACCTGCTGGAACAGGGAAAAATACGGAAGCCTCACAGGCACTGCGCCAACACCTCGAACATACGATCAGGAACCTCCAGGAGATCAGGCCGATCCTGGAATGCTGAGCGCGACGCTAGCCATCCGGCGTCTTCAGCCTGGCGCCTGGACAATCTCTCAACCGAACCAAGTTTGCTCCAGGTCATACTCTGCCGCACAGCATGTCTGTGTACAAGCTCGCTTTCTGCTGACGCAGAACTTCGGCTGGTATCATGCTAGTGCCAGAAGCGGTCGCACGCTTGGCGGACAGATCGATAAAATCCGCGCGTGCTCGAAACCGACCTCAGGAGATTGGTTCAGAGTTCCGCACGCCCTCCGTCGACGACGATTTCGGCCCCCAGCATATAGCTCGAACCATTGCCGGCCAGGAACAGCACGGCCGCGGCGATCTCCTCCGGCCGGCCCATCCGCCCGAGCGGCACCTGCGCCCCGACCTTGGCCGCATAGGCGCGGAACTCCTCTTCGGTCTGGTTCCTGCCACGGTGGATCGGAGTCTCGATAGATCCGGGGCTGACGGCGTTCACCCGGATCCCACGTTCCAGGAGTTCCGCCGACAAGGTCCGCGCGAGGGAACGGACGGCCGCCTTTGATGCCGAAAGGAGCGAACGCCCGGGCGCTCCCACCTGGTTGAGCCAGGAGGTATTGAGGATGATCGAGGAGCCCGGCGGCATCAGCGGCAGCACGGCCTGCACGGTGAAGAAGACGCCCTTCACGTTGACGTCCATCAGCCGGTCGTACATCGCCTCGTCGGTGCTTTCGATGGGGGTGCCGAAGGCGACGCCGGCATTGGCGAACAGGATGTCGAGCGAACCGAAGGCCTCTTTCAGCTCCTGTTGCAATCGGTTGAGATCCTCGCGCGAGGTGACGTCGGCACGGACGGTAATGGCAGCGCTCCCCAATTCGGCGCGAGCGCTCTCCAGCTTATCCGCGTTGGTCCCGGTGATAGCGACCCTGGCACCATGCTCCTGCAGTAGCCTTGCGGTCGCGAGGCCGATCCCGCTCGATCCGCCGGTGATGAGCGCTGTCTTTCCGTGAAGCATGATCGTGAACCTTTCCCGTGATGCCACCCGCGATGGTCAGCCGACCGCGCGACCGGAGCGGGACGACGCCGTGACGATGAGGGCCGCAACCGCCACCACCAGGGGGAGGAAAGACACCCACAGGACCGTATCCCAGCCGTAGGCCGTCAGCAGGCCCCCGGACGAGAAGGAGCCCAGGGCCATGGTCCCGAACACCAGGAAGTCGTTGAGCGACTGCACCCGCGTCCGTTCCTCCGGACGGTGGCACTCCAGCACGAGCGCCGAAGCGCCCACGAAGCCGAAGTTCCAGCCGAGGCCGAGCAGGATCAGGGTCAGCCAGAAATGCGCCACGTCCACGCCCAACAGCCCGATTGCGGCGGATGCCGCGGTCAGGACCAGTCCGGCGGCCACCACACGGGGGGCGCCGAAGCGCGTGATCAGGCGCCCGGTGAAGAAGCCCGGCGCATACATCGCGATGATGTGCCATTGCAGGCCGAGGTTCGACGATTCCTGCGACAGGCCGCACAGGCGCATCGCCAAGGGGGCGGCCGTCATAATGAAGTTCATGAGCGTGTAGGAGACGACCCCACAGATCACGGCGGTCATAAAGCGGGGCTGGCGCACGATGTCACCGAGCGGACGGCCGCCGGCCATCTCCGCCGCCGTGGGCATCGGGACCCGGACACCGAGCAGAACGAGGGCGGACACAGCCGCGACGGCGGCCTGCGCCAGGAAGGTCGCCGCAAACAGGTAGGGCTGCCACAGGTCCATAGTGTAGGTGACGAGTTGGGGACCGATGATCCCGGCGAACACCCCGCCTGCCATCACGGCCGCCAGCGCCCGCGCACGTCGCTCCAGCGGGACGCAATCGGCGGCCGCGAAACGGAACGAGAGCACCACGGCGGCGTAGGCCCCGCCAAAGAACGTCCCTAAGCAGAACAGCCAGAACGAGCCCAGCACGACCGCCAAGGCAGCCAGCAGACCAGTGAGGACGCCACATCCCGTCCCGGTCAGGAACGCGGCGCGGCGGCCATGGCGCCGGGCGATGACGCCCGCCGGCAGGGTGCAGGCCGCCATGCCGACCACGAAGATGGAGATCGGCAGCGTCGCCAGCGCCTTGCTGGGCGCAAGCATGTTGCCGACGATGGCGCCGGTGGCGTACACGACCGCCGAGTTCGCTCCGGCGAGTGCCTGCGCAACCGCGAGCTTCAAGACATCGGCATCTCCGGACCGGATGGCGGGCGCAAGTCCGGTCGCGGCATTGGCATTCGCGTGTGACATAGGGATCCTCAGGCTGCGAGCAGGCCATGCCAGCGCGCATCGCGCGGCGACGGGCGTCGGTGCAGGCGGCGGTCGAGAAGCTGACGGGCCTTCACGGCTTCGCCGCTGCGCATCAGGGCCAGCAGCAGCATGTCCTCGATCATCTCGCGCTGGGCGCCGCTGCCGCCGATACGCACGACCTCGGCCGCCACCGGCTCCAGAATGCGCGCGCAGCCCGCATAGTCCTCCTCCGCGAAGGCAAGCGCGGCACGGCAGATCGCCGGCACCACCGGACCTGCAGCCAAGGCACCTGCCTCGATCAGGCCCGTCAACGCCTCTACGCGCTGCTCGACCGCAGCCCTGTCGCCGATCGCCGCCGCGATGATGGCCATGTGGACATCCGCGAAGACGAAGCCGGCATTCTGGAAATACTCCCCGGAATAAGCCGCTGCCGCCTCCCACAATCCCGCCGGCACAGTGTGGCCATAGACCTTCAGTCGCCACAGGAACGAGGCGGTGTCACTGACCACGTTGACCGGCATCCCAGCGGTGACCGAAGGCTGAATGTAATCGGCATAGATCGCAAGCGCACGCTCCGGATCACCCCGTTCAAGGGCGCCGAGCGCCGCGTGCCAGGCGATGTGGCCATGGAGGGTGCCAGCGCGGTCGTAGCCCGGCAGCCAATCCGCGATCAGCCTCTCCGCCTCCTCGTGCGCGCCGCCCTCGTACATGGCGTGCGAGAGCGCGTGGGCCGCATTGGCGTTTTTCCTTCGCAGATCGTAGCCGCGCTGCGTGAGGGCCCGGCCGTGCGCGACGTTGCCATTCTCGGCATGGGCCCAGCCCCGGTAGGTGAGGAACCACCAATCGTCGGCGTTGAAGTGCCGGGCATGGCGCTCGCAGAGATCCACGCGCGCCTGGTCGTGATCCGCCATCCCGGAGAAGGCGAAGAGCCCGAAGGCGCCGAGAGGCAGCGACAGGATGAGAACGTCCCGCGGCCAGGTGTCGGCATGCGCGAGCGCCCGCTCCAGCGCTTTGGCCGACTGGCCGTTGATGGCGAGCGAGAGGATCTCCACATGACTGCGCTCCCGCTCGGTTCCCCACCGGGCGACGACCTCTTCAGCCGTTGCGATCCGCGCCTGGGCTTTCGCCGGCTCGGAGCGAATGGCGTGCAGCCGCGCGCGTGCCGCATGCGCAAGAGCGAAGTCCGGATCGGCCGCAATGGCCTCCTCCAGGGCCTCCGCGGCGCCGGGCCAAGCCGAGAGAAGCAGATCGACCCCCTCCCGGTACCGTTCGGCCGCACGGTCGGACATGGTCGAGAGAGGCAGGCCGCGGCTGTCGAGGGATGTCATGACAAAATCCTCTGGGAGCGAGCAGACAACAGCGCTCGCTCCGGCGGTTTATACGGGATCGCCCCCTGTCCGTATTTTGACAACCTGCCAATTTATGTAGAATAACTGCCAAATTCGAAACAGGCCTGAAGACCAGTCATGACATGGGAGACGATCGAGGCACCGCCCGGCCTTCCGCCACCGCGACCGATGACCGTGCGTGCGCAATCGATCCCGGCGCGCCACGCCTTTCCCGAGCACTCGCACCGCTGGAACCAGATGGTGTACGCGATCTCCGGCGTGCTGACGGTGGCGGTGGAGGGGCGCTCCTTCGTAATCTCGCCGGAGCAGGCTGTCTGGCTGCCGACGGGCTTAAGGCACCGGGTCGGATCCCTTCCCGGAGCGGAGTTCCGCAGCCTCTGGATTGCCCACGAGGCTGGCCACGGCCTTCCCGAGAGCCCGGCCGTGTTCGGCGTTTCGCCGCTGCTCAAGGCTCTCATCGTCGAGGCCGCCGCGATTGAGGGCGAAGAGGATCGGGATGGCTATGCCGGCCGCGTGACGGACCTGATCCTCGACCAGCTCCGGCGCGCCAGCCCCCTCCCCGGCGCACTCCCGTGGCCGCGCGGGGAATCATCCCTGGCGGTCCTGTGCGAGGCGCTCTACGCCGACCCGGCGGACCCGCGCGGGCCACAGGCGTGGGGACGGGAACTCGGGATGTCGGAACGGACTCTGGCCCGCCGTTTCGAGGCGGAAATGGGCATGAGCCTGCGCTCCTGGCGGCGGCGCCTGCGGCTGTTCAAGGCGATTGAACTGCTGGGCGGTGGCCTGGACGTCACCCGGACGGCCATGGAACTCGGATACGGCTCGACATCGGCCTTCGTGTACGCGTTCCGGACCGAGATGGGGTGCAGCCCTCAGGCCTATCTGCGCAGACGTAGGGCGGATCGGCCCGAATGACCGCAAGGGGCCAGGCCGTTACGGCGGTGACCTCCTCATCCTCGACAGCCGGGACAGGGCCTGGAGACATCCAAGCTGCTGAACGCGTGGCCCAACAGGCCCTGCCGGCGGTCTAAGACGCCCCGGATGGCGGCCGGTGTATCTTTCTCGCCAGGGTCAGGCGAGTTCGATGGCCCCGACCTCCGGACCTTTGCGTCCCTCCACGATGGCGACGCGGACATTCTGCCCCGGCTCCAATCCTCTGAGGCCGGCCCGCTCAAGCACCGAGACGTGAACGAACAGATCCTTACTCTCGCCCTCCACGGCGACGAACCCGAACCCCTTCACGTCATTATACCATTTGACACTCCCCAGGGTGTCCGGCGCCGCGGCCGGCGAGCCTCCCTGGCGGGGGCGACCAGGGGATGCGCCCGGCGCACGGGGACCACGCCGAACCGGCTCTGCGGTGCTGGTATCGACACTGACGATTTCATTCACCTGCGGGCCCTTCTGCCCGGGGCCGACCTGGACCACCAGGGTCGTGCCGGGCGGCAGGGCACTATGGCCTGCCGCTTCGACTTGCCTGATGTGCAGGAAAGCCTCGCCCGAATCGTCCGTCAGCTCGACGAAGCCGAACCCCTTATCGGGATTGAACCACTTCACGCGAGCTCCAGTCTCGCGTTCGGATGACGATCGCGAGGCTTGAGGGCGCGGCGTCCGCTCATAGCTTGGCTGTGGGGCGTAATCACCCCAGGAATCAACCGGTTGGGCGCCGAACTGGCGCTGGCGGCTGCGGTGCTCGTTACCCCGGCCCATTGGTCTTACCTTCTGAATTTGCCGTTCGCTTCCTGCTAAGAGGCGTAACGTTCCAGCCGAGGAAGAGCAAGATGATTGCCAGCCCATGACGATGTTTCGGATGAGGTAGCTAGGGATTGGCGCCCTCACGTCGCCTCCTAGCCGTCTCTTAAGCTGCTAAGCTGCTGGCCGTAGGGCTATTTTGTTTACCTTCGACGAAATCCGTGCCACGGCCTAAAATCCTGCTAAGATCCGGCCTCGCCAGGAGGGTTGAAGCCCTCTTTTCTGCCGGCCTCCCCTATGGACCCTTGGCATGCGCCAGGTCTGCCGGCCCGTTCAGCATAAGATTGGAACCGTTTTGCAGGTATTTGTACGCGACAACAATGTCGACCAGGCACTCAGGGTGCTCAAGAAGAAGATGCAGCGTGAGGGTGTCTTCCGTGAAATGAAGCAGCGCAAGGCCTACGAAAAGCCCTCCGAGCGCAAGACCCGTGAAAAGGCCGAAGCGGTCCGGCGCAACCGCAAGGCCGCCCGGAAGCAGGCCATCCGGGAGGGGCTGATCGCCGCCCCTAAACCCAAGCCTCGTATCGCCGGCCCGCGCCCGCCTATGGCTGCGCCCAATGCCGGAATCCGCACTCCGGCGGAACCGGCAGCCTCGTAGATCCGGTCATAACACGAGCCTTGTGCTCAGGTTTGGCTTGCGGCGCACAAGGGATCGTGCGCCGCTTTAAAGGATCGGACATGACATCGCACTCACGTCCGATCCTTCAAGTTTCTGCTTCCGAGCCACTTTTCACGCAAAAGCAGGAACCGGTTTTGCATCTGGCGCTCTAGCCGATCATCTCGATGACGATCCGACGGATTTCCTCCCGGGTCAGACCGGAGGATTGAGGTTTGGGAGCGGCTTTGACCTGTGAGACAGCCTTTATCGGTTGCGATTTGTGCTGCGAAAGCTGGATTTGGGGAGAATGAGACATAGGATTCCTGTTGCGGCGCCGGCTCAATAGCTGGGCAGCATCTTGTGTTTAAAATTGTCGATTGCAGAGCAATGACACGCAAAGGCCCGCCTCAGGCGGGCTGGAGAATAACAAGCGATTGGAACGGAAAGCAGGCTCGGCGCTCGATCACGAGCTAGGGAGAGCAGGCCGAACACGTCGGTTGATCAGTTTAAGATGGAGGATGGCTTGGCCTTTTACAAGCCAAAACTCAGTCCGAGCCCAATAATTTCCTTTTATCTCAGTCTGCCTTGTATTCGCCTTGGTCGAGCACTACATAGATTTTATCGACATTTGGCCGGACAATCGGGCCGTACTGCCTTGGCATGCCAGGCGCACGTTCAGACGCTCTTCCCAAACATCGACGAAACCGAGCCTGAGGGCGTGTTGTTGCATACCCCCTGCTCACGTGCACTGACGCATATACACAAGGATCTTCCATGATTACGGGCACCGTTAAGTTCTACAACGATCAAAAAGGCTTCGGCTTCATTCAGCCTGACAATGGCGACAAGGACGTGTTCGTCCACGCCACCGCTCTCGAGCGCGCCGGCCTTCGCGGCCTTCGCGAAGGCGAGAAGGTCTCTTTCGACACGGCTGAGGACCGCCGCTCCGGCAAGGTCGCCGTCAATAACATCCAGACGGCTTAATCTCCGTCACAATCAGGCGGCGTGGAATCCACGCCGCTTGGCAAAGCCGCCCTTCGGGAGCGGCTTTTTGTTTTTTAAAAGGAATTCACAATGGCCAAGGAAGAACTGATCACATTCGAGGGTGAAGTCGTCGAAATCCTGCCTGACGCGCGCTATCGCGTGAAGCTTGAGAGCGGTCACGAGATCGTTGCCTACACGGCCGGCAAGATGAAGAAGAACCGCATCAAGACCCTCGCGGGCGACCGCGTCACCGTCGAGATGTCGCCTTACGACCTCGACAAGGGCCGCCTCATCTTCCGCCACAAGGACAGCGGCTCGGGCGCTCCTCGTCCGGCAGGCGCGCGCCGTCCGCAATTCCGGCGTCGCTGATTGGCGTCTCGGGCTGGGGATCTCAGCCAAGCAGAGGTTCACAATGCTTGAAAAGACTTGGACATTCGAGGCTGGCGACCGTGTGCCTGAGTGGCTCATTCGTCAAACCAATTGCGTGCTGCGCTTCGACCGCGACGCCATCGTCGTCGAGAGCAACAGCGAGTACCAGATCTATCCGGCCAGTGCGATGGCGGCGGATGACACGATGGTTCTGGCTGAGATCATCGACCAGCAATGCGATGCCGAGGTCGAGCATGTTCGACCGATCCGGGCACATACGACTCCCCGTTCGATGTCCCTCAATTAATCACAGGAGGCTTCTTCATGAGCCACAAATATTCGGTTGGCCAGCTGGTCCACGCCGCTGGCACGCACTTCGCTGATCGCACGAGCGGTATCTATGAAGTCGTTCGCCTAATGCCCGAGAGTAACGGAGAGTTCGGCTACAGAATCAAGCATACCGCAAGCATGACCGAACGCGCAGCGGGGGAATCACAGATCCGTGCCGTTGATGCCCGCCATAGCGGTGCGGCGCAGAATGGCCGCTAATTGTCTGTCTTGATGGAGCCATCGCCCGTGCAGCGCGTCCGCTCAATTCTGTTCGATCTTCTGCTGGCCGTTTGGACGGGACTGTTCCTGCCTGTCCTGGCCATTCTGTGGCTGTGCGGCTCGCCTGAACGTGAGGTTCGGCTGACGTCCCGGGTGTGGGCTCACGGGATTCTCGCTATCCTGAAATGGCTGGTCGGCCTGACCTATGCCGAGCGGGGTCGGCACAATATCCCCGAAGAACCCTGCCTGATCATCGCCAATCACCAGTCGACTTGGGAGACATTGGCATTCCTGATCCTGTTTCCGGATGTGGCGATCGTCGCGAAGCGGGAATTGCTGACGATCCCCGTCTTCGCCTGGTTCCTGCGCAAGTCACCGATGATCCTGATCGATCGGGAGAGCGGCTCGAAGGCTGTCCGAAAGATGGTGGAGGAGAGTCAAGCTGCGCTGGCTCAGGGCCGCTCCGTGCTGATCTTCCCGGAAGGGACCCGAAAGGCGACCTCCGAACCCATCGCGTTCAAGCGAGGGGTGGAACTGCTCTATGCGAAGCTTGGCCGAACGGTTCTTCCCATATCGCTGAACTCCGGCCATTTCTGGGGACCCGGCAGGCCCTACAAACGGGCCGGGACAATCTCGGTTTCCTATCTCGATCCGATTCCTCCGGGTCTTACGGCTCGCGAATTCATGCATAAGGCGGAGCAACTCCTTGAGGCCGAGAGACTATCCTCATGGCCTCAGGCGGCTTGATTTGGAATTCTGGCCGCACGCGCGATCGTCCCACGCTTTTGAAAAGTCACGCGCAATACAAAGCCGCACAAGAAAAAGCCCCGCCGGGGGAGGCGGGGCGTGCTGACGTCTCAGCAGGATGCAGAGCGATCCGGCTCCGGGGGAAGCCGCTCGCCTTTGCCGGACCGACTTAAGTGTGAAAACTTGCCTGAAGCTTAGCCGCGGAATCTTTTCGGCGAGGCCGAGGCTGCCTGTGCACTCCCCTGCGACTCTTTCCGGCGCTTGATTTGCCCATGCGTTCCGGTCTTTGTCGGAGGCGCGAAGCACCTTTATCATGCTTCGGTTCCGCGTGTGCGGAGGCTTCGTCCGGGGAATCACGGTTTGAGCGATCGCGTCGAATATTGGTGGATCCGTTACGAGGCCGACACCCAGCCGGCGGAGGTCGCATTTCGGGGCGGCATTCCGGTCCATGCCCGCCTGATCGGATCGCAGGATGCCCTGGCGGCCACCTCCTTCGAACTGATGGAGCGGCTTCCTCCTGCGCCCCGACCGGTGCTGGAGCAGGCGGCGCTGCCGCGGCCTCACACCCCGGCGGACAGGTCCGGGAGCCTGCTCTGGCTTGTCGGAATCATTCTGCTGACGCTGATCGTCCTGTTCTCGGGACGGCTCTTCGACGCTCTCAAATAAGCGCGCCTGTCGCTTTATGGCTCTCCGCGTTTCCGGCAGAGCTCCTCCAGAGCCACGATTCGCGCTTCGACGAGATCGGCCAGGGTGCTGCCGGGATGGAGCATCCGCAGAACGCGCACGGCTTCCCTCAACTCGCCCAGGGTGGACTTGCCGACCGGATCGGGCGGGGCGATTCGCGATGCATGAAGCTTCATCGGTGATCCCTCCCCTGTTCGTACCGTCACGCTGGCAGAGAAGCCCCGGAATGCGGCTTTCCTGAGCCCGGACTGTAGCGCTTTGGAGACGCCTGCCGGCCATGCGCCCGCGAGGGTTGCTCTCCCCGACGGAACGATGCGAGGACGGGACCGTTGCCGTTCATCATGACAAGGGAGGAGAGACGATGCGATACCTCGTTGCGCTGGGCTGGACCCTGCTTGCCGGTTCCACCATGATGTCTCCGGGCTTTGCGACCGAGCAGGCTCCGGCGGCGGATCGTGCGCAATGGGAGCAGCAATACCGCACCCGCGAGCGGACCTATTACCGCGAGCATCGTCTGCGCTCTTATCAGGACTCACGCTCCGGCCTGCGGCAGGGCGCGAACTGCGTCACGCCGAAGGGCGTCTGCTGGATTGCCGAGCCTCTCTCGCACGGCCGCTCCTGCACCTGCGAGACCCGCCGCTTCGGCACGATCGAAGGCCTCGTCGGCGGCTGATCCGGTCAGGAGGTCCGGAACTCCCGCACGGCGTCCGCTGCCTGATAGCCCCAATAGGTGAGCTGCGCGGCAGCCTTGCCGAAGATCCCACCACTCCAGGACAGGCCGAACGGCGCGAAGAGCCGGTAGCGGTCGCTCGCGCCGCTCATGCCCTCGGCCACCACGGTCCCGCCGATGGCTGTCGTGTTCATCCCATGCCCGCCGAAGGCCGTGCAGTACCACACGCCTGGCTGCCACTGGCCGATCTGCGGCATGAGGTGGCGCGCATAGGACATGAGGCCGGACCAGGCCACATCCACCTTCAGATCCGCAAGCTGCGGATAGGTGGTGACCATCTCGCGCCGCAGGAGAGCCGCGATGTCGCGGGGATCGCCGGTTCGCGTCGTGATGCGCCCACCCCACAGGATGCGGTCTCCATTCTCGACGGCGCGGTAATAGTCTCCCGCACGCCGGTCGTCGAGAATGGCCGCGGAGGTGCGGATCGCGTTACGCACCAGATCGGGCCTGGCCTCCGTCAGGAGCACATAGGTGGCGATCGGCAGAAAGGCTCTGCGCAGCGCGGGAAGGACCGCTCCCGTATAGCCGCCTGTTGCGAAAAGAACCTGCTCCGTCTCGATGATGGCCCTATCGGTTTCGAGACGCTTGCATGCGCCCAGAAGCTCACCTCCGGCGACGGGCGAGTTCTCGAAGATCCGTCCACCGAGACGCACGATCTCGCGGGCGAGCGCGCGTCCATAATTCAGCGGATGGAAGTGGAACGCATCCTCGTCGAGCAGTCCTTCGCGATATTTGGGCGAAGCGAAGAGAGCGGCCATTTCGTCCCGCGGCAGGTAGCGCAGCCTGAGGCCGAATGTGCGCTCCTGCCGGTCACGCAGGATCTGCAGGGCGCCACGGGATTCATAGCGCACGGCCTTCACGATGCCGGGCACCGGCTGCGCCTCGGTTATTCCGAGATCGGCGATGTTGCGGCGGACGATCTCCACGCCCTCCATGGAGAGGCGGTAGAGCTCCCGCGCCTGATGTTGTCCGACGCGCCGCTCGATCTGGGCGAGCCCCGTCGCGAAGCCGGCCGACACGAAGCCGCCATTGCGACCCGACGCGCCCCAGGCGATGCGGCGAGCTTCGAGAAGCGCCACGGAGCGGCCGGCGCGAGCGAGCTGCAGCGCGGCCGTCAGCCCGGCGAGCCCGCCGCCCACGATGCAGACATCCACATGGATGCGCCCTTCCGCGGCCGGATAGACCTCGTGGGTTGCAAGCGTGCGGGCGTAGTAGCTGTCGATATAGGAAGCGGACATGATCGCGAAGGCTCACCCGGAATGCTGAGATCGTATCGAGGACGTCACGGGGCCCCCGATGGTGAAAGACGGGTCCGGCAGCGCTGGAGATGGACCCGGAACAGGAAATCGTCAGGCGCGACCGAGATCAGCTCCTCCAAGAGGCCGGCGGCCTTCTCCCACTCGCCTGCCTCGTACTGGGCGCGCGCTTCGTCCCAGAGCGGCAGCGTCTCGACCTGCTCCGGCCGCGCTGCCAGTTCCGGCTCGTCCGGCATATCCATGCCGAGAAGCTCGTAGACCGCCATCTCCCCATGAGCGCCTTCGGGAATGGTCCGGTCCACGAACCGGAACAGGAAATCCTTGCCGGCGCCGTCGCGCACAGCCTCGCTCACCAGGATGGTGGTGCCGTAGCGCTTGTTCAGCTTCTCGAGGCGCGATGCCACATTCACCGTATGGCCGAGCGCCGTGTAGTTCATGCGGTCGACGGATCCCACATTGCCGACCACCGCCTCGCCGGTCTGGACGCCGAAGCGGGTACGCATCGGCGCGCCGCCTTCGGCCATGAATTCCGCATTCAGCCGGTCGAGATGACGCGCGGCGCGTAAGGCTCCGAGGCAGGCGAGCGCCACATGGTCCTCCCGCGCCTCCGGTGCGTTCCAGAAAGCCATGATGCTGTCGCCGATATACTTGTCGATGGTGGCGCCGGAGCGGATCAGGTCGCTGCCGATCTCGCTGAAATAGCGAGAGGTCTTGCTCATCACCTCCTCGGGGTCGAGCGCCTCCGCCATGGTGGTGAAGCCGGCCACGTCCGAGAAGAGGACCGTGATCGGCTGGCGCGTGCCGCCGAGCTCCGACGAGAAACGCCGGCCGATGATGCCCTGCACGAGGGCCTTCGGCACGTAGCGCATGAAGTTGCTCAGAGCCAGTTCCAGCGTGTCGATGGCGCGAGACAGTTCGAGCACCTCGACGATGTGCGAGGGCGCGCGCCGCAAATGCCCGAACTCGAACCGCATGATCCGCCGGATATCGTCCGTCGCGGTCCGCAAGGGGAGTGCCAGCCTGCGCGAGACGAGGAGCACGATGAGGAGCGCGACGATCACGGATGCGGCGCTCACCAGAAGCAGCGCGGAGCGGATCTGCTCCGCCGGCCCCATCATCGTGTCGTACGGGATGGCGAGGGCAATGTAGAGGTTATCGAAGCCTTCCCTCACCTGCTCGGCATGACCGAAATAGTTCTGACCGTTGACCGTGAAGGAAAGGCTTTGTGCCGACCCGCTTCCGCCGTCCCGGAAAGTGCGGAACAGGCCGCTGAGGAGAGGCGAATCGAGGTCGTCGACGGTCAGGAGCCGGTCGTCCGCATCGGCCTGGTGGATCTGCCGGAGCGAGCCACCATGCGGGTGTGCGATCAGCGCGCCATCACGGTCGAAGATGACCAGTTCGAGCTCGGGCGGAAAGCGCAGCTTGTCCAGATAGTGGTCGAGGCTGGCCAGGGTCATGTCGATCCCGAAGACCGCATCGGCCCGCTGGCGCGACTTCTGCGCGAGTGTCACGCCCACCCGCGGCACGTTGGCGAAACGGTAGGGCGGCGTGAAAACCGTCCCGTTCGCGGCCTGACTCATGATGTACCAAGGCCGCTTGCGCGGGTCGAAATCTGTCCGCTGGGGCGGGATGCGCCGCAGCTCCCGACCCTGTGCGTCGACCGTCACCCACTCGATCGTCTCTCCCTCGGGCCCGGGCTGGACGATCTTGTAGGCGAGCACCGCATCCCCGATATCGGGGCCGAGCTCCGGCGGGCGGCTGTCGTCGAGGGTCTGGACGAGGATGTGGCTGCCGTCGCCCCTGCCGATGAACAGGCCCGTGGTG
>Ga0065721_10051697_pt1 | contig 13822 bp, 11 predicted proteins | sample Mesricmetagenome_FD_59108 | JGI IMG/M metagenome (GOLD analysis project Ga0065721, IMG submission 59108) | Mesophilic microbial community from rice straw/compost enrichment Sample: eDNA_1 v2 (version 2) | ecosystem: Engineered > Solid waste > Grass > Composting > Bioreactor | place: USA: Davis... | reverse complement strand
GGCTGCCCGACGCGGCCGGGGCGACCACCGTCAACAAGGTCTGCGGATCGGGCATGAAGGCCACCATGCTGGCCCATGACCTGATCGCCGCCGGGTCTGCGGGGATCGTCGTGGCCGGCGGCATGGAGTCCATGTCGAACGCGCCCTACCTGCTCGCCAAGGCGCGCGGGGGCTACCGGGTCGGCCATGACCGCGTCCTCGACCACATGCTGCTCGACGGACTGGAGGATGCCTACGAGGGCGGACGGCCCATGGGCGATTTCGGAGAGGCGACGGCGCAGGCCTACGGCTTCAGCCGCGGTGACCAGGACGCGTACGCCATGGAAACGCTGACCCGCGCCCGCCACGCGGTTGAAAGCGGCGCCTTCGCGGCGGAAATCGTGCCGGTGACCGTGGCCGCCAAGGGCGGCGACCGGGTGGTCGCGCAGGACGAGAATCCGCTGAAGGTCTCGCCGGACAAGATCCCGTCGCTCCGCCCCGCTTTCCGCCCGGACGGGACGGTGACGGCGGCCAGTTCCTCCACGAACGCGGACGGGGCCGCGGCGCTGGTGCTGACCCGGCGCTCCGTCGCCGAACGCGACGGCCTGCCCATCCTGGCGGAAATCAAGGCGCACGCCACCCACAGCCAGGACCCGGCCTGGTTCACCACCGCGCCGATCCCGGCGATCCGCAAGCTGCTGGACCGCGCCGGCTGGTCGGTCGGCGATGTGGATCTGTTCGAAATCAACGAGGCCTTCGCCGTCGTCGCCATGGCGGCGCAGCATGACCTGGGCATTCCGCGCGACCGGCTGAACGTCAACGGCGGGGCCTGCGCGCTCGGCCACCCCATCGGCGCCACGGGTGCGCGACTGATCGTCACGCTTCTGCACGCGCTGGCCGAACGGGGCCTCAAGCGCGGCGTCGCCGCCCTGTGCATCGGCGGCGGCGAGGCGACCGCCATCGCGGTGGAGCGCACGGCGTGACCGCCCGCGATCCGGAACAGATCGTGGAACACGAAACCATGACATCGTCCGCAGTGGCGGCCTTTTTCGCCCGCCGCAACATCCACTACGGCTGGGTGGTTGCCGCCGTCACCTTCCTGACCATGCTGGTGACGGCCGGCGCGGTCGGTGCGCCGGGTGTGCTGATCGTGCCGTTGCAGGCCGAATTCGGCTGGGACACGACCGACATTTCCACCGCGCTGGCGGTGCGCCTCGGCCTGTTCGGCCTGCTGGGGCCGTTCGCGGCGGCCTTCATGAACCGTTTCGGGGTGCGGCGGGTCGCCGTCGCGGCGCTGTTGCTGATCGCGGCGGGCCTGCTGGGCTCGCTGGCGATGACGAAGGTCTGGCAACTGATCCTGCTATGGGGCGTGGTCGTCGGGCTCGGGACCGGGCTCACCGCGCTGGTGCTTGGCGCCACGGTCGCGACGCGCTGGTTCACCAAGCGCCGCGGGCTCGTCGTCGGACTGCTGACGGCCAGCTCCGCCACGGGGCAGCTCGTCTTCCTGCCGCTGATGGCCAGCCTGACGGAGCGGCTGGGCTGGCGCAGCGCGCTGTGCGTCGTCCTGGCGCTGCTGGCCGTCGCGGTGGTGGCCGTGCTGGCGCTGATGCGGGACCGCCCGTCCGACCTCGGCCTTGCGCCCTATGGAGAGACGGCGGTCGTGCCGGCGCCGCAGGGAGCGCCATTGGGAGCAGCGCCGGGCTTCGCCGCGCTGGCGGTGCTGCCGCTGACCGTACTGCGGGAGGCCGCGCGCACGCGCACCTTCTGGATCCTGTTCGGCACCTTCTTCATCTGCGGGGCCAGCACCAACGGGCTGATCCAGACCCATTTCGTCACGCTGTGCGGCGATTACGGCATCACGGCCGTGGCGGCGGCCGGCGTGCTGGCCTTGATGGGCGTCTTCGACTTTGCCGGAACGGTCGGTTCGGGCTGGCTGTCGGACCGGTACGACAATCGCAAGCTTCTGTTCTGGTACTACGGCCTGCGCGGGCTGTCGCTGATCTTCCTGCCCTTCACCGACTTCACCTTCTACGGCCTGTCGCTGTTCGCGCTGTTCTACGGGCTGGACTGGATCGCCACGGTGCCGCCCACCGTGCGGCTGACGGCGGAGCGCTTCGGGCGGGAGCAGGCGAACCTCGTCTTCGGCTGGGTCTTCGCCGGCCACCAGATCGGCGCCGCGACGGCGGCCTATGGCGCCGGCTTCTCGCGGACGGAGTTTTCCAGCTACCTGCCCGCCTTCTTCGCCGCGGGCGTCCTGTGCCTGGTCGCCGCGTTGCTGGTCCTGACCATCGGCCGGCCGCGGCGGGAGAGCGCGCCGGTGGCAGCGCCCGCCGCGGCCAAGGCGTGACGGCGATGGTACCGCTTACCCGATGGCGCCGCCCGCGACGAAGGCGACCTGCCCGGTGATGTAGGACGCGTCGCGCGACGCGTAGAAGCAGATCGCGGCGGCCACCTCCTCCTGGCGGCCGAGGCGGCCCATCGGGGTGTCGCGCATGCTCTGGTCGTAGATGCCCTGCATCCAGACCTTTTCCTGATCCGACAGGGGCGTCGGGTTGCGGGGCACGGCGCGCACGCCGTTGTCGATGGCGCCGGGGGACACGGCGTTCACGCGGATGCCGTGCTCCGCCAGTTCCATCGCCATCGTGACGGAAACGGCGTGCACGCCGCCCTTGGCGGCGGCGTAGGGCACGCGGTAGATGCCGCGCGTGGCGATGGAGCCGACGTTGACGATGGCGCCGGTGCGCCGCTCGATCATCGACGGGATCACGGCGCGGCAGCACCACAGGGTCGGCCAGAGCGAGCGGGAGATTTCCTTCTCGATCTCCTCGGGCTTGTACTCCCAGAAGGGCTTTGCCCAGATCGTGCCGCCGACGTTGTGGACCGCGATGTCGATCCGGCCGAAGGCGTCCAGCGCGCGGGCCACCATCGCCTCGGCGCCTTCGCACCGCTCCAGGTCGGCGGAGACGGCCAGCGCCTGCCCGCCCTGCTGCGCGATCTCGTCCTTGAGGGCGTTGATCAGCGCCTCGGCCCGGTCGACCAGGACGACCGTCGCCCCTTCGGCGGCCATGCGCAGCGCGGTTGCCCGGCCGATGCCCTGCGCCGCACCCGTCACGATGGCCACCTGCGACGCGAACCTCTGTTCCGCCCGCTGTTCCGCCATGATTCCTACTCCCAGAATTCCGTAATAAAGTGGGGGGACGGTGCGCCCGTCCCCCTTTTCCCGATGCCCCGCGCCCCGATATCAGTGCGCGGTGGACAGTTCGCCGGTCGCCTGCGGCTCCTTCCGCAGCCGGATCAGCCCGACCGCCAGGGCGGCGATGACCAGCGGAACGGCGAGCGCCAGATAGTAGCCGCCGACCCCGCCCTGCTGGAGGCACCAGCCGCCGATGGCCGATCCGATGATCGAGCCGACGCGGCCCATCCCAATGGCCCAGCCCGTGCCCGTGGCCCGCAGGCTGGTCGGGTAGACGTTGGCGATCAGGTAGTTCAGCGCGATCTGCTGACCGCCGACGCCGAACCCGGCCGCACCGACGAGCAGGAAGACCAGCGACCAGTTGTCGCCCGCGGTGGCCAGACCCAGGCAGACCGCGATGCCGCAGGCGAACATGAACAGCAGCACCTTGCGCACGTCGATCCGGGTGATGGCGAACGACAGCGGGATGGCGCAGGCGATGAAGACGCCGTTGACGGTCACCGTGCCGAAGGCGGCCTTCTCGGTGGCGAGGCCGGAGGTGGTCAGCACCGTCGGCAGCCACAGCAGCAGCATGTACCAGGCGATCCAGTTGAAGAAATAGGTCGCCCAGATCGCGATGGTGCGCAGGCGCCATTCCGGCGCGAACAGGGCGGCCACCGGCGACTTCTTCGCCCGATCGGGCACCGCGAAGGCGACGTGGTTGCCCACATGCTCCCCGGTGATGCGGGCGAGCAGCGAACGGATGCGCTCGCCATGCTTCTCCTGGCCGCGCACGACGAGGTACTGCGGCGATTCAGGCAGCAGGACCAACGCCACGAGCAGCAGGAGGAAGGGAACGGCGCCGCCCAGGATGAAGATGCCCTGCCAGCCGATGGCCGGCAGCCAGGCCGAGGCGAGCAGGCCGCCCAGCATCGCGCCGGCCGGCAGGCCCAGCAGGATGCCGGTCATCACCATGCCGCGCGAGCGCGCCGGGCTGTATTCCGCCACCAGCGACAGCAGGACCGGCGTGCAGCCGCCCATGCCGAGGCCGGCAATGAAGCGCAGCGCCATGATCTGTTCCGGCGAGGTCGCGAAGCCGGTGGCGAGCGACGACGCGCCGAACAGGGCCAGCGCGCCCAGGATGGCGGGCCGGCGGCCCAGCCGGTCGCCGAGCGGGCCGAGCGTCATGGCGCCGACCATCATGCCGATGGTGCCCGCCATCAGGATTCCGGCAAGGCCGCCCTTCGGGGCGAGGCCGAAGGCCTGTGCAATGGCCGGCCCGGTGTAGGCGATGGCCTGCGTGTCGAACCCGTCGACAAGCGCCACCAGGAAGCACAGGCCGAAGACCTGCCATTGCAGCGCGCTGAGCGGTGCGGCGTCGATGTACTGCTGGATAGGTCGCTTTTCAGCGGTCATGTCCCCCCTCCGGCCCTTTCTCGTTCTTCTGATCGGTTGTGGAAAAGGCGGCCGGCTGTCCCCGTAGACGCCGGCCGCGCGATTTCAGGCCTCGGCGCGGAGGCGCTGGACGTCGGTGGCGCGCACCGCGCTGTTCAGCGGGTGCAGGGCGAAGTCGAAGGTGATCGTGGCGAACGGGGCGTTCAGACCGTTCGCGTGGATGTCCGTCGCGTCGGTGTGGCGGACGACCGCCGGGATCAGGCCGTCGCGGGTCGCGAAGGCGAAATCATCATGCAGGTATTCGTCGCCGTCGATGTTGATCTGCGTCGTCAGCTTCCGGTGGTCGGGTGCGGAGACGAAGAAGTGGATGTGGGCCGGACGGCGCCCGTGGCGGCCGAGCTGGTCGAGCAGCTGCTGCGTCGAGCCGTTCGGCGGGCAGCCGTAGCCCGACGGCAGGATCGAGCGGAAGCGGTAGCGGCCCTCCGCGTCGGTCACGATGGTGCGGCGCAGGTTGTAGGCGCTCTGCGACTTGTCGAAGTAGGAGTAGTTGCCGAGCGTGTTGGCGTGCCACACCTCCACCTGGGCGCCGGCGATCGGCTTGCCGCTGGTGTCGGTCACGACGCCGTCCATGAACAGGACTTCGCCCTGTTCCGTGCCGTCGTCCAGCCGGCCTTCACCCTGGCAGACCGGGGCGCCGGCCACGTAGAGCGGGCCTTCGATGGTGCGCGGGGTGCCGCCTTCGACGCCCGCGGCCTTGTCCTGCTCGTCCATCATGACGTCGAGGAAGTGCTCGAAGCCCAGGCCGGCGGCGATCAGCCCGAACTCGTTGTTGCGGCCGGCTTCCGTCAGGTAGTTGACGGCGGTCCAGAACTCGTCCGGGGTGACGTTCAGGTCGTTCATGGCGTGGAAGAGATCGTGGACGATCCGGTCCACGATGACCTTCACACGCTCGTTGGCCGGCTTGCACTGGTTGCTCTGAAGCCGGTTCAGGAGGCTGTCGACGATGGCCCGATCCATGGCGTTTCTCCGATTCATGATTTGGTTGTGTGGGTCGCTTGCTAAGCGGTCGTTCTTGGCAGTCGTTTTCGGCGGTCGCCCTCAGCGGTCGTCGTCGTGGATGGACGACGGATGCCGGCACAGCGGGGTGACGCTGATCGTCATGTAGGGGAAGAGCGGCAGCGTGGAGACGATGTCGTGCAGTTCCGAAGGACTGCCGACGTCGAAGACGCTGACGTTCGAATATTGGCCGACGATGCGCCACAGATGACGCCAGACGCCGGCGCGCTGGAGTTCCTGGGCCCGCTCGCGTTCCGTCTTCTTCAGGCGGTCGGCCTTTTCCGCCGGCATGTCCGGCGGCAGATGGACGTCCATCTTGACGTGAAACAGCATCATCAATTCTCCAGGCGGGATTTGGGTGCGCCGTGGACGGTGGACGTCCGGTCGCGGCGGAAGAAGGCGAGGCGGTCCTCGTCCAGGTCGATGCCGAGACCGGGGCCGGTCGGCACGGGGAGCGAGAAGTCGCCGTAGGCGAGCGGCGTCGCCAGAATTTCCTCGGTCAGCAGCAGCGGGCCGAACAGCTCCGTGCCCCATTGAAGGTGCGGGAAGGTCGCGAACAGGTGGGCGGAGGCCACCGTGCCGACGCCGCCTTCCAGCATCGTGCCGCCGTAGAGGCCGATGCCCGCCGCGTCCGCGATGGCCGCGACACGACCGCCCGCGAACAGGCCGCCGGACTGCGCGATCTTGACGGCGAAGACGTCGGCAGCGCGGTCGCGCGCCACGTCGAAGGCGTCGGTCGGGCCTTGCAGCGACTCATCCGCCATAATGGCGACGTGGAAGCGCCGGACCAGATCGGCCTGCCCGGCGCGGTTGCTGCGGACGATGGGCTGTTCGATCAGGTCGACCCCGGCGTCTTGCAGCGCTGCGATTCCGACGCGCGCGGACGCCTCGTCCCAGGCTTGGTTCACGTCGACGCGCACGCTCGCCCGGTCGCCCATGGCCCGCTTGATCGCGGCGACGTGGGCCACGTCGTCCCTCACTGCGCGCTTGCCAATCTTCAGCTTGAAGATGTTGTGGCGGCGCTGCGCCAGCATTTGTTCCGCCTCGTCGATGTCCCGGCCGGTGTCGCCGCTGGCGAGCGTCCAGGCGATGGGCAACCGGTCGCGGCGGCGCCCGCCCAGCAGTTCGGACACCGGAAGACCGACGCGCTTGCCCATGGCGTCCAGCAGCGCCGTTTCCACCGCCGACTTGGCGAAATGGTTGCCCACCACGACCCGGCCGACCTGCGCCATCGCCGCGGCGACGTGACGGGGGTCGCAGGCGCGGAGCACCGGCGCGATGTAGGTGTCGATGGAGAGCTTGATGCCTTCCGGGCTTTCGCCGCCGTAGCTCAGTCCGCCGATCGTCGTTCCTTCGCCGATTCCCAAGACACCGTCAGAAGAACGGATCTTGACGATGACCATGGACTGGCGATGCATTGTCGCCATAGACAGGACATGCGGGCGAATGGTTGGGAGATCGACGAGTATTGTTTCGATCTCTTCAATTTGCACCATGCCGTGAATGCTCCCGTTTCAAACTATCTTTAAAATCATTAGGCCTTGCCAGCCTTGAAGTAAAAGACCATGTTTGTCTGGATTTATACCCACAGGGTATGGAAGCATGGCGCGCCCCAGTCATCGAGCGGGCGCAGCAACGCGCGACAGTGCGCTTATACCTTCGATTGGGAGGTCTCTCCTGGAACTTCGCCACCTGCGATACTTCGTAACCGTTGCAAGCGAACGGAGTTTCACACGCGCCGCGGAGCGCCTGCACATCGCGCAGCCACCGCTCAGCCGGCAGGTCCAGCAACTTGAGGAAGAGTTGGGGCTCGTCCTGATTGAGCGCGGCAGCCGCCCGCTGCGCCTGACCGACGCCGGGCGCCTGCTGCACGAACAGGCGGTGCAGGTGCTGGAGCGGGTGGAGGACATCCGCGCGATGGCGCGGCACCTCCGCAACGCGGAGCGGCGCCGGCTCAGCATCGGCTTCGTGCCGTCCCTGCTGTACGGCCATCTGCCGGAGGTCATCCGCCGCTACCGCGACGCCTGCCCGCACGTCGAACTCACGCTGCTGGAACTCACGACGCTGGAGCAGCTGGCCGCCCTGAAGGAGGCGCGCATCGACGTGGGCTTCGGGCGCATCCCGCTGGAGGACCCGGCGGTGGAGCGGCGCATCCTGCGCAACGAAAGCCTCGTCGCCGCCCTGCCGGCCGGCCATCGCCTCGTGGAACAGGCGGGGCCGCTGCGGCTGGACGACATCGCGGGGGAGGCGCTGATCGTGTTCCCCAAGGCGCCGCGCCCGAGCTTCGCCGACGAGGTGCTGGCGCTCTACCGCGAGCGGGAACTGCGGCCGAGCGCGGTGCACGAGGTGCGGGAGTTGCAGACGGCGCTGGGGCTGGTGGCCGCCAACGCCGGGGTCTGCCTCGTCCCGACCTCGGTCCAGCGGCTGAAGCGCGACGACATCGCCTACCGGCCGCTCGACGAGGCGAAGGCCATGGTCCCGGTGATCATGAGCCACCGCCGGGACGAGCGGTCGGCCGAACTGGGGATCCTGCTGGATCTCGTGGAGGATCTGTACAGCGCGGATTGACGTTTCGCTTGGAAAAGGACGACGCCCGATGCCGGTCCAGGACGCTGCTCCCTACCTCGTCATGCTGCTGCACGTCGCGTCGGCGGCGGGGGTGACCGTGCACGCGCTGCTGCGCAAGCGGGACGTGGCGTCGGCCATCGGCTGGATTGGGCTGGCTTGGTTATCGCCGGTCGTCGGCAGCGTGCTGTACGTCACGCTGGGCATCAACCGGGTGCGCACGCGGGCGGAGCAGTTGCAACGGCCGTCGCTGCGCGCGCGGTCGGGCGGCGACAACCCGCCGGTACCCTTCGAAGGGCTGGCGGCGGCGGTGGAGCGGATCACCGGCCGCGGCATCGAGTCCGGCAACCGCATCGCCATGCTGTCCGCCGGGGACGGCGCCTATCCCCCGATGCTGGAGGCCATCGGGGCGGCCCGGTCCAGCATCGCGCTGTCCAGCTACATCTTCCGCGCCGACGCGGCCGGCAACGCCTTCATCGCGGCGCTGGCCGCGGCGCGGCGGCGCGGAGTCGAGGTGCGGGTGCTGATCGACGGCATCGGCGGGAACTATCTGCTGTCGCCGGCCTATCACAGGCTGCGGGCGGAAGGGATTCAGGCGGCGCGCTTCCTGCACTCCCCTCTGCCCTGGCGCATGCCCTTCCTGAACCTGCGCAACCACAAGAAGATCCTGGTGGTGGACGGCCAAATGGGCTTCACCGGCGGCCTCAACATCGGGGCGGAGAACATCCTGGCCGACAATCCGCGCCATCCCGTCCGCGACACGCATTTCCGCGTCGAAGGCCCGGTGATCGCGCAGTTGATGGAGGCCTTCGCCGAGGACTGGCTGTTCGCGACCGGAGAGAGCCTGTCCGGCCCGGCCTGGTTTCCGCCGCTGACCGATGTGGGCGGTATCGCCGCGCGCGTCGTCACCTCCGGCCCCGACCAGGATGTCGAGAAGCTGGAATCGGTGCTGCTGAACGCCATCGCCGTGGCGCGGCGGACGATCCGCATCGCCTCGCCCTATTTCCTGCCCGACGACCGGCTGTGCAGCGCGCTGGAGATGTCGGCGCTGCGCGGGATCGAGGTGGACATCGTGATTCCGGCCAAGGGGAACCACACGGTGCTGGACTGGGCCGTGCCGACGCAAATCCGGCCGCTGGTCGCCGCCGGCTGCCGGGTCTGGCACGCGCCGCCGCCCTTTGTCCATTCCAAGCTGATGGCGGTGGACGGCTGCTGGGCGCTGGTGGGCAGCGCCAACTGGGACGTGCGCAGCCTGCGCCTGAATTTCGAACTGGACCTGGAGGTCTACAGCGAGGCCTTCGCCACGGAGATCGATGCCGCCATCGACACGCGCCGGTGCCGGCGCGTGATCCTGGCCGACCTGGACCAGCGCAGCTTCCCGGTCAAGCTGCGCGACGCGGCGGCGCGGCTGCTGCTGCGGTATCTGTGACCCATCACGAAAGCCGGCCACGGCGGGGATGCGTGGCCGGATTTTCGCAAGGGACTTTTTACAGTGGCCGGTCAGTTGCCGGTCAGTTCGGCCCGCCGCAGAGTTCGTCGCGGGTCGTCTGCTTGGCGGCCTCGGCCGAGAAGCCGTAGGGCTCCACGATCTTGGCGAACTCGCCGGACGCCTTCATCTCCGCCAGCACCTTGTCGAAGGCGTCGCGCAGGGCGGCGTCCTGCTTGCGGAAGGCGGCGCCGTCGCAATAGACCGGCGCGCCCTTCACCGGGGCGACCACCTCCAGCGAGGAATCGTTTGCCTTGTTCAGCAGGTCGTGGATGGACAGCACCGGCAGCGAATAGACGTCGATGCGCCCGTCCTGCAGCATCTTCAGGCCGCTCTGCGGGTCCGGGACGACGATCACGCGCTCGCGCGGAACGCCGGCCTGGAGCGCCAGCTTTTCTTCCGTGCCGCCGCCCGGCGCGCCGATCTTGGCGTTCGGGTTCTTGGCAATGTCCTCGTAGGAGGCGAGCTTGAGCGGGTTGCCCTTCTTCAGCGCGAAGGCCTCCGCGTCGCACAGGATCGGCTGGGAGTAGGCGACGGCGCGGCAGCGTTCCGGCTTCATGAACAGGCCGGCGGTGACCACGTCGAAGCGGCGGGCCTGCAGGCCGGGGATCATCGCGCCGTATTCGGAAATCGACCCGACCACGTCGCCGACGCCCAGCTTCTTCATGACGGCGCGGGCGACGTCGGGGGCAGCGCCCGACACGGTGCCGTCCGGCTTCACCGCGGTGTATGGCGGCTCGTTGGCGATGCCGATGCGGACGAAGCCCTGCTCCTTCAGCTTGGCGAGCGCGTCGTCCGCGGCGCTGGCCGGTGCCGCCGCGAACAGGCCGGTCGCCCCGAGAAGGGCGATGGCCGCCGCACCGAGAACACGGAATTTGGAAGAGGCTGTCATGTCGGTCGTCCCTTTGTGAGAGTTTGCCATGTACCGCCGGTCCGGCGGCCCCTGTTCATGCCGTTCTTGGATTTTTTTGGTGATGCCCGGCCTCCTTTCTTATCCGTCCAGAGTGCCGACCACGGCGACGCAGTCGCCAGCCTTCACGAGGCCGGGGAAGTGGCGGGCGGCCAGGATGCCGTCCAGGCCCGCCCGGTATTCGGACGGCGCGTGCCCCGTGCGCCCGATGGGATGGATGCGGGCCAGAACGTCGCCCTTCCGCACCGGTTCCCCCAGATCCACGCAGGGCTCGATCAGCCCGGCGTCCTCGGCGAAGCGGAAGCAGTCGGAGGACGGCATGTCGAGCCAGCGGGTCGGCGCCGTCTCCACCGCACCCGCCAGGATGCCGGCGTGGCGCAGCACGTTGGCCACACCCCGCTTGGCGATGGCGATGGTGGAGGCCCGCCCGGTGCCGCCGCCGCCCAGCTCCGTGGTGACGAACAGCTTGCCCTGCTCCTCCGCCGCAGTGTCGTACATGCCGACCGCGTCGATCTCCAGCATGCGCATGGAATAAGGGGCGGAGAAGGCGGCCACCGCCGCGAAGCAGCGCGCCTCCTGCTCCTTGTCGGGCAGGATGTGGGCGGCGGCGAAGGGCACGAAGTCCAGCGTCTTGCCGCCCGAATGCAGATCCATCACCACATCCGCCATGGGCAGCAGGGTGCGGTTGAAATAGTCCGCGATCTTCTGCGTCACCGTCCCGTCCGGCCGGCCGGGGAAGCTGCGGTTCAGGTTCCCCTTGTCGATGGGCGAGGTGCGCGTGCCCGCCTGGAAGGCGGGGTAGTTCATCGCCGGAACGATGATGACCCGGCCCGTCACCTGCTTCACGTCAATGGTGCGGGCGAGATCGAACAGGGCCACGGCCCCTTCATACTCGTCGCCGTGGTTGGCGCCGGTCAGCAGCGCGGTCGGCCCCGGCCCGTTGCGCACCACGGTCAGCGGGATCATCACCGACCCCCAGGCGGAATCGTCGCGGCTGTAGGGCAGGCGCAGGAAGCCGTGCTGCACCCCGTCGCGGTCGAAATCGACCGTGGGCGATATCGGGGACGGCGGAAGCGTGTCGAGCGGCATTTGCGCCTTCCTTACGGCTTCACGAACAGCTTGCGCGGCACGTTGGCGAGGCATTCCACGCCGCCTTCGGTGATGGCGATGCTCTCCGTGATCTCCAGCCCCATGTCCTCCAGCCACAGGCCGGTCATGAAGTGGAAGGTCATGCCGGGTTCCAGCACCGTGCGGTCGCCGGGGCGCAGGCTCATGGTGCGCTCGCCCCAATCCGGCGGATAGCTGATGCCGATCGGGTAGCCGGTGCGGTTGTCCTTGGTGATCCCGTACTTCTTCAGCACGGCGAAGAAGGCGTTGGCGATGTCCTCGCAGGTGTTGCCGGGGCGCGCGGCGGCGAGGCCGGCCTCCATCCCCTCCAGCGTCGCCTTTTCGGCGTCCAGGAAGGCCTGCGTCGGCGTGCCGAGGAACACGGTGCGCGACAGCGGGCAGTGGTAGCGCTTGTAGCAGCCGGCGATCTCGAAGAAAGTGCCTTCGCCCCGGCGCATCGGGCGGTCGTCCCAGGTCAGGTGCGGGGCGGAGGCGTCGGCGCCCGACGGCAGCAGCGGCACGATGGCCGGATAGTCGCCGCCGAAGCCGTCCACACCGCGCGTCCCGGCGTCGTAGATCTCGGCCACCAGATCGCACTTGCGCATGCCCGGCTCGACCTTTTCCACAATGCGCTGGTGCATGGCCTCCACGATGCGCGCGGCCTTGCGCATGTAGTCCAGTTCCTGCGCGCTCTTCACCGCGCGCTGCCAGTTCACCAGCGCCGTCGCGTCGCTGAAGCGTGCGTTCGGCAGGTGGGTGGTCAGGGAGCGGAAGGCCGCGGCGGTGAACCAGTAATTGTCCATCTCCACGCCGATGGAGGCCTTGCCCCAGCCGCGATCCTCCAGGATGCGCGACAGCAGGTCCATGGGGTGGCGTTCGGTGGACTGAACGTAGTGGTCCGGATAACCGATGATGTTGTCGTGGGCGAGATAGGCGGTGCGCTTGGCCCCGTTCGCGTCCTGGCCGCGGCCGTACCAGATTGGCTCCCCGTCCGGCGGCACGACCACGCACTGGTGGACGTAGAAGGACCAGCCGTCATAGCCCGTTAGCCAGGCCATGTTGGACGGGTCGGTGACGATCAGCACCTCCACCCCGGCCTTTTCCATGGCCTTGCGGGTCTTGGAGAGCCGGGCGGCGTATTCGGCCCGGCTGAAATTCAGGGTCGGTTCCGGCATGATGCTCCCTTTGGAAAAGGCGGCACCCGTCCCGCACAGAGGCGGATCAGGCGTCGAAGACGGTTCCGGCGTTGGCCGCGGCGGCCCGGCCGCGCGCCAGCGTCGCGATGGCGGTGTCCTGGACCCCGGTTCCGGTGAGGTCGCAGACGGTGATCTGGTCGGGCGACGCGCGGCCGGGCGCCTGCCCGGCGATCACGGCGCCCAGTTCGGGAAAGGCTTGGTCGGCGGCGACGGCGCCCGCGGCCATGGCGTGGTGCAGCTCGCCCAGGCGCCGCACCTGTTTCAGGCTGTCGGCGACGTAGAGGTCGGCGCGGGCCAGGACGGCGGGGTCCAGCTCGTTCTTGTGCTCGGCGTCGGAGCCCATGGCGGTGACGTGCTGGCCGGGCGACAGCCAGCCCGCCTTCAGGATCGGTTGCTCCGACGGCGTCGTGGTCACGACCGCGTCGGCTCCCGACACGGCCTTTTGCGGGTCGGCCTCCGCGCGCACGAGAATGCCCAGCTCCTCGCGCAGCCTGCCGGCCAGCGCCTCCGCCTTTGCCGCGTCGCGCGCCCAGATCCGGGCCTCCGCGATCGGCCGCACCAGCGTCAGCGCCATGAGCTGCAGCCGCGCCTGGACGCCCGCGCCGAGGACGGCGGCCACGGAAGCATCCGGCCGCGCGAGATGCCTCGCCGCCACCGCGCCGGCCGCGGCCGTGCGCACATCGGTCAGGTAGCCGTTGTCGAGCAGCAGCGCCTCGACCAGCCCGGTCCTTGCCGACAGCAGCACCATCATGCCGTTAACGCTCGGCAGGCCGAGCTTCGGATTGTCGAAGAAGCCGGGGCTGATCTTGATCGCGAAGCCGTCGACGCCCGGAACGTAGGCCGCCTTCACGTCGACCTCGCCGCGATGCTCGGGAATGTCGAGCCGCAGGATCGGCGGCATCGCCACAGGCAATGTCGCGAGCGCGCGAAACGCATTCTCCACGCAATCGACCGCC
>Ga0065721_10051699_pt1 | contig 13825 bp, 8 predicted proteins | sample Mesricmetagenome_FD_59108 | JGI IMG/M metagenome (GOLD analysis project Ga0065721, IMG submission 59108) | Mesophilic microbial community from rice straw/compost enrichment Sample: eDNA_1 v2 (version 2) | ecosystem: Engineered > Solid waste > Grass > Composting > Bioreactor | place: USA: Davis... | reverse complement strand
GATCCTCTGCTACGCGACGCCGGTGTTCTTCGCGGGCCTGCTGCTCAAGCTCGTGTTCGCCGTCGGACTCGGCGTGCTCCCCGTCGCGGGCCGCGCCTCGGTGCGCGCGGAGCTCGCCCTCGGCCGCATCGACAACCCGACGGGCATCTACCTGATCGACGCGATCCGGTCGGGCAACCCGAACCTCCTCGGCGACGTGCTCGCGCACGCCGTGCTCCCCGGCCTCGCGCTCGGGCTGCTCACGGCGGGCGTCTTCCTGCGGCTCGTGCGCACCAACGTCATCGGCACCCTCGCGATGCCGTACGTCGACGCGGCACGCTCGCGCGGCATCCCCGAGGTGCGCCTCGTGCGCACGCACGCCTATAAGCCCGCGCTCATCCCGATCATCACCGTCATCGGCCTGCAGGTCGCGCTCCTGCTCGGCGGCGCGGTGCTCACCGAGACGACGTTCGAGTGGGAGGGCCTCGGCTTCCAGCTCGCGCACTACCTGTCGGCGCGCGACTTCGTCGCCGTGCAGGGCATCGTCGCGCTGCTCGCCGTCATCGTCGCGCTCACCAACTTCGTCGTCGACGTCATCGCGGCGATCATCGACCCGCGGGTGAGGTACTGATGTCCGCCACCACCACTCCGACCCCGCGCCGCTCCGTCGGCGCCGTGCTCGGCCGTCTGCCCGTCGTGCACCAGTTCCGCCAGTCGGTGGGGCTGCAGCGCGGCATGCTCACCGCGGGCCTGGTCATCTGCGCGATCTTCGTGCTCACGGCGATCCTCGCGCCCGTCATCGCGCCCTACGGCTTCGCGCAGCTGTCGCAGGACGGCGAGCGCTTCGGGGCCCAGCAGCCGCCGAGCGCCGAGCACCTCCTCGGCACGACCGTCGGCGGCTACGACGTGCTGTCGCGCGTCATCTGGGGCAGCCAGACGGCGCTCCTCGTGATCGTCGTCGCGGTGCTGCTGTCGATCTTCCTCGGCGTGCTGCTCGGGCTCGTCTCCGGCTACCTCGGCGGCTGGCTCGACCGGGTGCTCGTCGTCATCGCCGACGCGGTGTACGCGTTCCCGTCGCTCCTGCTCGCGATCGTCGCCGCGATCGTCATCTCGGGCGGACGCTCGACGTTCTTCGGCGGCATCCTCGCGGCGGCGGTGTCGATCACCGTCGTCTTCATCCCGCAGTACTTCCGCGTCATCCGCGCCGAGGCGGTGCGTCTCAAGGCGGAGCCGTTCGTCGAGTCGGCGCGGGTCATCGGCGCCTCGACGCCGCGCATCATGTTCCGGCACGTGCTGCGCAACGCGACCCGCACGCTGCCGCTCATCGTGACGCTCAACGGCTCGGAGGCGATCCTCACCCTCGCGGGGCTCGGCTTCCTCGGCTTCGGCATCGAGCCGACGTCGGGCGCCGAGTGGGGCTACGACCTCAACCGGTCGATCTCCGACGTCACGAGCGGCATCTGGTGGACGTCGATCTTCCCGGGCGCCGCGATCGTGCTCGTCGTGCTCGGCATCACGCTCGTCGGCGAGAGCCTCAACGACCTCGCCGACCCGCGCCTGCGGGCGAGGCGGCGTGCGGCGGCGACCCCCGCGGATGCCGCGGCCGCGTCGACGCCGATGGCCCGCGAGGAGCTGGGAGAGGTGCCGTGAGCGAGCAGACCACCGCCGGCCGGACGGCCGACGCGACCCCGGCCGTCGACATCCGCGACCTGTCGATCACGTTCGCGACGGATGCCGGCGACGTGCGCGCCGTGCGCGGGATCGACCTCGACGTGCGCCCGGGCGAGGTGCTCGCGATCGTCGGCGAGTCGGGCTCGGGCAAGACCGTCACGGGGCGCAGCATCCTAGGCCTCCTGCCGGAGACGGCGCGCGTCGACGGCGCCGTGCTGCTCACCGGCACCGACGTCGTCGGGCTGTCGCGGGCGCAGCTGCGGGGCCTGCGCGGACCGGCGGCGGCGATGATCTTCCAGGAGCCCTCCACGGCGCTCAACCCGGTGTTCACGGTCGGCTGGCAGCTCGCGGAGGGCCTGCGCGCCCACGGGAAGCTCTCGAAGGCGGAGGGCCGCCGCGCGGCCGTCGAGGCGCTGCGCCGCGTCGGCATCCCGGAGCCCGAGTCGCGCGTCGACGACTACCCGCACCAGTTCTCGGGCGGGCAGAAGCAGCGCATCGTCATCGCGATGGCGCTCGCCCTGAAGCCGTCGGTCATCATCGCCGACGAGCCGACGACGGCGCTCGACGTGACGGTGCAGGCCGAGATCCTCGACCTGCTGCGCGACCTGCGCGACGACACCGGCACCGCGATCGTGCTCATCACGCACAACATGGGCGTCGTCGCCGACCTCGCCGACCGCGTCGCGGTGATGTACCGCGGCGACATCGTCGAGACCGCGCCCGTGCGGGAGCTGTTCGCGACCCCGCGCGCGGAGTACACGAAGGCGCTCCTCGCGGCGGTCCCGCGGCTCGAGATCGCCGACCGGCCGTACGCGGGTGGGGCGACCGGAGGCGCCGACGCCGAGCCCGTCGTCGCGGCCCGGGACCTCGAGATCACCTATCCGGGGCGCCTCGGCCGCAAGCCGTTCCGCGCCGTGCACGGGGTGACGTTCGACATCCGCCCCGGCGAGGTCGTCGGCCTCGTCGGCGAGTCGGGCTCCGGCAAGACGACGATCGGCCGCGCCATGGCGGGTCTCACGCGCGTCACGGGCGGATCGTTGAAGGTGCTCGGCGCGGAGCTCGCCGACGGCGCGAAGAGTCTCACCGGCAAGCGGCAGGATCTCGGGTTCGTCTTCCAGGACCCCGCCGCGAGCTTCAACCCGCTGCTCACGATCGCCGACTGCATCGCGGAGCCGCTCGTCGTGCACGGCGCCGCCGAGTCCCCTCGGGACGCGCGTGACCGCGTCGACGAGCTCCTCGCCGCCGTGCAGCTTCCCGCCGAGTACGGCGACCGGTTCCCGCACGAGCTCTCCGGCGGGCAGCGGCAGCGGGCATCCCTCGCCCGCGCGCTCGCGCTCGACCCGACTTTCCTCATCGCCGACGAGCCGACGAGCGCGCTCGACGTGTCGGTGCAGGCGAAGGTGCTGGAGCTCTTCGCCGAGCTGCAGGAGCGCTTCGGCTTCGCGTGCCTGTTCATCACGCACGACCTCGCCGTCGTCGACCTGCTCGCGCACCGCGTCGTGGTGCTGCACCGCGGCGAGATCGCCGAGCAGGGGCCGACCGCGCACGTGCTGGGTTCCCCGCAGGACGCCTACACGCAGCGCCTCATCGCGGCCCTCCCCGTGCCCGACCCGGTCGAGCAGGCCGCGCGTCGCGCCGCTCGCGGGGAGCCGGCGCGTCGATCAGACCGCTCGGGATGACGCCGCGCGCGCCTGCGCGAGGACGTCGGGCAGCACCGCGAGGAGGGCGTCGATCTCCGCGGGGGTCGTGTCCCGGCCGAGGGTGAAGCGCAGAGCACCCCGCGCCTCGGCCTCCGGCACGCCCATCGCGAGCAGCACGTGCGAGAGCTCCGCGACCCCCGCGGTGCACGCCGAGCCGGTCGACACCGAGAACCCCGCGCGGTCGAGGAGGTAGAGCAGCGCGTCGCCGTCGGCGCCCGCGAAGGTCGCGTGCACGTTGCCGGGCAGCCGCCCGTCGGGCGCCGGGTCGCCGCGCAGCACCGCGCCCGGGATGCCGGCGAGCCCCGCGAGAAGCCGGTCGCGCACCGCGGCGAGGGCTCGCGCGTCCGACGGGAGGAGCGACGCGGCCACCCCGAACGCGGCGGCGCCCGCGGCATCCTGCGTGCCGGAGCGGACGCGCTGCTGGGTGCCGCCGTGCAGGAGCGGCTCGACGGTCGCGGAGCGCGTGACGACGAGGGCGCCGATGCCGACGGGTCCGCCGATCTTGTGCGCCGAGACCGACACGAGGTCCGCCCCCACGGCGTGCACGTCGATCGGCACGGCGCCGTAGGCCGCGATCGCGTCGAGGTGCACGGGCACGCCCGCGGCGCGGCAGAGCGCCACGATCTCGCGCACCGGCTGGAGCGTGCCGACCTCGTTGTTCGCCCACAGGAAGCTCGCGACGGCGATGTCGTCGGGGTCGCGGCGCAGCGCCTCCTCGAGCGACGCGAGCGACAGGCGGCCGACGGCATCCACGTCGATCCAGTCGACGACGGCGCCCTCGTGCCGCTCGAGCCACTCGACGGTGTCGAGGGTGGCGTGGTGCTCCGCGCGGGCGGTGAGGATGCGGGGTCTCGACACCCCGGCGGGGCCGGCTGCTCGACCACCGAACTGTCGCGCCCAGAAGCCGCCCTTGAGGGCGAGGTTGACCGCCTCGGTGCCGCCGCTGGTGAACACGACCTCGACGGGGTCGACGCCGAGCGACGCCGCGACGCGCTCCCGCCCCGTCTCGAGCAGGTCGCGCGCCGCCTGCCCGTGCGCGTGGATCGACGCGGGGTTGCCGACGACGCCGAGGGCGTCGACGTAGGCGTCCCGCACGGCGGCGGGCATCGGGGTCGTCGCCGCGTGGTCCAGGTACACGGGCATGACCCCACCCTAGGAACCCATACGCTGGAACGCATGCCCGCTGCCGCCACCCGGGGTGCCCTCCCGAGCGACCCGCTGCGCGACCTCGGCGTGCGCGCGACCGCCGACGGCGGCGAGATCCGCGTCTGGAGCGCCACCGCGCACGCCGTCGACCTGTGCGTCTTCGACGGCAAGAACCCCGCGTTCGCGGCGTCGACGGTGACCCTCACGCAGGATGCCGCGGGCGTATGGAGCGGCTCCTCCCCCGATCTCACCCCCGGCACCTACTACGCGCTCAAGGCGCGCGGACCGAAGGGACCGACGCACGCGTTCGACCCGCGCCGCAATCTGCTCGACCCCTACGCGCGCGGCCTCGCCCGCACGGAGTCGGGCGAGTGGCGCGGCTACGTGCAAGACGACGCGTTCGACTGGGGTGACGCGCGCAAGCCCGGCATCCCGCTCGACCACACCGTCGTCTACGAGGCCCACGTGAAGGGCCTCACGAAGCTCCACCCCGACGTGCCGGAGGAGCTGCGCGGCACCTACGCGGGCCTCGCGCATCCGGCGACGATCGCCTATCTCAAGGACCTCGGCGTCACGACGATCGAGCTGCTCCCGGTGCACCAGAACGTCTCCGAGCAGCGCCTGCAGAAGATGGGCCTCGTCAACTACTGGGGCTACAACACCCTCAGCTTCTTCACGCCGCACGCGGGCTACGCCACCCGGGATGCCCAGTTCGGCGGCACGGGCGCGGTGCTGCGCGAGTTCAAGGGCATGGTGAAGCTCCTGCACGAGGCGGGGCTCGAGGTCGTGCTCGACGTCGTCTACAACCACACCGCGGAGGAGGGCCGGGGCGGCCCGACGTTCAGCTTCCGCGGGCTCGACAACGCGTCGTATTACCGGCAGACGCCCGACGGCGCCTACATCGACACGACGGGGTGCGGCAACACGCTCGACTTCTCGCTCCCGGCGGCGCAGCGGCTCGTGCTCGACTCGCTGCGCTACTGGGCGAACGAGGTGCGGGTGGACGGGTTCCGCTTCGACCTCGCGGCGACCCTCGGCCGCGACGGCGACGCGACGTTCGACCCGGAGCATCCGCTGCTCCTCGCGATCCGCGACGACCCGGCGCTCGCGGGAACCAAGCTCATCGCCGAGCCCTGGGATGTCGGCATGGGCGGCTGGCAGGTCGGCAACTTCCCGGCCGGCTACTCGGAGTGGAACGACGGCTACCGCGACCGGATGCGCAACTTCTGGCTGCGCGACGTCGCCGACGCCCGGCAGGCCGGCGGCGTGCCGAGCGAGGGGATCGGGTCGCTCGCCCGGCGCCTCGCGGGATCCAACCACGTGTTCGCGCTCGAGCGCGGACCGCTCGCGAGCGTCAACTTCGTGACCGCGCACGACGGGTTCACCGCGTGGGATCTCGTCTCCTACGACGAGAAGCACAACCTCGGCAACGGCGAGAACAACCGCGACGGCTCTAACGACAACAAGTCGTTCAACCATGGCGCCGAGGGACCGACGACGGATGCCGACATCCTCGCCGTGCGTCGGCGCGCCATCCGCAACCTGCTCGGCACCCTCCTGCTGTCGGCGGGCGTGCCGATGCTCACCGCGGGCGACGAGTTCGGCCGCACGCAGCGCGGCAACAACAACGCGTACTGCCACGACTCGGAGCTCACCTGGGTGCCGTGGCAGCGCGAGGACTGGCAGGAGGAGCTCTTCTCCGTCACCCGCCACCTGCTCGAGCTGCGGCGAGAGAACCCGGCGCTGCGGCCCGTGCGGTTCGGCCGGTTCGGCGAGACGACGCCGAGTGCGACGCAGATGGACTGGTACAACAAACAGGGCCTGTCGATGTCCCTCGAGGACTGGGACTCCCCTGCCGAGCGCACGCTGCAGTACCTCGCGGCGTCGACGCCCGAGTTCGAGGAGTTCAACCGCATCCTGCTCGTCGTGCACGGCCTCGAGACCGAGGTGACGGTGACGCTGCCCGAGCACGAGGGCGTCACCGGCTACACCCTGCTGTGGGACTCGTCGGAGGACGACATCTCGGGCCGCGAGCCGGAGCACGTGCCGGGCGAGGAGCTGCCGGTCGGGCCGACGTCGATGCTGCTGTTCCGCGCGCACTAGCGTGCGGGCGGACGAGCGCCGCCGCGCGCACTAGGTTTGTCGTCATGTCCGACACCGCTCCGCCCCCGGCCGGCTGGTACGCGGATCCCGAGAACCCGGCGGGCGAGCGCTGGTGGAACGGGTCCGGCTGGTCCGACCACAAGCGCGCCGCGACCGTCGAACCGGTCGCCGAGTCGCCCGCCTTCGCGCCGCCCGCGTCGGGCGCGCCCGTCGTGTCGGTCTCCCCGGTTCCCCCCGCACCCGACGGCACCGCCTCCGTCGACGCGGGCCTCGTGTACGGCAGCACCGCCGCGCGCCCCGACCCGTACGCGCCGCCGCCGGCGTACGTCGCCCCCTACGGTGCTCCGCAGCCCGGATCGGGCATCAACGGCCTCGCCCTCGCCGGGCTCCTCGTCGCGGCCCTCGGCTGGATCGTGTTCGGCGCGCTCGCGGGGATCGCGGGCATCCTGCTCTCCGCCTTCGGGCTCTCCCAGGCGCGCAAGCGCGAGGCCGCCGGCAACCCCAACTCCGGACGCGCCCTCGCGATCGCGGGGCTCGCCGTGAGCATCGGGGTGACGGTCATCGGCGCGATCGTCGTGATCGCCTACTTCGTGTTCCTCCTGACGATCGGCTACCCCTCGTGAGCACGCCCGCGACCGTCTTCCTGAAGGCCGCGGGCATCCCCTTCACGGAGCGGTCGTACGTGCACGACCCCGCCGTCACCGACTTCGGCCGGGAGGCGGCGGATGCCCTCGGCGTCGAGCCCGACCGCGTGTTCAAGACGCTCCTCGCCGACGTCGACGGACGCCTCGCGGTCGGCATCGTGCCCGTGACGGGGAAGCTCGACCTCAAGTCGCTCGCGGCGGCGCTCGGCGGCAAGAAGGCCGTCATGGCCGACCCCGCCGTCGCGGAGCGCCGCACGGGCTACATCGTCGGCGGCATCTCGCCGATCGGGCAGAAGACGGTGCACCCGACGGTGCTCGACGAGACCGCCGAGCTGTGGGACACCGTCTTCGTGAGCGGCGGCCGCCGGGGCCTCGACCTGGAGCTCGCGCCCGCCGACCTCGTGCGCGCGACCTCCGCCCTGCTCGCCGACATCGCCCGCTGACCGCGTGCGTCCGCGACCCGCGCGGGCTCAGGCGGAGGCGAGCAGCCCGAGCTCGGCGGGGGTGGCGAGCAGGTCGTGGTGCGGCACGACGCGCACGGTGTATCCGAACGAGCCGGGACGGTCGAGCTGCACGGTTCCGGAGAACGTCGCTGGTGCCCCGAGGTCGTGCGACTCGAGGTCGAGCCGCAGCCGCCGGATGTCGGTGAGCTTGTCGCCCTCGCGCGCGTGGCCGTGCACGAGCTCGACCTTGACGTCGTCGGGGGCGAGATCGCCGAGCTCGACGTACGCGCGCACGTGCAGCTCCTCGCCGAGCTGGGGGGTGGCGTCCACTCCCCCGGATTCGACGTGGGCGACGTGCACCGCCGGCCACGCCTTCTCGACCTTCGCGACCCACGCCGCGAGCTCGCGCGCGGGCCGGTATCCCGAGGCCGAGATCGCGCGCTCCGCCTTCGCCGCGGGCGTGTACAGCGACTGGACGTACTCCGTCACCATGCGGTCGGCCGAGAGCGCGGGCGAGAGGGTGCGCAAGGTGTGGCGCATGTCGGCGACCCACTTCGTCGGCACGCCCGCGGCATCCCGGTCGTAGTAGCGCGGCGCGATCTGATGCTCGAGCAGGTCGTAGAGGGATGCCGCCTCGAGGGCGTCGCGCTCGGCTCCGTCGCCCGCGGAGTCGGCCGACGGGATCGCCCAGCCGTTGCGGTCGTCGTAGTACTCGTTCCACCAGCCGTCGAGGATCGACAGGTTGAGGGCGCCGTTCATGGCGGCCTTCATTCCCGACGTGCCGCACGCCTCGAGCGGGCGCAGCGGGTTGTTGAGCCAGATGTCGCAGCCCGGGTAGAGCTGCTGCGCCATCCCGATGTCGTAGTTGGGCAGGAACACGATCCGGTGGCGCACGTCGAGGCCCTGCGAGAACTCGACGAGACGCTGGATGAGGCGCTTGCCCTCGTCGTCGGCGGGGTGCGACTTGCCCGCGATGACGAGCTGCACGGGCCGCTCGGGATGCGTGAGCAGCGCGCGCAGGCGCTCCTCGTCGTGGAGCATGAGGGTGAGCCGCTTGTAGGTGGGCACGCGCCGCGCGAAGCCGATCGTGAGCACGTCGGGGTCGAGCAGCTGTCGGTACCAGGCGGGCGCCGCGATGCCCGGGTTCTCCTCGCCCCAGGCCGCCGTCATCCGCCGCCGCGCGTCCTCGACGAGGTGCTCGCGCAGCCGCCGCTTGAGCGCCCACAGCTCGCCGTCGGTCACGGCGGGCGAGGTCCAGTCGGCGGCGGTCGTGTCGCCCGTGCCGAGCTTCTCGGCGGCGAGCGCGGCGACCTCCGGGTGCGTCCAGGTGGGTGCGTGCACGCCGTTCGTGATCGAGCCGATCGGCACGTCCTCGGGGTCGAAGTCGGGCCACAGCGCCTCGAACATCGCGCGGCTCACCTCGCCGTGCAACTGGGAGACGCCGTTGGCGCGCTGCGCGAGCCGCAGCCCCATGACGGCCATGTTGAACGCGGGCGCCTTGTCGTCGGGGCGCCCGCCCTCGTCGGGCTCGGCGCCGAGGGCCATGACGTCGGCGACGTCGACGCCCGGGAGGAGGTCGGTCGCGAAGTAGCGCTCGACGAGGGCGGCGTCGAACCTGTCGATGCCCGCGGGCACGGGCGTGTGGGTCGTGAAGACGGTGCCGGCGCGCACGACGCGCAGCGCCTCGTCGAACGACAGCCCCTCGCCGATGAGGTCGGCGGCGCGCTCCAGGCCGAGGAATCCGGCGTGGCCCTCGTTGCTGTGGAACACCTCGGGCTCGGGGCGCCCCTCGAGCGCGGCGAAGAGCTTCACGGCGCGCGTGCCGCCGATGCCGAGCAGCAGCTCCTGCAGCAGTCGGTGCTCGCCGCCGCCGCCGTAGAGCCGGTCGGTGACGCCGCGCAGCGACTCCTCGTTCTCGGGGATGTCCGTGTCGAGCAGCAGGAGCGGCACCCGGCCGACGTCGAGTCGCCAGATGCGCGCCCTGAGCGCCCGTCCCTCGGGGAGCGCGAGCAGGACGCTCGCCGCCGACCCGTCGGGATGCCGCAGCACCCGCATCGGGAGGCCGTCGGGGTCGAGCACGGGGTAGCTCTCCTCCTGCCAGCCGTCGCGCGAAATCGCCTGCCGGAAGTAGCCGGCGCGGTAGAACAGCCCGACGCCGATGATCGGCACCCCGAGGTCGGAGGCGCTCTTGAGGTGGTCGCCCGCGAGGATGCCGAGACCGCCCGAGTACTGCGGGAGGGCCGCGGCGATGCCGAACTCCGGGGAGAAGTAGGCGATCGAGCGCGGGGCGTCGGCGCCGAGCGACTGGTACCAGCGCGGCTCCGCGAGGTAGCGGCGCAGGTCGTCGCGGAGGGCGTCGGCGCGCGCGACGTAGACCTCGTCGGCGGCGAGTTCGGCGAGCCGTTCGGGGGTGACGACGCCGAGCATCGCCACGGGGTCGGCGAGGCTCGCCCACGACTCCTCGTCGATCTCGCGGAACAGCGCGATGGTCGGCTGGTGCCAGGACCAGCGGAGGTTCGCCGCGAGTTCGTCGAGCGCGGCGAGCGCCTCCGGGAGGACGGGGCGGACGGTGAACCGACGGATGGCCTTCACCCCTCCGAGCCTAGGCGGGCCCGGTTTCGAGGGGGTTACGGGTTCCGACGTCTCCCAGCTTCCGTGCGGCGGCCGACGGGCACGGAGGGACGGTGCGAGAGTCCCCCGACCCCCGCACCGCGACCCCCCAGTGCATCCGGCGCGCGTAGCGCGCACGGCACTCGGCGCCGCGGTCCTGAAGACTCGCGCGACGCCAGGGATCCCGGAACCGACCCCCGTCGGTCCGGCGTCCGCGCCCAGGATAACCCGATGCCGCGCGCGCGTGGGCGACCGGACGGATCGCTAGCTCACGATCGCGCACCCGGCAACCCTCGGGATCGCGCCCCCGGGGACGCAGTACGGTCGAGTCATGCCCGCCGCTGCCTCCGCGACCACGCCGCGCGCCGCCGTGCCGACCGGACGACTCGGCCGCATCCCGATCCGCGACCTCCGCCCGCGCCAGGCCGAGAACCTGTGGCCCGCGACGTCGTACGTCGGCGAGGTCGTGCCGTTCGAGGCGACGGTGTTCCGCGAGGGCCACGACGCGCTCTTCGTCGCCCTCCAACTGACCGATCCCGAGGGCACCTCGGTGACGCATCCGATGACGCTCACGGCGCCCGGCACCGACCGCTGGCGCGCCGAGGTGCAACTGACCGCGACGGGCCTGTGGCGCTGGCGGGTCGGCGCCGCGACCGACGACTGGGCGACCTGGCTGCACACCGCCGAGGTGAAGATCCCCGCCGGGCAGGATGTCGAGGTCGTCTTCGCGATGGGCGCGCAGCTGCTCTCCCGCGGCCGCGGCAAGGTGTTCGCCGACGCGGCGAAGGCCCTCGCCGACACGTCCCAGACCCCGGCCGCACGCCTCAAGGTCGCGCACGACCCGCGCCTGACGAAGGCCCTCGTCGCCGCGCCGCTCCTGTCGCTCGTCACGGAGTCGCCCGAGCAGGTGCTGCGCGTGGAGCGCGCGCGCGCCGCCGTCGGCTCCTGGTACGAGTTCTTCCCGCGGTCGGAGGGCGCGAAGAAGGCGAAGGACGGCTCCTGGATCTCGGGCACCTTCCGCACGGCCGCGAAGCGCCTGCCCGGCGTCGCGGCGATGGGTTTCGACGTCGTCTACCTGCCGCCCATCCACCCGATCGGCGTCGCGTACCGCAAGGGGCCCAACAACTCCCCCGAGGCCGGGCCGAACGACCCCGGCAGCCCGTGGGCGATCGGCGGCCCGCTCGGCGACGGGACGAACGGCGGCCACGACGCCATCCACCCCGACCTCGGCACGCTCGACGACTTCCGCTTCTTCGTGAAGGAGGCGGCCAAGCACGGCATCGAGGTCGCGCTCGACCTCGCCCTGCAGTGCTCGCCCGACCACCCGTGGGTGACGGAGCATCCCGAGTGGTTCACCCACCGGCCCGACGGCACGATCGCCTACGCCGAGAACCCGCCGAAGAAGTACCAGGACATCTACCCGCTCAACTTCGACACCGACCCGACGGGGCTCTCCGCCGAGGTGCTGCGCATCGTCGAGCACTGGATCGCGCAGGGGGTGAAGATCTTCCGCGTCGACAACCCGCACACGAAACCGCTGTGGTTCTGGGAGTGGCTGCTCGCGGAGGTCGCGACGACGCATCCGGACGTCGTCTTCCTCGCCGAGGCGTTCACCCGGCCGGCGATGCTGCGCTCCCTCGCCGAGGCCGGGTTCCAGCAGTCCTACACCTACTTCACGTGGCGCAACACGAAGCCCGAGCTGGAGGAGTTCCTCACCTCCCTCGCGACCGAGTCGGCCGACTACCTGCACCCGAACCTGTTCGTGAACACGCCCGACATCCTCACCGAATACCTCCAGTTCGGCGGACCGGCGGCCTACAAGATCCGCGCCGCGATCGCCGCGACCGCGTCGCCGAGCTGGGGCGTCTACGCCGGGTACGAGCTGTTCGAGGACGTGGCGCGTCCCGGCAGCGAGGAGAACATCGACAACGAGAAGTACGAGTTCAAGGCGCGCGACTGGGCCAAGGCCGAGGCGACGGGCCGCACGCTCGCGCCCTACCTCACGCTGCTCAACCAGATGCGCCGGGAGCATCCGGCGCTGCACCAGCTGCGCAACCTCCGCGTGCACTGGAGCGACGACGACGCGATCCTCGTCTACTCGAAGTACCTCGCGGCCCGGTTCACCCCCAAGAAGCGCCCCGACGGCGTCATCGTCGTCGCCAACGTCGACCCGCACTCGGTGCGCGAGACGACGGTGCACCTCGACCTGCGGCAGCTCGGCCTCGACCCGGGCGTGACGTTCGACGTGCGCGACATCGTCACCGGCCAGCGCTGGACGTGGGGCGACTCCAACTTCGTGCGGCTCGACGCGTTCACCGAACCCGTGCACCTGCTCAACGTCGAGTACGGAGCGGCGGCGAAGCGCTGATGGCCCGCGCCGCGTCCGCCCTCCCCGCGCTCGACGCGGGCCTCGTCGCCGAGCTCGCGGCGGGCGCCCACCCGCGGCCACACGACTGGCTCGGCCAGCACCCCGTGGAGGGCGGCCACGTCATCCGCGCGGTGCGCCCGCTCGCGACGACGGTCACCGCGATCCGGGCGGATGGCGAACGCCTCAAGCTCGCGCACGTCGCCGACGGCCTGTGGCAGGGCCTCGCGCGCGGACCGGGGCAGGCGTACACGCTCGAGACGACCTACGACGCCGGGCCCGCGTGGACGGCCGAGGACCCCTACCGCTTCGTGCCGAGCGTCGGCGAGATCGACCTCTACCTGTGGGGCGAGGGCCGCCACGAGCAGCTCTGGCACGTGCTCGGCGCCCACCACCGCCCGCACGAGGGCGTCGCGGGCACGAGCTTCTCGGTGTGGGCGCCGCACGCGCGCGCCGTGCGGGTCGTCGGCGACTTCAACTCGTGGTCGGGCGCGGGCCACGCGATGCGCCGCCTCGACGACAACGGCGTGTGGGAGCTCTTCGTGCCGGGCCTCGAGCCGGGCACGACCTACAAGTTCGAGATCCTCACCCCCGCGGGGCAGTGGGTGACGCGGGCCGACCCGATGGCGCGCTACACCGAGGTTCCGCCGGCGACGGCATCCCGCGTCGTCGACTCCCGCTACGAGTGGCACGACTCGACGTGGCTCGCCCAGCGCGCCGCGCACGACCCGCACGCCTCCGCGATGAGCGTCTACGAGCTGCACCTCGGGTCGTGGCGGCCGGGCCTCGGCTACCGCGAGCTCGCCGACCAGCTCATCGAGTACGTGCACGAGCTCGGCTTCACGCACGTGGAGTTCCTCCCCGTCGCGGAGCACCCGTTCGGCGGCTCGTGGGGCTACCAGGTCACCGGCTACTACGCCCCGACGTCGCGGTTCGGGCATCCCGACGACTTCAAGTACCTCGTCGACCGGCTGCACCAGGCTTCGATCGGCGTGCTCGTCGACTGGGTGCCGGCGCACTTCCCGAAGGACGAGTGGGCGCTCGCGCGGTTCGACGGCGAGCCGCTCTACGAGCACTCCGACCCGCGGCTCGGCGAGCACCCCGACTGGGGCACCCTCGTGTTCGACTTCGGCAACTCGCAGGTGCGCAACTTCCTCGTCGCGA
>Ga0065721_10006920_pt1 | contig 13826 bp, 14 predicted proteins | sample Mesricmetagenome_FD_59108 | JGI IMG/M metagenome (GOLD analysis project Ga0065721, IMG submission 59108) | Mesophilic microbial community from rice straw/compost enrichment Sample: eDNA_1 v2 (version 2) | ecosystem: Engineered > Solid waste > Grass > Composting > Bioreactor | place: USA: Davis... | reverse complement strand
AGGTCATCGACGGCCTCGTCAACCTGCACATTCCCGAGCGCGCCTATGCCGAACAGTGGAACGTCGCCGAACTGAAGAAGGGCGTGGAGACCTACCTCAACCTCGACCTGCCGATCGAGGAGTGGGTCAAGGAAGAGGGTATTGCCGAGGACGACATCCGCGCCCGCATCACCGAGGCGGCGGAAGCGCTGTTCAAGGACAAGGCCGAGCGCTTCGGGCCCGAGATCATGCGCTATGTCGAGAAGTCGATCGTGCTTCAGACGCTCGACCATCTCTGGCGCGAGCACCTCGTCAACCTCGATCACCTGCGCTCGGTCGTCGGCTTCCGCGGCTACGCGCAGCGTGACCCGTTGCAGGAATACAAGTCCGAGGCGTTCGAGCTGTTCCAGGCGCTGCTCGCCAATCTCCGCCAGGCGGTGATGGCGCAGTTGTCGCGTGTCGAGATCGTGACCGACAATGCCCGCGCGCCCGAGCCGCAGCCACCGGCGCAGATGGTCGGCCACCACATCGACGCCACCACCGGCGAGGACGATTTCGGCGAAGGGTCCCCCAGCGAACAGATCGTGGCGCCCGAGGACCGCGATCCCAACAATCCGCAGACCTGGGGCAAGGTCGGCCGCAACGAGGCCTGCCCCTGCGGATCCGGCAAGAAGTTCAAGCACTGCCACGGCGCCTACGCCTGAGCGGACGGCCGCAACACCCTGGATACCAAGGCCCGCCCGGAAACGGCGCGGGCCTTTTCCTTGCCGGCCACCTGACGGTTAACTCGTTGTTCACCATAGGAAAATCGCCGAACCGTTTCTTAACGGGCGCGTGCGATAGTCCGCTCGTTGTAGACGGGGCAAGACCGACAGGCGCCATGACCTTCACCGACGCTGCCGAAAAGCTGTTGTCAGCGCGTCACGCGACGCGGCTGCGGCCGTTCGCCGAGCGGCTGCGCCGGATCGTCTTCGCCGTCGACGATCTCGCCGTCGCGCAGCGCATGGCGTTGACCGCCTTCGTGATCCGTGTCGTCAGCGCGGCCATCGCCTTCGTCTCGCAGATCATCCTCGCCCGGGTGATGGGCGACTTCGAATACGGGATCTTCGTCTTCGTCTGGGTGATGGCGGTCATCCTCGGCAATCTCTCCTGCCTCGGTTTCCACACCGCCGTCATCCGCTTCCTTCCGCAATACCGGGCGGAAGGCAACGAGGACGCGATCCGCGGGCTCGCCACGACGGCACGCATCTTCGCCATGCTCTCGGCTACGGTCATCGGCGCGGCCGGCATGATCGCCATCCACCTCCTCGGCGACCGGGTGCAGGAATTCTACGTCATACCCCTGTTCATGGGCGCCTTCGCACTGCCGATGATCGCGCTCGGCGACGTGCTTGACGGCACGGCGCGCGCCAATGGCTGGCCGGTCCACGCGCTCGCCCCCACCTATATCGTGCGGCCGATCCTCATCCTCGTCTTCGTCGTTGCCGCGGCCTATCTTCTCGGCCAGACCGACGCCCGGCTGGCGCTGATGGCCTCGCTTCTCGCCTGTTGGCTGACGACGCTGGCGCAGTTCATCGTCATGACGCGCAAGCTTGCGCAGCGCTACCGGCCGGGACGCATCTCGGTGCATTTCCGCACCTGGTCGACGGTCGCCTTCCCGATCTTCCTGATCGAGGGCTTCTACTTCCTGCTGACCAATGCGGATGTCGTCATCGTCGGCATCTACCTGCCGCCGGAGAAAGTCGCCGTCTACTACGCCGCGGCCAAGACCATGGCTCTCGTTCATTTCGTCTATTTCGCGGTGAAGACCGGGGCGGCGCCGCGCTTCTCCGGGCTCGTCTCTTCCGGCTCGCGCGAGGAGATGGCCTCCTTTGCCGGCCAGACCGTGCACTGGGCGTTCTGGCCCTCGCTCATCGTCGGTCTTCTCGTCATCCTTGCCGGACCCTTCCTGCTCTCGCTGTTCGGCCCCGGCTTCGAGGCCGGCCACGAAGTGATGATGATCCTCTTCCTCGGCATCATCGCCAAGGCGATGGTCGGCCCGGCCGAGGTGCTCCTGACCATGGCCGGCGAGCAGAAGGTGACCGTCGGCGTCTATGGCGCCGCGCTCGCCGTCAACATCGTCCTCAACGTCACGCTGATTCCGGTCCTCGGCATTGCCGGCGCCGCGACGGCGACGGCGGTGGCGATGATGGCGGAAGCGGTCCTGCTCCACATCACCGTCAGGCGGCGGCTCGGCATCGTTCTTTTCATCGGCGCCGGTTCCGGCCGCCGGTCGGCGGAGTGAAGGCCATGGCGTCGAGACCCATCGTCGAGGAAAATTTCGCGAGCCAGGCGAACACGCTGATCGGCGAGTTCGCCTCGGTCCAGGCCGACCGTCCGCTGCCCGAGCAGGAAATCGAGGTGGGTCGTCCAGGCCGTCGCCTCTCGATCTACAATGCCCGCGCCGGCTACGCGCTTCAGGAAGAACTCGACTTCCTGACCAACCGCGCGCTCGAGCCGAACGTCTTCTTCTCCGGGCGCTTCCTGGCGCCGGCCATGCCGCGGCTCGAGGACCGTGTGGTGCGGCTGATGCTGATCCGCGACGAGGATGCGAGGCGCTCGCGCATGCGCCTGCTCATGCCGTTCTCGATCGAAAAGCCCGGCTTCTCCGTCGGCCCCTCGATCATTCGCGCCTGGGCCAACCCCTTCGGCCCGCTCGGCACCCCGCTCGTCGACGCAGAGGACGCGGCCGAGACGCTCGACACCATGCTCGAGGGCCTCTCGCAGGCGGCGCTCGCCCTGCCCGACATCCTCGTCCTGCCCGACATGCGGCTTGAAGGGCCGGTCACGAGCCTGCTGCGCGCCGTCGCCATCGCCCGCGGCCTGCCGGTGACGGAGACGGACCTCGTCGAGCGGCCAATGCTCGAAAGCACGCTCGAGGCCGACGAGTACCTCGCCCATGCCATCTCGAAGAACCATCGCCGCGACATGGCGCGCCAGTGGCGCCGGCTTTCGGAACTCGGCGACGTGGCCTACACGGTCGCCCGCCAGCCGGAGGAGGTGCGTCTGCAGCTTGAGGAATTCCTCACGCTCGAGGCGAGCGGCTGGAAGGGAAAGCGTCGTTCGGCCATGGTCGCCGACCGCTACCGCGCCGCCTTCGCCCGCGAGGCGATCAACAGCCTCGCCGAGATCGACGCGGTGCGCATCCACGCGCTGACGCTCAACGGCGAGACCATTGCCTCGATGATCGTCTTCCTCGCCTCGGGCGACGCCTATACGTGGAAGACGGCCTACGACGAGGGCTATGCGAAATACTCGCCCGGCAAGCTCCTGATGGACCGCCTGACCGAGTGGCATCTCGACGACGTCAATATCCGCCGCACCGATTCCTGCGCGGTGCCGGACCACCCGGTGATGAGCCGGTTCTGGACGGAACGCTGCGCGATGGGAACCCTGGTGATCGGGCTCAAGCCCAACCGCGACCGAGAAGTGCGCCAGGCCGCGACCCAGCTCCACATCTACCGCAACACCCGTAACGTCGCCCGCCTCATCCGCGAGAAGATCCGCGGTCTTGCCGGCCGCGCGGGCTGAGGCCGCGCAAGCTCAGCCTCACCCCTCGTCGATCGCACGCTGGCGGAGCTCGCGCCGGATCACCTTGCCGGTCGTCGTCAGCGGCAGGCTTTCGACGAAGTCGATCTCGCGCGGATATTCGTGCGCGGACAGCCGGGTCTTCACCCAGTCGCGGATCTCGCCCGCGAGCGCCTCGGAGGGCGTGTAGCCCACCGCCGGCACGACATAGGCCTTTACGATCTCGGTGCGCACCGGGTCGGGCTTGCCGACGACGGCGGCGAGCGCCACGGCCGGATGCCCGGTCAGGCAATCCTCGATCTCGCCCGGGCCGATCCGGTAGCCAGCGGAGGTGATGACGTCGTCGTCGCGGCCGAAGAACGAGAAATAGCCGTCCGCGTCGACCACGCCCTGGTCGCCGGTCAGCATCCAGTCGCCGATGAACTTGGCGCGTGTCGCCGCCTCGTTGTTCCAGTAGCCGAGAAACATGACCGGATCGGGCCGCTTCACGGCGATCTGGCCGGTCACACCCGGCGCGACCTCGTTGCCGGCCTCGTCGATCACAGCCACGACATGACCCGCCACCGGCTTGCCGATCGCCCCGCCGCGGCTCACGCCAAGCGCGGCGCACGAGGAGAGGACGAGATTGCACTCGGTCTGGCCGTAGAACTCGTTGATCGTCAGCCCCAGTTCCCGGCGCGCCCAGTCATAGGTCTCGCGTCCGAGCGATTCGCCGCCGGAGCCGATGGTGCGCAATTTGAGGTCGTAGCGTCGGCGCGGCGCCTCGACCGTGCGCATGATCCTGAGTGCGGTCGGCGGGATGAAGGCGTTACGCACCTCCATGTCGGCGATGATGCGGAAGGCGAGTTCAGGATCGAATTTCTGCGCCGGCGAGGAGACGACCGGCACGCCGAGGAGAAGCCCGGGAAGGAGTGCGTTGAGAAGGCCCCCAGCCCAGGCCCAGTCGGCCGGAGTCCACAGCCGGTCTCCCGGCTGCGGCAGGAATTCGTGGTGGGTCTGCACGCCCGGGATATGGCCGATCAGCACCCGGTGCGCATGGAGTGCACCCTTGGGCGGCCCGGTCGTACCGGACGTGAAGATCATCAGCGCCGGGTCCTCGAGCCCTGCCTCTATGTCGAGCGGCGCGTCGGAATGGCGGGCGACGAGATGCTCGAAATCCGCGTCGGCCCCGGCATCGCCGCCTGCCACGACGACATGGGCGAGATCGGGGAGACGCCCGGCGATCGCGGCGATCTTGTCGCGCCCGCCCGCCGTCGTGACGATCGCCTTCGCTCCGGACGCGCCGAGCCGGTGCTCGAGCGCCTCAATCCCGAAGAGCAGCGCGAGCGGCACGGCGATTGCGCCGAGCTTGTAGATTGCCGCATGCGCGATCGCGGTCGCGAAACCCTGCGGCAGCATCAGCGCCACGCGGTCGCCACGCACCACGCCGAGCGACGCAAGCCCGCGCGCGAACGCGTTCGATTGCCGCGCGAATTCGCCGTAGGTCAGGCTGAGGTGATCGCCATCGACGCTGAAATGCTGCAGGCAGATCCGGTCCGGCTCCCGCGCCGCCCAGTCGTCGGAAATGGCGCGGCCGATATTGAAGGCCGGATCCATCTTCCAGGTGAAGTCCCGGTAGAGCGCGTCGTAGTCGGGGGCGGTGGAAATCAGCACGCGCGTTGCACTCCGGTTTCGACCGCGGGCATCGAGGCGAGGCCTCGGACCGCTCCCGCACGCGGGGCCTGGCGGCGGCTCGCGCCGGAATATCGTGCCCAAGAATGGTGCCCCTGGCCGGGCTCGAACCAGCACTCCTTGCGGAACTCGATTTTGAGTCGAGCGCGTCTACCAATTCCGCCACAGGGGCATCGCCCCGGCGGCCGGGACGAGCGGGCTGGACTATAGTTGCGCCGCAAAAGGCGTCAAACGCTTTTTTCCGTCCCGCAACACCGATGTCCGGGGTGTCGCACCCGCGCGCGACGGGTTTACGCGAGGGAGAAAACCGGCCAAAAGGCTGTCTCGTCGCACTCGATCCCGGGACCTTCCATGCTTCGCCGCCTCTACGACTGGACCCTGTCGCTCGCAGCGCGCAAATCCGCCGAAGTCTGGCTGGCGATCATCGCCTTCGTAGAAAGCTCCGTCTTCCTGGTCCCTGCCGACGTTCTTTTCGTGCCGATGGCGATCGCCCGTCCGCAGCGCGCCTGGCGTTATGCCATCGTGGCCACGATCGCCTCCGTCCTCGGCGGCATTGCCGGCTGGTATATCGGCCATTTCGCCTTCGAGACCGTGGCCCGCCCCGTCCTCGAATTCTACGGCAAGCTCGAAGCCTTCGAGGAGCTGAAGGACTCGGTCGGCAACGGCATGCTCCTGCTTCTCCTCGTCACGTCGGGCCTCGCCCACCTGCCGCCGATCAAGGTCGTGACGATTCTGGCCGGCGTCGCCAACATCAATCTCCTGCTTTTCATCGTCTCGGCGATCGTCGCGCGCGGCGCCCGCTTCCTGTTCCTCGCCTGGCTCCTGCGCCGCTACGGCGAGCCGATCCGCGAGTTCATCGAGAAGCGGCTCGGCCTGCTCGCAGCCGTTGCCTGCGGCCTTCTTATTGCCCTTTACGCCGCCTACCGCTACCTCGCCTGACCGGAGAGCATGCATGGCCGAAAGCCCGTACCAGACCCGCGACATCCTTCTCCTCTCGCTCGCCCTGACGGTGGGCATGGCCGCCGTCGTCGGCGGCGCACTCGGCTTCGAGCATATCGGCGGCTACATTCCCTGCATGCTCTGCCTGATGCAGCGCACCCCCTACTATGTCGGTATTCCGCTCGGCATCCTCGCCGTGCTGTCGATCCTGTTCCGGATGCCGGCCTGGACCACACGCGCGCTCCTCCTCGCCGTCGCCGCGCTGATGCTCTACGGCGGCGGTCTCGGCGTCTATCATGCCGGGGTCGAATGGCATTTCTGGCCGGGACCGACGAGCTGCGCCACAGCGGCGCAGGGCGTGACAACGGATGCCGGCAACCTCCTCGGCGACATCAACGCCAAGAAGCCGCCCTCCTGCGACGCCGCCGCCTTGCGCATCCTCGGCCTTTCCTTCGCGGGGTGGAACGCGATCGCGAGCCTCGTGCTCGCGGCCATCGCGATCAGGGCGGCTCGGGCCCGCGCCTGACGCGGCCTCAGGGCTGCAGTTCGACGTCCCAGTAGAGGTAATCCATCCAGCTTTCGTGCAAGAAGTTGGGCGGAAACAGCCGGCCGTTATTGTGCAGGTCCTGAACGCTCGGCCGGTACGGCTTCTGAAACGGCATCATGCCAACATGCTCCGGCATTTCGCCACCCTTTTTCAGATTGCAGGGCGAGCAGGCGGCCACAACGTTCTCCCAGGTGGTCTGCCCGCCGCAGCGGCGCGGGATGACATGGTCGAAGGTCAGATCCTCGGTCGAACCGCAATACTGGCACTGGAAGCGATCGCGCAGGAATACGTTGAAGCGGGTGAAGGCGGGATGACGCGACGGCTTCACATAGCTCTTCAGGCACACCACGCTCGGCAGGCGCATCGAGAAGCTCGGCGAGGAGACGGCCTGCTCGTATTCCGCGACGATGTGCACACGGTCGAGAAACACCGCCTTGACCGCATCTTGCCATGACCACAGGGAGAGAGGGTAATAGCTGAGCGGTCGGTAGTCGGCGTTGAGAACGAGTGCCGGCAGCGACTGCGGTGAGACATGGATCGTCAAGTGGAACTCCTTGAGCGACTCGGCAGCTATATCATCATATTAGGCGCAGTGTGACAGGGTTGTGAAGCGGCGGTTTCGCGCAGTTTTTGCGATTTTCTCCGCCTTTTCCGCGACATTCTCACTCCGAGACCGGCGTTGCGCTCCGACGCATCTCGACGGCGTAATAGGCCCACAGGAGCCGTGCCGCGACGCCCCGCCAAGGGCTCCATTCCTCCGCGATCGCCGCCAGCGCCTTCGACGAGGGCCGGGCCGGAAGGTCGAGGAGGCGGTGCGCGGCCGCCTGCAAAGCCACGTCTCCGGAGGGGAAGACGTCGGGATGCCCGGCGCAGAAAAGAAGATAGACCTCCGCCGTCCACGGCCCCAGACCCTTGACCGCCGTCATCCGCGCGATCGCCTTCTCGCCCGGCAGGGTACACAGATGCTCGAGGTCGAGATCGCCCGAGATCACGGCTTGCGCGACGCGGCGCAGCGTCCCGGTCTTGGCGGCGGAAAGGCCCGCCGCCCGCGCTCCCGCCTCGTCGAGGCCGAGAAATCCTTCCGGCGTGATTTCTCCGATCGCCGCTTCCAGCCGGCGCTGGAGCGCCGCCGCGCTCGCCTTCGAGACCATCTGCGAGAGNACGATCTCGGCCANCGCTGCATAGCCCGGCGACCGGCGCCGCAGCGGCACCTCACCGCTGAGCGCGATCGCCGCGGCAAGCCGGGCATCGCGCCGCGCCAGCTCCGCGAGACCTTCTTCCACGTCCGCCGCGCCGTCTATCCGCCGCATCCGATCCTCCGCTGTCGTGCGGATGGAAGAGAATGGCGGCGGTGACGTCAACCCGGAAACATGAGATAAGCCGACATGCTTCGTTCCGAGGAAAACACGCGTCCGGTCGTCCGCTTCGCGCCGAGCCCGAACGGATTCCTGCATCTCGGCCATGCCCGCTCGGCGCTCCTGAACGGCGATTTCGCCCGGGCCCGGGGCACCTTCCTCCTGCGCATCGAGGACATCGACACCGCCCGCTGCCGGCCGGAATTCGAGCGGGCGATCGAGGAGGACCTCGCATGGCTCGGACTCTCCTGGCCGAAGCCGCCGCGCCGCCANTCGGAGCATTTCGACGCCTACCGNGCCGCGCTCGACGAGCTTCGGCGNCTCGGCCTCGTCTATCCGGCCTTTCTCAGCCGCGGTCAGATTGCCGCGCTTATCCGCGAGGCNGAGGGTGGGGGAGAATCCTGGCCGCGCGACCCCGACGGCGCGCCGNTCTATCCCGGCGCCGAGCGCGACATGGGNGAGANCGAACGGCANGCGCTCGTCGCCTCCGGCGCGCCCTTTGCGTGGCGGCTCGACATGGCGCGCGCGCTCGAAGGTCTCGGGACGCACCTCGACTGGATCGAAGCCGGCGAAACCGGCGGCGAGGGCTGGCGCGAGCCGGCCAAGCCGGGGCTCTGGGGCGACGTGATCCTCGCTCGCCGCGACACACCGACGAGCTACCATCTCTCGGTGACCGTCGATGACCACCTCCAGGGAATCACTGACGTGATCCGCGGGCGTGACCTCTTCGCCGCGACCGCCGTGCACCGGCTCCTCCAACATCTCCTCGGATTTACCGCCCCGGTCTACCGCCACCATTCCCTCGTCACCGACGCGGCCGGGCGCAAGCTGTCGAAATCCGACCGCGACACAGCGCTCTCCAGCCTGCGCGCGTCCGGCGCCACGCCCGACGACATCCGCCGCATGGCCGGCGTCGAGGCCGCCGCCATCCCCTCTTCGTGAGAGGGACATGCGCCGCTACGGCGCGGCCTCCTCGCGCTCGCGCCGAAATTTCATGATCGCGGCGTTGATCTCGCCGCCGAGGATGAAGATGGCGGCGATGATGTAGAGGAAGACCAGCGCGATCATGATCGAGGCGAGGCCGGCATAGGTCGCCGTATAATTGGCGAAGCCGTCGAGATAACTCGCAAAGGCGAGCGCGCCGGCGATCCAGGCGATGAGCGTCACCCCGATGCCGGGAAGGACGTCGAGGATGCGCCGCCGGCCCGCCGGCAGCCAGAGATGCGAGACGATCAGCCCGACGATGAGGACGGCAAGGGCGATGAAGACACGCCAGTTGTCGACGGCGGCGATCGATTCCTCGAGCCACGGCGCATATTTGCGTGCGAGCCGCACCGCGACCGGCGCGAGAAGCAGCAGGAAGCTGATCACCATGATCGACAAGGTGGCGGCGAGCACGAAGAGGAGGCTCTGCGCGCGCGTAAAGTACCAGGGCCGCGTGTCGGTCACCCGGTAGGCGCGGTTGAGCGAGAGCCTGAGCGCCTCGACCCCGTTCGCCGCGAAAAAGGCGGCCGCCGCCACCGAGATCGTCAGGAGGTCGCCGCGGGGAACGGTCAGCACCGAGATCACCTCGCGCGCGATCGGCTCGGCGATCGATTCCGGCCAGGTGTCGAAGATCAGGTGCGAGGCGGTCTCGGCATAGGCGTCGGCGCCGAGAAAGCTCGCCAGCGTCGTCGAGAAGATCATGAAGGGGAAGAGCGCCATCAGCACCGACAGCGCGACATGGCTGGCGATCGCCCAGCCGTCGTCGTTGGTAAAATGCTCGAGAGCGTCCCAGATGACCCGTCCGGCCTGTTTCACTCGCCTCGCCCCCTGGATTGGCATGTTCGACGGTCCGGCTTGCCGGTCGCCCGAGAATATGGAAAGCCGAAACGCGATTGTACAGGTGGAGAAGGCGGCAATGGGCGCGTCAGATGGCATTTCCGAGAAAAACGCCGGCCGCGTGATCCTCGTCACCGGTTGCTCGAGCGGTATCGGCGCCCATTGCGCGCGGGCGCTGAAGGCCGATGGCTGGCGGGTGATAGCCTCGGCACGCCGGCGGCACGACATCGCCGCGCTCGAGGCCGACGGCATCGAGACCTTCCACCTCGACTATGGCGAGCCGGACAGCATCCGCGCCTTCTTCGAGGCGGCGATGGCGGCGACGGGCGGGCGCTGCGACGCACTCTTCAACAACGGCGCCTACAGCCAGGTCGGCGCGGTCGAGGATCTGCCCGTCGAGGCTCTGCGGCTGCAGTTCGAGGCGAACTTTTTCGGTTGGCACGACCTGACGCGCCGGGTCGTTCCGGTCATGCGCCGGCAGGGCCATGGCCGAATCATCCAGTGTTCCTCGATCCTCGGCCTGGTGCCAATGCGCTGGCGCGGCGCCTATTGCGCTTCGAAGCATGCCCTCGAGGCGTTGACCGTCACGCTCCGGCTGGAGCTCGAAGGGTCGGGCATCCATGTCAGCCTGATCGAGCCGGGACCGATCCGCTCCCGCATCGCCCAGAATGCGTTGGCGCATTTCGAGCGTCACATCGACGCGGACGCCTCCGTCCATCGCGCGCTCTATGCCCGCCAGATCGGCCGCATGAAGGGCGAGACGACGACCTGGACCGACAAGCTCGGCCCCGAGTTCGTCTACGAGGTGCTCGCCCATGCGCTGACGTCGCCGCGGCCGCGACCGCATTACGCCGTCACCCGTCAGGCAAGGATCGGCGTCCTCGCCCGGCGCCTCCTCCCCGCGCGGCTGTTCTATGCGATCCTCGCCGGGCGCGATTGACGCGGAACCGGATGGATTGCCGGCGCATTCGACCTATGTCATCAAGATGCCCTCGCAAAGGAACCCCCGATGTCCTCCGTCACCTACGTGCTTTCGATCCTCGTCATGCTGGCCGTTGTCGCCGTGCTCATCCGCGGCATCGTCAACATGGCGCGCGGTGGCTCGGGCAACCTGTCGAACAAGCTGATGCAGGTTCGCGTGCTCCTGCAGTTCATCGCCGTCGTCCTCATTGTCGCCACGCTGTGGCTGACGGGCGGCGGGCACTGAGGGCGGGCGATGGTCAAGCTCAACAAGATCTACACCCGCACCGGCGACGACGGCACGACCGGCCTCGTTGCCGGCCCGCGCCGGCGCAAGGACGACATCCGCGTCGAGGCCTACGGCACGGTCGACGAGACCAATTCCGCGATCGGGCTCGCGCGGCTCCACACCGGCGATATGGAGATGCTCGACGCCATGCTGTCGCGCATCCAGAACGACTGCTTCGACCTCGGCGCGGACCTTGCGACGCCCGACACCGGCAAGAAGCCGGAATGGGAGCCCCTGCGCATCAGCGACGAGCAGGTGAAGCGGCTCGAAGCCGAGATCGATGCCCTTAACGCCGATCTCGAGCCGCTGCGCTCCTTTGTCCTGCCTGCAGGCAGCGCCGCCTCGGCGCATCTCCACCACGCCCGCACCGTCGCCCGCCGCGCCGAGCGGGTGATCGTGACGCTGGCCGGAACCGAGGGCGAGGCCGTCAATCCGGCGGCGGTGCGCTACATCAACCGGCTCTCCGACTTCCTCTTCGTCGCCGCGCGCTGGGTCAACGACCAGGGTCGCACCGACGTTCTCTGGGTCCCCGGCGCCAACCGCTGAGCGGGTCGCCGTCTCGGCGGAAAAGACCTGTTTCCTTCGGGCGAGATTTCGAACTAGTCTCTCCGCGGTGCCCAATCCCGCCCGCCGGACGAGACGATGTTCATCCCCCTGCACGATGCCAACAGCCTGAAGCATATCCGCGCACAATGGGTGACATGGACGCTGATCGGCGCCAATATCATCGTCTATCTGCTCACGGCGCTGGCAGGCGAGGAGTCTACCTTCTCGACGACGGCGGTGCTCGGCCTGGGCTACATCCCCTCCGTCGTTCATAACGTTGCCGAATTGCCGATCGAATATGTGCTGGTCCCCAAGGACTGGACCTATCTCACCTACTCGTTCCTGCATGCCGACATCTTTCACGTCGGCTCAAACATGCTTTTCCTCTGGGTTTTCGGCGACAATGTCGAGGATGCCCTCGGCCATGTCCGCTACCTGATTTTCTACTTCGCCTGTGCCGCGGCCGGCGCCTTCGTCCACGGCCTGTTCCTGCCCAATTCGGACGCACCGCTGATCGGCGCCTCCGGCGCGGTGGCGGGCGTCGTCGCCGCCTATCTGATGCTGCATCCGCGCGTGCGGGTCTGGGTTCTCGTGCTCGGTCGCATTCCCCTGCCGCTGCCGGCCTTCATCCCGCTCGTCTTCTGGGTCGGCATGCAGTTCTTCATGCTCTTTGCCGACATGGACGGCCAGGTCTCGTGGGCAACCCACGCCGGCGGCATCATCGCCGGCGTCCTCCTGGTCCTCGTCTTGAGGCGCCGCGGCGTGCCGCTCTTCGACCGCACGATCGAAAGCCCGAAGGCGGTGGTCCACAAGACGGAGACCCCGGTCGACCACGTTCAGCGGCCACCCAACCGGCCGCCGCCGCTCAAATGGGGTCGTTAATTGAAACGATCTAATTTACGCTTACGTTAACGTAATATATGTGCGAACTGAATTGACCCGCGCGGAAACGGTTGATTCCGGGCGAAAAAGGACTATCCATGTCGCCCGACAGCGAGCGTCCAGGCCTTGGAGGTGTTCAACTGCCGGCCAGGATCGGGCGCTGCTTCTGAGGCTGGGTGTGGTCCGGCCGGAAGGCTCCCGCCCTTCCGGGATCGCGCACCAGCGGAGCTCTCGGCCCGAGGGGCACAGCCCCCGCCGCAATCGAAAGGCACAGGCATGAAGATACTCGTACCGGTGAAGCGCGTCGTCGACTACAACGTCAAGATCCGGGTCAGGCCGGACGGCAGCGGCGTCGAACTCGCGAACGTCAAGATGTCGATGAACCCGTTCGACGAGATCGCGGTCGAGGAGGCGTTGCGCCTGAAGGAAGCCGGCAAGGCCGAGGAAGTCGTCGCCGTCTCCGTCGGCCCGGCCAAGGCCGAGGAGACGCTGCGCACCGCGCTCGCCATGGGCGCCGACCGCGCGATCCTGATCGAGACCGATGCCGTGGTCGAGCCGCTGGCGGTCGCCAAGCTCCTGAAGGCCGTCGTCGGCGAGGAGAAGCCCGACCTCGTCATCCTCGGCAAGCAGGCCATCGACGACGATTCCAACCAGACCGGCCAGATGCTGGCGGCGCTGCTCGGCTGGGGCCAGGCGACCTTCGCCTCCAAGCTCGAGCTCGGCGACGGCAAGGCCGATGTCACCCGCGAGGTCGATGGCGGCCTGCAGACGATCTCGGTCAAGCTGCCGGCGATCGTGACGACGGACCTGCGCCTGAACGAGCCGCGCTACGCCTCGCTCCCCAACATCATGAAGGCGAAGAAGAAGCCGCTCGACAAGAAGACCCCGGCCGATCTCGGCGTCGACATTGCGCCGCGTCTCGAGGTGCTGAAGACCGAGGAGCCGGGCGGCCGCAAGGCGGGCGTCAAGGTCGGCTCGGTCGCCGAGCTCGTCGACAAGCTGAAGAACGAGGCCGGCGTCCTCTGAGGGCGCCCCCATCCCATCGATGAACAGCGGCTCCCGGCGCCGATCGCCGAGCGGAGCCCGATCAGGAGAGACAGAATGGCCATCCTCATTCTCGCCGAACACGACAACCAGAGCCTGTCCGACCAGACCGCCAAGGCGGTGAGCGCCGCCAAGAAGATCGGCGGAGACATCCACGTCCTCGTCGCCGGCAAGGACGCCAAGGCCGCGGCCGGCGCCGCTGCCAAGCTCGATGGCGTCTCGAAGG
>Ga0065721_10051698_pt1 | contig 13828 bp, 12 predicted proteins | sample Mesricmetagenome_FD_59108 | JGI IMG/M metagenome (GOLD analysis project Ga0065721, IMG submission 59108) | Mesophilic microbial community from rice straw/compost enrichment Sample: eDNA_1 v2 (version 2) | ecosystem: Engineered > Solid waste > Grass > Composting > Bioreactor | place: USA: Davis... | reverse complement strand
CGACGCAGATCGAGGAGATCGTGCTGCAGCACGAGAAGCTCTCGGGGCAGTACCAGGTGCAGGTGATGCGCGAGGGGCTGCTGGACGAGGTGCTGGTGCGCTGCGAGCTGCAGCCCGCGCTGGGGCCGCAGCCGCCGGCCGTCGTGGAGGAGATCGCCCGCTGGGTGCAGCACCGCATCAAGACGCTGGTGGGCATCAGCACCCGCGTGGAAGTGCTGGTGCCCGACTCGATCGAGCGCACCCTCACCGGCAAGGCGCGCCGCGTCATCGACCGGCGCCCCAAGTAACGCTGCAAGGAACCGCCATGTACACCCAAGCCATGGACACCCAAGGCCCCGAGTCCGAAGACAAGACGCTGCGCTCCGTCGAGGAGTTCCAACTGCAGCAGCGCTTCGACGCCACCATCGACGATGGCGGCTTCATCGAGGCCAAGGACTGGATGCCGGAGAACTACCGCAAGACGCTGGTCCGCCAGATCAGCCAGCACGCGCACTCCGAGATCGTGGGCATGCTGCCCGAAGGCAACTGGATCACGCGCGCGCCCACGCTCAAGCGCAAGGCGATCCTGCTGGCCAAGGTGCAGGACGAGGGCGGCCACGGCCTGTACCTCTACGCCGCGGCCGAGACGCTGGGCACCAGCCGCGACCAGCTGCTGGCGGCGCTGCACTCGGGCAAGGCCAAGTACAGCTCGATCTTCAACTACCCCACGCTGACCTGGGCCGACGTGGGCACCATCGGCTGGCTCGTTGACGGCGCAGCCATCATGAACCAGGTGCCCATCTGCCGCTGCTCCTACGCACCCTATGCGCGGGCGATGATCCGCATCTGCCGCGAGGAGAGTTTCCATCAGCGCCAAGGCTTCGACTCGCTGCTGGTGATGATGCAAAACGGCACCGAGGCGCAGAAGGCGATGGTGCAGGACGCGGTGAACCGCTGGTGGTGGCCGTGCCTGATGATGTTCGGCCCGCCCGATGACCAGTCGCCCAACAGCGCGCAGGGCATGCGCTGGGGCATCAAGCGCGTCTCCAACGACGACCTGCGCCAGAAGTTCGTGGACGCCACGGTGGAGCAGGCCAAGGTGCTGGGCGTGACGCTGCCCGACCCCGATCTGAAATGGAACGAGGAGCGCGGCCACTGGGACTTCGGCGCCATCGACTGGGACGAGTTCTGGCGCGTGGTCAACGGCAACGGCCCGTGCAACCGCGAGCGCCTGGCCGCGCGCGTGAAGGCCTGGGAAGAGGGCGCCTGGGTGCGCGAGGCCGCGCTGGCCCACGCCGCCAAGCAGGCCGAGCGCGAGCCGCAGGCCGCCTGAGCCCCGACGCATCGAGGAGACGAGATCATGAGCACCGAAGCGAAGAACGAATGGCCGCTGTGGGAAGTGTTCGTGCGCAGCCGCGCCGGCCTGGACCACAAGCATTGCGGCAGCCTGCACGCGGCTGACGCCCAGATGGCGATCCAGATGGCGCGCGACGTCTACACGCGGCGCCAGGAAGGGTCGAGCGTTTGGGTGGTGCGCTCGGACCACATCACCGCCAGCGACCCCGGCGACAAGGGCATGTTCTTCGACCCGATGGAGGACAAGGTCTACCGCCACCCCACCTTCTACAAGCTGCCGGACTCGGTGGACCACATGTAAGGCGGCACCGTCATGCAGGCTTCGATCTCACTTCAACGCGACGCGCGCCAGCAGTACCTGCTGCGCATTGGCGACACCTGCCTGATCCTGGCGCAGCGCCTGGGCGAATGGACCGGCCATGCGCCGGTGCTGGAGGAGGACATCGCGCTGGCCAACATGGCGCTGGACCTGCTGGGCCAGGCGCGCGCGGTGCTCACGCTGGCCGGCGCGCCCCAGGGCCTGGACGAGGACCAGATCGCCTTCCTGCGCGAGGAGCGCGACTACTTCAACCCCACGCTGGTGGAACTGCCCAACGGCGAGGGCCGCCCGGGCGACTTCGCGCTCACGGTGCTGCGCAACGCCTTCGTGTCCACGCAGCTGAAGTTGCTGTGGCAACGGCTGCTGGACTCCAGCGACGAGGAGCTGGCGGCCATCGCGGCCAAGGCCGTCAAGGAGGCGCGCTACCACCAGCAGCACGCGGCCGACTGGGTGCTGCGCCTGGGCGACGGCACGCAGGAGTCGAACCGCCGCATGCAGGCCGCGCTGGACAAGCTCTGGCCCTACGTGGCCGAGCTGTTCGCCCAGGACGAGGTGGACGAGGCCGCGGCCGAGAGCGGGCTGGGCCCGCGCTGGGCCGAGCTGCGCCAGGAGTGGCTGTCGGAGATCGGCCCGCTGCTGCAGGCCGCGACGCTGGCGCAGCCGGCGGACCGGCCCTTCCTGAGCACCGGCCGGCGCGGCGTGCACAGCGAGCACATGGGCTACATCCTGGCCGAGATGCAGCACCTGCAGCGCGCCTTCCCGGGAGGCGCCTGGTGAACGCGGCCCAGCGCGCCGTCCCGACGCGCGTGCAGCGCGCCTGGGACGTGCTGGCCGGCGTGCTGGACCCGGAGGTGCCGGCGCTGTCGCTGTGCGACCTCGGCATCGTGCGCGACGTGCGCGAGGACGGCGAGGCGCTGGAGGTGGTGCTCACGCCCACGTACTCCGGCTGCCCCGCCACCGAGGTCATCGAGCGCAGCGTGGCCGAGGCCGTGGAAGGCGCGGGCCTGGGGCCGGTGCGCCTGAAACTGCAGCGCGCCCCGGCCTGGACTACCGACTGGATCAGCGAGGACGGCCGGCGCAAGCTGCGCGAGTACGGCATCGCGCCGCCGGGGCACCTGGCCGCCGGCGCCGCGGCGCCCATCCGCCTGGTGCCGCGGCGCATCGCGCCGGTGGCCTGCCCGCGCTGCGGCAGCACGCACACCGAGCAGCTCTCGGCCTTCGGCGCCACGGCGTGCAAATCGCTGCACCGCTGCCTGGACTGCCGCGAGCCCTTCGAACACTTCAAGCCCATCTGAGCCGCCATCCCCATGAGTGTCCTGTTCCATCCGCTGCGCGTGCGCGCCATCGAGCCCGACACCACCGAGGCCGTCATCGTCAGCTTCGAGGTGCCGCCGGAGCTGCGCGAGGTCTTCGGCTTCACCCAGGGCCAGTACCTCACGCTGCGCAAGACCATCGACGGCCAGGACCTGCGCCGCTCCTACTCCATCTGCGCCGGCGTGGACGACGGCGAGCTGCGCGTGGGGGTGCGCAAGGTCAAGGGCGGGGTGTTTTCCAACTGGATCAACGCCGAGCTCAAGGTCGGCGACGAGATCAGCGTGATGGCGCCGCAGGGGCGCTTCTTCGTGCCCATCGAGGCCGATGCGCAGCGCCATCACCTGGGCATCGCCGGCGGCAGCGGCATCACGCCCATCCTGTCCATCATGAAGACGGTGCTGGCGCGCGAGCCGAAGTCGCGCTTCACGCTGGTCTACGGCAACCGCTCGTTGCAGTCCACCATGTTCAAGGAAGAGCTGGAGGACCTGAAGAACCGCTACATGGCGCGGCTGGTGCTGCACCACGTGTTCTCCGACGAGCCCACCGACTCGCCGCTGAACATGGGCGTGATGAACCGCGACAAGATCGGCGAGTTCCTGCGCGGCGTGGTGCCGGCGGACTCCATCGACCATGCCTACGTCTGCGGCCCGTTCCAGATGAACGACGAGGCCGAGGCCGCGCTGCTGGGCGCGGGCGTGCCGGAGGACCGCATCCACATCGAGCGCTTCGGCGTGGCGCAAGCCCCCGGCACGGCGCACACGGCCGATGCCGTGGTGCACCAGGCGCAGCCGGGCGACGCGGAGAGCGCGCGCATCGTCATCATCCGCGACGGGCTGCGGCGCGAGATCCAGTTCCACAAGCAGCAGCCCAGCATCCTGGACGCGGCCTCGGCCTGCGGCATGGAAGTGCCGTTCTCCTGCACCTCCGGCGTGTGCGGCACCTGCCGCGCCAAGGTGGTGGAGGGCGAGGTGCGCATGGAGCGCAACTTCGCGCTGGACAAGAACGAGGTCGCGGCTGGTTTCGTCCTCACCTGCCAGGCGCACCCGCTCACCGAGCGCGTGATCCTGTCCTTCGACGAAAGGTAAAGCCGCATGGCCCGCGGACGTGCCGCCAACTACGGCGACCAGCGCGAGATGATCCTGGCGCGGGCGGCGGAGCTGTTCGCCTGCAGCGGCTATCCGGCCACCTCGATGAACCAGGTGGCCGAAGCCGCTGGCCTGTCCAAGGCCACGCTCTACCACTACTACCGCGACAAATACAGCCTGCTGGTGGAGATCACCGAAGGCCACGTGGCACGGCTGGTGGCGATGGTGGAGGCGGTGCAGGCGCAGGACCTGGGCGCCGAGGAGCGCGTGCGTGAGTTGGTGGTGCGCATCCTGGGCGAGTACGCGCACGCGCAGCACGCGCACCGCGTGCTCACGGACGACGTGCGCTTCCTGCACGCCGAGGACAGTGAGCGCATCCTCGACATGCAGCGCCGCGTCACGGCCGGCTTCGCGGACGCGATCGCCCAATGGCAGCCCGGCCAGCAGGCCGCGGGCCTCGCAAAACCCATCACCATGCTGCTGTTCGGCATGGTCAACTGGATGTTCACGTGGCTGCGGCCCGATGGGGACCTGTCCTACGAGGACATGGCCGGCATCGTGGCGGACCTCCTCGTCGGCGGCGTGCCGGCGGTGCGGCCGCCCCAGCGCGTGACAATCGACAAGAGCACCAAGACAGCCCCGCGCCGACGCAGCCCGCTGCGCGCGGAGGCCACATCCACCGAAGGAGACGACGCATGAAAAAGACTTTCAAACTGGTTGCCGCCGCAGCGGCGCTGCTGGCCGCCACGCTGGCGCAGGCTGACATCAACGTCGGCGTGACGCTCTCGGCCACGGGCCCGGCGGCCTCGCTGGGCATCCCGGAGAAGAACACGGTGGCGCTGATGCCCAAGACCATCGCCGGGCAGAAGGTCAACTACATCGTGCTCGACGACGCCAGCGACACCACCGCGGCCGTCTCCAACACGCGCAAGCTCGTGAGCGAGCACAAGGTGGACGTGATCCTGGGCTCCACCACCACGCCCAACTCGCTGGCCATGATCGACGTGGCGGCCGAGTCGCAAACGCCCATGATCTCCATGGCCGCGTCGGCGCGCATCGTCGAGCCCATGGACGCCAAGCGGAAGTGGGTGTTCAAGACGCCGCAGAACGACATCATGATGTCGCTGGCCATCGTCGAGCACATGGTCGCCTCGGGCGTGCGCAACGTGGCCTTCATCGGCTTCTCCGACGCCTACGGCGAAGGCTGGTTCCAGGAGTTTGCCAAGGCCGCGGAGCTCAAGAAGCTCAAGATCGTGTCCAACGAGCGTTACACGCGCACCGACACTTCCGTCACCGGCCAGGCGCTCAAGATCATGTCGGCCAGGCCCGACGCGGTGCTCATCGCCGGCTCGGGCACGCCGGCGGCGCTGCCGCAGAAGACGCTCAAGGAACGCGGCTTCACCGGCAAGATCTACCAGACGCACGGCGTGGCCAACGCGGACTTCCTGCGCGTGGGCGGCAAGGACGTGGAAGGCACGCTGCTGCCCGCCGGCCCGGTGCTGGTGGCGGATCAGCTGCCGGCCTCGCACCCGGTGAAGAAGAGCGCGCAGGCCTACGTGGCCGCCTACGAGGGCGCGCACGGCAAGGGCAGCGTCTCCACCTTCGGCGCGCATGCCTGGGACGCCGGCCTGCTGATGAGCTCGGCCGTGCCCGCGGCGCTGAAGAAGGCGCAGCCCGGCACGCCGGAGTTCCGCGCCGCGCTGCGCGACGCGCTGGAGGCCACCAAGGAAGTGGCGGGCGCGCACGGCATCTTCACCATGTCGCCCAACGACCACCTGGGCCTGGACCAGCGCGCGCGCGTGATGGTCAAGATCGAGGGCGGCACCTGGAAGTACCAGGCCAGCGCGCAGCCTTGATGCGCTGAGGCATTGGGCGTCTCCAGGCGGCTGGAGCGTATGCCAACCACTTCGTCATTCCCGCGCAGGCGGGAATCCAGGCGGCCCCTAAGCTGGCCATGGCCGAACGAGTCGGCGTGCCGGTACTTGGGGCCTTGTTCGGCCTGCATCGGCGCTCACGCTCCGGCGTGGGGCCGCCTGGATGCCCGCCTTCGCGGGCATGACGATGTGGAGGGCGGGGCGCTTGAGCCCGTGGCCTGACGCTGACGAAGCGGTAGTACCCCTCCGGGAAGTCGAACCTCATGGACCTACAAATCGCCCTCTTGCTGGGGCAGGACGGCATCGTCAACGGTGCCGTCTACGGACTCATGGCGCTGGCGCTGGTGCTGGTGTTCTCGGTCACGCGCGTGATCTTCATTCCGCAGGGCGAGTTCGTCGCCTTCGCGGCGCTGTCGATGGCGATGCTGCAGAGCGGCCGCGCGCCGGCGAGCCTGTGGCTGCTGCTGGCGCTGGCGGTGGCCGTGCTGGCGCTGGAAGCCTGGCGCGCGCAGCGCGGCGCCACGGTGGACTGGAAGTCCACGCTGTTCTGGTGCGTGCTGTGCCCGGCGGCCGCCGCGGCGATGGTGGCGCTGCAGCCGCAGGCCCAGGCGCTGCAGGCCGCCGCCACGCTGCTGCTGATCACGCCGCTGGGCCCGCTGCTGTACCGCCTGGCCTACCGCCCGCTGGCGCGCGCCAGCGTGCTGATGCTGCTGATCGTCTCGGTGGCGCTGCACGGCGTGCTGGTCGGCCTGGGCTTGCTGTTCTTCGGCGCCGAGGGCTCGCGCACCAATGCGTTCTCCGAGCTGCGGCTGGACGTGGGGGGGCTGAGCATCACGGGCCAGTCGCTGGTGGTGGTGGGCACCACGCTGGCGCTGGTGGTGGCCATGTTCGTGTTCTTCGAGCGCTCCATCGTGGGCAAGGCGCTGCGCGCCACGGCCATGAACCGCGTGGGCGCGCGGCTCATGGGCATCCCCACCGAGCTCTCGGGCGACGTGTGCTTCGCCTTCGCCGCGCTCATCGGCGCGGTGGCGGGGCTGCTGGTGGCGCCGATCACCACGGTCTATTACGACACGGGCTTCCTCATCGGCCTCAAGGGCTTCGTCGCGGCGATCGTGGGCGGCCTGGCGAGCTACCCGCTGGCGCTGGCCGGCGCGCTGCTGGTGGGGCAACTGGAATCCTTCGCCTCGTTCTGGTCCAGCGCCTTCAAGGAGGTGCTGGTGTTCACGCTGATCATTCCGGTGCTGTGGTGGCGCAGCCTGCGCAGCCACCATGTGGAGGAGGACGAATGAGCACGTCCCACACCGTTTCCGAAACCGTGCCCGCCGCCAAGAAGGTGGAGAGCGCAACCGTCGCGGCTGCCGTGCCGGCCGCCCGTGGAGGCATCACGCCCCGCCACCTGGTGCTGGCCGCGGTGGCGCTGCTGCTGGCCTCCTGGGGCTTCCTGCCCGAGTTCAGCGTCACGCTGCTGAACTACATCGGGCTGTACGCGCTGGTGGCGCTGGGGCTGGTGATGCTCACCGGCGTGGGCGGCATGACCAGCTTCGGCCAGGCGGCCTTCGTGGGGCTGGGCGCCTACGCCACGGCCTGGGCCTGCACCTCGCCCGACGCGGCGGCGCTGTTCGGCGCGCTGCCGCCGGCGCTGCTGCCCTGGGCCGGGTTGGCGCTGGGCCTGGTGATCACCTTCGCGGTGGCCTGGTTCCTGGGCTCCATCACCCTGAAACTCTCGGGCCACTACCTGCCGCTGTGCACCATCGCCTGGGGGCTGAGCCTGTACTTCCTGTTCGGCAACCTGGAGTTCCTGGGCGGGCACACCGGGATGGCCGGCCTGCCGCCGCTGGTGGTGGGCGGCGTCTCGCTGGCCTCGCCGCGGGTGCTGGGGCTGCTGATCTGGGCCGTGGTGCTGCTGGCGCTGTGGGCGCTGCACAACCTGCTGGACTCGCGCGAGGGCCGCGCCATCCGCTCGCTCAAGGGCGGGCGCGTGATGGCCGAGTCCATGGGCGTGGACACCGGTCGCCAGCGCATCAAGCTGTTCGTGCTGGCCGCGCTGCTGGCGGCGGTCTCGGGCTGGTTGTACGCGCACCTGCAGCGCTTCGTGAACCCCACGCCCTTCAACCTCAACATCGGCATCGAATACCTGTTCATGGCCGTGGTGGGCGGCGCCGGCCACCTGTGGGGCGCGGTGCTGGGCGCGGCGCTGATCACGCTGCTCAAGGAGCAGCTGCAGGACCTGCTGCCGCGCCTGCTGGGCAGCAGCGGCAACTTCGAGGTCGTCGTCTTCGGCCTGCTGATGCTGTTCGTGCTGCAGCGCTTCGCCGATGGGCTGTGGCCGCAGCTGGCGGCCGTGGCGCGGCGCTGGCTGCGTCCCACGCCCGTGAAGCTGCCCGCGGCCGCGCCGCTGCCGCAGCGGGCGCTGCCGCCGCGCAGCCAGGTGGTGCTGGAGGCCAAGGACGTGACCAAGCGCTTCGGCGGCCTGGTGGCCAACAACGCGGTGAACCTGCGCGTGAAGGCCGGCGAGATCCTGGCGCTCATCGGCCCCAACGGCGCGGGCAAGAGCACCTTCTTCAACATGATCTCGGGCGTGGACGACCCCAGCAGCGGCGAGGTGCGGCTGATGGGCCAGGCCATGGCCGGCAAGCCCTCGCGCGCCTTCGCGGCGCTGGGCCTCTCGCGCAGCTTCCAGCACGTGCGGCTGCTGGGGCAGCGCACGGTGCTGGAGAACGTGGCCGTGGGCGCGCACCTGCGCGCCCAGCGCGGCTGGATCGCCTCCATGCTGCGCCTGGACCGCGCCGAGGAAGCCGCGGTGCTGGCCGAGGCGCGGCGCCAGATCGAGCGCTGCGGCCTGGGCGCGCACGTGGACACGCCGGCCGCCTCGCTGGCGCTGGGGCAGCAGCGCATCGTGGAGATCGCCCGCGCGCTGGCGAGCCAGCCCGCGGTGCTGCTGCTGGACGAGCCCGCCGCAGGCCTGCGCCACCTGGAGAAGCAGGCGCTGGCGAAGTTGCTGGATCAACTCAGGGCCGAGGGCCTGGGCATCCTCGTGGTGGAGCACGACATGGAGTTCGTGATGAACCTGGCCGACCGCATCACGGTGCTGGAGTTCGGCACCGTCATCGCCGAGGGCACGCCGGCCGAGGTGCAGGGCAACCAGCGCGTGCTGGATGCCTACCTGGGCGGCGGCGACGATATGGGAGTGGCTGCATGAGCAACGGCGCGAACCTGCTGGAGCTGCGCGAGTTCTGCGTCTCCTATGGCGAGGTGGAGGCGGTGCACCGCGTCAACCTCACGGTGAAGGAGGGCGAGATCGTCACCGTGATCGGTCCCAACGGCGCGGGCAAGACCACGCTGCTGTCGGCCGCGATGGGGCTGCTGCCCTCGCGCGGCGAGCTGCTGCTCGGCGGCGAGCGCATCGCGCGGCCGAGCGTGGAGAAGATGGTGGCGCACGGCGTGGCGCTGGTGCCGGAGAAGCGCGAGCTCTTCAACGAGATGTCGGTGGAGGACAACCTGCTGCTGGGCGGCTTCTCGCGCTGGCGCCGCGGCCAGCGCGACCAGCAGGCGCGCATGCAGGAGGTGTTCGAGCTGTTCCCGCGGCTGCACGAGCGCCGCGCGCAGATGTCCGGGACGCTCTCGGGCGGCGAGCGGCAGATGCTGGCCATCGGCCGCGCGCTGATGGCGCGGCCGCGGCTGCTCATGCTCGACGAGCCCTCGCTGGGCCTGGCGCCGCTGATCGTGCGCGAGGTGCTGCGCATCGTGGCCTCGCTGCGCGACCTGGGCGTGTCGGTGCTGCTGGTGGAGCAGAACGCGCGCGCGGCGCTGCAGGTGGCCGACCGCGCCTACGTGCTGGAGATGGGCGCCGTGGCGCTCACCGGCGAGGCGCAGGAGCTGATCCACGACCGCCGCATCATCGACACGTACCTGGGACTGGGTACGAAGAAGGCGGCATAACACGGGCCGCACCGAGTTCCAGCACGCTCTTCACCCGTTCGCGCCGAGGTATCGAAGCATCAGGGCGAACGGGACTCCTTTGCCGGCCCGTATTTCAGGAGACCCATTCCATGACTCCCATCCTCCAAAGCTTCATCGCCGGCCGCTGGATCGGCCAGGAAGCGGCGCAGAGCCTGCGCAGCGCCGTCAACGGCCGCCCGGTGGCGGCCACGCATGCCGAGACCCTGGACTTCGGCGAGGCCGTGGCCTACGCCCGCACCACGGGCCTGAGGAACCTGCTGGCGCTGGACTTCCAGAAGCGCGCCGCGATCCTCAAGGCGCTGGCCAAGTACCTCAACGAGCACAAGGAAGAGCTCTACGCCATCTCGGCCCACACCGGCGCCACGCGCTCGGACAGCTGGATCGACGTCGAGGGCGGCACCGGCACGCTCTTCGCCTACGCCAGCATCGGCAGCAACGAGCTGCCCTCGGGCAACCTGGTCCACGAGGGCCCGGCCATCCCGCTGGGCAAGCAGGGCCACTTCGCCGGCACGCACATCCTGGTGCCGCGCGGCGGCGTGGCGGTGCACATCAACGCCTTCAACTTCCCCATCTGGGGGCTGCTTGAAAAATTCGCGCCCAGCTTCCTGGCCGCCATGCCCTGCATCGGCAAGCCGGCCACGGCGACGAGCTACGTCACCGAGGCGCTGATCCGCCTCATCGAGCGCTCGGGCCTGCTGCCCGCGGGCGCGCTGCAGTTGATCATCGGCGGCACCGGCGACCTGCTGGAGCGGCTCGACGGCTCCGACATGGTGACCTTCACCGGCTCGGCCGACACGGCCGCGAAGTTGCGCGTGCACCCGAACCTCGTGCGCCACTCGGTGCCGTTCAACGCCGAGGCCGATTCCCTCAACTGCGCCGTGCTGGCGCCGGACGTGACGCCGGACGACGAGGAGTTCCAGCTTTTCGTCAAGGAAGTCGCGCGGGAGATGACGGTGAAGGCGGGGCAGAAGTGCACCGCCATCCGCCGCACCATCGTGCCGCGCAACCTGCTCGACCCGGTGGCCGAGGCGCTGCGCGAGCGCCTGCGCAAGACCACCGTGGGCGACCCGGCGCTCGAAGGCGTGCGCATGGGCGCGCTGGCCTCGCACAGCCAGCTCCAGGACGTCGGCGCCCAGGTGGAGCGGCTGCAGCAGGGCGCGGAACTGGTGTTCGGTGCGCGCGACGGCTTCAATCCGCAGGGCGAGGGCGTGTCCGAGGGCGCCTTCTTCCCGCCCACGCTGCTGCTGAGCCGCAACCCGCTGGCGCACGATGCCGCGCATGACGTGGAGGCCTTCGGCCCGGTGAGCACGCTCATGCCCTACGAGGGCCTGGACGAGGCATTGGCGCTGGCCGCGCGCGGGCGCGGCTCCCTGGTGGGCACACTGGTGACCAAGGACCCGGCCACGGCCGCGCGCTTCATCCCGGTGGCGGCGGCGTTGCACGGGCGGCTGCTGGTGCTGGACCGCGAGGCGGCCAAGGAATCCACCGGCCACGGCTCGCCGCTGCCGCCGCTCAAGCACGGCGGCCCGGGCCGCGCGGGCGGCGGCGAGGAACTGGGCGGCCTGCGCGCGGTCAAGCACAACCTGCAGCGCGCGGCGGTGCAGGGCTCGCCCACCATGCTCACGGCCGTGACCGGCGAGTACGTGCGCGGCGCGCAGGTGTTCGAGAGCGAGGTGCACCCGTTCCGCCGCCACTTCGAGGACCTGCGCATCGGCGAGTCGTTGCTGACGCACCGGCGCACGGTGACGGACGCGGACATCGTGGCCTTCGGCGGCATCTCGGGCGACTTCTTCTACATGCACTTCGACGAGATCGCCGCCAAGGACACCGCCTTCGGCCAGCGCATCGCGCACGGCTACTTCGTGCTGTCGGCGGCCGCCGGGCTGTTCGTCTCGCCGGCGCCGGGCCCGGTGCTGGCCAACTACGGGCTGGACACGCTGCGCTTCGTCAAGCCCGTGGCCATCGGCGACACGATCCAGGCGCGGCTCACGGCCAAGCGCAAGATCGACCGCAACAAGACCGACGCCAAGGGCCAGGGGCAGGGCGTGGTCGCCTGGGACGTGCAGGTGACCAACCAGCACGGGGAGATGGTGGCGAGCTACGACATCCTGACGCTGGTGGCCAAGCGCGCATAAGGGCCACCGCGCAGCGGTGGTCGATGCAGGGGCTCTTGCCAGGCCGGCGAGGGCTTCCGTCACGCCTCTTGAAAAGGCAGCTCCACGCTGAAGACGCTGCCCTGGCCAAGCTGGCTGGTCAGCTGCAGCGTACCGCCCATCAGGCCCACCAAGTGCCGCACGATCGAAAGGCCCAGGCCGGTGCCGCCGAAGCGGCGCGTGATGGAGCTGTCGGCCTGGCTGAAGGGCTCGAAGATGCGGGCCTGTTGTTCGCGCGCGATGCCGATGCCTGTGTCCTCAACCTCCAGGCGCAGCCGGGTTCGGCCTTCCCCGCGCGTCAGCACGCGCGCCCGCAGGCTCACGCGGCCCGTGGCGGTGAACTTCACCGCGTTGCTCAGCAGGTTCAGCAGGACCTGGCGCAGCCGTAACGAATCGCCGACCAGTTGCGGCGGCAGGTCCGGCGCCACGTCGCCCTCCAGCATCAGGCCCTTGGCCTGGGCCTGGGGGCGAACCATGGCCAGTACCGATGCCAGCAGCGGGGCCGGGTCGAACGCCTCGTGTTCCAGGGTCATCTCCCCGGCTTCGATGCGCGAGAGGTCCAGCACGTCGTTGGTCAGCGCCAGCAGATGCTCACCCGAGGTCTTGATGTGGCCGACGAATTCCGCGGCCTTGGGCTCCAGCGGCATCTTCTGCAGCAGCTGGCTCAAACCGATGACGCCGTTCAGGGGCGTGCGGATCTCGTGGCTCATGTTGGCCAGGAACAAGCTCTTGGCCCGCGTGGCGGCCTCCGCCTGCTCGGCGCGGCGCGCGAGCTCCCGCTTGCGCTCCAGCAGCGCCGCGTTGGCCGCCTCCAGCTCCGCGGTGCGCTGCGCCACCAGCCCGGTCTGCGTCTGCAGACGCCCCGTCATGGTGTCGACGCCCTCGGCCATGCGGCGCTCGTGGACCATGGACAGGAAACAGATCGAGCAGACCACGATCAGCACCGAGCCTGGCAGCAGCGTGAAGAGTTGCGCGAGCGAGACTGAGCTCGGCGTGAGCTGGGACCCGCTTTCCACGAACCCCAGCACGGCCCGCAGGGCAAAGGCGATGGACAAGCCGGCATAGCAAAACAGGGCCGTCAACATCGAAGGCGAACGGCGCCCGGGCATGCCGCGCAGGATCAGCAAGGCCGTCATGCCCAGGATGGCCGAGAACGCGATCGAAATGGTGACGAAGGCCAGCTGGCGCGGCAGCTCCAGGAAGTAGGACGCCAGCACGCCGCTGATGCCCAGGCCTGCCCAGGCCAGGCTCAGTCCGCGCCGGGGCGGCACGTCGAACAGCCGTGCGTGCGCCTCATGGCTCCAGTGCGGCAGGCCGAACACCAGGACGTTGGCCAGCACGAAAGTGAGCGCCAACGGCGCATGGTTGCGAAAGACATAGAGCAGGAACGCGGTGCCACTGGCCGCCATGGCCTTGCTCCATGCCACGAGGGCGGCCCGGTAGCCGGGCATGGCCTGGACAAAGCTCAGGAACACCACGGCCATCAGGAAGCCCAGCACGCTCAGCGAAAACAGCAGCGTGAGCGGGTCCAGTGACGGACCCTGGAACGGAACCACGCACAACCTCCTGCGTATTACTCCGCCCGCGTCGGGCGAAGCCATGCTGCCACACGCAGGTGTGACGTTCTGCCCACTGTGCTGGTGTCACGAATGAAAAAAGGCTCTCTTGAATTTTGAGTGGGTTGACTTGCCGGCTTTGGGGCTGGCAGCCCTGGCGGATGCGGCATGCTCACGCCTTGACCATAACGATCAGAAGAGCGTTTGAGATGCATGACCGGTTGTTCGAAGC
>Ga0065721_10051696_pt1 | contig 13830 bp, 9 predicted proteins | sample Mesricmetagenome_FD_59108 | JGI IMG/M metagenome (GOLD analysis project Ga0065721, IMG submission 59108) | Mesophilic microbial community from rice straw/compost enrichment Sample: eDNA_1 v2 (version 2) | ecosystem: Engineered > Solid waste > Grass > Composting > Bioreactor | place: USA: Davis... | reverse complement strand
GCTCCAAGCGGCGGGATTGCTCGACGCGGCCGACAAGCTGATCGGCCGAATGAGCCCTTCGGAGCGCCGCCGCCTGCAGCTTGTCCGCTGCGCCGTCCACGATCCGGAATTGATCGTGCTGGAGAACCCCGAGCAAGGGCTCGATCTTGCCAGCTGCGCGATCGTCCGCCGGATGGTATCCGGCTGGACCGCGAAGGGCAAAGCGCTGCTCATTACCTGCTCTTCGACCGAGAGCGCCGTATCGCTCTCCGGCGACGCCTACCGGCTAACTTCCCACGGCTTGAAGAGGCTGGTCGCCCGGGACGAAACGGACGAACCGGGGGAAGAGGACCGGGGAGACATGAAACGGGGAGAAGGCCCGGGAGACGCGAAAGACACGAACGGGGAAGACGCTGGGCTCGGGGACGAAGAGGTAAAGAATTCGGAAGCTGCCTGCCAGCCCGCAGCCGCTCACGAACCGGGATCGGACAGCGCCCTTGAAGCGAATTCGGCCGTTGTCTCCGGTGCCAACCCGGCCAACGACGCCCTCCCAGACCCCCGGCTCGATCCGCGGCCGGATCTGCTCCCGAACCCGAACCCGAATCCGAATCCGAACCCGAATCCAGACTCGAACCCGAATTATGACCCGGCCCCGAATTTAAATCCGGAGGAGCCCCGCCTTCGCATCGCCAAGATTCCGGCCAAGGCCGGGGACAAGGTGATCCTGGTCGACCCGGCGGAGATTCTGTACGTCGAGAGCAGCGACGGCCAATCGATGCTGCACCTGGAGACGGAGACGCTGCCTTGCGCATGGACGCTGAACGAGCTGGAGGCGCGGCTGGCTCCGTTCGACTTCTACCGATGCCATCGCTCCTATCTCGTCAACCTTCAACGGGTGCGCGAGGTGATCGTCTGGACGCGCAACAGCTACAGCCTTGTCATGGCCGATCCGAGCAAGCGCGCCGTGCCGCTGTCCAAGGGCAGATACGAGGACTTGAAGCGGCTGATCGGGATCTAGAATCGCGGAGAGTCGCCCAAGATGCTTCCAGGATTCATCCAAGATTCATCAAGATTCGTCCAAGATTCGTCTAAGATTCGCCTAAGGATCGTCTCCGTTCAGCCTCCCGTACGCTCGTTTGAACCCTCAGTCTGCTCTTCTCGGCCCCGAAATGCTGCGTTCCTCCCCTCCGACCCGCTAAGATCGAAGCGAGCTACACGTTAAGCTTAGCTTAGCAACTAAAGGCAACACGCTACATTTCGTCGGAAGAGAGGTTGGAGCATTTTGGAGCCGGCAATTGCAGTTAGTCAATTAGAGAGGCATTTTCGAAGCAAGAAGGCGCTGGACCGGGTCAGCTTCGAGGTCGGCCGAGGAGAAATTTTCGGCTTCCTCGGGCCGAGCGGCTCGGGCAAGACGACGATGGTGAAGATCTTGACCGGCCAGCTGCAGCCAAGCGCGGGAGAGGCGATCGTCCTCGGCAAGCGGGCCGCGGGCAGAAGAGATCCGGAGCAATTAAGGCGAATCGGCATCATGACCGACAACAGCGGCATTTACGAACGGCTGACCGTATACGACAACCTGGCGTTGTTCCGCGGACTGTACGACGCGCCGGAGAAATCCGTGGCCGGAACGCTGGAGAGCGTAGGCCTCGCCGGTGAGGCGCGGACGACGGTCCAGCAGCTGTCCAAGGGCATGAAGCAGAGGGTCGCGCTGGCCCGGGCGCTGCTGCATAAACCCGACCTGCTGTTCCTGGACGAACCGACGTCCGCGCTGGATCCGATGAACACCGCACGGATCCATGAAGCGCTTCGCGCGCTGAACCGGCAGGGGACGACCATTTTCCTAACCACCCACGAAATGGCGGAAGCCGAGAAGCTGTGCGATCGCGTCGCCTTCCTGAACAACGGAACGCTGTCCGCGCTCGACACCCCAGAGCGGCTGAAGCTGAACCATTCGGACCGTTCCACGATCACGGTCGTCGCCACGGACGGTCGTCACGTGGTTAACAACGATCGAGAAGGGGCCGAGCGGATTGCCGGATGGATGAGGGCAGGTCAGCTCTTGTCGATCCATTCCGACGAACCGACTCTCGGGGATATTTTCGTGAAGCTGACGGGGAGGACATTGTCATGAGATTCTCGCTTGGAAGATTGCGGGCGATCGCGATCAAAGAATGGAAGGACGCCGTGCGCAATCCGCAAATCCTGCTGACGGCCGCGATGCCGATCGCGTTCTCCTTCCTGTTCGACCGCAAGGAGGGATCCGACCCGTCCGTCGTCGCTTTTCCGCTGCTGCTGGCCGTCTCGATTACGGGCGCCTTCGTTCAGGCGAACATGGTCGCGGAGGAGAAGGAGAGGAACACGCTGCGCATGCTGATGATGTCTCCGGCCTCCCCGGCGGAGGTGCTGATCGGCAAGAGCGTCGCCACGTCGGCGCTGGCGCTGCTCGTCATGATCGGCTCGCTCGCCGTCACTTCCGTTCCCGATGTGAATCCCATCGGGCTTACCGCATTAATCCTCTTGCTGCTGATCGCTTTCCTGGCGTTCGGAACGACCATCGGGCTGCTGTCCCGCACCGTCACCGAATCGTCCATCGTCGGCTTACCGTTATTGCTCGTCGTCATCATGGGGCCGATGCTGGGGCCTTCCTTGGAGATGGGCTGGTTCTCGGCCGTCGTCGATTGGCTGCCGACGCAGCATTTCGTGCTCGGCTTAACCGGGTTGCTGGATAGCGGGAGCGTGGCCGGCATCGGTGTTCACCTGGCGGCGCTCGCCTTCTGGTGCGCGGCGGCTTGCTTGCTGTGCCTTGGCGTCTATAGCCGGAAGCGATTCGACAAGTAAGGGAGGAGCTAACGATGGACAAGAAACCGAACAAGCTGGCGAAGAACCTCATCACGCTGGTCGTGGTCGTGGCGTTCGTCATCGTCGTGAAGAAGTACTGGCTGCCTGACGGAATCATCGGTTTGTTCGAGTAAGCGCGCCTTCCACCCGAACATTTCGCATCCCCCGCCCGAAAAAAAACCATTCCCGCCCGCCGCTCCTTCCTGTTACAGTAGAAGCAAATTCCCCTTGCGCCCTCCAGGGAGGAGATCGGCATCTTTTACTCGCTTCGTTCCCGCATGACGCTGACCTTCATCGTGCTGTTGCTCGTGCCGTTCATTACGATGGTGGCCGTTTTGACCCAGGTATCCAATTCCGTCATCGGCAAGTCCATCGAAGAGTCCACGTCGCAGACGATGGACCAATACGCCTCGTTCGTGACGACGCTGACGACCCAGGTCGAGGACGTCGCCAACCAGGTGCTCAGCAACGAGATCACGCAGAAGTGGATTACCGCCAAGCTCGACAAAGGGCTGACGACGGAGATGAACGTCTCGCTCGACGCGGAGATGCGCACCTACTTGTCCTCGATCGCCCTGAACCATTCCTCGATCTCCTCGATTACTCTTTTTAACGAGCAAGGCTCGGCCGTCGGCATTCGAGATCAGTCGTTCCGCGATCCGTCCTTCCTCCAATCCCCTTGGTACATCAACTTCAAAGAGAAAGAAATCCGCTGGGTGCCCGCGCACGAGGACGCCTATCAACCTGCCTATCTCGTCCACGAGAGCATGAACAGCCTTATTTTCAACCTGGTCCAGCTCAGCTCCTTCCGCAAAATCGGCGTCCTCAAGGTCAACATGCAGACCAAGCTCGTCCAGGATCCGCTCGACAAGATCAAGTTCGGCGAGAAAGGCCGGGTGTACCTCGTCGACCGCCAGGGCCAGCCGGTCCTGAACCAGAACATCTCCCCGGACATGGTGTTGTTCCGAACCGAGCTGGGCGGCATCGTGAAGGACAAGCGCACGACGAGCGGGAAGCTTAACGTTAACGTGGATGGAGAGAAGCATCTCGTGCTCTACCGCAAGATCAAGAACGCCGATTGGCTGCTGATCGGGGAGGTTCCCCAGTACGAATTGTTCCAGAAAATGAAAAACGTGCAGTACACGATGACGTGGGTGGGAGCGGGGCTTCTTCTGCTGACGATCGCGGCGGCGTTCTGGCTGTCGTCGGGCATCGCCCGTCCGCTCAGCCGGCTGGCGGGGGCGATGCGCCTGGTCGAGCGCGGCGGCTTTACGCGGCCGGATCACGAGGTGCTGAACGGAACGAGGGTTCCGGCCAACGAGGTCGGGTACGTCATCACCGTGTTCCGCAATATGATCGCGCGGCTCCGCATCCTGATCGAGACGGAGTTCCGCTCGAACATGAGGCGCAAGGACGCGGAATACAAGGCGCTGCTCATGCAGATCAATCCGCACTTCCTGTACAACACGCTCGAGGCGATCGGCAGCCTGTCGGCGCAGAAGCGCAGCGACGAGGTCATCGACGTGACGGAGAGGCTGGGGCAGATGCTGCGCTACTCGCTCCGGGTGAACAGCGACCTCGCCAAGCTGAGCGAGGAGCTTCAATACATCCGCTACTATATCGACATCATGAGCGTCCGTTTCGGAGATCGGCTTCGCGTCGAGATCGAAGAGGAAGAGGGTATCCGGGACGTGACGATCGTAAAGTTCATTCTGCAGCCGCTCGTCGAGAACGCGATCAAGTTCGGCCTGGAGAATCCGGACGGGGCTCTCGTTCGCGTCTCGGCAAGAAGAAGCGAAGAGGGGCGGATTGGGATCGAGGTGAGCGACAACGGGCCGGGCATGCCCCGCGAACGGATCGAGGAGCTGTACCGGGAGCTGAAGGAAGGCCGGATGACCGAGGTGCTCGGCGCGGGAGATACGCGAATCGGGCTTCGCAACGCGGTCGCGCGCTGCAGCCTCTATTACGGGCCGGGCTTCAAGCTGTCCATCGACTCCCGGCCGGGAGAAGGAACGAGGCTCGTCTTCGGGCTGCCGATGAAGGAGAAGGAGGAGTGAGCTTATGAGCCTGTACCGCGTGCTATTGGTCGACGACGAGCCGGAGGTTCGGAGCGGACTGCGATATAAGATCGACTGGGCCAAGCTCGGCTTCGAGATCGCGGGCGAGGCGGGCAACGGGAGAGAGGCGCTCGAGGCGCTGGAGCGGGAGAAGCCGCATCTGATGCTGACCGACATCCGCATGCCGACGATGGGCGGACTGGAGCTGCTGAAGCAGTGCGAGGAGAACTACCCTCGGCTTCGCACGGTCGTGCTGTCCGGTCACGACGAATTCCACTATGTGAAGACGGCGATGCAGTGCGGAGCGAGGGATTATCTGCTCAAGCCGGTCGTTCGGCTGGAGCTGACCAACCTGCTCGCCAAGCTGAAGGAGGAGCTGGACCGGGAGCGGGAGGCGTCGCGCGAGCGCGAGGCGGAGGAATACCGCCGCCGCCAAAGCCTTCCGCACCTGAGGGAGCAGCTTCTGCTCGAGTGGATCCACCACGACGGGGAGGAAGGGCGGCGAATCCTGCGGGACGAAGCGGGGAAGCTTGGGATGGCGGAGTGGCTGGGCGAGTCGTCCCGCAGCCGGTTCCTCTGCGCGGAATACCGGCTGCGCGAAGGAAGAATCGAAGGCGCGAGCGATTCCGGCCTGTTCCGGCTGGCCTTCCGGATGCTGTGCCGCGAGCTGACGGAAGCCCTGCCATGGGAGGGCCGAGCGTTCGCGTTCTCGGACCGCGGCCATCACCGTTTCATGTACTTCCTCGTTCGCTCGGAGGACGAGGCGCAGGAGGATCGGATCGTGCGCGAGCTGGCCGAGCGCGTCCAGGCGAGCGTGCGGACGCTTCTGCGCGCGGAATGCGTTATCGGCGTCGGGGCTCCCGCCGCGGGCGGGAAGGACATGCGCGCCGCTTACCTGTCCGCGCTGACGGCGTGGAGCCGCAGCCGTCCGGGAGCCGACTCGCAGATCTGCGCGGACGGCGAGGCGGAGAGCCCGCTCGCGGAAGGCCACGCGGAGCTGGAGAGGCGGCTCTCGCAAGCGCTCGAGAACGGCGACGAGGCCGGCTTCGGCCGGCTGCTGGAGGCGGCGACCGAGAGCGGCGGCCGGCAGCAGCGCCACGTCGCGGCGGCGCTCTTCCGCGCGGCGCTGCTGCTGGAGCAGGTCGCGCGCCGGCACGGCATCGACGCGCCGGAGGCGGGCGAATGGATGCTGCCCGATTCGCCATGGCCATGGAGCGCTCCGGCGGAGGCGCGCGCCAAGCTGACGGGAATCGCCGCCCGCATCGCGGAGCGGATCCGCGCGGGCCGGGCGACGAACGGGGCGGAGGTCGTGGAGGCGATCCGCCGCGACATCGAGGAGGGCTACATGCACGAGTTGGCATTGTCGACGATGGCCGAGCGCTATCACCTCAACCTGACGTACCTGTCGGAGCTGTTCAAGAAGCAGCTCGGCATCACGTTCAGCGACTACGTCGTCCAGGTTCGCCTGCGCCATGCCGAACAGCTGCTGCGCGATCCCGCTATGCGGCTGGCGGACATTGCCGAGCTGTCCGGCTTCTCGACCGCGAGCTACCTCAGCAGCGTATTCAAGAAGCACTACGGCGTAAGCCCGAGCGAATTCCGCTCGGGGAGCGGGGAAGGCGCGGGCCGTTAGGGGTCGCGGATTTTCGGGGACTACAGGCGGGAAGGCGGTTACTGATTCCGATGTCGCCCTTCAGAGACCCTTGGAACGTCAAACGGACATCTAAGACCCTTGAACGGTTAAATTTCACGATTAGGGAATGTAAAGGACATCCTGTCCGTTAGCGGCCGGAATTTTGCCCTGAGAAGGCGTTTCGCCCTTCTTAGGGTTTCCTATGTCCGTTAGAAATCCGAGGGGCCATTTTAGGCGGTCTAACGGACTGTATGTCCGTAAAAACCGGAGTTTACCGGAGCTGCCCTTCTCGGAGCCGCGGAGTCCTATCGAAGCCCCCGATCGAAGCCTGCCTACCCGAACATATCGCAATCCAACAACCGATAAGAACGGATTCTGTCGGACCCTTGCCGGGTGATAGCATGTAACCGCAACCACATTAACCGAAAGGTGAGGGGTACATTGAGAAAGAGATTGCTGCTTCTGTCCGCCGCCCTGCTGGCGACGGCAAGCCTTGCCGCCTGCTCGAACGACAACGGGAACGATGGCAGCTCCGCGAGCCCGGGCTCTTCGCAACCGTCTTCCCAAGGAGCGTCCTCTTCCGGCTCCTCGGACGAGGTCGTCACGCTGTCGTTCTGGCGGCACGATTACGCGCCGGAGGCCGAAGCGTTCAAGAAGCTGATCGCTTCCTTCGAGGAGAGCCATCCGAACATCAAGATCGACTTCCAGATGATTCCGAACGACCAGTACGAGACGAAGATCCGCACGGCGCTCGCGGGCGGCAACCCGCCGGACATCATGGCGCTCGACGCGCCGACGCTCGCCTCCTACGCGAACCAGAAAGCCATCATTCCTCTCGACGATTACTTCGCCAAGGACGGCAACAAGGACGACCTGTTGAAGCCGGTCATCGAAGGACTCACCTTCGACGGCAAGATGTACGCCGCGCCTAACAACGAGGGAACGATCGTCATGTTCTACAACAAGAAGATGTTCGAGGAGAAGGGCATTCCGCTCCCGTCCAAGAACGTCGACGAGGCGTGGACGTGGGACCAGGTGCTCGACGCCGCGAAGAAGCTGAACGACCCGGCCAAGGGCGTGTACGGCTGGAACCCGACGCCGTGGGGCTTCGTCGGCCACGAAGGCGCTCCTTACTCCGAGATGGCGTTCCTCTGGCAGGCCGGCGCGGAGATCCTGAGCCCGGACGGCAAGACGGCGAAGGGCTACCTCGATTCCGCCGAGTCGAAGAAGGCGCTGACGTTCTGGCAGAACCTGTTCAACGGGGATAAGGTATCCCCGAAGGAGCTGCCGCAGGACGCGTTCTGGAACGGCAAGGTCGCCATCCACGTCGACGGTCCGTTCGCGTTCCAATACCAGGAGCAGAACTTCCCGAACTTCAAGCTGGGCGAGGACTACGACGTCGCTCCGCTGTGGAAGGAATCGAAGATGATCGGCACGACCGGAAGCTGGGGCATGGCGATTACGTCCCATTCCGAGCACCCGGACGAGGCTTGGCAGTTCGTCAACTGGGTGACCGGCGTGGAGGGCTCCAAGGTGTGGTACGAGGAGACGAAGAACCTGCCCGCCCGCCAGTCCACGTTCGACGCCTTCCAGGAGCTGAAGGAATACCCGATGAACATCTACGCCGAGCAGCTCGCCAAGTACGGGCATCCGCGTCCGGTCACGCCGGCTTACCCGGCGATCAGCGAGGCGATCCGCCTGCTGTTCGAGGACGTCGGCCTCGGGAACGCCGACATCGACGATTCGCTCGCCAAAGCCGTCAAGAAAATCGAGGACGGCATCGCCACGCTTAACCCATAATCGGAGGCAGCATTCGGGGAGCAGGGAGACGGTCGTTCTCTGCTCCCTTCCTTTGCCATGCCTATCGGACTGGAGGGATCCCCATGCGCGGGTACCGATCCGCCATTTACGAGAAGCAGGAGTCGAGGGCGGCGTTCCTTTTTATCCTCCCCGCTTTCGTTCTTCTCGCCGTGTTTATTTTCTACCCGATGCTTCACGCGCTCGTCATCAGCTTCCAGAATTACAACCTGATCGCGGCCGAGCATCATTTCAACGGCATAGCCAACTACCGCAAGCTGTTCTCGGACGAGACGTTCGGCGCGAGCCTGTGGCATTCGTTCTACTTCACGCTCGTCGTGCTGCCGGTGCAGACGGCGATCTCGCTCGGCCTCGCCCTTCTCGTGCAGAAGAAATTCCGCGGAGTCGGATTCTTCCGGACCGTCTACTTCGTTCCCGTTGCGGTGTCGTTCGCCGTCGCCTCGACGATTTTTCGCCTCATCTACAACAAGGACTACGGGATGCTGAACGCGGTGCTGAAGGGCATCGGCCTGCCGGCGCTCGACTTCCTGTCGAACCCGGACATCTCCATGCTCGGCATCATCGTCCTGTGCATCTGGCGTGCGATGGGCTTCGTCATGGTCATTTTCCTGGCGGGCCTCAACAACATTCCTGATTCGCTGTACGAGGCGGCCCACGTGGACGGGGCGAATGCGGTCCAGCGCTTCTTCCTGGTGACGCTGCCGCTGCTCAAGCGGACGATGGCGTTCGTCGTCATTATCACCACGATGGACGCGCTCAAAATCTTCATCCCGATCTACATCACGACGAGCGGAGGGCCTGCGGGCTCGACGAGCACGGTCGTGCACTTCATCTACGAGACGGCGTTCAAGCAGATGAACATGGGCTATGCCGCCGCGGCCGCGTTCCTGTTCTTCTTCCTCGTGCTGATCATCTCCATCGTTCAGCTTCGGGTGTTCCGCACCGACGTCGAATATTGATTATGGAGGGATTCCGATGAACCGTGCCGTCTTACTGCCGCTGCGTTGGCTCGTACTCATTCTGGCGGCGGTCGTCTCGCTTTTCCCCATCTACTGGATGGTCATGAGCTCTTTTCGGACTCACGAAGAAATTTTCAAATACACGACGCTTAGCAAGGAGCTGTTCCTGCCCGTCCATTGGACGCTGGACAATTACCGGGAGATTTTCCTCGATCCGTCGAAGCCTTTCGGCCGGTATATCGTCAACACGCTGATCGTCGCGATCGTCGTCACGGCGGCGGGGCTGGTCGTCAATTCCATGGCCGCGTTCGCGTTCGCCAAGCTGAAGTTCCGTTTCAAGAGAGGGCTGCTCGCGTTCTTCCTCTCCTCCCTGGTCATCCCGTACGAGGTGATCATGATTCCGCAATACCTGCTCATGCGGGATTTCGGGTGGATTAACGATTACCGGGCGCTCATCATTCCCCAGATCGTCTGGGTGTTCGGCATTTTTATGCTGATCCAGTTTTTCTCGGACGTGCCGCGGGACATCCTGGACGCCGCCCGCATGGACGGAGCGTCTTGGGCCCGCATTTACGCGGTCATCGTGCTGCCGACGGCCGTTCCCGCCATCATCACGCTGGGAATCATGACGTTCCTGAACCAATGGGATTCGTTCCTCTGGCCGCTCGTCGTCATCAACGAAGAGAAGAAGCAGGTCATCCAGGTGGCGATCTCCTCGTTCCAATCGCTCAGGGGCATCTCCTGGGGCAAAATCATGGCCGCGACGACGATCAGCTCCGTGCCGATCCTGGCGGTGTTCCTGCTGCTTCAACGCTACTACGTGCAAGGCATTACGATGTCCGGGGTGAAGGGATGACAGAGAGAATATCGGATTGGATAGGGCAGGACGTACGTGCGGACTGGGCTGGGAAAAAGGCCGGAGGAGAGAGGGCTTACGAGTGGGAGACGGTCGGCTTGGCTCGGGGCGAGACGGCAATAGGTGCGGCCTCGGTGCTCGGGGCAACCGCTTCGGACGGCGCGGAGATCGCCGTCCGGTTCGGCGAGCCGAGCTGGCGGGAGGACGGGAGGCTTCGCCTCCAGTCGGTCGAGCTGCGGGTTGCGGCTCCTGCTCCTTCTTCTGCCGGCGACGCCGGCTCCGCTGGCGCTGAGTTGGCGGGAGTGCTGCTCTCGCTGCCGATCGACGAGTCTCTGGTTTGCGTGTGGAAGCCTCATCTTGCTCCACTCGAGGGGATGGTTATCGGAGACCGGGCCTTCCGGTCGCCGGCGATCGTCTTCGAGGACGAGGAGCGGATGACGGCGCTCGTGCCGGACCTTCGCTCGGTGGAGCGGGACCGGGCGCTGCCGCACGTCATGGATTACGTGAAGCAAGGGCACCGGGTGCTGTACGGCCTCTGCGATTACGAGGAGACCGGGCACGTGTATCACCGGCTGGCTCCCCGCGCGGCTTCGGCCGGCGAAGAGCTGCGGTGCCGCTTCTACCTCGCCTCCTGGCAGAAGGAGCCGGGCGGCCGGGCGCGGGATTTGCGCCGGGTCGAGCGGCTGCTCTGGGAGCTGTTCGGCGAGGAGCGGATGGGGCTTGAAGGGAAGGGAGAACGGGTGCCCGGGAATGCCGGGAGCTTGCGCGTTGGCGAGAACTCCGCAGGGACGGAGCGAACGAGCCGAGCCGCCGAGGCTTGGCCCGATCCGAAGACGTGGGAGACGTACGTCCGCCATGCCTACGGCTGGGCGTTCGACCGCTGGAAGGACGTCGCCTGGCAGCAGTTCGAGCTGAACGGCCGCGAGGTCGGCGGCGTCGCGTTTCTCGTGACCGCGCCGCAGAAGCCGGGACTCGGGAGGGAAGAGAAGTGGCGCGAGCCGAAGAGCCTGTGGAACCAGGCGTGGTTCAGCGGCCTGCGGAGCGCGTACGGCTGCGCGAGCTGGGGGAGGAAGCTCGGGCGGGAGGATTGGATGGCCAAGGCGGAGCTCGCCTTGAACTTCGCGCTCGCCGCGCCGCAGACGAACGGCCTGTTCCCCGGCTACTTCCGGGCAGGGGACGACAACCGGTGGGAGAGCGGACGCTGGTACATGTCCGCGCCTCGCCGGCCGCAGAACCACGAGGACTACGTCCATCTGCTGGACGCCTCGTGGACGTGCTATTGGATGCTCAAGTGGCACCGCGACATTCGCGAGGACGAGCGCATTCTGCCGTACGTCCTGGCTTACGCCGAGACGCTGCTCGGGTTGCAGCGGGCGGACGGCAGCTTCCCGGCCTGGGTTCGCCCCGACTCGCTGGGAGCGTCGGCGTATCTGGCGGAGAGCCCGGAGACGAGCGCCCATGTCATGCTGCTCTGCTTGCTGCACTCGGCCGTTCCGGATCCGCGGTGGCTCGAGGCGGCCGCGAAGGCCGGCCGCTTCGTCGCGTATCGGATCCTGCCGTTCGGCCGCTGGGAGGACTTCGAGACGTACTGGTCCTGCTCGAGGGAGTGGGAAGGCAAGAAGTACGGCGAGCGGGACGAGCGCAGCGGCCTGTACAACCAATGCAACTTCGGCATCTATTGGACGGCCGAAGCGTTCAAGGAGCTGTACGCCGCCACCGGCGAGTGGGAATGGCTCGACCTCGGCGAGCAGACGCTGGCGGAGGCGTCGCTGTACCAGCAAATCTGGGAGCCGCCGTATTTCCCCGTGCCGACGCTCGGCGGCTTCGGCGTCATGAACAGCGACGACGAATGGAACGACGCGCGGCAGAGCCTGTTCGCCCTTACCTATCTGGATTACGCCGTGCTGACCGGCAATCCGACGTACCTCGCAAGGGCGTACCAGGCGATGCGGTCTTCCTTCTACATGATGTACTGCCCGGAAAATCCGGACGTGAAGCTCATGTACGAGCGGGTGCATCCGCATTTCGACGAACGAGACTACGGCTTCCACATGGAGAACTTCAACCATCACGACGGGACATCGGTCCAAGGCTTGGGCGAGTTCACGATTTTCGACTGGGGCTGCGGCGCGGCATCAAGCTCGCTGGCTCAATTCGAGAGCCTATGGGACCCCGCTCTCTTGGCCGTCGATCTATGGAGGACAGAACAATGAGCAACAAGTATGCCATCGGCATCGACTACGGAACGCAATCCGGACGCGCCGTTCTGGTGGATCTGGCGAACGGCCATGAAATCGCCGATCATGTCACCCCTTATCCTCACGGCGTTATCGACGAGAAGCTGCCGGTGTCCGGAATCGAGCTGGAGCACGACTGGGCGCTTCAGCATCCGGACGACTATATCGAAGTACTGCGCAAGTCGGTACCGGCCGTGCTGGCCGAATCCGGCGTGTCGCCGGAGGACGTCATCGGCCTTGGCATCGACTTCACGGCGTGCACGATGCTGCCCGTGGACGCGGACGGCACGCCGCTGTGCCTCAAGCCGGAGTGGAAGGACAATCCGCACGGCTGGGTGAAGCTGTGGAAGCACCATGCGGCGCAGGACGAAGCGGATCGCCTGAACGCGATCGCGGCGGAGCGCGGCGAGAAGTTCCTGCCACGCTACGGCGGCAAGATCTCGTCCGAATGGATGATCGCCAAGGTGTGGCAGATCCTGAACGAAGCGCCGAACGTGTATGAGGCAACCGATCGGTTCACGGAAGCGACCGACTGGGTCATCTCGCAGCTAACGGGCGAGTTCGTTCGCAACAGCTGCACGGCGGGCTACAAGTCGATCTGGCATAAGCAAGAGGGCTACCCGAGCCGCGAATTCTTCGCGGCGCTCGATCCTCGGCTCGAGAACCTGGTCGAGACGAAGCTTCGCGGCGACATCAAGCCGCTCGGCACGAAGGCGGGCGAGCTCACGCCGGCGATGGCGGAGCTGACCGGCCTTGCGGCGGGCACGGCGGTCGCGGTCGGCAACGTCGACGCGCACGCGGCCGTACCTGCGGTCGGCGTCGTGGACGAAGGCAAGCTCGTCATGGCGATGGGCACGTCGATCTGCCACATGCTGCTCGGCACCGACGAAGTGGAAGTCGAAGGCATGTGCGGCGTCGTCGAGGACGGCATTATCCCGGGGTACAAGGGCTACGAAGCGGGGCAGTCGGCGGTCGGCGACATCTTCGAATGGTTCGTCGAGGAAGCGGTGCCGGCTTACGTGAAGGAAGCGGCGGAGAAGGAAGGCGTCGGCGTTCACCAGTGGCTCACCGAACGCGCCTCCGAGTACAAACCCGGCGAGTCCGGTCTCGTGGCGCTCGACTGGTGGAACGGCAACCGGTCCGTGCTCGTGGACACGAACCTGACGGGCGTCGTCGTCGGCTACACGCTGCTGACGAAGCCGGAGGAGATGTACCGCGCGCTGCTGGAAGCGACGGCTTACGGCACGAGAACCATCATCGACGCGTTCCACGGGAGCGGCGTTCCGGTGCACGAAGTGTACGCCTGCGGCGGCTTGCCGCAGAAGAACCGCTTGCTGATGCAGATATACGCGGACGTGACGAACCGCGAGATCAAAATCGCGGACTCGAAGCAGACGCCGGCGATCGGGGCGGCGATGTTCGGCGCGGTCGCGGCGGGCAGCGCGAAGGGCGG
>Ga0065721_10051695_pt1 | contig 13831 bp, 8 predicted proteins | sample Mesricmetagenome_FD_59108 | JGI IMG/M metagenome (GOLD analysis project Ga0065721, IMG submission 59108) | Mesophilic microbial community from rice straw/compost enrichment Sample: eDNA_1 v2 (version 2) | ecosystem: Engineered > Solid waste > Grass > Composting > Bioreactor | place: USA: Davis... | reverse complement strand
CAGATGCTTTTGTACAAAAGCAGAAGTTTCAAATTCCTGATAACTGAGTTCGGGGTTGGCGTGTAAGTGCCTTCTGATATCAATAAATTCCGGCGCATATTTTTTCGCCAGGTCCATGATCTTTTGCTGGAGCATATTCCTGCAAGCTAAAAAATCTGACCGGAATCCAATAATTGATACCTGGAAAGCACTAATCCCAAATTATTCAGTTCCTTCCTCTTTTTCCGGAAGTACCTCAATCGTATCATTCATGATGAAGACACCATTGGGGAAATGGGCAGAAAGAAATTTTTGATATTCTTTGGCTTCTTCCCTGGTTTTGAAATTGCCCACTTTCAATTTGAAGTAAGGTGATTGATAAATCAGATATGTTTTTAGTTCAGGGAAGTTGGCGTAGACCTTGGTTTTAGCGGCAATGGCTTCGTCTCTTTTGTTGGTGTTGGCAACCAGCAGTCGGTAACCTTTGGCGGTCCGGGCAGTTGCTTTGCGCACTGCTGCATTGGCTTCACCCTGTTTCTTTAACAGCGCGTCCACACGCGGGTCTTTGTGTACAATGACAGAAGATGAATCGGCTGTCTGAGCCTGAACGCTGCCAGTGATGGCAAGGATGCAAAGGAAAAGAATGGCTTTCATAATAAAATCTAAGTTGCTGGTTCCTTTTCAAAAACCGGTCCAAAATTTATAGACGACTGCCGCTCAATAACGTCTGTTAACAGTTTCGTAATATTATTTCAATATCATCGAGCCGCCAATTTGATTTTTTACCTCTCAGTTTTGGCTTCTTAATATTTGCTTCCTCCTCCGCCAATATTCTCAATCGGATGCCACGTGGTCTTGATTTCCTGAGTGTCCATAATATAATACGGCGACTGGCCTTCTTCACTCAGCCAGTTTGGATTACCCGGAGCAACTACGCGTTTTACGTTTGCTGCTCCCTGTTGTTGCAACTCTCGCAAAATATTATCATCAGTACCCCAATACACCACCGCGTTCACATCCATATGAGCTGCAAATGCAGAAGCAAGTTCCGATAATTTTCCTGTAAGAATATTCACCACTCCGCCCGGAAGATCTGACGAGTGCAATACTTCGGCAAAGGTGATTGAACAAAGTGGTTTTTGTTCTGATGCCAATACAATGCAGGTATTGCCTCCGGCGATCACAGGAGCAATGGCGGATACCAATCCTACGAGTGAATTCTCCTGCGGAGCAATGATGACAACCACACCGGTAGGTTCGGGTACTGAAAAATTAAAATGCGATGAGGCCACAGGATTCACTGTTCCAAAAACCTGTTGATATTTATCACACCATCCTGCATACCAGATCAAACGATCGATGGAAGTGAGTACTTCTTTTTGCGCAGCAGGTTTCGTCATATCCTGCTGCATCAATTCTTCGATGAACTGCGATTTTCTGCCTTCCAGCATTTCAGCAATGCGGTAAAGAATTTGTCCGCGATTGAAAGCTGCCCGCGCCGACCAGCCTTTCCAGGCACTTCTTGCAGCAACCACTGCATCCCTAAAATCTTTGCGTGAACTCAGACAAACATTGGCCAGTTGTTCGCCCTTGCTGTTTGAAGCAACATAATATCGTCCGCTTTCTGTGCGCGGAAATTGTCCTCCGATATAAAGCTTGTAAGTCTTCAACACTTCAACTCTTTGCGGAGGTGCTGGCTGTTCGATGCCGTTTTCCCCAACAACAATATTTGATTTCTTTTCAGCTGACTTGCCCATGCATGTTTATTTTCTGAATAGAATCATGTTCCATTCATTGTATTAAAATCTTGTGTACGCAGCCAGGCCATGCAATCCACCTTCACGACCAAAGCCACTTTCCTTATAACCTCCGAAAGGAGATACAGGATCAAATTTGTTATATGTATTCGCCCAAACCACACCGGCTCTCATCTTCGTGGTGAGATTAAAGATTTTTGAACCTTTATCAGTCCACACACCTGCACTCAATCCATAAGGAGTGTTGTTTGCTTTTTCTATTACTTCATCATCCGTTCTAAAGGTTTGGATGGCCAGCACGGGACCAAAAATTTCTTCCTGTGCAATGCGATGACTTTGCGCAACATTGGTAAATAATGTTGGTCTGCAGAAGAAACCTTTTCCGGGAAGATCACAACTGCTTTGATAAACTTCCGCACCTTCTTTTTTACCAATTTCTATGTATCGCTCAATTACTTCCAATTGATTTTTCGAGTTGATGGCACCGATATCTGTATTCTTGTCAAGTGGATCTCCAACGATCAGCGTTTCAATTCTATCCTTCAATTTTCTTAATACAATATCGTAAACAGATTCCTGCACAAACAATCTTGATCCTGCACAACATACATGTCCCTGATTAAAATAAATACCATTGATGATACCTTCCACGGCCTGATCAAGTGGTGCATCTTCGAAAATGATATTGGCGGCTTTTCCACCTAATTCGAGTGTCAGTTTTTTGTGAGTACCTGCTACGGCGCACTGAATAATTTTCCCAACTTCAGTAGAACCCGTAAATGCAATCTTGTCTGTGCCTGGATGATTCACAATCATCGCGCCTGTTTCTCCAAAGCCGGTTACAATATTTACCACACCTTCCGGCAGACCAGATTCCTGAATGATCTCTGCAAGTTTTAATGCAGTGAGAGGAGTTGTTTCTGCTGGTTTCAGCACAACGGTATTTCCTGCAGCAAGTGCCGGTGCAAGCTTCCACGCTGCCATCAACAATGGAAAATTCCAGGGAATGATTTGTCCGGCTACACCAATTGATTGCGGTTTTCTATTTGGAAATGCATATTCGAGTTTATCAGCCCATCCTGCATAATAAAAGAAATGATTAGCTGCAAGTGGAACATCAACATCGCGTGATTCACGAATGGTTTTTCCTCCATCCAGTGTTTCAATCACAGCAAATTCACGGGCACGTTCCTGAATCATTCTCGAAATACGAAAAATATATTTGGCTCTTTCTTTTGCCGGCATTTTTTTCCAATACTTCTCATAAGCTGTGCGCGCGGCTTTAACTGCTTTATCTACATCGGCCTCATTGGCTTCGGCTATTTCAGAAAGTTTTTCCTCATTAGCGGGATTGATGGTATCGAAATATTTTCCTGATGCCGGCTTCACAAACTTTCCGTTAATGAAAAGTTCGTAACGTTCGTCAATTCGCACGTGCGATGTGCTTTCCGGTGCCGGCGCATAACTCCATCCCGAATTGAACTTCAACTTCGGAGCCTGACTATCGCCTTTATTGTTTTTTGTTTTGTTGTCTGCCATGAAATGTTATTGTCAGTCGATGGAAAAATAATCTGCGCTTTGATAGCGTCCTGTTTTTTCTTTTACCAATTGCATTAATACATCGTTCGCGAGACTGCTTGCGCCAAAACGAAACCACTGATTTGTCATCCAGTCCTGTCCCAATACCTCATTTAACATTACCAAATAATGCAGTGCCACTTTCGATTTTGAAATGCCTCCGGCTGGTTTCATTCCAACCATTTTTCCTGTAGTATAATAAAAATCCCTGATGGCTTCCAGCATGGTGAGCGTTACCGGCATCGTGGCAGCAGGCTGAATTTTTCCTGTGGATGTTTTAATAAAGTCAGCACCTGCATACATAGCAATATCGCTGGCTCGTCTTACTTTATCGAGTGTTCCTAATTCACCCGTTTCAAGAATTACTTTCAGTCTCGCTGAACCACATGCTTCTTTAATCGCAGCAATTTCATCGAAAACAAAATTGTATTCACCTGCAAGAAATTTACCTCTTGAGATGACCATATCAACTTCGTCTGCTCCTTCCTCAACTGCATATTTTGTGTCGCGAATCTTCACATCTGGTGGCGCCTGTCCACTCGGAAATGCAGTTGCTACCGAAGCAATTTTGATTTCCGATCCTTCCAGTGCTTTTTTTGCGATGCCAACCATTGAGGGATAAACACAGACAGCGGCTACGGTAGGAAGTCCTTCATAACTATCGTGCAAATGTTTTGCCTTGTAACAAAGTTGCTGCACCTTTCCGTCGGTATCCTTGCCTTCAAGTGTGGTCAGGTCGATCATGTTGAGGACCAGTTTCAGTCCTTCCACCTTCGTTTCTTTTTTAATACTACGTTTGGTAAAACGTGAGGCTCTTTCTTCCTGTCCTACCTGGTCAATCCTGGGCGACAGCCGGAAATCGGGGATAACAATGCGCTCTTTAACTGCACTCATACAAATTAATTCACGGGCATCAAAAATATAACTAATTCAGTGGAACCGGGGTAATTTAAAAAGGATGTTCAGTGCTCCATATTCGCCATTTAGGTAATTCATTGTCAACCTGATCGTTTGTGTGCTAATTCTGTTTAAATTCAACTGTCAGGAAAACGAGCACCAAAAAGCGAAAACATGAGAAAAATCACGAATCTTCTTTTGGCCTGCGGGCTCTTACTGCTTTGCGACCGCGTGGTAGCACAAGCCACCTTCCCTGAGAACGGAGTGGCCGACCCGCGTCACGGTCACTACGCATTTACACATGCCACAATTGTAAAGGATGCCAACACCACATTGACCGATGCCACCATGATCATCAAGGATGGAAAGATCATCGCTGTTGGCACCGGATTGAAAGTTCCGGCCGGCGCTGTGGAGGTAGATTGTAAGGGAAAATTTATTTATCCTTCATTCATCGACATTTATGCAGATTATGGAATTCCTGCTCCGCAGCAACAGGGGCCAGGATTTGTTCCCGGCCAGCAACCGCAACTGAATTCTGCAACAAAAGGTGCATATGGATGGAATCAGGCGATTAAAACGGATGTTGATGCATTCAGACTTTTTACCATCGATAATGATAAAGCCAGGTCACTTCGTGAAGCCGGATTCGGTACCGTACTTTCTCATTCGCGCGATGGTATTGCCAGAGGAACCGGAACACTGGTGACGCTGGCTACAGAAAAAGAAAATTTTTCAATGCTAAAAGAACGTGCTTCTTCACATTATTCTTTCAGCAGAGGAACGTCGAGACAAAGTTATCCCGGCTCAATGATGGGAGCCATTGCGTTGCTTCGTCAAACTTACCTTGATGCGCAATGGTATAAAAACAAACCTGCGAGTGAAGGTCTTAATCTCACACTGCAAGCCTGGAATGATCAACAACATCTTCCCCAGATCTTCGAAGCCAATGATAAATGGAATGCGCTTCGCGCCGACAGAATCGGAGATGAATTTGGCGTGCAATACATTATCAAAGCTGGTCAAAATGAATATCAGCGCATCAGGGAAATGAAAGCTACCGGTGCTACTTTCATTCTTCCACTCAATTTTCCGCAGGCGCAGGATGTAGAAGATCCTGTTGATGCAAGGTTCGTTTCTCTCTCGGATATAAAACACTGGGAATTGGCACCTACCAGCCCTGCAGCATTTGAAAAAGCAGGCATTCCATTTTGTCTTACAACTTCAGATCTCCGCGATGTGAAATCGTTTCTCACAGCGCTTCGTACTGCCATGAATTATGGTTTGAGTGAAAGCGCTGCTTTCAATGCATTGACGCGTACACCTGCAACTATTTTGGGAGTGTATGATATGGTTGGGAGTCTTGATGCAGGAAAGCTTGCCAACTTTCTGATCACTTCAGGTCCCATTTTTAATGAAAAAACCACCATTCTTCAGAATTGGGTTCAGGGCAAAAAATATGGAGTGAAAGAAGAAGGATGGATGGATCCCAGAGGAAAATACAAGATCACACTCAACACTGCCGATGGTCCTGTAAACTATACACTCGATTTAAAAAGCAATAATGCCGCAAACTGGATCGGTAAGGATACTGTGACTTCCAAATTTTATTTTGATGGTCGTAATGTAAAGATCAATGTAGCGCCGGAACGCAATGCACCAGGAGAGAGTTTTCGCCTGAGCGGTTTGGTCTCTGGCAGGGAATGGGCTGGTACAGGAGAAGATAGTCTTGGTCAGCGGTTCACCTGGACCGCATCGTATCTTGAGGGTGCATTACAAAAATCAGATAGTACAAAATCACGCAAGCCGGGAGCGATGGGAGAAGTCGTGTATCCATTTCTGCCATTTGGATGGACAGAAAAGGAAAAGCCAAAACAGGAAACCATTCTTATTCGCAATGCTACGGTTTGGACAAACGAAAAAGAAGGAGTACTTGAAAATGCAGATGTGTTGATTCGTAACGGAAAAATTGTGGCTGTTGGAAAAAATCTTTCTGATGCTTCTGCGAGAGTGATTGATGGAACAGGAAAACATGTGACGCCTGGGATTATTGATGAACACTCGCATATTGCCGCGGCTTCTATCAATGAGGGCGGACAAAGCGTAACTTCAGAGGTGAGGATTGGTGATAATCTTAATCCTGATGATATCAATATTTATCGGCAGTTGAGTGGTGGTGTTACCACATCGCATATCCTGCATGGTTCGGCGAATGTTATTGGAGGGCAAACACAATTGATCAAACTTAGATGGGGTGCAAATGATGAAGAATTGAAATTCGCAAACTGGCCCGGACAAATAAAATTTGCTCTGGGTGAAAATGTAAAACGTTCCACCAGTTCTATTAGCAACAGTTCAAACAATAATCGTTATCCGGATACCAGAATGGGAGTGGAGCAGGTGTTGGTAGATGCGTTTACGCGTGCTAAAGATTACAAGAAAGCCTGGAATGACTATAACAATGCCAAAAACAAAAAAGGCCTGACACCTCCGCGCAGGGATCTTGAACTCGATGCGCTTGTTGAAATTCTGGATAATAAACGATTCATCACCTGTCATTCCTATGTGCAAAGCGAAATCAATGGTTCCATAGAAGTGGCACAGCGCATGGGTTATCGTTACAATACTTTCACACATATTCTTGAAGGATATAAAGTTGCGGATAAGATGAAAGCGCATGGCGCCAATGCATCAACATTCTCCGACTGGTGGGCTTACAAGATGGAAGTCCAGGATGCGATTCCTTACAACGCTGCCATCATGCACAAGGTTGGTTTGAACGTAGCGATTAATTCTGATGACGCGGAAATGGCGCGCCGACTGAATCAGGAAGCAGCAAAAGTGATGAAGTATGGCGGTGTGTCTGAGATTGAAGCTTTGAAGATGGTAACACTCAATCCTGCAATTATGCTTCATGTTGATGACAGGGTTGGAAGTCTGAAACCGGGTAAGGATGCGGATGTGGTGGTGTGGAGTGATCATCCACTGAGTATTTATGCGAAAGCTTTATACACGATTGTTGATGGTACCATTTATTTTGATCGCGAGCGCGATGAAGAACTGCAGAAACGTGTTGATGAGGAACGCAATCGTCTCGTGAAAAAAATGGTGGGAGAGAAGAAGAGTGGTCGTCCGGTGACGCCTGCTCAGCCTTCTTATCAGATCATGCATACCTGTTCAGACCATCTGCACGATCATGGTTTACTGACTATTGATGCAGATGAATTGGAAAACAATTAAATCAATCACATGAAAAAGATATTTTTTAGCCTGTTCACCTTCGCTTTTCTTGCTTCGGTAGCCCAGGATAATGTTTTACCAGCACCAAAACAAAATCAGCCGATCGCTATTACAGGTGGTACCGTTCATGTTGGCAATGGCAAGGTTATCAACAATGCAACTGTAGTGATGGTGGATGGAAAGATCACTGCGGTTGGAACCAATGTTACGATACCAGCCAATGCGCAAAAGATCGATGCAACGGGAAAACATGTTTATCCTGGATTGATTCTGGCTTCAAGCAATTTGGGACTTATCGAAATGGGAAATGTACGTGCTACGAATGATTCCAGGGAAATTGGCGAAATGAACCCCAACGTTCGCTCTATTGTTGCATACAATACCGATTCGAAAATTATTAACACGCTTCGTTCGAATGGAATTTTACTTGCCAATGTGGTTCCTGAAGGAAGTTTGCTAAGTGGTTCTTCTTCTGTAGTACAACTTGATGCCTGGAACTGGGAAGATGCAGCATATAAAACCGATCAGGGTATTTTTCTGACGATGCCTTCCCTCATGCAACGTCCGAGCCGCTTTGGTAGCGCGAGACGTGCGGGTGAGCAGACAGATCCGGTAAAAGAGGGTCTTGAAAAAATAGAAGAGGTGAAAACATTTTTCCGGGAAGCAAAAGCATATCACGCATCACCAACGCACGAGGAAACAAATTTGAAATTTGAAGCAGTGAAAGGTCTTTTTGATAAAACGCAGAAACTTTATGTGAGAGCAAATACAGTCAGGCAAATGCTGGTCGCTTTGGATTTTGTGAAGGAGTTTGGTTTCGATCTGGTGATTGTGGGTGGAAGTGATAGCTGGCAAATCGCAGATTTATTGAAGCAGTATAATGTTTCTGTAATTCTTGGACGACAGCATAGTCTTCCGACGCTTCCTGACGACGATGTTGACCAGCCGTTTAAAACTCCCGCTATGTTGCAAAAGGCGGGTGTCAATTTTGTGATTAATGATGATGATGCGCATACACGCGGACGTAATCTGATGTTCAACGCGGGTACGGCTGTGGCGTATGGTTTATCGAAAGAGGAAGCTTTGCAGTCGATTACATTAAATGCTGCCAAAGCTTTGGGAATTGATGATAAAACCGGAACCATTGAAGTGGGTAAAGATGCGAATGTGATCATCAGTGAAGGTGATATTTTCGACATGAGAACCAGTCAGGTAACGCATGCGTTTATTCAGGGAAGAAATATTGTGCTGGATGATAAACACAAGCAGTTGAATGAAAGGTATATGAAAAAGTATGGGTTGAAGGAGTTCTAAAGAGAATCAGGCTTTTGGTTGAGGGCCGTAGAATGAAACCGCCAGGGACGCAAAGAATACGCAAAGGAAACAAGTCTCAAAGTTGTAAACACTTTAGAATTGAATACACCCTTTGCGCTTCTTAGCTTCCCTGCGCTCCTGGCGGTTGAAAAAAATCAAACACCAAAATCAACCACCTTTTTCTGAAAAACCTTCTGCTCTTTTGTCTCGTTAAAACCCAGCACCCGATAAAACTTATGTGATTCCTTCCGCTTAGTATTGCACCGCAGCCGCAGATCAGCAATTGCTATTTCACTGCACCACGCCTCAATTCTTTGAACCAGTTTTTTCCCGATACCTTTTCCGCGATGCGTATCGCTGACAACCAGTCCGGCAATTTCAACGAAAGGCAATGTTTCTACTCTCACAGTTTTAAATGCATGAATCCACCCCACAATTTTTTCATCAATTATCGCTACAAACGCGCAGTTTCCTTCAGCAGTCAACACTGCATCAATACAAACTTCAGTTTCTGATATCGAAAGCGGATAACCCAGTTCAGCCGAGAGATCATTGACGGCCGGAGCATCATCTGGTTGCATTGGCCTGATGTGCACTTGCATTTAACGAAATGTTTTTGAAAGCTCGTTCAACAGCTCTTTTTCTTTTTTTGTAAGACTGCTCATTCCTTTTTTATTGATCTTGTCGAGAATGCGATCAAGTTCTTTTTGCTTTTCTGCTTTTTCTGCATTGTAACGGTCATCCACCGAATGGTATTTTTTCTTCGAACGAAATTCACTGCTAACAATCAGACTGTGCGGACGAAGAAGCGTATATGCGATGAAGGCGATAGTTGGCACTGCAATCAAAAGAATTACGGGATAATTTTCAACAAATGCTTCGGGTCGAATGAGGAGAGCGATGAACATGCCGATCAATGCCCCGCCCAGATGTGATTCATGACCAACATTCCCTCGTGAACTACGGATTCCGTAAATGCTGAATACGACATAAATCAATCCGAAGATCCATGCCGGAATTGATATGGGAAGAAACAGAATTCCCAGTGATGTTTTAGGAAACAAGGCAATGCATGCGAAGATGATTCCGTTAACTGCACCCGAAGCGCCCACGGAAGTATAATCACTGTGATGGCGGTGAACAAACATCGTAAATAGTTTGCCCCCGATCATGCTGCCTAAGTAAATGAGAATAAAACCGCCAGTACCGAGCGCATATTCCACCGCTGCACTAAATGCCAGCAGCGCGATCATGTTCCACAAAAGATGTCCGACACCTGAATGAAGAAAAGCGGAAGTGAAGATGCGATAGTATTCTTTTCCTACAAGTACTTTTTCCAGATGAAACTTGTACTTGTCATAGAATATCGAATCTCTGAAGCCTTTCCAGGATACGATGACATTCGCGAGGATCAATATGATGGAAAGCGCGGTTATCATTTCCGAATATGAATTTACAAGCTTTAAGCTACATCAAATTTCAAAAAAGGGAATGCAAATTGGTGAAGGGTTAACAGATAATGGTGCAGGGGTGTAAAGTTTGGGGTTTGTTGGTGGTGTTTTCAAATTTGAAGAGTGGTTGAAGATATGGTGAATGTTTTCTTTGTGCCCGCTGAAGACGGATTGCGTTCTTCGCGGTTTTTCTCCGGGCATTCAATTGTAAAGCATCTTCTGTTCTATAAAGATTTGACTTTTAAGATTTGATTTTTGACCTATTAAAAAAGCCTCCCGAATCGAGAGGCTTTACTTTCTTACAAGTCCCTTCCGTGGCAGTTCTTGTATTTCTTTCCACTACCGCAGGGACAAGGATCGTTTCGGCCAATCTTTGGTCCCACTTTCACAGGCTCCTGCTTCACAGCTGCTCCTGAAGGATCGTAATAATCTTTTTCATTGGCTGCATAGTCATCACCTACTGCATCAATTTCTTCCTTGTTTGCCCGCATTCTGCTCATGTCAGTCTTCTGCTGGCGACCTTCACGAAGATGCGCCTGCTCATTCTGTCCCGGCAATTGCGCATGACAGAGGAACGAAACAATCTCACGATTTACTTCACTACTCATTCGTCTGAACAGATTGTAAGCTTCCATTTTATAGATGACCAATGGATCTTTTTGTTCGAGATATGCAGTTTGAACACTTTGCTTCAAATCATCCATCGCACGCAGGTGTTCTTTCCATGAATCGTCAATGATGGCAAGCGTAATATTTCTTTCCATTGCATTGCAAAGCTCCTGTCCTTCAGTTTCAATGGTTTTATCCAGGTGAGCCAGCACATTGATTCCTTTTTTGCCATCAGTAAAGGGCACTATCACATTCTCGATATTCGAACCCTGCGTTTTTCTGATGTTTCTGAAAGCCACTATTGCCTCAGCCCTGATATCTTCTTTATGACGTTGATAATTTTCAATAGCCTGCGTATAAAGCATATTGGCAAGCGTGGCGATATCAGATTTCTTAAAGGTTTCTTCGTCGATTTTTGGATCAAGGGCAAATGTTACAATACAAGCCAGACGGAATCCTTCAAAATCTTCCTGCTCACGATGCGTGCTGATAATTTCTTCTGCAGTAACTGAAAAGGCATTGTCAATATCGAGCGCAAGACGTTCACCAAACAACGCGTGATTTCTTCTTTCATAAATCGCGTTACGCTGTTTGTTCATTACATCATCATATTCAAGAAGGCGCTTACGAATACCAAAGTTGTTTTCCTCCACTTTCTTCTGCGCTCTTTCGATCGATTTCGTGATCATGCTGTGCTGAATCACTTCGCCTTCCTTGTAACCAAAACGGTCCATCAGGCTGGCGATACGTTCGCTACCGAACATGCGCATCAGATCATCTTCCAGAGAAACATAGAATTGTGAAGTTCCGGGATCGCCCTGACGTCCTGCACGACCACGCAACTGACGGTCTACTCTTCGTGATTCGTGTCTTTCAGTACCAATAATCGCGAGACCACCTGCTTCCTTTACACCGGGTCCGAGTTTGATATCCGTACCACGACCGGCCATGTTGGTGGCGATCGTAACTGCACCAGCAAGACCTGCTTCGGCTACAATCTGTGCTTCCCGTGCGTGTTGTTTCGCGTTGAGTACGTTATGCGGAATTTTTTTTACCGTGAGCATTCTGCTCAATAATTCACTCACCTCTACTGAAGTAGTGCCAACAAGTACAGGTCTTCCTGCACTGCGCAGTGCTTCGATCTCGTCGATTACTGCTTTATATTTTTCACGCTTGGTCTTGTACACAAGATCCTGCTGATCTTTACGAATTACAGGAATGTTGGTAGGAATGGTAACTACATCAAGTTTATAGATACTCCAAAGTTCAGCTGCTTCTGTTTCGGCTGTACCGGTCATACCAGCCAGCTTGTGATACATCCTGAAATAGTTCTGGAGTGTGATCGTCGCGTAGGTTTGTGTAGCTGCTTCGATCTTCACGTTTTCTTTCGCTTCAATTGCCTGGTGAAGACCATCGCTATAACGACGTCCATCAAGAATACGACCTGTTTGTTCATCAACGATCTTCACCGCACCATCCATCACTACATATTCAACGTCTTTTTCAAAAAGCGCATAGGCTTTCAATAATTGATGCACTGAGTGAATGCGGTCGGCTTTCTGTGCGTATTCGTTGACAATATTTTCTTTCTGCTGGAGTTTTTCTTCAGGAGTCGCATTTGATTCTTCGATCTCTGTAAGTTTTACTGAGATGTCAGGCAATACAAAGAATTCCGGGTCTTCTCCAGCGCGTGTGATGGTTTGGATGCCTTTGTCGGTAAGATCAACCGATTTATTTTTTTCATCAATGTGGAAGAGTAGTTCTTCATCCACAATGTGCATGTTTCTTTGTTGATCCTGCAAATAATAGTTTTCTGCTTTTTGCAGTTTTACCTTGATGCCGGGTTCACTGAGGAATTTGATCAGCGGACCATATTTGGGTAATCCGCGATAAGCACGGTAAAGGAAAAGTCCTCCGCTTTTTGGATCATCATCGCCTTCGCTGATTCTCTTTTTTGCTTCATTGAGAAAACCACGAACCAGTCTTTCCTGTGCTTCTACGAGTTGTTGAACGCGCGGTTTCAGAATATGATATTGTTGTTCATCACCTTTAGGTACGGGACCTGAGATGATTAAAGGAGTCCTCGCATCATCAATCAATACGGAGTCCACCTCATCCACCATGGCAAAATGGTGCTTGCGCTGCACCATTTCTTCGGGAGAATGTACCATGTTATCGCGCAGATAGTCGAAGCCAAATTCGTTGTTGGTACCGTAGGTGATGTCGGCCTGGTAAGCGCGACGACGTTCGGGTGTATTCGGCTGATGTTTATCAATACAATCAACACGAAGTCCAAGCCATTCAAAGATCGGTCCGTTCCATTCGCTGTCACGACGAGCGAGGTAGTCGTTTACCGTTACGATGTGAACACCTTCGCCTGCAAGAGCATTAAGGTAAGCCGGCAGGGTAGATACGAGGGTTTTACCTTCACCCGTTGCCATCTCGGCAATCTTTCCTGAATGAAGTACAGCACCGCCGATCAACTGCACATCATAGTGAACCATGTTCCAGGTAACCTCACCCCCTGCAGCAGTCCATGTGTTTTTATAAATGGCTTTATCACCATCGATGGTGATGTAATTTTTTCCAACGCTCAATTCTCTGTCGAGATCAGTAGCTGTGGAAACGAGTTCTGTATTTTCTTTAAAACGTCTGGCAGTTTCTTTCACCACTGCAAAAGCTTCCGGAAGCAGTTCTTTCAGGATCACTTCAATTTGCTGGTCGCGTTCTTTTTTCAGCGCGTCTACTTCCTGGTAGATTTTGTCTTTTCCTACCAGATCATCAAAAGGAAGTTCTTCAGCTTTTTTGTTGGTTTCGGCGATCTGGGCATCGATATCACGCAGATGTTCACGGATTCTTTCACGGAATTCCTGTGTTTTATTACGAAGCTGGTCATTGCTTAACGATTGGTATGCCTGGAAGTTCTGGTTGATCTGGGCCACAACAGGGAGAATGGCTTTTACATCCTTCTCCGACTTGCTCCCCCCAAATAATTTGGAAATAAAA
>Ga0065721_10005502_pt1 | contig 13831 bp, 11 predicted proteins | sample Mesricmetagenome_FD_59108 | JGI IMG/M metagenome (GOLD analysis project Ga0065721, IMG submission 59108) | Mesophilic microbial community from rice straw/compost enrichment Sample: eDNA_1 v2 (version 2) | ecosystem: Engineered > Solid waste > Grass > Composting > Bioreactor | place: USA: Davis... | reverse complement strand
TCGATCCGGTTCAGCTCCAGCTCGAAGAACAGCACTTTGGTAGAAAGGTTGGTCAGCGCCTCATTGGTGTCGCCCATGAACTTGGCGCGATCGGGATCGGTCGACTTCTGCGCATATTGCAGGAAGGCGAACGAGCCGATGCGGCCGCTGAGATCGCCGAGCTTCTCGCTGTCCTTGATCGCTTCGATCAGCCGGCCGGCCTTGGTCAGCTCGACCAGCTTGCCCTTGTAGTCGGCCTCGAACTTGGCCGCGAGTGCCTTGGCCTCTTCCAGGCCCGCCTTGAATTCGGGACTATCCTTGCCGGGATAGAGATCGTCGAGGTCCCAGACCGGCAGGTTGCCGAACTGGTTGTGGCCTTTGGGGGCGGTGGCGGTCATCGGCGAGTCTCCGGCTGGTCAAGTGCGCCGGACCTTAGCCAGAGGGGGCTCCGCTGTGAAGGGCGGCGGCCGTTGAAATCGAGCCGATCCGCGCTACTGGGTCTGCGTCATCTCCGCCACCGGCGTCTGGTTGGCGGCCGGCACGGCAGGGCCGGCCCGTTCCGCGCCAAGCATCACCATGGCGCCGCCAAGCAGCGCGCCGATGATCCAGATCGCACCGGCCAGCAACGCGAAGCCTTCGATGAATTCGAGACCTGTATAGCCGCGACTTTCGTTCATGGCGTCGTCCTCCTTTGCCCATGGCAACGCCGGTCCGCCCCTCCCGGTTGCCCAGGCAGGCCCTTCGGGCCAATTCCCTATGATTAATCCCCCCTTAACACCCCCCGCGCATGCTTCTCCCAAAACGGCACACGATTCGATGCCGCAGCAAAAAGACCGGAGTTGGCATGACGCGTGTTCTCGTGGTGGATGATGATCCGGTTCAGTTGCGCCTGACCGCCGAAGTCGCCAACCGCGCCGGCTTCAAGCCGTTGACCGCCACCGGCGGTGAGCAGGCGCTGACCATCCTGCGCGAGGACCGCAATATCGGCGCCATGATCCTCGATCTGGTCATGCCCGATCTCGACGGCATGGGCGTGATGGACGCCATGCGCCGCGAAGGACTCACCACCCCCGTCATCATCCAGACGGCCAATGCTTCCCTCGAAACCGTCATCTCGGCCATGCGCAACGGCGCAGCCGACTATTTCGTCAAGCCGGTCGCCCCCGAACGCCTCATCATTTCCCTGCGCAATGCCATGAAGCTCGATGCGCTCGAAGCCGCCATCCGCTCCGAGCGCGCCCGCCGCACCGGCACCTTCACCAGCGCCGACATGATCGCCAGGGCCCCCGCCATGGCCCGCGTGCTGACCCTGTGCGGCAAGGCCGGCAAATCCACCATTCCGGTGCTGATCGAAGGCGAGACCGGCGTCGGCAAGGAACTCGTCGCCCGCATCATCCAGGGTTCGGGCGACCGCGCCGGCAAGCCCTTCATTACGGTCAATTGCGGCGCCATCCCGCCCAACCTGGTGGAATCCGTGCTCTTCGGCCACAAGAAAGGCGCCTTTACCGGCGCCGTGGCCGACCAGCCGGGCAAGTTCGCCGAGGCCCATAACGGCACGCTCTTCCTCGACGAGGTCGGCGAATTGCCGCTCGATACCCAGGTCAAGCTCCTCCGCGTATTGCAGGAGGGTGAGATCGAGCCGGTCGGGTCGAGCAAGCCCGAGCGCGTCAATGTCCGCGTCATTTCGGCCACCAATCGGCGCCTGCTGAACCTGGCCAAGACAGGCGAATTCCGCGAAGACCTTTACTATCGTCTCAACGTCTTCCCCATCTATGTTCCGCCTTTGCGCGAGCGCATGGAAGACGTGACGGAACTGGTCGCCATGTTCATCGCCCGCTTCTCGGCCGAAGCCGGCAAGCGCGTGCTCGGCATCTCGCCCGCCGCCCTCGACCTGCTGATGAACTACGACTGGCCGGGCAATGTCCGCCAGCTCGAAAACGCCGTCTATCGCGCTATTGTCCTCACTGATGGCGCCTTCCTCGAATCCGTCGATTTCCCGCAGATCGTTGCCCAGTCTGCCGGCCGCGACAGCGCCATCAAGGCCATCGAACAGGTGCCGGTGCCCGCTGCGCCCGTGCATATCGACACCGCCCCGGCCCGCCAGCGCGCCATGGTCGAAACGCCAGCCGCGCCCGATCGCTTCCTCGATCCGTCGGGCGAAGTCGCCGCTTTGGCCGAAATCGAGCGCGCCGCCATCGTCTTCGCCATCGCCCATCACGGCGGCCGCATGTCGCGCGTCGCCCGGGCCCTCAAGATCGGCCGCTCGACGCTCTATCGCAAGCTGCACGAATACGGCCTGGCCGACGAGCTGATCAACGACGCCGCCTGAGCCCGGCGCGCCCCGTGCTCAAATAGGTTATTTGCTCCACCATCTGGCCTTTTGCGCGCTTCGCCGCCCCCATCCATCTGTCATCGCTGCCGAATCGGCTAAGCTCCCGCCGGGGTCAGGAGCCAGCCATGACAGCGTTGATCGAGGCCCGGGGCGTGTCCAAGCGCTTCCGGCAGCATAAGCGGTTTCCCGGTCTCCTGGGCGCCTTCAAGACGCTGGTGACGTCGGAATATACCGAGGTCGCCGCGGTTTCCGACATCAGCTTCGACATCGCAGCAGGCGAAGCCGTGGGTTATCTCGGCCCCAATGGCGCCGGCAAATCCACCATGATCAAGATGATGACCGGCATCCTGGTGCCATCAGGCGGCGCGCTCTCGGTGCTCGGCCGCACGCCTCATCTGCAACGTATGGACAATGCCCGCGAGATCGGCGTCGTCTTCGGCCAGCGCAGCCAGCTCTGGTGGGACCTGCCCGTCATCGACAGTTTCACCCTGCATCGCCGCATCTACGACATTCCCGAAGCCCGCTATGCCGATAATCTCAAGCGGTTCAGCGAACTTTTGGACCTGACGCCCTTTCTCGACCGCGCCGTGCGCCAGCTCAGCCTGGGCCAGCGCATGCGCGCCGAAATCGTCATGTCGCTGCTGCACGATCCCAAAATCCTGTTTCTCGACGAGCCGACCATCGGCCTCGATGTCGTCGCCAAGGATGCGGTGCGCAAATTCCTGGCCGAGATCAACCGCGAGCGCGGCGTCACCATCATCCTCACCACCCATGACCTGGTCGATATCGAGGAAATCTGCCCGCGCCTCATCATGGTCGATCATAGCCGGCTCATCTTCGATGGCGAACTGAGCCGCCTGCGCTCCGCCCTCGGTTCGGCCCGGCGCCTGACGCTGGAATTTACCGCCGATCCCGGCCCCCTGCCCCTGACCAGCGCCACGCTCACGGCAGACGAGGGCCTGCGCAAGCACTACCTGCTCGAAAGCGACGACATATCGCTGGTCACCATCCTCTCGGAAGTCGGCAGCGACCGCGGCCTCAAGGATGTCGCCCTGCACGAGCCTGATATCGAGGAAGTCATCCGCACCTTCTACCAGCGCCGCAACGCCGCAGCCGCGGTGGCGGGATGAAAGCCTATATCGCCTTTGCCCGCAGCGGCTTTCTCTCCAGCCTCGCCTATCGCAACGAGGTTTGGGCCAATATCTTCGGCAAGCTGGTGCAGGTCTTTGCCCGCGTCGCCATCTGGCTGGCCGCCTATGCGGGCATGACCGCCGTCGACGGCATCAGCATCCAGGACATGGTGACTTATGCCCTGCTCGGCGGCGTGGTGATGGGTGCCACGCGCCACGATCGCCTCGTTCGCCAGGTCGGCAACGCGCTCAAGACCGGCGATGTCGCGGTCTGGCTGCTCAAGCCCGTGCATTATCCGCTCTACCTGCTCGCGGTCGAGGCCGGCATGTCGGTCTATACGTTCCTGCTGGCCGTGGTGCCCACCATCATCATCGTGGCCCTGGTCTATGGCATGCTGCCGCCTGCCAGCCCGTTTCACGCCGCCATGTTCGTCGCCTTTTGCGGGCTGAGCTTCACCATCCATTTTCTGGTCGCCGCCCTGTTCGGCGTGCTGGCCTTCTGGCTGATGACCATCTTCTCGCTCGAATGGCTCCTGCAAAGCCTGATCGTCCTGTTGTCCGGGCTCCTGGTGCCCTTCTGGTTCTTCCCCGAGCCCTTCGGCACCATTGCCAGCCACCAGCCCATGGCCTGGCTGGTCTATTATCCGTCTGCCGTGTGGCTGGGCCGTCTCGATGCGCTCGAAACCAGTGTCTATTTTGCCTTCGGCCTGGGCTGGGCGAGCCTGCTGGCCTTCGCCCTTGCCTTGCTCTGGCGCCGCGCCTCGTCCCGCATCACCGTGCAGGGAGGCTGACCTATGCGCATCAGCGTCCTGCCGCTGCTGGTCAAGATGTTCGTCAAGTCGCAACTGGAATATCGCGGCGCCTTCTGGCTCGACCGGCTCGCCCAGATTCTCTCCTATGGTGCCGTGCTGACGGGCATCTGGATCATCATCCAGAAATTCGAATTGCTGGGCGGCTGGAACTGGCCCGACCTGGCTCTGCTGTTCTCCTTCCAGCTCCTGGCCTATTCCCTGGGCGCCTCGATGAGCTTCACCCAGTTGGCGCAACTGGAAGAACAGGTGCGGCTGGGTACGCTCGATACCCTGCTGACCAAGCCGGTCAATCTCTGGGCCTACCTGATCTTTTCCGGCCTCAATATCGGCTATGCCGGCCACATCATCCTGGCCGTCCCGGTCCTGACCTGGGCCCTGGTTGCGGCGCAGATCGACTGGTCGCTGGCCAAGGCGCTGTTCGTTGTCGGGAGCCTGCTCAGCGCCACCATGGTGACCGGGGCGATCATGACCATGATCGGCGCCACGGCCCTGATCTGGGTGCGGTCAAATCACCTGTTCTCCATCTTCTTCGGCTTCTGGGAGCTGACGCGCTACCCCCTCAACATCTTCCCCGCCGGCATCCAGGCGATCATGCTCAGCATCGTGCCGCTGGCCTTCATCAGCCCGGTCCCCGTCGCGGTGCTGCTCGACAAGCCCGTGCCGCTGATCGGCGACCTCGGCGCACCGCTGGCCCTGGCCGCCGGCCCCCTGCTGGTTTGCATCGCCATCGCCCATTGGCGCTTTGCCCTCGGCAAATACCAGGGCGCCGGCGGCTAGGACCGGACCTGATCCCTGATGGGAATTATCCCAATTGTGATCGCGATCACACTGAACGATGGTGCGCGCCATTTCGTGAGGGGCCATGAAACTCAGCTACCAGTTCACGCTCGACCAGCAATTGCTCAAGCAGGTCGAGCTCGAACACCTGCTCGACACGCTCATCGTGCGCATCGCCTATCGCGTCGGCAATTCGGTCACCAGTGATGAGACGCGCATCGCCGTTGTCGGCGTACCGCGCTCCGAGCCGGGCACCCACGGCGTCCGCGTCACCTACCGCACCCGCCCCTTCCCCTGGCTGCCCTGGCTTACCATTCCCCGCTCCCGTTTCTTCTGATCGCTTTGGCCGTTGCAGTGGCACCACAAATCCCGCTCACAACTTTGCGAGTGATTGCTCCCGTTAAGGTTTGCAGAGTATTGAGTTTTGGTGCGGAGCGACCCGCTGAGTCTGCTGCTTTCCGGGGTATTGGCACCCTCGGAACGCACTTTCGGAAGGCCGCTGCAGCGTTGCCGTGCATGGAGCTCAGATGAAAAAGATCCTGGTCTGCCTGGCTGCCGCCCTGATGGGCGCTGCCGCCGCTTCGCCCGCCCTGGCGCAGGATATTGCGGGCCTGGCTGCCGGCCCCATTATCATCGCACCGCCGCAGACGCCGCTGGCCCAGACCATCAAGTCCGGCCTCGGCGCCGTCTATTACAGCGCCGCGCGCGACAGCACCGCCTATACCGAGGCACAAAAGCTCTATTTCTTCTATGGCAGCCGCCATTTCGAGCCCATCTGGCTCGATGAGGGCGCCAATGGCGACGTGGTCTTTTCCGAACCCGCCCGCAAAATCCTCAAGCTGTTCGAAAATGCCGCCAGCGAGGGCCTGCGCCCCGCCGATTACCTGACGCCCGATCTCGATGTTGCCGGCGCCAAGGGCGATCCGATCAAGATGGCCGCGCTCGAAACCGCCTTTTCCGGCGCCGCTTTGCGCTATGCCGGCCATATCTACAATGGCCGCATCAAGCCACAATCGGTCAGCCCCCTGCTCGACATCGCGCCCAAGCCGCTCGATACCGCCTCGCTCCTGGTCGAGCTCGCCTCCAGCCCCGATCCGGTCGCCGTGCTGGCCGCGCTTGAGCCCACCCATCCCGAATTCCTGGCACTCAAGGCTGCCCTGGCCAGCTTCGACGATAGCGGCGCCGATCGCCCCACGCCCATCGCCGAAGGCCCCACCCTGCGCCCCGGCATGAGCGATCCGCGCGTGCCCGCCTTGCGCACGAGGCTCGGCGTGCCTGCCACCGATGGCCTCGTCTATGACGATGTGCTGGTCGATGCCATGAAGGCCTTCCAGGGCACGCTCGATCTCGAAGTCGATGGCATCATGGGCCCGGCCACGCTGGCCGCTCTCAATGGCGGCGTACCGGTCACCCGCGCCGATATCCTGGCCAATATGGAGCGCTGGCGCTGGATGCCGCGCGAGCTCGGCGCGTTCAACGTCTTCGTCAACATTCCCGAATTCCGCCTGGCGATCAACCGCGACGGCACCGAGGAATACACCACCCGCGTCGTCGTCGGCACCGCCAAGAACCAGACGCCTGTTTTCTCGGACAATATCCGCCACATCGTGGTGAACCCCTATTGGAACGTGCCCAGTTCCATCATCAAGGGCGAGGTTGCGCCCGCCGTTCTGCGCAATCCGGGCTATATCGACAACCAGAACATGGACCTGCTCTATAATGGCAGCCCGGTCAGCCCATGGCAGGTCGACTGGAGCCAGGTGAGCAGCAGCAATTTCCCCTTCCGCGTGCGCCAGCGCCCCGGTCCGGGCAATGCCCTGGGTCAGATCAAGTTCCTCTTCCCCAACAAGCACGACGTGTACCTCCACGACACGCCGTCCAAGTCGCTCTTCGCCCGCTCGTTCCGCGCCTATAGCCATGGCTGCGTGCGCGTGCAGAATCCGATGGAATTCGCCGACGCGCTGATGGCCAACGAGCCCAATATCAGCCGCGCCTCGCTTGAGGCCATGTTCGGTCCCTCCGAGCGCTGGGTGAATCCGGAACACCAGATCCCGGTTCATATCGCCTATTTCACCATCCGCGTTGAGGCCGATGGCTCGCTGCAATCCTTCGGCGACGTCTATGGCCACAATGCCAAGCTGATCGCGGCCATGGGTCTCGACCAGCCCGAACTCGCCCGCGAAATCGTCGCCGACGCCGAACCCGTCGTGGACGAGCTGTCGCCGTAGGATTCTTCACCTCTTCCTTTGGGGGGAGAGGTAGGGCTCTTAATCCCCCGTTTACAATTTCGCCTTGGTTGCGCCCGCTTTTGTCCGTATTACTGAGCCCCATGAGGGAGCCGGGCTCTGCCGATTGAGAACTCGTTAGCGTTAATCAATTCGACGACTTTTCGCGCTAACGTCCGATCACGACTGGCAATTACCGGACAGAGTTTGGCGTGACGGGGACTTACCTTTTGATACGGCACCATATCGTGCGGTTTCTTGCAGCCGCCCTTATGAGCATCACCGTTATACTGCCGCAGGCGGTGACGCCCGCCGCAGCCGCCACCGAGCGCGCGCTCTATCTCTATTATACCCATACCAAGGAGACGGCCCGCATCGTCTTCAAGCGCAATGGGCAATATGTCCAGTCGGGCCTCAACGAGCTCAACCAGTTCCTGCGCGACTGGCGCCGCAACGAGCCCACCAAGATGGACCCGCGCCTGTTCGACCTGATCTGGGAAGTCTATCAGGATGTCGGCGCCACCCAGCCGATCAACATCGTCTCGGCCTATCGCTCGCCCGCCACCAATGCCATGCTGGCGGCCAAATCCTCCGGCGTGGCCGACAATTCCCAGCATATGCGCGGCACGGCCATGGATTTCTTCATTCCCGGCATTCCGCTGGCGCGCCTGCGCGCCGCCGCCATGAAAAAGCAGGTCGGCGGCGTCGGTTACTACCCCACATCGGGCAGCCCCTTCGTGCATCTCGATACCGGCTCGGTCCGCGCCTGGCCGCGCATGACCCGTGCCCAGCTCCAGGACATCTTCCCGGACGGCAAGACCATGCATGTCCCCACCGATGGCAAGCCGCTGTCGCAGCAGGGTTACCAGCTCGCGCTGGCCGAGTGGAAGCGCTGCCACGCCTATCCCTGCAACGGCTCGTCGGGCGGCACCCAGGTTGCCGAAAGCACCGGCAGCGGCCGTACGCTGATGGACCTGTTCTTCGGCGGCGATGGTGATCAGCCCGCGGCCGCACCGGCTCCGGTCCAGGTCGCCTCCGTCGCGCCGCAGCCCGCCACGCCCCATGTCGCGCCTGTTCCGGCCCTGCGCCCCGCTTCGCTCGGCGGCGTCGCCGCGCCTGTTGCCGTGGCCGCTGCGCCGGCCCCGGACGCCATCCCCTTCTCGACCACCGGCAGTGCTCCGCTCGATCCGTCCGAGCTGGCCACGGCTATGGTCGCGCCGATCCCTGCGGTCAAATCCGAAGCCCTGCTGCTGGCCACCAGCGCTGCCCTGCCGGCCGGCGATGCCGTGACCGCACTTGCCGCGCTCACCGCCCCGGTGCCCCAGCCCCGCCTCATCATGAGCGAGCAGCCGGCACCGACCATGACCGCCTATCTGCCCCCCACCCCGCAGGACCCCGAAGCCCAGCGCGCGCTCGAAATGATTATCCAGCGCGAGACCACAGCCGCCGCCCCGCCGCCGGCGCCCACCACGCGCCCGGCCATTCTGCCCCCGCTCACCGCCGCCACCGGCCTGCGCACCGCCTCGCTCGGCGGGCTGGCGGGCCTGTTCAGCGGCACATTCGGCGCCGCCCAGCAGAACGAACCGGTCGCCGCTGCCCTGGCCGAACATATCGCCCGCCAGCCTGCGTCCGGCGCCATGCGCAATCCTGATCTGATCGCGCCCGATCTCGAGCATGTTGCCGAAGTCTTCATCACGCCCGCGGTGATGACCTCGTCCCACTTCGCCATCATCTGGGACCACGACGAGGCCGATTTCGACCCCACGACCGAAATGGGCCGCTACGTCACCACGATGGGTGTCGGTGACTTCCCCGAAGGCCTGTCCCACACCCGCTTTGTCACCACGGCACCCATCGCCCTGGCGTCGAACTGATCGGATCGGCCCGCCTCATTTCGGCCTCCTCGCGCCCATAGCACTCCCTGCCGCAGTTTGGCGCAGGCATGCCGCCCGTTGTTGCAAAGCAACCCCTGCGGGCCTAAAGAATTGACATAGAGCGCTCCAGGAAAAGTGCCCGGCGCTTTTCCGGTTCGGAAGCGCGACAGTAATAGAATGGAGCGGCTTCCGCTCCCTGCCCGTTTTGGCAAAGGACCGCCCGCTTGGCCGACAAGCCCTCCACGCCCCTGCTCGATACTATCAAGTCGCCCGCCGACCTGCGTGCCATGCCGCAGGAAAACCTGCGGCAACTGGCCGACGAGCTGCGCGCGGAAATGATCGACGCCGTCTCGGTCACCGGTGGGCATCTGGGCGCAGGCCTGGGCGTGGTGGAACTGACCGTCGCCCTCCACGCCGTCTTCGATACCCCGCATGACCGCATCATCTGGGATGTCGGCCATCAGGCCTATCCGCACAAGATCCTGACGGGCCGCCGCGACCGTATCCGCACCCTGCGCCAGAAGGACGGCCTTTCCGGTTTCACCCGCCGCGCCGAGAGCGAATACGATCCCTTCGGCGCCGGCCATTCCTCCACCTCGATTTCCGCCGGCCTCGGCATGGCGGTCGCCAGCGAAATGCAGGGCAAGCCGCGCAATGTCGTGGCCGTCATCGGCGATGGCGCCATGTCGGCTGGCATGGCCTATGAGGCCATGAACAATGCCGGCGCCATGGATGCGCGCCTCATCGTCGTGCTCAACGACAATGACATGTCGATCGCTCCGCCCACCGGCGCCCTGCGCACCTATCTCGCGCGTCTCGTTTCCGGCCCGGTCTATCGCGGCACGCGCGAAGCAGCCAAGACGATGGTCAGCAAGCTCCCCGCCTTCCTGCATGAGCCGGCCCGGAAGACCGAGGAATTCGCCCGCTCCTTCTTCACCGGCGGCACCCTGTTCGAGGAACTGGGTTTCTACTATGTCGGCCCGGTCGATGGGCATGACCTGGAAAATCTGGTCCCCATTCTCGAAAATGTCCGCGACGCGGCCGAAGGTCCTATCCTGGTCCATCTGGTCACCCAGAAGGGCAAGGGCTATGCCCCCGCCGAAAGTTCCGCCGACAAATATCACGGCGTGTCCAAGTTCAACGTCATCACCGGCGCCCAGGCGAAGGCCCCGTCCAATGCGCCGTCCTACACCTCGGTCTTCGCCTCCTCGCTGATCCAGGAAGCCAACGATGATTCGCGCATCGTCGCGGTAACCGCCGCCATGCCCTCGGGCACCGGCCTCGACAAATTCTCCGAAGTGCACCCCACGCGCATCTTCGATGTCGGCATTGCCGAACAGCATGCGGTGACCTTCGCGGCCGGCATGGCCAGCGAGGGCATGCGCCCCTTCTGCGCCATCTATTCCACCTTCCTGCAGCGTGCCTATGACCAGGTCGTGCATGACGTGGCCATCCAACACCTGCCGGTGCGCTTTGCCATCGATCGCGCCGGCTATGTCGGCGCCGACGGCCCCACCCATGCCGGCAATTACGATGCCGCCTATCTCGGCGCTATTCCCGGCATCGTGCAGATGGCTGCTGCCGACGAAGCCGAACTGCGCCACATGGTGGCCACCGCCGCCGCCTATGACGACGGCCCCATCGCCTTCCGCTATCCGCGCGGCGACGGCATGGGCGTCGACATGCCCGCCCGCGGCGAAAGGCTCCCCATCGGCAAGGGGCGCATTGTCCGTCAGGGCGCCACCATCGCCATCCTCAGCTACGGCACCCGCCTGGGCGAAGTCCTCGCCGCTGCCGACAAGCTGGCGGCCCTGGGCCTCAACCCCACCGTGGCCGATGCCCGCTTTTTGAAGCCCCTCGACGAAGAGCTGATCGCCAGGCTGGCCACGACCCATGACGTGCTGCTGACCACCGAGGAAAGCTCCATCGGCGGCTTCGGCAGCCATGTCGCCACCTTCCTCGCCAGCAATGGCCTGCTCGATGGCAAGCTGCGCTTCCGCCCGCTGATGATCCCCGATCGCTTCGTCGAACATGCCAGCCAGGCCGACATGTATGCCGATGCCGGCCTCGACCGCGCAGGCATCGTCGCCACCGCGCTCACCACTTTGGGCTATGACGAAGCCGCCATGGCCAAGGCCCTGGGCGCCATCAGCTAGAGTTTTTCCACGCCCCCGTGGACAGCGCGATATCCGCTTCGAACACCGTTCCGCCATCGGTGCGGAATTCATAAGTGCCGTTCATCTGCGCCACCACACCCCTGATGAGCCGCATGCCCATGCTGCCGCCGGCAATATTGTCCGGCTCGATGCCCTTGCCGTTGTCGCGCACGGTGAGCATGGCGCGATCATCTCCGCCACGCTTCAGCGCAATGGTAATCCTGGCATCCTCATCCCCGACAAAGGCATATTTGCAGGCGTTGGTCACCAGCTCGCTCAGCAGCAGCGCCAGCGGCGTCGCATGGTCGCGGTCCACCGGAATGTGTTCGAGCTCGTAGTCCACCACGGCATTGGATCCGTAGGCGACCATCACTTCCTCGACCACGGCCGGGATGAAGTCATGCGCATCGATGTCCTCGTAGCGGTCATGCTGGTAGATATGCTCGTGCATGGCCGCCATGGCGGCAAATCGGCTCTGCAGGTCGAGCTTGGCCGCCTGCGGCAGGTCCTGCATGCGCACCAGCGACTGCACCGATTGCAGGTTGTTCTTCACCCGGTGATGGATTTCGCGGAACAGCATCGTGTTCGCCTCCACCGATGCCTGCAGCGCCTTTGCCTGCGCCGCATCCCGATAGAGCAGCCGCACGATCCAGGCGCAGCCCAGCACTAGCCCAAGGATGATCGGGGAAACGATGATGAACACCGCCGCCACCGCATTGTTGAACCCCGCCCAGGCCTGCGACGAAGCAACCGAGGCCAGCGCGATGATATTGGTGCCCGGTACACGCCGGTAGCTGACCGTCCGCGCCACGCCATCGACGGGCGAACTCCCGGAAGTATAGGTGCCGGTATCATTTTGCGGCAGGTAATCGGTGAACAGCGGCAGCTCGCTCAGGTCGATTGGTCCATCCGTGGGCGGGTACCGGGCGATGAGCTGCCCATCGTCGCGTACGAGGCCCACGGTCGACGCGCCCTCGAAATCCAGGTTGCGCCACAACTCTTCGAGCAGCGATTCCGGGAACGAGACCATGATGGCCCCGGTAAATTCCCCGCCCCGCGTCACGCGCTTGCTGAAGACGAAAATGCGATCCCCGGTGAGCCGGCTGATCAGCAGTGGCGAGGTAAAGAACGACGCCCCGTCGCGCACCGCCGTGAAATAATCGCGGTCCTTGACCGAGACGTCGCTGGCGCCGGGCACGGTCGAATAGATCGTGTTGGCATTGGCATCGATGATATAGACCTCGGTCAGCGAGGGCAGGCCCTCCAATACTGGCGCCAGGTCGTCCATGCTGCCGGACATTTTCGGCCCCAGCGCGGCATCCACGCGCCGCAGCGTCTGCTGCGCCACTTCGGCAATCCAGAACGCATTGGTGGAAACCACCTGCGACGCTGCATTGGCGCGCTCGACGATCCGCTCTTCGGTCTGCCGGATGCCCATGACGAGGAAGTAACCGAAGATCGCGGCAAACACCGCGAGAAATACCAGCATGAGACCAATGGCGGCCGGAATGGCAGACACGGTTCCCCGGGCAATGCGTGTCTGCTGCAGCGTGGCCTCCCCCAATGGCCGGGACGAGCTGGCGGTCCCTTGCGCCGACAACGCCGATCCCCCTGACTCAGTTGCCCGCTAATCCGCGTATTTTGTCGGCACGCCGGTCGCCAGCTTCACGGTCTCCATCGAGATATAGGCCGACATGTCAAACAACTCGACCCGCCCCACGAGCTGGCGATAGATCACGTCGTAATGCTCCACATTGGGCAGTACCAGCTTGATGATATAGTCGAAATTGCCCGTAAGNCGGTGTACCTCGACGATTTCGGGAATGGTGCTGACCGCGGCATGGAACTCNTCCAGCCANCCNGCTTCGTGCTTGCCCGTCCGCACGATGACGAAGACCGTGGTGGGCAGGCCCACCTTGCGCCGATCCACCATGGCCACGCTGCGGGCGATATAGCCCTCCTCGCGCAGGCGCGCGATACGGCGCGAACAGGCCGAAGCCGACAGCGCCACCGCATCAGCAATATCGTTCACCGCCAGCTCGGCATTGGCCTGCATCAGGTCGAGGATTTTGCGATCACGCTCGTCAAGCATGGGCGCATTCTGCATGATTCAACAGCCTTGCGCAATTCCAACGCGCCATTCGCATATTGTGCGCCCAACTCATGCACATGCGGTTCTGACCACGCCCCACATCGCATGCCGTTTGCGGCAAACAGCAGGCATGCTGGCAGCAAAGAGGGAGCAAAGAACATGAAAACCATCGGCCTGATTGGCGGCATGAGCTGGGAATCCACCGCTACCTATTATCGCCTCATCAACGAAGCTGTCCGCCGCCAGCGCGGCGGCCTGCATTCGGCCGAAATCGCCATGCGCTCGCTCGATTTCGTCAATGTCGTCGAGTTGCAGAAGGCCGGCCGCTGGGACGATGCAGGCCGCCTGCTGGGCGAAGCCGGCGCTGGCCTGGCGCGTTCCGGCGCCGCCTGCGTCCTCATCTGCACCAATACCATGCACCTGGTCGCCGATCCGGTCGCCGCGATGAGCGGCG
>Ga0065721_10005849_pt1 | contig 13835 bp, 11 predicted proteins | sample Mesricmetagenome_FD_59108 | JGI IMG/M metagenome (GOLD analysis project Ga0065721, IMG submission 59108) | Mesophilic microbial community from rice straw/compost enrichment Sample: eDNA_1 v2 (version 2) | ecosystem: Engineered > Solid waste > Grass > Composting > Bioreactor | place: USA: Davis... | reverse complement strand
CGGGAGTCTGGGGGATTTATTCTCAAATTGTGACGCACCTGCTTTGATGCGGACATCAGCAAGTGCGAAAAAAGAGCGCCAGAACTTCCTACAGGAAGCTCGGCGCTCTGTTGATCGATCAGGCAGTCGGGAAATTGCCCGACTTGTCTCTGGAGTGTCTGGATCGCGTCTCACGAACTTACAGCGTTCCCGCAGTGAAAAGCTCTGCATTTGAGCAACAAGTGACTGCAACATTCCCCAGAGACAGGGGTGAAGTCATTCTCTGCGTCCCCGCGTCTGTGTGCCTCTGCGTTCACTTCACCAGTCGTCAACAGATTGCCGAACCCGTCAGGACTGGCGCCGTTGAAAGGAGCCAATTTCACGATTGGGAACCGTTCTCGACAGGGAGACGAGAACTGAACGCAAAGACGCGAAGACGGTGAGGCGCAAAAGAAGGCAACAACTGCTTCTTTTCGATCGCATCTCACGAACGTATGGCGTTCCCGCAGTGAAAAGCTCTGTGTTGGAGCCACAATTGACTGGGACACTCCTCTGAGACAGGGGCTAGCGGGCTTTCGGAACAGCCATGAGCTGAGGATTTGGCTCGAACAGCCACAGTCGTTTTTCATCTCCCTTCGGGCCAAATCCACTCACCCCAAGGTGTTCCGGCTGGAAATTGGTGGCCCCGTTCCCGAGGTCTTTCAGCTTCGGACCGAATCTCTGAATGTATGTCTTGACGTTGGGGTCCTCCGGAGAGGAGAAGCTACCAACGGTGACAATCGACTCGTGGCGATCATGCCAGATGTAGGCATCGATGTTGTTGAAATTCGTGGCTTCCTTGTCGTAGTTCCCGCGGAGAACGGTGACCAGTTCACGGGCGCTTCGGGCTGCCTGGTCCAGCGTGTCTTCATTTTTGCCGAAGATCTTGCTGATGACGCTTTCGTCATATTCATTTTCGCGAACGGTGACGTGCTTGCCGTAGAAACGGGCAATCACCAGCGTGTAAGCCCCTTTGTTCTCGAACAGCGAGAACTGTTCTCCTGTATTCAGCTTCAGGAGAAGCGGATCAACTGTCTGAACCGTTTCCAGATCCTTGCTTGAGAGAAGTGGATTCAGGGTCAGGAAGGCTCCGCTTAACGGTCCGGGACGTCCCGGGGTTGGCTGAAAGTAGACTCCGTCCTGTAAGGATTTCGGCTTGAGCTTCTTCACCCATGCTAAAGAGTCCTGAGCCAGCTTGTCATTGATGTCGTTGTAGTTCCCTGCCAGGACGCAGACCGACTTGATTCGCCGAAGATTCTTGCGGTTCTCTTCACGTCCAAGTGCATCTTTTGTGACGACATACTCCTGACCGGGGACATATTCGTAGATGTATGCGGGAAGTCCCAACTTTCGCAGTTCAATAACCAGATCGTGAGCAGCCTGCAGAGGGGTTTTCCCTTCGTCCGATTCACCATCCGCATCCGTTGAGTGCAGTGTCGCCACCATGATGAGCCACGGACCGCGATTCTTCGTCAGGCGATATTCCTTGTTCGGATCAGCTTCAATCCCTGATGCACGTACCTGGGATCCAAACANTGCGACACTGCAGAACANGGCTGCAAACAGAAATTTGAGAGAGCGATTCATGGCGCGCTCCAGTTNAATAGAGAGTCTGCGAGGATCNNATCTGAGAACACCAGAATCGATCCAGGACTCGGATGGGGGACGATGGGGAAGGGAATTTCAGAAGGGGATTTCCACTGCCTTTCCGGCGAGTTCACCACTTCAATGCAGTTGGGCTGCATGAAGAATGGGCTCCGGATCCAGGCAGTGGGCGGCGATTTTTAACAATATCAGGAATTTGTGTCCAGAGGCCATTTTGCCCCCAGTTGCTCTCGCTGAATCTCTGTGAGCTGGGCGATCCCCTTTTGCGCCAGATCGAGCTGCGCATTCAGAATCTCCCGGTTAAAGGGGTGGCGTTCGGCAGTCCCTTGGACTTCAATAAATTCACCGGTTCCGCTGGTGATGACGTTCATGTCCACTTCGGCCTGACTGTCTTCCACGTAGTCCAGATCCAGAACGGGAACGCCGCCAACCACTCCGACGCTCACAGCCGCCACGCTGTTCAAAAAGACTTTTCGATAATCAAAATCGGGATCTTCCACAGCGGCAACCGCATCCACAAGTGCGATAAATCCCCCGGTGATGCTGAGAGTTCTGGTCCCCCCATCCGCTTCGAGAACATCGCAGTCCACTGTGATCGAGCGTGGCCCCAGTGCAACCATATCGACGACGGCTCTCAAGCTACGGCCGATCAGTCGCTGGATTTCCGTTGCTCGTCCATCCGTTCGGCGTGCCTTTCTCGGGGAGGTGCATCCGGGGAGCATGTTGTACTCGGCTGTCACCCAACCGGTGGGGGCTTCCTGCGTCATTTTCCACGGCGGAAGATCGTTGCTGATGCTCGCAGTGCAAAGAATGGTGGTTCGTCCGGCCTGAATGAGAACCCGTCCCGGGGCCGCTCCGTAATACGGTCGTTCAATTCGAATGGGCCGCAGCTCATCGACCTGGCGTCCATCGTGTCTCATCGTGCTTTTCTCCAGTTGTCATGCGAAATTACGATTTTTGAGGCAGTCTACAATCTGCCTGTTTCTCTCGACAACGTGAGACCGGAATTCCGGAACGGGTTCCCGGATGCAAGCCCTTGGCGAGGGGGTGGTTTACTATGAAGACCATCGAACGATGATGCTTTTCGTGCCAATTGATTTTCGTCTTGCATGAAATCGCTTCATGGGTCTACATTCCAACCCCCTCCATCCCGTTCATGGGATTTTCCCCTTTCGTTTCCCTTCACAATCCTCCATTCGATTCTTCACTTAGGGATCATGAACCGGCCAGCGCGCTTGGTTCCGGTCCGAAGAAGTGTTTTGAATCGTCCTCCCCGAATCATTGCATCCGTCGCATTGGCGACGTGGAGAGTCCGCGACATGTTCAGACCGGCCCGAGCCTGCAACGTCCTGTTAATTGTGTTGACGATGTTTGTCTGCAAAACGCATTGCGCAGCACAGGACATTCGGGTTTATACGACGGTGTCGGATGTCACTCGCCCCGGTCAACCCAAGCCCATTTCACACAGCCTGACGCTGTTTCATGCGGGGAAGGTTTATGATTACATGGAAGAGACGGGTGAAGTCGTCATCTTCGAACCGGTGCATCACCGTTTTGTCATCCTGAACAAGGACTATACCGCCACTGAAGTTCCATTCGCAGAGCTGAATCACTTTCTTGATGCCGCTCGCGCCGATTCACTCAACTATCTGAAAAAGATTCAGATGCAGGGGAATCCGAACGCGGACCGGCTCGATGCTCTCGTCCGGTTTCAGCTCAACCCGACCTTCGAGGAGCAGGAAGGCCCCAACGGCCAATCTCTGGAACTGAAGAGCGACCATCTCACCTATACCGTCAAAACGGCACGGATCGACTCGACTCAGTATGTCCGTCAGTATCTGGATTACACCGATTGGGCGGCCCGGCTGAATTTTGTCCTGCGTCCCAAATCCACGTACCCCGAGGCTCGACTGAAGCTGAATGACGCCCTCCGACGGATGGAAGTTCTTCCGGTTCAAGTTGACCTGCAACTGCAAACTGCCGAACCGGTTCGATATCGTGCAGAGCATCAGTTTGCATGGGAATTTCTATCGGTCGACCGCTCCCACATCAGCCAGTGGGAACGCTCTCTGCGGTCAGACAAGGTCCGCTGGGTCCCTTTCCAGCAGTATCAGCAGCAGGCACTTGTGCAGCGGTCTCGCTGATTTTCATTGTCCTCGATCTTCGCTCACGATCGAGTGGGATGATTTGCCGAAGTCCCCTTGGCAGTAGTGGATTACGCTCCGTTAAATCTTTCGGGGACTGTCCATAAACGAGGGTGAGGGCGGACCTGATCACGCGGGAAAGTTCCGTTTTTTGGCGTGGGCTTCTTTCGCGTCAGATGAATTTCGGATCAATGTTTCTTATTGTAAAGAGCATTAAAATTAGACCGGAGTCCCTTTGCTCCCTCTTTCCTTCGAGCAGTCGTGCCCGGATGATTGGGAGTGAAGTTTTCTTCCGATATGTTCGCGGAGTCGTTCGCCCGAGATTCGAGCTGATCGTCTTCGCTTGAAGGCCTGTCCTTCATTGCCCCGTTGTTTTCGATAGAAAGTAGAAATCATGTTGAACAAAGCCAACCGGCGCGACTTCATGGCGACGACTGCATCTCTGGGTGCGGCCGTCTGGGTGGGGAACAGCTTTGCACGTGCAGAGGACAAGTCTCCGAACTCCAAGGTTCGATACGCTTGTATTGGCGTCGGTGGAAAGGGGGGGAGCGATTCCGCAGATGCAGCCAGCCATGGCGAAATCGTTGCCATCTGTGATGTAGACGACCGGACTCTCCAGAAGGCCGCTGCTCGCCCGGGCTTTGAGAACGCAGAAAAGTTTTACGATTACCGCGAGATGTTCGACAAACTCGGCGACAAGATCGATGCGGTCACCATCTCCACCCCAGACCACATGCATGCCCCCGCAACCGCTCAGGCGATGAAGATGGGCATTGCCTGCTACACTCAAAAACCACTGACTCATACGGTCTGGGAAGCACGCCGTCTGCAGGAAATTGCGAAGGAAACTGGCGTTGCGACACAGATGGGGAATCAGGGAACTGCTAACTCCGCTCTTCGTCGTGGTGCCGCGTTTATGAAGAGTGGGGGGCTTGGACGAGTCAAGGAAGTTCACGTCTTCACCAATCGCCCCATCTGGCCGCAGGGGGGACCGCGGCCTGAATCAAAGGAAGTCCCGCCATTTCTGCATTGGGAGGAGTGGCTCGGGGCTGCTCCGGAACGGCCTTACGCGGACGGCTATCATCCGTTTGCCTGGCGCGGATATTGGGACTTCGGGACCGGGGCTCTGGGGGATATGGCTTGTCACATTTTCAACATGCCGTTCGCCGGTCTGAACCTTGCGAATCCGCTTTCCGTTCAGGCAACCTGCACAGGGCACAACAAGGAGACGTTCCCGCAGAAGTCAACGATCGCGTTTGAATTCTCTCATCCATCGGGTGAGGGAGTTCTTCCAGTCTGGTGGTACGACGGCGGAAACCTCCCGGATGAGAAACTCCTCAACGGCCTGAAATTCCGCTCCAAGGGAGGGGCCATCATCGTCGGTGAAGATCTGACGATGTATTCTCCCGGAGATTATGGTGATCCCTGGATTCTGATCGACAAGGAAGGCAAGGAAGTTCCTCCGCCAGAGATTGAATTCGAGAAGTCCCCAGGGCACTTCACCGAATTCCATCAGGCCATTACCGGAGAGCGGAAGGAAGCGATGTCCAACTTCGCGAACTACGCTGCTCCATTGACCGAAACGATTCTGCTCGGAAACCTGGCTGTTTATGATGCTGCCAGTGGCGAAGGCCGCAAGATCCTCTGGGATGCAGAAAAGATGGTCGTAACCAACGCCCCAGAACTGCAGCATCTGGTCAACAAGGAATATCGTGGAGGCTACGATAAGTTCCTGAAGAGCTAAGTTCCATTCAGCGAATCGTGAGTCGACGTCGCTACGAACGACTCATTGAATTTGAACTGAAAAAATCCGTCGGAGAGGAAACAGATTCTTCTCCGGCGGATTTTCTTTTTCTGTGCTGATCCCTGTCGAAATCGAACGTGCGCGAAATTCGTCCTGCATTGTCGACAGGAGTTCTTTCCCATCAGCGAATACGAGACGGACGTCGCAGGTTCAGAAGCCTTGCTGTCCAACCGTACACCAATTGCTGGCCGACAAACTGGGGCGGCATTCCGAAGCGGCCCGACGAAATCAGATTTCAGGATGTGAATTCGCCTGGTGCTGAAACAGCTTCGTGACCGCCAATCACGATCTCGAAACCGAGATCACGGACCATCTGGAAGTCCTCTTCTTTCGATTGTCCCTGAGTGGTCAGGTAATCGGAGACGAAGATCGAATTGGCTGGGTACAGCCCCATTGCCTGCATGGACCGAAGATTAACTTCGCGTCCGCCGGCGATGCGGATTTCGACGCTGGGATGAACAAACCGAAGCAGGCACAAGACCTTCAGGCAGTACCGGGGATCAAGTTCGTCCTTCGCCTGGAGTGGGGTGCCGTCAATGGCATGCAGAAAGTTGACCGGAATGGATTTCACATCCAGTCCCCGCAATTCGAAGACGGCATCAAGGATGTCCTGATGTTCTTCTCCCATGCCGACGATCAGCCCGCTGCAGATCTCCATCCCGGATTCCTGCACCACCTGAAGTGTGTCGAGCCGGTCCTGATAGGTGTGTGTTGTACAGATTTCTTTGTAGTAGCGTCGGGATGTGTTCAGGTTGTGATTGATTCGGTCCACACCCGCTTCAGCGAGCTTTCGGGCCTGATCAGGTTTCAAAAGACCCAGACAGGCGCAGATATGCAGCCCGTATTCACTCTTGATCTTCCTGACGACATTGCAGACGTGCTCAATTTCCCGATTCGTCGGTCCTCGTCCGCTGGCGACAATACAGTATGTCCGGGCCTGACTCTCTTTCGCAGCCCGAGCTCCTTCCATCAGGACCCGTTCATTGGCGATGGTGTACCGCTCAATCGGAGCTTCAGACACCTTCGACTGGGAGCAGTATCCACAGTCTTCGGGGCACAGTCCGCTTTTGGCGTTCTTCAGGTAATACAGCTGGACTGTATGCTGAAAATATGTTCGGCGAATGGCATATGCAGCGGAAAGCAGATCCAGAATCTCCTCGTCGGGAGAGAGAAGAATCTCCCGACCTTCGTCCTGGGTGATCTGTTCCCCAGCCAGCACACGGCGGGCCAGTTCGTGCCAACGGGATGTCGAAACGGAAGAGTCAGAAACAAGCATGTTCAAGCGACGAATCTCAACGTGGGAAAAGGCCTCTCGGTCGATGAATCCGACGTCGAGAAGTGGTCCGGGAAATCGGAGTGATCAATCTTTGGTCTTTCGGGTAACCCGGCGACGCAATGGGCCAGACGCATCGGATTCTTCATCGGTCGACTCGAGTGCCTTGCGAACCGACTCAAGAAGGACGTCCATTGCAAAGGGCTTGCGAAGATAGTCTACCACCCCGAGCATTTCCGCGTAGGCTTTGTGTCGCCCCCCTTCATTTGCGGTGATCATGATCACTCGTGGGGGATTCTCAAGTGTGCGGAGGTATTCCAGCACCGGAAATCCCCCCATGCGGGGCATCATCATATCGGTGATGATCAGGTCCGGGTCTTCGGACTGGATCAGCTTTTGACCTTCTGCTCCGTTCGAGGCAGAAATGACGCGATATCCAGCCGCCTCCAGAACGGTTCGGAGGGTCGTCTGGATTTCACGGTCGTCTTCGATCAACACGATCTTGTTGCCGGCCATTTGTCTCTCCTGTTTACGTTCCGGCTGCGCTGCAGTCCAGTCTGTCCGGCCAAAGCGTGACACGGTTGACCGAAATCAACCTGTTTGGGCGAACGATCTTTCGCATTCAGCATCTTAGATCGCACACGCTTCAGACTCAACGAGAGAGCCAAAGTATTTGCCGTCAGCAGGAAGGCCGGAATTTTGATGCATCGATGCAACCGGCCATTGATCATACCTGTTGTTACCAGACCTGGAGCGGCCCCGCAGGCATGACCGGAATCGATTGCCCGCAGCCCTGACGTCCCCAATCCCGGCTAGGTGAGAATTCGGGACCATGCGGCGAAGCAAGTCCCAGTTCCGGCGCAGGGAGAATAATGCTCGGCGGATTCACCCCGGAAGGACACTGTTCACAGGGGACTGCCATGGTTCCCCCTTCGGGAACCGGACTGATGATCGCTGAACCTGAATGTCCATGTGAGCCCGAAAATCCGGCATCAGGAACGATTAACGGCGGTGGACAAGGGTGAGTGATCTCCTGAGGACATTCTTTGCACTGAGGAAGATTGCAGTTCGGGCGTCCGCATGGGCAGGGGAGGACGACGCTCGGTGGACTGATCGCTGGAACGGGTGTGGAAAGGGCTGGGCGATTCGAACACACAACGTAATCCGCAACGATGATGTCCTGTTCAGAGCCCGCTTCTCTCAGTGTGGAGTCCAGGTATCGGGAGCCTGCGGAAAAGGAGGAATAGCCATGATGCGTCTGGCATCCCCGCATTCCTCCGAATCCGTAGGACTGGTCGAGACTCCGGAACGCATCGGACAGATCGGTCAGTTCGGCGGCAATGGAATCCCGAACTGAAACCAGCGCGACAGAGAGGCCGAGGACTCCAATGGTCGCAACGAGCGCCAACTCTGCAGAGAGGATCAACCCCGATTCATCCATCCATAACGCTGTGAGCAGTTTCATGGTGTAACTCCCCGAACAGGATGAAGACCGGGAGGGAACACGAAAACCCTCGAGAAATCGGGAGTCTGGCTCTGCAGCGAGCCGCGTTCATCATCAGCGGAGACATGCCGGCTCCGGGGGCCCATTGCTGACGCAGCAATGAGGTGAAGATGAACGTCTCCCGATTTCGCGAGGTTTCGGACGGATCGCTCCGTCTGCGGGCGATGTCTCAGGTCGCCACACGTGCTCTCTCTGGCTGTGCGTCAGGCAACACAACCGCTTCAACCCTTTCAGTTCTGTGTTTGTGACAAGACGGCAAATTGCGAATAATCAGTAGAATCCTGACAATCGGTATCAACGGCATAGTCCATACCATCGTTACAACTGGACCTGTAGTGCAGTTAGGGTTGTTTCAGCGCAATGTGCGATCTGGCAAAAAGATAAAGACTATTGAACGCCATCTGGGGGCTGTGACAGCACGCGCCCGGAGGGGTTAAGAGTGCTAAGACGCTGATGCGCGGTGGTTGGCGCTTTGATCAGAAATTGAAGCGCTCGTAAGATGCGGGCAGAATCGGAGAGTTGTTCTTGTGGTGAGCCATGCGCTCCCCCCCTCACATTCAGAAGAACCTGCTATGGTCTACCTTGATCGCATCTATACTCGCTCTGGCGATCACGGAGAGACGGGGCTTGGAGACGGGCGTCGGGTCCCCAAAACGCACCCCCGGATTGTGGCCCATGCTGCCGTTGATGAGCTGAATTGCGCTTTGGGGGTGGCAATTGCGATGGGCAATTTGTCCGCACCATTTCAGAAGCGGTTGATTCAGATTCAGAACGATCTGTTTGATCTCGGGGCCGATTTGTGCGTCCCGGAAAGTGATGACGTTTCTGAGTATCCCCCCTTGCGGGTTGTGGAGTCTCAGGTGAAGCAGCTGGAACTCTGGATCGATGAAGAGACCGACCGACTCAAACCGCTGACAAGTTTCATTCTCCCGGGGGGAACTCCGGGGGCAGCCTTGTTGCATCAGGCGCGGGCGGTCTGTCGGCGGGCGGAAATTGTAGTCTGCCGACTGATTGAATCAGAGAGGCTCAACAATCAGGTGTTGATTTATCTGAATCGACTCTCTGATCTTCTCTTTGTGATGGCCCGGAGCGCCAATGATCTGGGAGCATCCGATGTCCTGTGGACTCCGGGGGCCAGTCGCGACACGAAGTAATGTGCCCCAGGATTTGTGGATCATCCGGGGAATCAGTCTAGCGACGCGGACAGCGCAAGACTGCTGATCTGTTCAACGACCTGGACACCCTTGGTTCTCACGAAGAGCGACGGACAAGGATCGGTCACCGGGCATTGGAGGATCGGGTATACCGCTGTGGGACCACTGGTTGTGACAAGCCTGTCGGACGCAGCTGAGGACTGTTGCTGGTGGAATCGAATCCAAAGGGACTTGGGGATTGGGCGTTTCCAAGCATGTCCATCGACATTCCCCCTTCGTTCAGCTCGCCCGAGAGGTAGGCCATGAATTTGGGGCTTGCCTGATGCAGGATCACGACTCGGTTGGCTGCCCCTGGATTTTTGTGATCGCGAATAATCACGACCACCTCGGCATCACCCGCTTGCACATCTACCGGGGTGCTTGGGGTTGAACGCCCTGCCGTAGGTGGGGTTGCCCGATTCCCAGAAGTGGCCGCGAGCATGTCGCCTGCAGTTTCACGCGGGGAAGCTGCAGGAAAATCGCGATTGGAAAATGGCTCTGACTCTGCCATCCGTGTCGCTGGAATGGATCGCTCCTGGGGAGGAGTGGGAGGAGCGTACAATGCAGTCAGCTGGCAGTCGTCCAGGAGTTTATGGATTGCCAGGAGACCAGAGTAAAATCCACGTTGTTCCTGTTCATCCGCTGCACTACAGACTCCAACAATTTCTCCCTTCTGATTGAAGAGCCCGCCGCCGGAACGACCCCGGACGGGGACACCGACGCACATCAGATTGTGTGGCCCTTCGAATTTGTCGACGTCGGTCACGCGCGACTGCTGACGGGTCGGTTCTTCCCCACCGCTGCACCCGATGGCCGCCACCGGCTCGCCGACACGTGGAGCACCCTCCGGTCCGGGGACCTTGATTGTCGGGAGGGCACTCGTGGTGGGAATCGTGATCAGGCCCAGGTCGGATTCCGCGTCATACTTGACCAGACTGGCTGTGTAGGGGGTCACAGTTCCCCGTTCAAAGACATCGACTTCGATTCGGGAATCCTCGTTGAACTCTTTGAAAATGTGGGCACAGGTCAGGATTCGGGTCAGTCCCGGCTTGCTTGAAATGATCGTTCCTGAACCCAGATCAATCCGACCGTTGGTCACCACACGAATCCGGACGCTCGACTTCATCGGATCAGCTTCTCCGTTGGAGGCCGACTCCATCGTTGAAGCGGGTGTTGTCGAATTGGAAGTGAGTGCTGAGTCATTTCCGCGGACAACCTCCGGTTCCGACTGTTCCTTGCGGCCGAAGGGAATGAGGTCGCGAATGCCACGTCGTTGCTCGTTTTCAGCGGTTCGGACCGGTGGAGGTTCGGTGGCCATCGGAGCGGGGCGGGTCATGGGGACGGCTTCGCCCAGTTCGATTGGAATGGACATATTGATGCCATTGTTTCTCTGGCCAGGTGCTTTGGCGACATGTGGCTGGGCAGCGGGAATACGGGCGACCATGCGTCGCAGGTCTGCTTCGGTCAGACGCCCGGTGACACGGTCAACTTCCTGACCATCAATGACGAGAACAAAGGTCGGGATCTGCTGGACACCAAACTTTTCTTTCAGCGCGGGTTCCCGATCGATGTCGACCTTTTGAATGGGGAGTCCTTCTCGCTGGAGTTTTTCCACGATGGGGGCCACCTGCTGGCACGGACCACACCATTGAGCTCCAAAGTCGTACACCACACCTCGGGCTTGTTGTGCCAGGGAGATATTGACTGAAAACAGACACAAAAGAGCCGTCAGTGCGAGAATAGAACGCATCAATCACTCCGTACGATAGGGCGTTCGCGAATTGCGAAGGGAGAGCCGGAATCCGATGAAAGCAAGGGGGACCAAAACGCGATGCTGAGAACCCGGANGCCGGGNATCAGCCGGACGGGAAAGTCATGCAGATGGAGCAGANGGACNGGCCCGAGAGCCGGANGAAGACGATGAGAACGATCGCGAAGAAATGTTCAGACAATGCATTGATGGGCTTCCTGCCTTTGCAAATGTTACACAGGGATTTTGTCAAAACCACAATTCCGGATTTCGAACCATTCCCCGCCTTCAGAGTTCTCAACCTGAAAACAGGCCTTTTTCTGAAGGTTTCCGATTCTGCGAGAGGGTGAGAGGACTTGCCACCTGGGTCTTCATGACCTCTGTCACTCGCTCACCGGCAATTTCTGCAGATTCCGTGCCGGAAGATGACAACGTCCCCTTCGACTGCGTCATGACAGGAGCTGTGCTGACGTGGCTGTTTGTCAATAGATGAGCAAATACCGTTGTGAAATTGGAATTTTTGAACAGCTCGGTTTCCCAGGACCGGGCTGCTCCGGTTAAACTTCGCGGGAAGCGCTCTGGAGATCAGTCTTTTGGGTAATGGAGTTTGTTGAGAATGAGTCATTTCAGCCCCGCGTACAGCATTACGATCCGCCTGAAGTATCAGGATGTCCCCGGAGCGCTTGGAAAAATCACATCCGCCATTGGGGATGAGGGTGGATCAATCGGGGCTGTGGATATTGTGGATAGCCGGGATGGGCACATCATCCGGGACTTTACCGTTCAGGCGACGGATGTGGCCCATGGGGAGCGAATTGCAGCGACAATCAATTCGCTGAAGGGGGTTGAGGTCGTCAATGTTTCGGACCGGACCTTCCTAATGCACCTGGGGGGGAAAATCGAAGTGACCCCCCGTGTCCCGCTGAAAACACGCGATGATCTCTCGATGGCATATACCCCGGGAGTCGCCCGGATTTGCAGGGCGATTGCGGAAGATTCCGACGCCTCGTTCAATCTGACCATTCGACGGAACACGATCGCTGTCGTCAGTGACGGGTCTGCTGTTCTGGGGCTGGGAAATATCGGCCCTCGAGCAGCGATGCCGGTCATGGAAGGGAAGGCCCTGCTGTTCAAGGAATTTGGCAAGGTCGATGCCTTTCCCATCTGTCTGGAAACTCAGGATGTCGAAGAGATTATCCGGACAGTGAAGCTGCTCGCCCCTACGTTCGGGGGGATCAATCTGGAAGACATCTCCTCCCCGCGATGTGTAGAAATCGAAGACAGACTTGAGGCGGAACTCGATATTCCCGTCTTTCACGATGACCAGCATGGGACAGCCATCGTTGTCCTGGCAGCGCTGAAGAACGCGCTCAAGGTGGTCGGGAAGTCGATGGAAGAGATCCGCGTGGTCATTAACGGAGCCGGAGCAGCGGGTGTGGCGATCGCCAAACTGCTCCTCTCCGTCGGCGTCACACAAATGATTGTCTGTGATACCGCCGGAGCCATTCACAAAGACCGCACGGATAAAATGAACTCGCTGAAGGTCTGGCTCGCGGAGCACACCAATGCCGAAAACCTCTCCGGAAGTTTGTCTGAAGTGATTCAGGGGGCAGACGTCTTTATCGGTGTCTCCGTCGCTGGGGCACTGAAGGTTGATGATGTCAGAAAAATGGCAAAGGACCCAATCGTCTTTGCCCTCGCCAATCCTGATCCGGAAATCACCCCGGAGGAGGTCGGCAAACTGGTTCGGGTCATGGCGACTGGTCGGTCCGATTATCCCAACCAGATCAACAATGTCCTCTGTTTCCCCGGTCTTTTTCGCGGTCTGCTGGATGTCCGGGCGAAAGAGGTGAATGAAGCGATCAAGGTTGCTGCTGCAAATGCGATTGCGGAGATCATCTCCGAAAATGAGCTGCATGAAGATTACGTCGTTCCGAGCGTCTTTGACCGTCGGGTGGCGACAGCTGTCGCGGAGACGGTGGCTCGAGTCGCTGTCGAAACGGGAGTCGCGAGAAAAGCCCTCCCACCGAAGCAGTAACAGCAGAGTTGCCGTTCCGGTACCTGCTCTTCATGGTCTGTATCACCCGGTGGAGAGCAGGTTGGGGCTCTGTCTCTGGCATGGTGACCCGGAATCGATTCAGCGGTGAAACCAGCCGCGGATCCAGAAGAAGGTCATCATTCCGATTCCGCAGAGTCCCATCAGCAACAGTGAAAAGGGGTAGCCGTAATACCAGTTCAGTTCCGGCATATTCCACGGGGATGTGTCCGGGTGAAAGTTCATCCCGTAGACACCCGCGATGAAGGTCATGGGCATGAACAGGGTCGACATCAATGTCAGGACCCGCATGATATCATTGGTGCGTTGGCTCAACTCTGCCAGATACAGTTCCTGCAGGCCAATGCAGGACTCCCGGTCTGTATCAGAAGCGTCCATCAGCTGGACAATGTGATCCAGACAGTCTCGCAGATAAATCTGTGATTCCGGGCTGATCAGGGGAGTGTCCTGCCGGACAAGAGAACCAAGGGCATCACGGTGCTGCCAGA
>Ga0065721_10051694_pt1 | contig 13841 bp, 10 predicted proteins | sample Mesricmetagenome_FD_59108 | JGI IMG/M metagenome (GOLD analysis project Ga0065721, IMG submission 59108) | Mesophilic microbial community from rice straw/compost enrichment Sample: eDNA_1 v2 (version 2) | ecosystem: Engineered > Solid waste > Grass > Composting > Bioreactor | place: USA: Davis... | reverse complement strand
TTCATGGCCATGGGCTTTTCGCACAGGACATGCTTTCCGGCAGCGAAGGCGTCGATGGTGGGCTGCATGTGCACGTAGTTGGGGGTACACACGGAGATGGCGTCGATCTCGGGCATCTCCAGCAGCTTCTTATAGTCCTCGAAGACGTGGGCGATCTTCCACTTATCGCTCTTGGCCTCCTCCAAACGCTTCGGCTCGATGTCCGCTACCGCAACGATCTCACACTGGTCCGCCACGCGCCGGTAGCCGGGGGCGTGCTGGCTCTGAGCGATGCCGCCGAAGCCGATGATGCCGATGCCGATCTTTCCGTCCTTGGTCATTCCGTTCTCCGTTACCGCCCCGCCACCGCCGCCGCCCGAAAGGAAAAGGGCAGGGGCCGGGTCCAAGTGTCTGTCGGGCAAACCGTTCGGCGCGGAGAAAGACGTTTCCTGCGCGTCTCCCCTCGCGACATCGCTCGGGCTCCGGCAGGAGTACGGGGACTCGCCCGGGAACAAACAGGTAACACCAAAGGATTACCGGGACTATCGGGGAAACGCTCCGGTTAGAAAGAGCGGAAAGACGTGGCGGAAGAGAAGGGACTGTTGCGTAACAACGCAACCACACTGGTGCTGGCCGTGCTCAAGGACGGGGCGCGGCACGGATACGACATCGCGCGCGAGGTCGAGCGCCGCAGCGAAGATACGCTGACGTTCAAACACGGGACACTCTATCCGGTGCTGCACTCCCTGGAAAAGGACGGACTGATCGTCAGCGAGTGGGAGCGCGCCGACGGGGAGCGGCCACGCCGCGTCTACCGCCTCACCGACCGGGGGCGGGCAGAACTGGAGCGCTGCGTGGCGACCTGGAGGACGTTCGCTCGCGCCATGAACCGGGTGATTGCCGGCCGCTCCTCAGGCGAGCAGGCCGCGTAGCTGCGTCCGGAATATTGAATATTGTCGGAAAGAGCAGGCAGAACATGGTCCCGCCGCCGCCGACCCCCGAGCGAGAAGCCGGGGGCGCCTCATGCGATACGCTGACGCCCTCCGGCATTATCGAGCAGTACCTGGACCGCCTCTGCGCGCCACTTGCGGGGGTGCTGCCCCCTGCCGAGCGCTGCCGCCTGCGCGAGGAGACAGGGGGGCACCTGGAGAGCCTGGCCCGCGCCTACACGCACGAGGGGCGGGAGCCCGTGGAGGCCGCGCGCCTGGCCGTGGAAAAGTTCGGCGAGTGCGGCGCGGTGGGGGAGGATTTTCTGGAGGCGTGGTTCGCGCACCAGCCGCGGGGGGCGCTGGCGCAGCGGATTGGGCTCGCAAACGCCCGGGCGCTAACCTGCTTTGGCGCGGCGAACCTGACGGCGGCGCTTCTTCTGCTGGTGCGGGTCTGCTGGCCGAGCGCGGAGCCGTACACATTCGGCCTGTCCGTGGCACAGGCGCGACAGATCGTGCCGGAACCGCTGCCCCTGCCGGACCTCTCCCCGGCGTCGCTGGCGCTGGCGGTCGTGGCGCTCGTCGGACCGCCAGCGGCAGGCTGGGCGGCCGGGACCTGGGTGCCGGTGCGGCCCGTGCGTGCGGTCCTGCGCGTACAGGTGCTGCTTACCCTCTACACGTTCGCCCTGGGGGCGCAGCTCCTGCCGCTGCGCGAGGGCATCCTGCTCGGGGTTTTCCAGGTGGTGTACTGGCTCCCGGCGGGGGCAGGCGCCGCTCACCTCGCCGCCGCCCTGACCCGGCGTCGGCGGCAGCGCTGGCACGAGGCGCCGACGCCTGCCGAAAGCGGAAGCGGCGCGGCGCCGGCCGCGATGGGGGCGGCGCCATGACATGCGCCGCGGCAGGGCGCCTCGCCGCCGTCTCCCGGGCCGGGCGCAGCGGCGTCACCCTGGCCGAGCTACTCGCGGTGATCGTGATTGTCGGGCTGCTGGCCGCCCTGCTCCTGCCCGCGGCGGCGCATGTGCGCGACCGGTCGCGGCGGGCGGCGTGTCTGAGCAATCTGAAGCAGCTTGCGCTGGCGCACCAGATGTACTGGCAGGACTACGACGAGACCACCGTCACCTCGTGGTCATATGGCTTCCCCGGCGACTTCTCGTGGTACGTACAGCCCTACCTGGGGAACATCAAGGTGCTGTTCTGCCCGTCCTTCCCGGTCAGTGCCGAGGAGTACGGGCGGCTTTGCAACCCCAACTACCTCCCCGGGCACATCGACAACCCGACCTATGAGCCGGAGATGTGGGGGTATGGCTACAACACCGGTCAGCAGTGGGCCGACAACACGGGGCTGACGGTGAACGCCGACTATACCCTCTCCGGCACGTACTCGCTGCGCATCGGCGGGCGCCTATTCACCGCCCGGTATCGCTCCCGCCCGCTTCTGGGTGTCCGCCTGAGTGAGATCGCCAGCCCGGCGGCAGTGGCGATGATTGGCGACACGTCGGACTACATGGTGCCGGGGTTGGGGCGCGCGGAACTGGCGCGGGCGACCCCGGCGGACCCGCCGTGCGTCCGGCTGCGCAAGGTCAACTGGCCGCGCCACAGCGACGGTAACAATATGGTGTATGCGGACGGGCACGCACAGTGGTACCGCTTCAACGATACCGTCCTGTCCGACGGCTACCCGGCCGTGCTGCCCGACCCATGCTCCTACCTGCGCGCCTATGATGGGGAGGAGAATTTCGCGGGGGAGTGTGCCGGAGCCCGCATCCCCGGTGGTTCGGATGCCGGGGAGGTGCCTGCGTGTCCCGCGCCGCTGTGGTAGCGGGACGCCGTCTCAAGATTTTTATTTTCGTTTTCGTCTAACACGCAACTTAAAGCGGGAATTGGGTATCTTATTCTCGGAGCAGGAATAATTGCGCGTGCTCCTGATCGCGCTCCCGATCGCTCCCGGTCGCCCTTCGCGGTCGTTCCGTCAACACACGGAGAAAGGTACACATCCACATGAAGCACCTGCGCCTTCTCACCCTTGCGCTCGTATCGGCTCTGGCCATCTCGGTTCTGGCCGGCTGCACCCCCCCGGCGGAAGAGGCTTCGCCCTCCCCGGCGGCCCCGGCTGCCACGACCGAGTAGTCGCCACCCGCGCAATTCGGATCGGGAGCGGCGCGAAAGCCTTCTGGCTTCGCGCCGCTTTTCTCGTTTGGGGCTCTTTGGGGCGGGCGGCGCTACGGCAGTTCGCTGCCCCACTCCCGGGAAAGGCTCGGCTCGCCGGATGTCGGGACTGCGAACTCCCAGTAGTGCCGCTCGATGCAGCCGGCCTGGCAGTCGCCCCAGCCCCGTGAGAAGGTATAGGTCCGCGTGCCGTCCGTCGCGTCGGTGATCTGGATGTCGTCCCCGTCCCCCAGCGTCAGGTTAGCATTCGCGCCCGTGACGTCCGGGTGGGCGGCGGCGAACAGGGCGGCCAGCTTCGGCATGTTCAGGGACTGATCGAAGCGGAGGACGTACCACTCCTCTTCGCCCAGGGCCAGGAGCGGCTGCGCCTCCACCTGAGTCGGTCCGTACTCCGTCAGCAGGGTGTCCAGCGCCGCGTCGCCGGTCGGGATCTCGCCGCGCCGCCAGGCGTCGCGCAGCGGAGAACCGGTCGTTACCCGCACCAGAAGGCCATGCAGATCGAACGTCGGCTTTGCGGAGATGCCGCGCACCGCCTCAAAGCGCGTGCGGATGCGGGCCAGATCGTTATCAAGTCGGCGTGCTTCGTCCGCCGGTATCCACGCTCCCTCGGCCCGCCGCGCCGCCAGGACCTTGGCGTCCTCCGAAAACTCCCCCTCGGTGGCGCGGGTGATCACGGCGCCGGGCACCGCGAGGCTGGAGCCACCGCTCCCGGAGCATCCCGCCGCCGTCATCAGCACCGGGATCGTCATCAGCAGCAGGAGGGCCGCCAGGAGCGCACGCGCTCGGAAGCCGGAAGTACCACTTTGTCGCAGGTCGCTCATCATCGTTTCTCCACCGGGACGAGGGGGACGTCCGTACGGAACGGAGTGGCCGGAAGGCCGTCCTTATTCCACAGATTCCCCTCCGGGTAGTTCGCCCACCCGTAGCGTACGTGCAGGGGGATACGGACATCGGGGCTGGTGACTTCGATTTTGTTCTTACCCACGATCACCGCCTGGGCAGGCCGGTAAACACCGTCTGCACCGCACATCTCCCACCCGGTGAGACGCCCGCGCGCCCCGCGCGCTTCAAGTCCCTGGCCGACGTTGTCGAACTCCAGAATGATCCGGTCCAGCTCCGCGTCCATCTTCTTGACCGTCGGCCCCATCGCAAGCACCTTCTCGCCGTACGCGATGCGCCGGGCCAGGAGCGCCAGCCGCTCGCCGACTGGCGCCTTCTTGCGTGGGTGGATGTCGGTCGGGTCACCGACATCGGTGATCACGGCCACGCCGACGTTCGGGAGTTCCGTGGCGGTCAGGAGTTGGGCCTCGCGCAGCTCCGCCCAACTGGTGCCCTTCGGGCTGTCGGCGTTGAACGGCGCGAGTTGTACCATGAAGAACGGGAAGTTGGGGATGCCAAAGTCGGTACGCCAGCTCTGGATCAGAGCCGGCATCAGGCGCTGGTACTTCTGCGGCTCTCCCGCATTGCTCTCACCCTGGTACCAGATCGCGCCCTTGATGGCATAGTTCGTGAGCGGGGCGAGCATACCGTTGTAGAGCACGGACGCCGTATTTTGCGAGAAGCCGGCGGGGGCGCTGGGCAGGCTCGGGCGCGTCGCCTCGGGGCGGTAGCGCCACTCTCCCGCCAGCGGAATCGTCGGCCCGCCCTCGATGGACAGCGCCAGCGTGTCGGCCTGACCGGTAAAGCCGCCGTCGCCCTGGTTATCCCAGACGCGCACGGTGATCCGATTTCGGCCCGCCTTCAGGGTGCCTGCCGGGATCGTGTAGCGCCGCGGGGTCTCCCACGACCGAGGCGTCTCCAGCCCTGTCGTGCCGACCTGCACCCCGTTGAGGAAGGTTGTGTCCGTATCGTCGATGGCGCCGAGGGTCAGCGTTGCCGCTTTGCCCGCCGCCTCCGCAGGTACATCGATGTCGCGCGCAAACCACACCCCGCCGTCCACGGCCTCGATATCCTCGGCGCCCGACCGCTCGAATGTGGTCGGCATCCGGACCGCGGCCCATGAGGACAGGTCAGCGTCCGCGCCGGACCATGCCTGCGCCTCGGGGCGTACGCCGGGGTCTTCGAAGGAGTCCGTCGGCGCGCCGGCGGCGCGGTAGGCGGCCACCTGCTTCTCATAGCGCGCCTTCGCGTCCTCGGTGAACTGCTGGTAGACATCGAACTCGCTGGCGGGAATCTTCGCTGCCAGCAGCACGTCTTTGCGCGTCCACGCCTCGATGCGCGTCCCGCCCCAGGACGTGTGGATCATCCCGATCGGGACCTTACGGGAGGCGCGCAGCGCCTTCGCAAAGTAGTAGCCCACGGCAGAGAAGGCGCCCGCCGTCTGCGGAGTTGCGGACTCCCAGCGGCCCGCCAGAACATCCTCCTGCGGCTCCGCGGCGATCTGCTTGGCGACGGTGAACATGCGAAGCTGCGGGTCGTTGGCCGCGGCGGCCTCCGCGGGACCGTTCTCCGCCGCTGCAAGGGGCCACTCCATATTGGACTGCCCGGAGCAGACCCACACCTCGCCCACCAGGACATCCTTCACCTGGATGGTGTTGTTGCCTTTGATGGTGAGCGTAAAGGGGCCTCCGGGGCTCAGGTCCTTGAGCGTCACCTGCCAGTAGCCGTCGGTGTCCGCGGCCACTCGGGCGCTTTTGTTCTGCAGGCTTACCGTCACCTGCTCTCCCGGCGTAGCGGTGCCCCACAGGCGCACGGGCGCCTTCTGCTGGAGCACCATGCCGTCCGAGATCAGGCGGGGCAGCGTCACGTCCGCCCGTGCCGGTCCGGCCCCCAGCGTCCCCGCCAGAGTCACCAGCGCCGCCGCCGACGCTGCTGCTGCTGCTCCGACACTCCCGCCGCGCGTTCTGCTGAATCCCTGCATCGGGACCCTCCTCGGTGCTATTCCTCGACCCGGGGCGTCCGTACCGGCTTCTGGGGCTTCCTCTTCGCAGGCTGCTCCGTGGCGGGGGCGTCTTCGGGGGTGACAGCCGCGGCCTCTTCAGCGGCGGCCGTGGAAGCCGGCTTCGCGGCCCTCTTCGCGCGCGGAGCCCTGGGCTTTACCGCCGCCGGCTGCGCCTCTAGCTCCGCCTGCTTCTGCTGCCAGTCCGCAAACAGGGCGCTGCCCTTCACCCAGTCACTGGCGATGTACTCGCTCCAGACCCGGTGGTAGACATCGCGCGTCTGCTCGGCGATGCGGTCCCAGTTGAAGACCGTGCGTACGCGCTCATAGGCGGCATCGGCCATCCAGCGGGCGAACCCGGGCTCCTTCAAGACGCGCAGGATGCCCCAGGCGAGGGACTGCGGGTTCTCGACCAGGGTCGTGGTGCCGGTGACGTCGTGCTCCACCACCTCCGCGAGTCCGCCCGCTTCGCTCACCACCACAGGCACCCGGGCCGCCATCGCCTCCAGTGCCACGATGCCGAAGGGCTCATAGAGCGAGGGGTACACGCCCACGTCGGCCACGCGGTACAGGCGGTCGCGGTCTTCGTCGGAGACGCGCCCCGTAAAGTACACTTTGTTCGAGATGCCGAGTTCCGCCGCACGCTGCTCCAGGTGCGCCCGGTAGCCGCCGCCCGCGATCACGAGCTTGGCGTCGTGGTACCCGGCCAGGACATGCGGCCACGCCTCGATCAGAACCTGGGCGCCCTTTTCGCGCACCATGCGCCCGATGAAGTAGACGATCTTCTCGTTCGGCGCGCAGAAGCGGCCACGGAACGTCGCCCGCTCCTCGTCGGGGAAGGGGAACTCGTAGACGCTGGGATCCACGCCGTTGTAGATGACATCCAGCTTGTCGTAGGGGGTGGACAGTGCGTACATCACCTCGCCGCGCATGAACGCCGAGCAGACGATCACCCGCCACGACTCCCACTGAAGCTCCCACTCGCAGTGGTTGATATACGCCTGCAGATCGTTGTGAATGCCGTTGTTGCGTCCGAACTCTGTGGCGTGGATGGTGGAGAGCAGGGGCAGGTTATGGCGGTACTTGAGCCCCTTGCCCGCGAAGAGGCCGAGCCAGTCATGGACGTGCAGCACGATGGGGGTGCGAGTCGCCGCCCCCTGCTCTTCGGCGGTCCACTCCTGTATCAGCGCCTCGGCGCGGCGGTCCATCTGCTCGTTGAGGACATGGACCCAGTGAAGGAAGTCGTTGGTCTGCTGGTCCACATTGACCCGGTGGATGAACAGGCCGGGAGCCTCCTCCTCGTCCGGCGCGCCGCCGGACGCCCCGCAGGTGACGACATGGACCTCGACGCCCGCGCGGGCGAGGGCGGGAGCCAACCCTTCCAGGGCGGCGGCGATGCCGCCTACGCGCATGGGAGGGTACTCCCAGGAAAGCATCAGAACGCGCACTGCCTCTCCTCTTCACCGCGGACGGTGTCTCGGTTCTGTCCGCACCGGCGATTGTAGCACAGTTCCCCGCCGTGCGTCTACCGACGCCCTTGCTGCGCCGCGGGAGACGGGCGTGAGTCCTGTATACTCTATGATGTGAGACGGAGTGCGACAGCATTCCTGACTCTCCTGGTTCTGACGGTTCTTTCCCTGGAGGGAAGTGGCCACGCTGGGGAGCAGGAGATAGCGTTTCGAGGAGTCGTCCTTGGGCCCGCGGCTCAAGTAGGCATCTCTGCCTGGGGCGGGACACCGGCGCGGGCGGGGGCCGTTCTGGCCGATTTCGACGGGGATCATACCACGGATCGCCTCGTCCCTGAGGGCCGGGGCCTTCCGGGCGTGCATGGAACGGCGCCCCGTAACGCCGTCCGCCTCGAACTCAGCCGCGGCGGGCGGACGTGGATCACCCTGGACGACAGGGCCGCCTCGGCACACTTCATCCCCCGCGATGTGGATGGGGATGGCGATGTGGACCTCCTCGCGCTTCTGAGCCCGTCGCCGTCCTGGAAGGGCGCCTGGACGCGAGCCGCGGCCCCTGCCGCACCCGCGGCAGCCCTCTGGCTCAACAACGGACGGGGGGAGTTCCGGGAGGCGACCTTCCTTACCCGTTTACGTCGGGACGATGCCACACACGCCGCGAACCGCGCCCGGCCTGGTGGCGTGCCGGCGGGCCTGCTCCCGTCTTCCCCCCGCACGGAAGACGACCCGGCAGGGGAGACGCCCCTGGCAGCGTACGCGGTCCAGAACTTCCCGCCCCGCGTGTGGACCCGGGTATCCTCTCTGCCGCCTCTCCCGGCGCCGTGGCCCTGCGCCGCGCGCCCGGCCGTCTTTCCTCTGAGCCGCCGCGGCCCCCCTGCGTGCTCTTCTTCCTTGCTCGCGCTTTTCAACGTAGCCTGATCCATGTCGGCTCGCCCCGGGCCGACCTGACCGCGGCAATGCCGCAGCATCCGGGTGGCCCGTCGGCGCCCCGGGTGCGGGGAAACCAGCATGACAGTCACATTCGCCTACGGCTTTGGCACCCAGGAACTCCTCATCATTGGGGGACTCGTGATCCTCCTCTTCGGCGGCGCCAAGGTGCCGGAACTTATGCGGGGGCTGGGGCAGGGTATCCGGGAGTTCAAGAACTCGGTGGACGGGGTGGAACCGACCCCTGCGCCCGCACCGCGGACCACGGAAGGGGCAGCGGCGACCCCGGTGGAGTCGGCCGCTTCCCCCGCGGCGACGTCCCCCGCGGACGCGGCATCGGGCGCGGCGCCCGAGAAGCCGGCGCCGTGAGCCGCCTTACCCGGGGGCGCGCGGGCGGGCTGGCTGCGTCTCCCGGAGGAACGCGCCGTCGCCGCCCGTGCGCCTTCGTGGGAGGCAGACGGGTACGACCCTCAGCGCGGCGCCAGATTCGGCAGGAGTGTGCGATGCTTGAATGCGCCCTGCCGCCGCGTTGGGCGAGACCCGAGGCGCAAAAGCCCCGGGAAGCCGCCCCGTCCGCCTAGCCGCATCGCCATAGAGTGCCGCCCCCGTCCGGGTCCTCCGGGCGGGGGCGGCGGCGTTCTGGGGCGATCCGTCGCCGATCAGTTGGTGGTTCGGGTGTCGAGGTAGCGGATGCGCTTGGCGACGTCCGTATTGGGCGAGTGGTACGGCTGGGTCAGATTCCCGGCGGCGAAGGTGGTCTGGTGGATATACTCCAGGTCCGACTCGCTCAGGGCGTTGGTGAAGATGGGCAGCAGGTAGTCAATGCCGACCTGCGACGGGCGCATATGCTCCGCATCGTAGAACGAGGGGTGCATCCGCCGGGCGTGGATGAGGCCCCAGCGGTCGCGGAAGCGGTTGGCGTCGTAGCTGTCCACGTAGAAGCCGCTCTTCGGATTCCACTGGAGAATCGCGGCCCGATTGTTGTAGCCCTCGCGCAGCAGATCCACGGCCTTGCCGCCCAGAAGTGCCGCGTAGAACCGGTCGAAGTGGATGGGGCGCCCGCCACGCTGGGTGTGGCCGGCTTTGCGGGTGAAGATCGCCTCCCGGGCGCTCTCGCCGCGGCGCGCGCTGCGGAACATCTCGTCGCCCAGCGCCTCAATCAGCAGCGAGCGCAGCGCGTCCGCCGCGCCGCTCAGGATGCGGTTCCCCGCCGGGTCCGTGAAGCCCTGATCGCCCAGGACATTCCCCTCAGCGTCGGTGATGCCCTCGCCGCAGACGATCACCACGTTCTTCTGGAGGTCGTAGAGGGTGTGGATGCGGTCCACGATGCGCGGTAGGTCGATGGACTGCTCCGGGACCAGGATGATATCGGGCCGCCCGTAGGCCGTGCCAAGCGGGATGTAGCCCGAGCCGCGCCCCATGACCTCGACGATGGCGATGCGCCGGTGGCTTTCCGCCGTCGTACGCACCCGCTGCACGTCCTGCGACGTGACAAAGACCGAGGTGGCGTAGCCGGGGGTCACGAAGTTCACCATGTTTTCCAGGTGGAAGATAGTGGCGCACGGCCGCTTCTCATAGCGGAACCCCGTCGGGCGCGTGTCATCCGGCACGCGCGCCCAGTCGTTGGGCTCCCCCTCGTAGTTCAGCCCCAGGTCGTTGTCGATGGTCTTGGGCGCCAGCACCACGGGCAGGTGCTCTGCGAGCGGTTGCAGACCGTTCAGGGTGCCGTCCCCGCCGACGCAGATGAGCCCCTCGATCTTCAGGTGCTCCAACCGCTGCGCGATGCTCCGAATGGCCTCCGAGTTGTTCGGGTCCACGTAATCGCGAGATGAGCCCAGCAGCGTGCCGCCGTGGGCGGCGTCCAACTCCGGGATCGGTTGGAAGAGAGGGTTCAGGTGGACATGGGGCACGCGCGGATTGGCCAGGCTGTTGTAGCCCTTAATCAGGCCCATGACTTCCATCCGGAGCTGGTTGGCCCGGGTGACTACGCCGTGGATTGTCGCATTGAGGGCGGGCGTGTCCCCGCCGGCGGTGAGGATACCGATTCGTTTCATCGTGTTGTGGACGCTCCCTGATTTTTATGGCCGCACGCCCTGCACGGAAGGGGAGGCAAGGCAAAAGCCCCGGTCCGCCTTTTGGCGGGCCGGGGCCGTAAGTGTCAACGCCCAATCACAGCGGGGCCTCTTTTACGGGCGCTGCGCCACCGAGGCGCCCTTAGCGCCGCCCTGCTTCTTGAGGAGCGCGATGTAGTCGCTGAGAATGTGCTGCGACTCCTCCAGAACCACGTCCGGTTCCGGAATCCGCCGCCGGAGCGTACCCTCCTCGCCCTCGTCCGATGCGGCCTCCGCCGCCGGGTCCGCCTTTTCGCCGTTCTTGAGCTGTGCGGCGGTCAGCGGCGCGGGCAGGCCGGGCTTCGCCGCGTCCTTCAGGGTCAGCGGGTAGACCTTCAGCTTCGGGACGGGGCGGGCCAGCAGCTCCTTCTCCCGCGCCTTCTGCTGAGCCTCAAGCTCCTGCCGCTCCTTAAGCCGCTCCTGCTCGTTGAGCGAGACGACCTTCCGCTCTTCCAGCTTCTTGATCCGCTCGGTCTGGGACAGGATGTAGGCGAAGTCCTTGTTCGCCGACACGCGGGCCGCGGAGCGCTGCTTTAGCTCCGGCAGGAACGACGTCACCCGGCTCTGCTTGGTGAACGTCGCGCTCTTGACCGTGTCCCAGGGCAGCGGGTTGTCCTGAGACCCCTCGCTGTACTTGACCAGGCTGCTGATCGAGGGCAGGACGATGTCCGGCTCCACACCCTTCAACTGCACCGAGGAGCCCGTCGCGCGGTAGTACTTCTGGATGGTCAGCTTAAGCTGGCCCGGGTCGCTCTCGGTGCCGAGGCCAGCCCGGTCCATGATCTGCCCCAGGTTCAGAAGCGCCTGCACGGTGCCCTTGCCGAAGCTGGACGGATCGCCCACCAGGAGCGCGCGGTTGTAGTCCTGCAGTGCCCCGGCGACGATCTCCGACGCCGACGCCGACAGGCGGTTGACCAGGACTACCAGCGGGCCGTCGTACGCCACCGCCGGGTTCTTGTCGCTGTTCACCTCAAGCGAGCCATCCGGGTTGCGCACCTGCACAACCGGTCCCTTGGGGATGAACAGTCCGGTAATGCCGATGGCCTCCGGCAGGGAGCCGCCGCCGTTGTTGCGCAGGTCGAGGATGACGCCGTCCACCTTCTCCTGCTTTAGCTTCTCCAGTAGCACCGCCACATCCGCGGTCGCGCTCTTGCCCTTCTCCGGGTCCTGGTAGAACGCCGGCAGGGCGATCACGCCGAGGCGGACCGTGCTGCCGTCCGGGCCGGGCGCTTCGATCAGGCGCGCCTTGGCAGCCTGGTCGTCGAGCTTAATCTCGTCGCGCACCAGAGTAATGACCACGCGCTGCGAGTTGTCGACGGCGTTCGCCGGGACCACGGTCAGCTTGACCACGCTGCCCTTCGGGCCGCGGATGTACTCCACGACCTTGGTCACCTTCATGTCGACTACATCCACCGGCTTCTCGTTGCTGTTGCCCTGGGCCACAGCCACAATCTTGTCGCCGGGGTGCAGCTTGCCGCTCTTCTCTGCCGGTCCGCCCGGGGTCAGCTCCTCGATGACGGTGTAGCCGTCCTCTTCCTTGAGCCGCGCGCCGATGCCGAACAGCGAGAGCTTCATGCTAATGCTGAAGTTCTCGGCGGTCGCCTTCCCGAAGTAGTCGGTGTGGGGGTCGTAGACGTGCGCGAGCGTCGTCAGGAACAGCTCGAACAGATCGTCGCCGTCCATCTCCTTCAGATCACGCAGGTTCCGCTGGTAGCGGCGCGTCAGGTCGCTGGCGATCTCGGCCGGCTTCTTCTTGTTCAGCTTCTCCGTCAGGTACTCCGAGCGCAGCCGCTGCTTCCAGAGGGCCTTCGCCTCGTCCAGGTCCGCGGGGCGCGCGGCGTTCTCCCGGTTTACCAGGACCGTCTCCTGGCTGGTGAAGGTGAACGCGCTCGTGTCCTTCAGCAGCGACTGGACATAGGCGTTGTTCTGCTCATAGCGCTCCAGCAGGCGGGCAAAGATGGTATTCGCCGCGGACGTATCCCCGTTCTTGATCTGGTCGTCCAGCTCGGTGCGCAAAGGCGCGAACTCGCGGATATCCGATTCCAGGAAGTACAGCCGCTGCGGGTCCAGCGTCTTCAGGAACTGCTCGAACAACTGCTCCGAGACGGTGTCGTTCAGCTCCTTGCGGGCATAGTGGCTCTTTTCCAGTAGCGTGGCGGTGACTCGGGCGATGCGGGCCATGTCGTCCGCGCTGACCGTGCCGGGGCGTATCTTGGCGGCCGCGGTGTTGCTGCTGCCCGCCCGGGGGGAGGGGGTGAGACTTACCTGTTGCCGGGAAGCGACCAGCGGCGTGAGGTCGGGGATCAGCGGCTCCCGCTTCGGCTGGAGATACCAGGCAGCGGCCCCGGCGAGCGTGGCCCCGATCACGATCCCCGGTACGATTGACTTCATCGACATAATCTTACGGTCCGGTCCCTTCACGGGGCGGCGACTTTTGTCACCGCTTTGGAGGTTTTACTATACCCCGATTGGGGCCGAAAACGCCATGTGCGGTCCCGACCCCGGCAAAATGCACCTGTAACGCTTTTCACTTACTACGCTATAGAAGCCGCCCGGGGTTTCTCGGTTCCCGAAACCCGCCCGTGGCTCTTTTTGGTGACCACGGTGTTTTTATGAGATGGACTGCGTCATAATAGGGGCGAACGACCGAAAAACGTCAGGAGATACTCCCATGAAGCGCTCACCTACCCGTACTCTCCCGCGCCTTCTCCCGCTGACGGCGACAGCCGCGGCGGTCCTGCTCTCGGTCTGCGTCACGCCCGGGACGTCTGAGGGCCGCCAATCCGCCGAAAACATCCCCCCGGACAAGGTCCATCACGCGAAGGAGGCCGCGAAGAGGCGGATACCTTCCCCGCGTCTGGAGGTGCGGCGGGTGGAGGGCACCGCGCCGGACGTAATCGACGTGGAGGCGCGCTGCCTGACCGGAAAGGGGCGCTACGAGTGGCATCTGCGCGGGTGGGTCGTCGGCGAGGACGGCAAACCCGCCCCCGCGGCGGTAGTAGCCGAAGTTGGGCAGGGGCCGAAGTCCGTGTCCGTGAGGCGCGGAAGCCTGGCGCTCGGACGCCCGTACGCGTACGAGGTGAGCACGGCGGAGTACCAATGGCGCTTCCGTCGTTCGGGCGGAAAGCCGGAGCGGCTGACGTTCGTGGTGGAAGCCGTCGCGGTCCCGGTGCCCGCGGGCAAGAAGTTCCCGCCCGGGGTATCGATGTCCTCCGGCGCTGAGGGCACCACCGCCCACGACGCGACCGCCGCCGAACTGGCCGCGGCGCGGAGGCAGCCGGGCGCCCGCTTCCTCCGCCGAGAACTGCGCCTCGCCCCCGTTAAAGGCGCGCAGAAGCCGCGGTAGAAGAAGACCCGCCGCTCCCCCGCCGGCCGGGACCGGCGGGGGGGG
>Ga0065721_10051693_pt1 | contig 13842 bp, 13 predicted proteins | sample Mesricmetagenome_FD_59108 | JGI IMG/M metagenome (GOLD analysis project Ga0065721, IMG submission 59108) | Mesophilic microbial community from rice straw/compost enrichment Sample: eDNA_1 v2 (version 2) | ecosystem: Engineered > Solid waste > Grass > Composting > Bioreactor | place: USA: Davis... | reverse complement strand
CGCTCGCGGTCGCCCAGGACCACCGCGTTGGCATGGACCATCTCGGTGTACAGGCGCGTGTTCGGCGCCAGCAGGCGGTGGAAGACCCGGCAGTGGCGGTCGGTCCAGTCCATCATCGGCGCCACTGCAAGCATTTTTTCCTTGTATTTCAACGATTTATCCAGTAGAATCAGTAACATGAATTGGGCGTGTGCACTCTCGTGTGCACTGGAATTCGCCCGATTTCGCCCCTCTACGACGGCTCTGTGCACACACAGCGCACACGAAAATGGCGACGATCATCCGGCTCAAGTCGGGTCACTGGCGGGTTCAGGTCCGACGCAAACAATCGTATGCGAGCGAGACCTTCCTGCGCCACGAGGACGCGCGAAAGTGGGCGATCGCGACCGAGCGCCGGATCGACCTGGGCGAAGCTCCGCGCAAGGCCGCCACCGCCGATCCCACCACCTTCGGCGACCTCGTGGACCTGCATGTCGACGATATGCGCGAGGTCGGCAAGGCGCCGCGCCGCTCCAAGCGATTCACGCTCGATGCGTTGAAGGCCAAGCTCGGCAAGGTCAAGTTCAAGAACCTGACCCGTGAGCGGCTGATCCAGTTCGGCAAGGATCGCGCGAAGGAAGGCGCCGGCCCCGTCACGCTGAGCGCCGACTTCGGCTATCTCAAGTTGGTGCTCACGCATGCCGCTGCCGTGCACGGCGTTCCCGTGAGTGTCGAGTCGGTCGATCTCGCACGCGTGGCGCTCAAGCGCCTGGGCTTGATCGGCAAGTCGCGCCAGCGCGATCGGCGCCCTACCGCCGATGAACTGGAACGCCTGCTCGACCACTTCGACAACAACCGGCGCCTGCTGATCCCGATGGGACGTATCGTCCGGTATGCCATCGCCAGCGCGATGCGTCAGGAAGAAATCTGCCGCATCTGCGAAAGCACGCTCAATGCGCAGCAGCGCATCATCCTCGTGCGCGATCGCAAAGATCCGCGCGAGAAAGACGGCAATGACCAGTGGGTGCCGCTCCTCGACCTCACCGGGTTTGACGCGCTCGGCCTGATTCAGGAGCAGCGCAAGCACTGGCCGCGTGGCGACCTGATCTTCCCCTACAACTCCCGCTCGGTCGGTACGGCGTTCCGTCGCGCCTGCAAGGCGCTCAAGATCAAGAACCTGCACTTTCATGATTTGCGTCACGAAGCCACGAGTCGCCTGTTCGAGGCCGGCTTGCATATCGAGCAGGTCGCGTTGGTGACGGGCCATCGCGACTGGAAGATGCTCAAGCGCTACACGCACCTCCGGCCGGAACATCTGCCGAAGGCACCGGCGACCGTGGCGGCCGGCAGCCAGCCCTCGCAGGCAGCCCAGCAACTCGTCGAGCAGCTTTGGGCGGATTGGTGTCAGAACGACAGCACCGGCTCGACGGCGGTGCGACCCGATCTGCCGCCCAACCTGCGCGACCAGCTTGTCGGCCTGATCCTGCAAGGAATCGGATCTCGGATGCTGCAGGGCGCAGGGAGAAATACGTCTCCCGCCGCATCCTCCCTCCCGGCGATTCGAGCCGCCGCCTGACGATGGGCTGTCCGAGTATCAGCCATTGACGTATATCCGCCTCTGACGTATAGTTTCCATGCTCTTTATCGAAACCCCGGTATTCACCCGCCAGATCAAGGCGCTGGTCGACGACGATGCCTACGGTGAGCTGCAGCGCCTGCTGGCCACCCACCCGGAGATCGGCACTTGATCGAGGACACGGGCGGGCTGCGCAAGGTGCGCATGGCCCTGCCTGGCCGCGGCAAGCGCGGTGGCGCGCGGGTGATCTACTACTACGTGGCGCAAGCCAGCCAGATCAGGATGCTGCTGGCCTACGCCAAGAACGAGCAAGAGGACTTGACGGCCGACCAGCGCAAGGCGCTCCGCAGGATCGTCGAGACTTGGAGATAGGACATGGAGAAGACCCTGTTCGACGAACTGCTGGAAAGCGTGACGCAGATGGGCGAGATCGTCCGTGGCGAGCGTGCGCCTTCGCGCGAGTTCCATGTCGATGCGCCCGACATCAAGCGTATCCGCCAGGCGATCGGTCTATCGCAGGCCAAGCTGGCCAAGCTGATCGACGTCCCCGTGACCACGTTGCAGAACTGGGAACAGGGGCGTCGTGAGCCGAGCGGCCCGGCTCGCGCACTGTTGCGCGCATTGGAAAAAGATCCCGAGCACGTGCTGCGCGCGCTGGTCTAGGATATCTGCCAGAGCAGAACCCAACGCATGCCCATAGCTGTATAGCACCTATGTTCGCAGCAGTGCGATTGCGGGTGCCAAGCGTCTCTTATTGTTTCTTGCGAGATTGTGCCTGCAACCTGCACGATGCTTTATCGGCACGTTCGAACGCCAGATTCACTTCGCGCCCGAATGCCTCCATCGCCATCGCCTGCGCAAGGGCATCCGGTGATACGGCCTCATTGGCAATATCAACAGCCGCAAGAACGAGCGAATGCGTGGCGCCGATCGCAGGCCGATGAAGGCCATAAGGACTGCCGCCTGCCAGCGCACCATCGGACATGTCTGGAGCACCGAGCCGGGTGAAGGTGCCTCGCGATGACGCATGCACATTGGCACTGGCTGCCTTGTAGAAGGGGCGGAAGTAGGATGCATCAGCCAACTTCTCGATATCACTGAAACGGGTAGCCTTGAATCCAAGAACCTCGGACGCCCACCCGTAGGCGACATCGAAGTGCACTCCATGTTCCTTCAGCAATTCCGCTCTGCCACGCTCGATCTCCGCGAACTGCGCTTTCGATATGCCCTGTACCCTGGTATTTCCGAACGACAGGGTGGCCTTGGCCTCGTGATAGAGGTCGATATCGTGGTGCTCCAAGTACCTTCTGGAAAGCTCGTCATCGCCGTGCGCAAGGACGTGCAGGACAACCTGGATCTCATGCAGGGAACGCCATCTCGCCTGCGCGCCGTCGGCCAGTCCATGCGATAGCAGCACGGAGATCTCATCCGCCACCTGGCATGCCCGACCATATAGAAAGGCCAACGCATCTTGCTTGTACGACCAAGCTCCATCCTCCGCAGACTCGGCCATGTACTGCAAAGAAAATTCACCTACTTCTCGAGCTATGCCTAGCAGGACTTCAAATTTGTCCAGTGCTACGCCCCAGACCTTGCGCAGCTCAATCAGAAATCCTGCCCGGTAGGATCGGTGCTCTTCGAGGATGTCCTCAGAGTTCATCTTCAAATACCGACCGTGCGCCTTGGACATGAACTCGATGACGTGAGTGGTTGTGTTCGTCACGGCCTTCTCGAATAGTTCGCCGTAAGCCTCCACCTCCTTATCTGACACAGGGCGCTTCATGGCTTCCAAAAAGCGATCCAGATCGACCCCGGCAGTTCGAAGTCGCTTCTCAGACACAGGCAAACGAACAGCACCCGCCTTCAAGCCCAGTTCAATGGCCTTGCGGAACCGCTTCATGTCGCCTTTGGCGCTCGACACCCCAAGATCGGTCATGCGGCGCATGTAAACAAACGTCAAGGCATTTGGCAGTTGCGATTCCGTCGCCATTGACTGCAATGCATGCTGGATTGGAAACCCCGGCTTGAAGTCTTGTGCTTCGTCATTCACTGGAGAACGCCCCTAGCGCGATCGCGCTTCTGCGATCCTAGCGCCGCTCTTACACAGGCAACAGCACCAAATAGGATTCGTCCCGAAAACGGCGGCGTCTCGGCATGTAATGCGTACTGCGCGCCGGCCCAATCGATCTGCCCACATCGCGGCAGGACCGTCCAGTTACTGATAACGCCCGATCGTGCCGGCTGCCCTCGTTGGCGCCTGAACGACAGGCTTGTTCAGGGTTTCCAGAATGTCAGAAACTGGTATATTGCTTCTCACAGAGGTGCCCCATGAACAAGCTCCCAGAGACCATCCAGAGCCAAGCCCGCTCCCTTCCCGAGGGGGGTGTCCTGTCGCCCAAGGAATTCCTGCACCTGGGCAGCCGGGCGGCCGTGGATCAGGCGTTTTCGCGGTTGGCTAAGGCCGGCAAGCTGCTGCGCGTGGCCCGCGGGGCCTACGTGGCCCCGGTCTCCAGCCGATTCGGCGCCCGCGCCCCCGCCCCGGAGAAGGTCGTGAAGGCCTTGGCCGAGCAGAGCGGCGAAGTCGTGGCGCCCCACGGCGCCAGTTCCGCCAACGCTCTGGGCTTGACCCAACAGGTTCCCATCCGCGAGGTCTACCTGACGTCCGGCCGGACCCGGAAGCTCAAGCTCGGCCGCTCGGAAGTGCTGGTGAAGCATGCCCCTCGCTGGATGCTGGCCTTAGGGACGCGACCAGCCGGTGCGGCCGTGCGCGCCCTCGCCTGGATCGGTCCGACGCACGCCAGCGAATCCGTGGGTTCGCTACGCCGCACCCTGCCCCGTTCCGAATGGCAGGCCCTTACCTCCGCCCGGGCGACCCTCCCCTCCTGGATGGCGCAGGCGATCGGCAGGGAAGCCGCGCGTGGCTGAGTCCTTCTTTGGCCTCGGCCCCAAGGATCGACGCGAGGCGTTCGAGTTCGCCCGCGCGCAGACCGGCCGCCCTGCCCACCTGTTCGAGAAGGACGTATGGGTGGTGTGGACGCTGCGGACCCTGTTCGAGTCGCCGCTGGCCGCCGACCTGACCTTCAAGGGCGGCACGACGCTGTCGAAGGTCTACAAGGTGATCGACCGCTTCTCCGAAGACATCGATCTGACCTACGACATCCGCAAGCTGATCCCGGACCTGATCGGCGAAGGCGGCGAACTGCCTGCCAGCCGTAGCCAGGAAGGGAAATGGACACGCGCCGTTCGGCACCGGCTGCCCACGTGGATTGCAGAGAGCGTGCAACCCGTGATCGAGGCGGCGCTGGCGAAGGAACGACTGGATGCAAAGGTAGAACTCGCCGGCGAGGGGAAGGACAAGTTGCTTCTGCACTACCCTGCCCTGGCTAAGGGCACGGGGTATGTCGCGCCAGTCGTGACCCTGGAGTTCGGCGGTCGCGCCACCGGCGAACCGCATCAAGTATTCGACGTGGTCTGTGATCTGGCGGAACACCTGCCCGATCTGTCCTTCCCGACCGCGTCGCCACTGGTCATGAGCGTCGCCCGCACGTTCTGGGAGAAGGCGACGGCCACGCATGTGTTCTGCGCCCAAGGCCGCATCCGCAGCGAACGCTTCGCGCGGCATTGGCACGACCTGGCAGCGATTGCGCGGAGCGAGCTTCTCGCCGCGGTCATCGCTGATCGCGCGGTCGCTGCTGCAGTCGCCGAGCACAAGTCGCACTTCTTCGCCGAGAAGGACGCCGCTGGAAACGTCATCGACTATGCCGCCGCGGTCGCCGGACACCTGAAGATCGTCCCCGAAGGTGAAGCGCGCGCCGCGCTCGAACAAGACTACGCGGCGATGCTGTCGGATGAAGTCATGGTGGGCGACGCGATGCCGTTCGCGGACCTTCTGCAGGCATGCGCCGAGTTGGAATACCTGATAAACCGATCGAGCGCGGAGCGCGAATAGATCTCCGCGGGGGGCGGAATGGGCAACATCGGATCCATCGACATGATGTTCATCGACGACGTCCTCGGGATGGGAGGCGGTTACGTCCTCAGCTTCTCGGATCGCACTTTCTCGGAGTTCTTCCGCGAGGAACTTGGCATCAACATCGATGACCCGATCTATGCGCGCAACGGCGGATCGAAGGCCAAGCGCCTGCGCTGCTTTCTCCAGACGGCCAGCAAGCCGGCCGTCATCAAGGCGCTGAAGGCGCTGTGGGAGTACCGGGAAGCACTGCAACAGCGATCCGGCCAGGCCGACAGCGTGCAGGACGCACAGAACCGCTTCCAGTCCTTGATCAACCGGCTCGAAGGCCGCCCGGACAATGCCAAGCCGCGCAAGCCCGAGCCGGCTCAGGCATTCGACCGCAACAAGATTGGCGACCTCAAGCACGATCTAATAGCCGTCGCATCGCTGGAAGCCCATGCGCGTGGCTACGCCTTTGAGCGATTCCTGTGCAGCCTTTTCGAAGCTTACGGACTGGCACCACAGGAGCCCTTCCGTCTTCGGGGCGAACAGATCGATGGCAGCTTCCAGTTCGGCAATGAAACCTATCTCGTCGAGGCCAAGTGGCACGGCAGCCCGATCGGCGTCGCCGACCTCCATGTCTTCCACGGCAAGATCGAGCAGAAGGCGGCCTGGACGCGCGGACTGTTCGTCAGCAACAGCGGTTTTTCCGAAGACGGACTGGCAGCGTTCGGTCGCGGTAAGCGTGTGGTCTGCATGGACGGCTTCGACCTGTACGAGACGCTGGATCGGGAGATTCCGCTCAGCCACGTTCTAGAGCGAAAGGTACGCCGCGCAGCGGAAACCGGCTCGCCCTTCGTGCGCGTGCGCGATCTCTTTCCGTGATGAATCCATAGGGGGAACAACAGATGCAGTTCAACCTCTGGTGCGGCACGGTAGACACGCCACTTGGCAACCATTTCCTGCGGGTCATGACGGGGGATATCGCCAATCTGCCGGCAGGCATTCAAGCCACAGCGTTGGCCGTACCGAACCACTACGCTGCTGAGGAACAGGTTGCGCGGGCACTCTTCCGGCTAGGCAAGCCCGCGGCCGCGCAACTGATCCAGAACAAGCTTCCAACCACCAAGGCGATTCGTTCGGGCGACCTTGGCGAGATCTTTGCGACGGAATGGATCGATGCACATAGCGGCGCCTATCGCGCACCGATCAAGCGTCTGCGCTGGAAGGATCACCGCAACATGGCGATGCGTGGCGAAGATGTGATCGGGCTTTTCCTGGATCCGGCAACCCAGCGCCTCCACTTTCTGAAGACCGAGGCAAAAAGCCGGGTCAATCTCACCGGCCAGGTACTCGCCGAAGCGCGGGCTGGTCTGGACAAGGATGGTGGGCTTCCTTCAGCGCATGCACTCTCCTTCATCTCCGCCCGACTGCTGGAACTGGGCAACAATGCGCTTGCCGACGCCATCGACGATGCGTTGCTGAAACACGGCATCCCGATCGGAAGTGTCCGGCACCTCCTGTTCACATTCTCCGGCAATGCACCCGATGCGCTCCTCACCGCCGCCCTGCAGGCCTACCCGGGCGCGGTCATGCAGTATGTCGTTGGCCTCCGCATCCAGGACCACGCGGCTTTCGTAGCGGCCGTCTACGATCAGGTGATCGCCAATGCCAACAACCCCTGAGACAATCGTCGAGCATATCCACGAAGCGGCGACGGCGGGGTTCAGAGGTCGCCTGATCGCCCGTGGCCAGGCCCGGGCAGTGATCTGGCGCGATGGCATCCTTCCGCAGGACGCCCCGGACTTCTCGCCGCAACTGAGCTACGACCTGCATTCGTACGGGTACGCCATGCTTGGCCTCGGTCTGCGGCTCCGCGAACTGGACGGCGATGCTGCGCAGGCCCGCGTCGCCTTCGAGCAGTCAGCTACCGCCCTCGAAGCGGTCATGGCGAACGGCAACCGTGAAGAGACCGGCCGCGACTTTCATTTTGTGATGGCAGCGGCGAGTTACCACCTTGCGCATCTGTCGGCGCGAGCCTACTCGCTCCTCTCAATTGTTGAGGGGGACGAGAACTTCTCCCCGATTGAAAAAGCGCTTGCGCTCCTAATGCGTCGAAACATCGACGCACTGCAGACAATGGCGCTGGACTTCAGGATTTCAGGAACCGGAAGCGATGCCGAAATCGCCGCCGCCATCCAGGCGCATCTTGACCAGCCGGCGGCCCAAGCCGATCAGGTGGGAGAAGGCAGCACATTTCTGTTCGACGCCCTCGACCAGGCGCTGACCGACGGCTTCTTCTCCGCCATTCTGCTATTCCTGCTTGCACTGGAACGCGGCGAGCGCCAGCTCAGCGATCAGGCCTTGGCCCGTCTCCGTAATGGCTTGGACGTCTGCGCTCAACTGAACATGCTCCCCCAATGGTGGGCGCATCGTGTCGCGATCCATTTACTGTCCGACCTCTGGTCCAACACGTTCCACGACAAATTTCCGGTCCAGCTACCGGGCGAAGACGAGGCAGCATGGCCCCAACTCCGCGAGCTATTCATTGCATCCCTGTTCCGCCGCCCGAAAGCCGAGATCGACCTCTGGCCTTCGCAGCTCGAAGCGGCATCGCGGGCGGTTGACAAGTCCGATGATCTAGTGGTTTCCCTCCCCACGAGCGCAGGCAAGACTCGTATTGCCGAACTATGCATTCTGCGATGCCTAGCCGGTGGCAAGCGCGTCGTGTTCGTAACACCACTTCGCGCCCTGTCCGCACAAACAGAAACGACGCTCCAGCGAACTTTTACCCCGCTCGGCAAGACGGTGTCGGCCCTTTACAGCAGCAGCGGCGTGAGCGGCTTCGATGAAGACACGATTCGCAAGCGCGACATCGTCGTGTCCACGCCGGAAAAAATAGATTTTGCGCTCAGGAACGACCCCTCGCTCCTCGACGATGTCGGCCTCCTCGTCTTCGATGAGGGGCACATGATCGGCCTTAATGAGCGTGAGGTACGTTACGAGGTTCAAATCCAGCGACTCCTCCGCCGCAAAGACGCGGATGAGAGGCGCGTTGTCTGCCTGTCAGCGATTCTTCCCGACGGAGACCAGCTTGAGGATTTCACGGCATGGTTACGACGCGACCATCCCGGCGGACTGATCCAGAGCCACTGGCGACCGACGAGGATCAGATTCGGTGAGGTCATCTGGAACTCGCCGCATGCTCGGCTTAACCTTCGTGTCGGCGACGAGCGTCCGTGGGTACAACGGTTCCTCACCGGGTTCGTGCCACCGAATTTCGTCCCACCGAGACGGCGGCGCACGCAGGTCTTCCCCAAGGATCAACGCGAACTGTGCCTGGCGACGGCTTGGCGCCTCGTGGATGACGGGCAGACCGTCCTGATCTTCTGTCCGGAGCGCAGAAGCGTCGAGCCTTTCGCAAGCGTAATCGTGGATCTTCATGAGCGTGGCGCACTTCGTTCGTTGTTGGAAGTGGAAGCAGGCGTCCTGAACACGGCCATCGCACTGGGAGAGGAATGGCTTGGCCGCGACAACGCGATCCTGAAATGCCTCAAACTTGGCGTTGCCCTGCATCACGGGACGCTGCCGACCGCATACCGCAAGGAAGTCGAACGCCTGCTTAGAGAGGGCGTCCTGAAGGTCACGATCTCCTCGCCGACGCTTGCCCAAGGCCTCAACCTCTCCGCCACCGCCATCGTCATGCATTCGATTCACCGTCATGGCGAGCTCATCAATGTTTCCGAATTCAAGAACGTCATCGGCCGGGCTGGACGTGCCTACGTCGATGTCGAGGGAGTCGTACTCTTTCCGATGTTCGACGACGCCGCTAGAAGGCGACGTAGCTGGGAAGCGCTCATCACCGATCTCGGTGCACGGGAGATGGAAAGCGGACTTGTTCAGCTCGTCACGGCGCTGTTGCTCAGGATGCATGCGCGTGTCGGTGGTGATATCGGCCAACTCACCGAGTACGTGGCGAACAACGCACGGGCGTGGGACTTTCCAGAGGTCGCCAACGAGCAACCGGCGGATCGGGATAGAGCGCTTGTCGAATGGGAACGACACGTGGCCACGCTCGATACCGCGATCCTGAGCCTGATCGGCCAGGAAGACGTTCCCGACCAGGGAATCGAGGCAGCGTTGGACGATATCCTGCAGTCTTCGCTCTGGCAGCGGCGCCTGCTTAGGCAGGAGCTGCCGTCGCGCCAGGCTCTGACGGCAGGACTTCTTTCGCGCAGTCGCATGATCTGGGCTCAGACAACTGCACGCCAACGGAAGGGCTACTTCCTTGCTGGCGTGGGGCTAGCGGCCGGCCATGCGCTGGATGCGATCGCAGAGGAGGCCAACCTACTGCTCGTCCAAGCGAACGGTGCGCTTCTCGACGGCAACGCCGAGGTAGCCATTGCCGCGATCACAGCCCTTGCCGAACGAGTTTTCACCTTCCATCCGTTCATGCCAGATTCGTTGCCGGCGGATTGGCGCACGATCCTGCGGCACTGGCTACTCGGCCAACCACTCGCCGACATTGCCTTGGGAAGAGAGGCTGAGGTACTTCAGTTCATTGAGAGTGGCCTCGTCTATCGTCTTCCGTGGGCAATGGATGCCGTGCGTGTACGGGCCACCGCCAATGGCGATGTCATCCCTCCCGAAGGTCTAGCGCTTGAGGAATTCGAGCTTGGCTTGGCCGCGCCGGCAGTGGAAACCGGGACAATGAGCCGCCCAGCTTCGATTTTGATGCTGGCTGGTTTCAACTCCAGGCTAGCCGCGATCAAGGCAGTGACGGATACAGGAGCCACCTTCACAACGGGGCAGGAACTGAGGTTGTGGCTGAACTCCGAGGTGGTGGCGGCCTGGAGCGTGCGCCCCGATTGGCCTACCGCCGAAACCAAACAGATGTGGAGCGCGTTCGTGCACAGCTTCACACCGCCAGACAACCGGACTTGGAGTGACAGGCGCTATTGGGCACAGGTTGCCTGGCATGGTGTCCCACCACCGCCGAACACCCCGGTCAGACTTCATCACTGGAACGGGCAACCACTGGTCCTATCAGCGGACGGCCACCCTCTCGGCACCCTTCAAGCCGCCCTCAACCCCGCCAGGGCTGGCCTAGTCCGCGCCATGGTGTCTATGGAAATAGGCAGGATTGATCTAAGCTATCTGGGCCCGGATGATCTGTGGCGAGTCTAGCGACGATGCTCCGACTAGTGGCCAGTGCCCACTTTAAACTCGCAGCATTAAGTGAGAGCGTGACCACGCTAGGAGTCAGGTCTTTAGACTCTGCACTTATCGACTTTGTTGTTAAGGTCTAACCGGATCGAATTGGGCATACGGCTCCAGCGTCAAGTCCTTGCCGACCATCACACGCACCGGAAACCCCGCCCGCACCGTCAACGTCGGCTGCAGGTCGAGGTTGCGGCGGGTGACCTGCTGGCCAACCTGGTTCACCGTTTCCTGCACGCTCTCGCGCGTGGCGATGACGATGCGGCCGTCGGCATCGCTGCGGTTGGGGGCGGCCAGCTCGGCGCCGACGCCAACCAGCGTCGAGAGCGCCGCGCCGGCGACGATCCGGCGCCAGTGCCAGTCCACGGCATCCTCAACGCCCGCCTGCCCGGCGGCGTCGGTCGCCGGCAACCGGTCCAGGACCAGCGAGGAGCCGTCGGGGCGGATCAGCCGCGTCCAGACCAGCAGCACGCGGCGCTGGCCGTAGGCGATCTGGCTGTCGTACTGGCCGATCAGGCGCGAGCCCTGCGGGATCAGCAGGTTCCGGCCGGTCACGCTGTCATAGACCTGCTCGGTGACGCTCGCGATCACCTGTCCCGGTAGATCGGAGTTCACCGCGGTCAGCAGCGCGGCCGGGATCACCGTGCCGGCCATCAACTGATAGGGGGACTGCGGCGTCTGCAATTCCGCACTTCCGTAGATGCGACTGTCCGCTTCGGCGTCCACGAACGCCTGCTTGCTGGCCTGCTGGTTCTGCTGTGCGTAGTCGTCGTCCCGGGACGGCGGCGGCGGCGACCCAGGCGGCGCATTCCCGATCACGGGAGAAGAAGGGGCCACGGACGCGGCCAGCCGGCTCGTCTGGAACAGCACCTGCGCCTTCGCCGCCGCCTCGGCTTCGGACTGCAAGCGCTGCTGTTCCGCCCGGGCCGCCTGGTCCTGCAACGTCGACTTCTCCGCAGGTTCTTCCGGCGCAGGCGCCGCCTCGTCGGTCTTTTGCGGCGGTGGCGATGGGGGCACTTGCCGATAGTCGCTCGGCAAGCGTTGCAGGCCTTCGGCGGGCATCCCCCGTTCGACGTTCGGCGCGTCCTGCCCCGTGGCGGCCCGCGGCTTTGGCGGTCGAAACGCCCACCAGGTCACCAGCGCGATCGCCACCGCGAGGCCGCCGACAAGCACCGTCAGCGTGCGCCGGTTGAGCCGGGCCACCGGCGCCGGCTTGGCGCGCAGCTCCAGCTTGGCGGGATCTTCCTTCGGCGGCGCGTTCATCGCGAGCGCGCCCCGTCGTTGCGCTCGATGCGCACGACCTGCGGCTGTTTGCCGCCCAGCCGCAGTTCGGCCGCGCCGAACAGGCGGTCGACGATCAGGTACGGCGAGCGCACCCGGTAGTTGACCAGTTGCGCGTCGCCCGCAGCACCGACCACGAACAGCGGCGGCAGCTCGCCCTGGCCGATGGCCGCGGGAAACTGGACATAGACCCGTTGCCCGTCGTCGAACGCGCGCAGCGGACGCCACGACGGCGTGTCGCCGGTGATCGCATAGCGGAAGCGCAGCCGGTGCAGGGCGATGCCTTCCTCGACGGGCGCTGGTGTAGCTTCGCCGCGCGCACGCAGCGCGTGCACCAGGTCTTGCGGATACTCCCACGCGACCGACGCCAGCCACGTGCCCGGCGTCGCCGACAGCTCCAGGTGATAGCTGCGCCGGTCGGTATTGATGACCAGGTTCGTGCGCAGGTCGGCACGCGACGGCTTGACCAGTACGTGCACACGCTTGTCGACCCCACTGCCGCTCTCGGTGTCGCCGATGATCCAGCGCACCGTGTCGCCGGCGGATACAGACACCAGTTGCTCACCCGGCTGCAACGCGATGTCGGTGACGCGACCGGGGCTGGCATAGACTTGGTACAGCGCGCCATCGCTATACGGCCACACCTGCATCGCATCGACGAAGCCCTCCGTCGCCGGTTCGATCCTCGCCGCGCGATTGGCCGCGGCGACCGTGCGGATCGGGTCGGCAATCACCGGCGATCGCTTCTCCGGCAGCGGCTTGAGCTGTCCAGGCAACGGCAGTGGTGTCGGCACCTCGACCACCCGCACCGGCGCCGGCGGCTCGGGCGCCGGCGACGCCTCGACCTCGACCGGCTCGTCCAGCGTGATTTCCGGCGCAGGCCGGGTGCTGGCGCAAGCGGTCAACGCCGAGCACAGCGCCGCCAGTGCAATCGTTCGGTTCATGGCGTCTCTCCTGCAGCGGAGCCCAGCTCGCGGCTCCAGTCCAGCCCGTCGACGTAGATGCCGAGCGGGTTCTTGCGCAGCCGCACCACGTCGCGGGGCGGCTGCATCACCACCGACACGATCGCGGTCCAGCGCTCGGTCGTGCTCGATGCACCTTCGACGGTGGTGCGCTCGATCCAGCGCACCTGGAACGACGTGGGCGAGGCGCGCACCACGCTGGTCACCTCCACCGCCACCGTCGCCTTGCCGACGCGGCCAAAGGGATCGCGCTCGCGCGCATAGGCGTTGAGCGCGACCGCGCCGCGGGCACTGGCGAAGTCGTAGGCTTCCAGCCAGTGGTCGCGCAGCACGACCGGATCGAGCGGCAGTGCGCGCACGTTGCGGATGAACCGCTCCAGCTCGTGCGCGATCTGCGCATCGGCCGGCCGGTAGGCTTCCAGCGCCGGTCCGACCGCCCGCACGTCGCCGAGCCGGTCGACCTCCACCACATAGGGCACCACCGTCGAGCGGCCGAGCTGCCAGACCAGTCCGCCTACCGCCAGCGCCGTCACGCCAAGGCCGCTGAACGCCAGCAGGCGCCAGTTACGCGCCTGCACGCGGGCATCGCCGATGCGCTCGTCCCAGGCCTGTGCGGCCTTCTGGTACGGCGTCACCGGGACGGGCGTGGTCGAGTAGCGCTGGCTGGCGCGACGGAAGCGCATCACTCACCTCCCAGCTTGGGGCCGGACGTGCCGCCGCCGCGGTCGGAATTGCGCACCACCATCGCCGCGGTCGTCAGCCCGCGCGCGGCCCGTTGCCGCTCGCGCGCCTTGTAGGCCCAGCGCGGCGGACCGCCCTTGCCGCCACCGCCACCGCCGGACGGTCCCTGCGGCTTGCCGCCCGCCATCGTG